>VFQN01000142.1_pt1 | contig 154950 bp, 147 predicted proteins | sample 3512371 | NCBI WGS metagenome assembly VFQN01 (sample SAMN10412370, study PRJNA504923) | tailings metagenome | isolation source: Replicate 2 from Balatoc abandoned mine | place: Philippines: Itogon, Benguet | collected 2017-08-28
CCGTGCTGATCATGGAGCTCATCAACAACGTCGCCAAGGCGCACGGCGGCTACTCGGTGTTCGCCGGCGTCGGCGAGCGCACGCGCGAGGGCAACGACCTCTATCACGAGATGATCGAATCCAAGGTCAATCTCAACCCCAAGGAGCACGGCGGCTCCACCAAGGGCTCCAAGTGCGCGCTGGTGTACGGCCAGATGAACGAGCCGCCCGGTGCCCGCATGCGGGTGGCGCTGTCGGGCCTCACGGTCGCCGAAGACTTCCGCGACCGCGGTCAGGACGTGCTGTTCTTCGTCGACAACATCTTCCGCTTCACGCAGGCGGGCTCGGAAGTGTCGGCGCTGCTCGGCCGCATCCCTTCGGCGGTGGGCTATCAGCCGACGCTTGCCACCGACATGGGCGCCCTGCAGGAGCGCATCACCACCACGCAGAAGGGCTCCATCACCTCGGTGCAGGCCATCTACGTGCCGGCCGACGACCTCACCGACCCGGCGCCCGCGACCTCGTTCGCGCATCTCGACGCCACGACCGTGCTGTCGCGCTCGATTGCCGAGAAGGGCATCTACCCGGCCGTGGACCCGCTCGATTCCACCTCGCGCGTGCTCGAGCCGCGCGTGGTCGGCGAGGAGCACTACGCGGTCGCCCGCCAGGTCCAGCAGATCCTGCAGAAATACAAGTCGCTGCAGGACATTATCGCCATTCTCGGCATGGACGAGCTGTCGGAGGAGGACAAGCTCACGGTCGCGCGCGCCCGCAAGATCGAGCGCTTCCTGTCACAGCCCTTCCACGTGGCCGAGGTATTCACGGGCTCGCCGGGCAAGCTCGTCTCCATTCAGGACACAATCAAAGGGTTCAAAGGGTTGTGCGCCGGGGACTACGACCACCTTCCGGAGCAGGCGTTCTACATGGTCGGCACGATCGAAGAGGCGGTCGCCAAGGCGGAGAAGCTGGCCGAGGCGGCATAAAACAGGAGGCTAGAGGATGGCGACAGAGTTCGGCAGCTGTTGTGAGGCGTTGAAGGACACGATGACGAGCGAAGAGTTCGAGCCGCTCATCGCCGTCGACAGCGCGGGCGTTCTCTACATGTCGGTCGGTATGCTCGATGCGGCGGGCGAGGAGGACAACGTGGTGGATCACCCGGTGTACTTCTGCCCCTTCTGCGGCAAGGGTCTGCAGACCGAAGCCGAGGTTGCGGCGAAGGTCGGCCCGACGGCCTAAGGTAAAGGCACGAGATTGATGGCAGGCACGTTCAAGTTCGAACTGGTGACGCCCGAGCGCATGGTGGTCTCGCAGGATGCAAGCGAGGTCGTCGTACCAGGCGTGGAAGGTGAGTTCACCGTGTTTGCGGGCCACGCGCCTGTCATCTCGACGCTTCGCCCAGGCGTGGTTCACGCCACCCTGGGAGATGGCCGCAAGATCCGCGCGTTCGTGAAGGGCGGTTTCGCCGAGGTCGATGCCGACCACGTCACCATCCTCGCCGGCCGCGCGCTGAACGTCGAATCCATGGACGCCGAGGCGATCGGCAAGGAGCTGCAGACGGCGGAAGCCGAGCTGGCGGCGGCCGAGAGCGATGCCGACAAGCTCGCCGCCACCTCCGCCATCGACCAGCTCAGGGCGCTGCAGCGCTAGGCTGCCTTAGGCCCGGCGCCCCACTCTCATCAGGATTGCGCTTTCACGAGCGGCGCGAACTCGCGCACCACCTGCTCGTACACGGCGCGCTTGAACGGCACGATCAGGCCGATCAACTCGTCGATCTCTGCCCAGCGCCAGGCGTCGAACTCCGCCTTGTGCCCAGGCCGCTCGAGCTGCACCTCCTCGTCCCGCCCGCTGAAGCGCATCACGAACCACTTCTGCTTCTGGCCGCCGTACTTGCCGCCCCAGGCCTTGGGCCGCAGGTTGACCGGCAGGTCGTAGCGATACCAGTCGGCGCTTTCGGCGATGATGCGCACGGAGCGGATGCCGGTTTCCTCGTCGAGCTCGCGCACGGCCGCCTTGGCCGGGTCCTCGCTCTCATCGATGCCGCCCTGCGGCATCTGCCACCACGCGCCCGGTCCTTCCGGCTCGCTGGGCGCCCCGAAGCGGCGGCCGATCCAGATGCGGTTGGCGGAGTTCAGCACCATGACGCCGACGCACGGGCGATACGGAAGCGGCTCGGACATCGGTTCCCGGTGGTCCTTGAAGCACGCTGGGCGCCCCGAGGGCGCCCAGCGGTTGTTCCATATCTGGTGCCGCCGTGCCGACTACTTGGTCGGTGTCGGCACCGAAGCCTCGGGCTGCGTTGCCGGCTGCGGGGCAGGCGGCAGCGGCTCGCCGCGCAGCATCTTGAGCGCGTATTGCAGCTGCGCGTCCTTCTCGGGCTCGCGCGGCACATAGCTGGACGAGCCCGTGCTCTCCTTGCCGTCCTTGGTGTCGTTCTTCAGGTGGCCCCGGAGGCCGGCCTCGCTCGGCGTGCGCGGCTGCGTCTTGCCCTGCAGTTCCGGCGGCAGCTCCTGCTCCACCACGATGTCGGGGTCGATGCCCTTGGCCTGGATGGAGCGGCCCGAGGGCGTGTAGTAGCGCGCCGTGGTCAGGCGGATCGCGCCGTTGGAGCCGAGCGGAATGATGGTCTGCACGGAGCCCTTGCCGAACGAGCGCGTGCCGACAACGGTCGCGCGCTTGTGGTCCTGCAAGGCGCCGGCCACGATCTCCGAAGCGGAGGCGGAGCCGCCGTTGACCAGCACCACGATCGGCTTGCCCTCGGCCAGGTCGCCCGGCCGGGCATTGGCACGCTGCGTCTCCTCGAGCAGGCGGCCCTTGGTGAGCACGATGGCGCCCTTGTCGAGGAAGTCGTCGGAGATGGCGATGGCCTGGTCGAGCAAGCCGCCGGGATTGTTGCGCAGGTCGATGACGAAGCCTCTGGGCGCCTTGGCCAGCGACTTCTTCAAGCCGTCCACCTGCTTCACGAGATTGGCGTGCGTCTGCTCGTTGAAGGTCGAGATCTTGATGTAGATGATGTCGCCTTCCAGCCGCGAGCGCACGGCGTTGATGCGGATGACGTCGCGCACGATCTTGACGTCGAACGGCTCGTCCCTGCCGCGCCGCACGATGGTGAGCGTGATCGGCGTGTTCACCAGCCCGCGCATCTTCTCGACCGCCTGCTCCAGCGACAGGCCGACGATCTGCTCGCCGTCGAGGTGGGTGATGAGGTCGTTGGCCATCAGGCCGGCCTTGGCCGCAGGTGTCTCGTCGATCGGCGAGACGACCTTCACCACGCCCGAGCCCTGCTCCATCGTCACTTCGATGCCGAGGCCGCCGAACTCGCCCTTGGTCTGCACCTGCATGTCCCGGAAGTTCTTCGGGTTCAGGTAGGCCGAGTGGGGGTCGAGGGCCGACAGCATGCCGTTGATGGCGGCATCGATCAGCATCGAGTCGTCGGGCTTCTCCACGTAGTCGGAGCGCACCCGTTCCAGCACGTCGCCGAACAGGTCGAGCTGCTTGTAGATCTCGGAATTGGACGAGGTCGCCGAATAGGTGCGGCTGACGTTGAACACCGTCGTGGCCGCCGCAAACGCGGCCATGACCATGAACGTCCAGAATGCCATGTCCGACTTCCGCATCATCCTTGCACCTTTCGCGAGGCTTCCGACCACCACGGATCTGGATCTATGGGCCGCCCGTCTTTGCGCAGCTCAACATACAGCACCGGGCCGCCATCCTGAACATTGGCCTGGCTTGTTTGGATAGCGGCGCTCATGACGCCTACGGGCTCGCCCATCAGCACGAACTGTCCCGCCTGTACATCGATCTGGGATAGCCCTGCCAGGAGAATATGATAGCCACCGCCGCCGTTAATGATCAAGAGCTGGCCGTAGGCGCGGAACTCCCCGGCATACACAACCCAGCCATCGCTCGGCGACAGAACGCGCCCGCTGTAGCGCGTCTGGATGCCCAGACCTTTGGAAAGGCTGCCATACTGGGTCTTCTCGCCATAGGTCAGCACGCGCCGGCCCTGGGCCGGGATCTGCAACTGGCCCCTGGCCTGGGCAAACGGAACGCCCGGCTCGATTCTGTCGGGTGACTGTGACGCCACCATGCGGCCGCTCGGCGCCAGCACGGCGACGGCATCGCGGCTTCCCGGTGGCGTCTTGGCTTCCTTCTCCGCGTAGACGCCGAGGCCGGTGCGTTCGCCGACCTCCTTGTCGAGGCGGGAGATGAGGTCGCTCAGATCCTCGACGCTCTTGGAGATTTTGGAGGCGGCGTCGCGCACGCTGTCGAGCTCTACCTGGCGCTCCGTTAGCGACTGGCGCTTGGTCTCCTGCAGCGCCGCCAGCCGGGTGCGGGCCTCGGCCAACCGCTCCGTCTCAGCTTTCAGTTTCTCGCCTTCGGTGCGGATGCTGCCCATCACGCGGGCGAGATCCTTGAGCTGCTCGGCGAGCGAGATGGCCTGCTCGCGCAGGTTGGGGAACGCCGAGGCCAGGAGCATGGCGCTGCGCACCATGGCCAGCGCGTCGTCGCGCTGGGTCACCATCACCGGCGGCGGGTTGCGCCCCATCCTCTGCATGGCTGCCAGCAGCGAGGCGATCGTCTCATGCCTCTGATCGAGCAGGCCGCGCAGGTGGCGTTCCTGCGATTGCAGCTCTCCCAGGCGCGATTCGATCAGGGAGAGCTGGGCTTCGCTGGAATGGATGAGCTTGCCCGTCTCCAGCAGCCGCGCGTTGATGCGCTGGCGCTCGGCGGTGATCTTGTCGAGCTCGCCCTGCAGCTCCTTGGAGCGCTTCTGCTTGGCGTCCAGGTTGCGCTTGTCGGCCTCCAGCCGCTTGCGCGCCTCGTCGGAGGTGGTGGTTGTCTGCGCCCACGCGGACAGGCACAGCATCGCCGTAACGGTCGCGGCGCCAAAGGCCACGACAGCGCGTTTCAGCGTCAGGGCCACGTGCTCAACCCGTCCCTCTGTGTTCCGGTTGCCGGTCGCCGGCACCGGCGCTCTTGCCGGATGTTCTAACGCAATTAACATTAAAGAAATCGCATCAATTGTGGCATGGATGAGTTGTCCACCGGCCGCCAGCCCAAATCTTCGCGCTGGAATGGGCGATGGGCCACCGTTTCACCGCACACGCTCTGGTTCACTGCACCTCTGGACTGCATCATCTGGGCCATTCCCAATGGAAGCTGGTTACCGCTATCTGGTTTTTGCGGCCCTTCTCGCCGTGGCGGCCGTGCTGCTGGCAGGGCTCTGGAACATGCTGCGCGGCAGGAACCCCAATCTCAGCCAGACGCTGATGCGGTGGCGGGTCGGCCTGCAGTTCCTGGCCATCGTTATAATGATGGTGCTGGTGTATTTTCTCAGGCCCTAGCGTCCGTCATACTCCGTCAGCCCGCTGAGCCGGGCCGGGCGGGACAGGTGCATCCGAGATGGTCGTTCTCAACAAGATTTACACGCGCACCGGCGACGCCGGCACCACCGCGCTCGGGTCCGGCCAGCGCGTGCCCAAAGACGCGCCACGTATTGCCGCCTACGGCACCGTCGACGAGGCCAACGCGGCCATCGGTCTGGCCCGCATTCATCTGGCGCTCGCCGATGCCAAGGTCGACGCCATGCTGGGCCGCATCCAGAACGACCTGTTCGACCTCGGCGCCGATCTTTGCGTGCCCGACCAGGGCGACGGCAAACCGCGTCTGCGCGTCAGCGACGCGCAGGTGAAGCGTCTCGAAACCGAGATCGACGACATGAATGCCGAGCTGACCCCGTTGCGGTCGTTCGTGCTCCCCGGCGGCACGCCCGCGGCTGCAGCCCTGCATCTGGCCCGGACCGTGTGCCGCCGTGCCGAGCGCGAGATGGTGGCGCTCGCCAGCCTCGAGGGCGAGCAGGTCAGCGCGCCCGCCATGAAGTACATCAACCGGCTGTCCGATCTCCTGTTCGTCGCAAGCCGGTACGTCAACGACCGCGGCAAGTCGGATACGCTGTGGGTGCCGGGAGAGAACCGGTAGGCCGGCGGCTCAGCAAACAAGGATCGATACGTGGTCTTCGTACCCCTTTCCGACGACAACCCTCTGCGCTCGATCCCCTTCCAGTGGGTGACGGTCGCCTTGATCGCGCTCAACTGCATTGCCTTCATCCTGCAGGTCAGCCCGGGCGGCGATGCCGCCATCGCCAGCTTCGGCCTCACGCCGGCCGAGCTGTTCGGCGGCGGCGGCGGCCTCGGCGGTGCCTCGTCCGAGCTTCAGGTGCCCGAGGGTTTGACGCTCGTCACCTACCAGTTCCTGCACGGCGACATCCTGCATCTGCTCTCCAACATGATCTTCCTGTGGGTGTTCGGCGACAACGTCGAGGACGCCATGGGGCACGTGAAGTTCCTGATCTTCTATCTGCTGTGCGGGATCATCGCCGGCCTCGCCCACGCGGTGCTCGCACCGCAGTCGACGATGCCGCTGATCGGAGCGAGCGGTGCGGTGGCGGGCGTCATTGCCGCTTACCTCCTTCTGCATCCCCGCGTCAGGGTGTGGGTCCTGGCCTTCCGTTTCATCCCTCTGCGCATCTCGGCAATGTGGGTCCTCGGCGTGTGGGCAGCCACCCAATTCGTCATGGTGCTGATCGCGCCGCCCGGAGATCAGGTCGCCTGGTGGGCACACATCGGCGGCATGGCCGCCGGCGCCGTGCTGATCCTGTTCATGCGGCGCCCCGGCGTGCCCTTGTTCGATCGTGGGTTACCCACCGCTCGGCCGGCTGACCCGGGTTAAGACGATCTGCCGCATTTTTTGCCCACGCCTTGTCCAAAATGACCGCGCGGTTGCCCAATTGACACCCAAAACCACGCGCCCTACGCTGTCATTTCGCACCTGCGAAGCGCTGGTCACTTGCTCTTGGACTTCCAATGCCAACGCCAGTGAGCGCGAGCCCGCGGTGCAGCGTGGCGCCGGGGTGATAGCGCCAGCAGTTATGGGAGCCTCTGGGGAATGAAAGTACTGGTCGCGGTCAAACGCGTGGTTGATTACAACGTGAAGATCCGCGTGAAGTCGGATGGCTCCGGGGTTGAGCTCGCCAACGTCAAGATGTCCATGAATCCCTTCGACGAGATTGCCGTCGAAGAGGCGGTGCGCTTGAAGGAGAAGGGTGTCGTCACCGAGATCGTTGCCGTCTCCATCGGGCCAACCAAATCGCAGGAGACGATCCGCACGGCGCTGTCGATGGGCGCCGACCGCGGCATCCTCGTCGAGGCCCCCGAAGGCGCCACGGTCGAGCCGCTCGCGGTCGCCAAGCTGCTGAAGGGCGTGGCCGAGGCCGAGCAGCCCAAATTCATCATTCTCGGCAAGCAGGCCATCGACGACGACAGCAACCAGACCGGCCAGATGCTCGCCGCTCTGCTCAACTGGCCGCAGGCGACGTTCGCATCCAAGATCGCCATCGAGGGCGACGCCGCATCCGTCACGCGCGAGGTCGACGGCGGCCTGGAAACCATCAAGATCAAGCTGCCGGCCATCATCACCACCGATCTGCGCCTGAACGAGCCGCGCTACCCCTCGCTGCCCAACATCATGAAGGCCAAGAAGAAGCCGCTCGACGTCAAGAAGCCGGAAGACTACGGCGTCGACATCGCGCCGCGTCTCAAGGTGCTCAAGACCGTCGAACCCCCGGGCCGCAAGGCCGGCATCAAAGTCGCCAACGCCGGCGAGCTGGTGGCGAAGTTGAAGGAAGCGGGGGTCCTGCAATGAGCATTCTTCTTCTCGCCGAGCATGACAACAAGGCGCTGTCGCCCGCCGTCGCCAAGGCGCTGACGGCGGCCAAGGCCATCGATCCCGACGTGCACGTTCTGGTCGCCGGGTCGGGCACGCGCCCCGTGGCCGAGGCCGCTGCCAAGCTCGACGGCGTCGCCAAGGTGTTGCATGCGGATGCGCCCCAGCTCGGCCATCAGCTCGCCGAGGAGGTGGCCGCACTCGTGGTGTCCCTGATGGGCAGCTACGACGCCGTCGCCGTGCCGTCGACGGCATCGGGCAAGAACATCATGCCGCGCGTGGCCGCCGCCCTCGACGTGATGCAGATCTCCGACATCACCAAGGTGGTATCGGCCGACACCTTCGAGCGTCCGATCTATGCCGGCAACGCCATCCAGACGGTGCAGACCGCCGACAAGAAAAAAGTGATCACCGTGCGTACGACGGCCTTCCAGGCCGCCGCCGAGACGGGATCAGCGCCGATCGAAGATGCAAAGGCCCCGGCACCCGTGGGCCTTTCGGCTTTCGAGAAGGCGGAGCTGCAGAAGTCGGATCGTCCCGAGCTGACGGCGGCGAAGATCGTCGTGTCCGGCGGCCGCGGCATGCAGTCGGGCGAGAATTTCAAGAAGTACATCGAGCCGGTGGCCGACAAGCTCGGCGCCGCGGTCGGCGCCAGCCGCGCCGCGGTCGACGCCGGCTACATGCCGAACGATCATCAGGTCGGGCAGACCGGCAAGGTGGTCGCACCGGAGCTCTACATCGCGGTCGGCATTTCCGGCGCCATCCAGCATCTCGCCGGCATGAAGGACAGCAAGGTCATCGTGGCCATCAACAAGGACGGCGAGGCGCCGATCTTCCAGGTGGCCGACTACGGATTGGTTGCCGATCTTTTCCAGGTTCTGCCCGAGCTGCAGGCGGAACTGGAAAAGTCCGGCAAGTGATCCAGGGACGTCAAGAAGACGCCGGCAAACCCGGCAAGGAGCGAGGCGTATGCACGCAAGCCTGAAAACCAGAGCGGCCCGCGACGAGCGTCCCGGCGATGGCGCAGCGGCGGCCCCGGCTGCGGAAATCAGATCTGTCGCCATCATCGGCGCCGGCCAGATGGGCAACGGCATCGCCCACGTCGTCTCCCTTGGAGGCTACGACGTGGCGATCAACGATATCCGCAAGGAAGCCGTCGATGCTGCCATCTCCACCATCCGGCGCAACATGGCGCGCCAGGTTTCGCGCGGGCTCATCACCGACGCCGACATGGAGCAGGCGCTGAAGCGCATCACCTTCGCAGACCTGGAGACCATCGGCCAGGCGGACCTCATCATCGAGGCGGCGACCGAGGACGAGCAGGTCAAGCGCAAGATCTTCATCGACCTGGTGCCGAAGCTGAAGAAGAACGCCATGCTGGCGAGCAACACCTCGTCGATCTCCATCACACGGCTCGCGTCGTCGACCGACCGGCCGGAGCGCTTCATCGGCATGCACTTCATGAATCCGGTGCCGATGATGCAGCTGGTCGAGCTGATCCGCGGCATCGCCACCGAGGACGAGACCTTCACCGCCTCGCGCAATTTCGTCGAAAGCCTCGGCAAGGTGACGGCCGTCTCGGAGGACTTCCCGGCCTTTATCGTCAACCGCATCCTGCTGCCGATGATCAACGAGGCCGTGTACACGCTGTATGAGGGCGTCGGCACGGTGGAATCGATCGACAAGGCCATGCGGCTCGGCGCCAACCACCCGATGGGGCCGCTCGAGCTGGCCGACTTCATCGGCCTCGACACCTGCCTGTCGGTGATGCAGGTGCTGTACGACGGACTGGCCGACTCCAAGTATCGGCCCTGTCCGCTGCTGGTGAAATACGTCGAGGCCGGCTGGCTCGGCCGCAAGACGCAGCGCGGCTTCTACGACTATCGCGGCGAGAAGCCGGTGCCGACGCGCTAGCGCACGTTCACATCCCTACCCGTCATCCCGGAATTGCGCGAAGCGCAATATCCGGGACCCAGGGCTGCGGATGCGCCCAGCTCACTCGTCGACGATCACGTCGAAGCCGCCGAAGATCATGCGCTTGGTGTCGAACGGCATCTTCGTCGGGTCGCTCATCAGCTCGTTCAGGCGCGGGTCCTTCATGACCTTGGCGTTGATCTTGTCGCGGTCGGCGCGCGATTTGTAGACGATATAGGAGAAGATGACCGTCTCGCTCGGCTTGCGGATCACCGCGCGCGGGAACGAGGTCAGCTTGCCGACCTTGACGTCGTCCGCCACGCATTCCTTCACTTCCAGCGCACCGTGATCCTTCCACACCTTGGCGGACAGCTTGGCGATGCGCTTGTACTCGGCGAGGTTCTTTTTCGGCACGGCGATGATGAAGCCGTCGACGTAAGACATCGAGAAATTCTCCTTGCAGGTTGGTTGTGCCGGCATCAGCCGCCGGCGTGGGCTTTCTTCAAGGCGGCTATATCGAACTTTTTCATCTGCAGGAATGCCTTGGTGACGCGTTGCGCCGCCGCCGCATCGGGGCCTTTCAGCAATTCGCTCAGCGCAGTCGGCACAACCTGCCATGACAGGCCGAACTTGTCTTTCAGCCAGCCGCACGGGCCTTCCTGGCCGCCGTCGGCCGTGAGCTTGCTCCAGTAGTGATCGACCTCCGCCTGCGTCTCGCACGGGATCTGGAACGAGATCGCCTCGCTGAACTTGAACTGCGGGCCGCCGTTGAGGGCCACGAACTTCTGGCCGTCCAGCTCGAACTCCACCGTCATCACGGTGCCGGCCGCGCGGCCATGAATCTCGAAGCCTTCCTTGCCGTAGCGCGTCGTGCTCAGGATGCGCGCGTTCTTGAACACCGAGACGTACAGGTCGGCGGCCGCTTCCGCTTCCGTGTCGAACCACAGGCACGGGACGATATTGGATTTGCTCAAGGCCATGCTCGTACTCCTCGTTGGACGTGATGGGGCTTAGGACGTTGCAGCTTTCGCGTGGCAGCAGGCACCTGCCCCGGCAGGCGCGGCGTACTCATCGTTGCGCTTCACCCAATCCATGATCTCGGTCTCGTTGCGGCCCTTGGGCGTGATGTCGAGGTAGATGAAGGCGCCGACCGTCTCCTCGTTGCCGCGCGCATAGCTGGAGTAGGTGTGATAGACGGCGCCGCCGGCGTCCTTGAAGAACACGCTGAGGCCCGGCAGCTCGTTCATCCCGTACTCGTTCTTGATCGACTGGTAGTTGTAGTAGAGCTCGCTTTTGGCCATGTCCGCGTCGGTGAACGAGACGTGGTAGTCGAAGTTGAAGTCGGTGCCCGCCGACGACACCCACGGCGCCTTCCAGCCGAGCCGCTGCTTGTAGGCCTGCAGCTTTTCCAGCGGCGCACGCGAGACGCGCACATAGCTGACATCATGGTTTTCCAGGTGCACGAGCGCGCCCTCCGCGTGGTCCGCCTCCAGCGAGCAGCTCACGCAGCCCTGGTCGAGGTCGTGCCGCCACATGAAGTGGTGGATGATGAGCTGGCTGTTGGGCCCGAACAGTTCGGCGAGCGTTTTCTTGCCTTCCGTGGTGTCGAAGACGTAGGTCTTCTCGACCCTGACCCAGGGCAGCGCGCGGCGCTCGGCGCTGACGAGGTCGCGCATGCGGGTCAGCGCCTTCTCGTTCTTGAGGTGCGCCTTGCGGGCCGCGAGCCATTGCTCGCGCGTCACGACGTTGTGCTGCATGTCTCGTTCCTCTTGTGGGGTCGACCGGTCAGCGTGCCGGCCGCAGCATGGGGGTGAGCCTTGGCGACGATCCCGCCTGGATCTCGCCGATCACCTTGAAGCCATGCCGCTCGTACAGCGGTATGTTCGCGGGATTGCTGGACTCCAGATAGGCGGGCAGCCCGTCGCGGTCGCAGCGCTTCAGCGCGTGGGCCATCAGCGCGGACCCGTAGCCCTTGCCCTGGTGCACGGGATCGGCGCCGATGAGCGGCAAATACCAGTGCGGCTCCTTCGGATGGAAGCGGTCCATCTGCTCGAACAGCGAACCGCCGGCCTCCATCTTTTCGGCGGGCATGTTCGCTGCGATGATCGCCCCCATCGCCTCGTCGTCGGGTGCGACGCCCGGCGGCAGCCAGAGTGCGGCCGCGGCGAAGTCGGCGATCTCGTCGGCGCCGCCATGCGCCACCGCATGACCGCCGAACGCGTCGATGAAGTCGCGTGCGACCGCGAAATAGCGCGTGGGATCGGGAAAGCTCCAGCGCATCATGGGGTCGCTGGCGAAGGCCAGCGCGATGGTGGCGACCGCCTTTTGCCGGTCGGTTGGCGCCACCGCGCGCACCTGCGCCTCCGTCGTCTTGCTCATGACCATCGTTGCTGCTCTCATCAGGCGGCTGCGCGCCTGAAGTCGGCGATTTGCGCGTCCAGCGCGCGCTTGAACGCGGGCCGGGCCGTGCAGCGCGCCACGTAGTCCGCGAGCCGCGCGTCGCTGTTGACGATATCGGTGTTGTTCAGAATTCTAAGCACGGATGACATCAGCAGGTCGCCGGCCGTGAAGCGATTACCATCGAGGTAAGGCTTGTCGCCCAGCGATTTGGAAAGCCCGTCGAGTCGCCGCTTGGCAAACGCAACGGCGCCGGGGCGGCGCTGTTTGGCCCACTCCTGGTCCGCGTAGAAGAGATCGATGCGGGCCACGTCCATCAGGAACGGCTCGATCGAATTGAGCGCCGCGATCACCCATTGCGTTGCGCGGGCGCGCGCGGCGGGGTCCTTCGGCAGCAGTTCCTCGCTGCGCTCGCCGATGTGGAGAACGATGGCGCCCGACTCGAACAGCGCGAAGCCGTCCTCCTCCAGGATCGGCACCTGTCCGAAGGGCTGCAGGGCGCGGTATTCGGGTTTGTCCTGGTCGCCCTGGCCGAGAAGCCGCGTCCTATAGGGGATGCCGGCCTCCTCCAGCGCCCAGCGTGCGCGCAGGTCGCGCACCTGGCCTTGTGCGAAGTCGGGGACCCACTGAAAGGCAGAGATGGTGATCATGGTGTTGCGCTCCTCGTTCACGCTGGGGCTTACATCTGGGGGATGGGCAGGCATTCCATGATCTCCACCGACTCGCCGGGGAAGATCGAGAAATGCGGGTGGTTCAGGAACATGCGCGCCGCCGCCTCGTGCGACTCGGCCTCGACGATGATGTAGCCCGACATCATGTTTTTGGTGTCTGCCACGCCGCCCGCGTCGATGCGCTTGGTCTTGCCCAGCGGCCCGCCGACGTCGGTGATGGACGTCTCGTGCTTCTGGCCCCAGCCCATCCAGGCTTCCATGCCTGCCTTTTCGCGCTGCTTGCGGGTGGCCGCATCCATGGCGTTCCACTTCTTGAATGCATCCGAGTGCATCGCACCGAGATAGATCGCGAGAAACTTCTTCATGGCTCAACTCCTTCAGGTCAGGGATTGCTTGCCGACCGGCGTCATCCAGCCGATGCCGGCGCCGCCGGGCTCCAGCAGCATGGCGATGCGGCCGACATTGGGGACGTCGAAGATTGGCATCACCAGCTTGGCGCCGGCCTTCTCCGCCGTCTTCACGCGGGCATCGACGTCGTCGACGGCGAGGAAGCCCATCCAGCTTTCCGGCACGCAGTTCGCCATCTCGCCCACGAGGTGGAAGAAGCCGGCGACAGGCCTCCCGCGGTCCATGGCGAGCCAGTAGTCCATGCCGTCCGGTGTAGCGGTCTTCTCAAACGTCCAGCCGACGGTCTCGCCGTAGAACTTCATGGCGGCCTTGGCGTCGCGCGTCCTGAGTTCGTTCCAGCAGAAATGGCCGTGCGCCCAGGGCGGTGACGTGTCCGCGGCGGGCTTGGATTTCTTCGCCGTTGCCGTTTTGGCCATGACGGTCTCCTTGTCTGATCGGGATCAGGCGAAATACTGCTCGAGCTTGTCGAGTGTGCCGGTCCAGCCACGCTTATGGCCGTCGGCCGCGGCCTGGTCGAAGAACTGTTCGTGCAGCAGCGTGACGATGCAGCCCTTGTCGCCGTCCGACGCCATGGTGACGGTCACGAGCGACTCGCGCTCGGGCGTCGAGTGCCAGGCCCACGTGAACTGCAGGCGGCTGTTGGGTACCACCTCGCGGTAGACACCGCCCACCTGATGGGCTTCGCCGTCCTCAGTCTTGAAATTCATCTGGTACTTGCCGCCCGCGCGCACATCCATCTGCGCGCGCACGGAGCCCGCAATGGTCTCGGCCGGCCCGAACCAGCGCACTATTTTCTCCGGGTCCGTCCACGCGGCGAAGACTTGCGCGGGCGTCGCCTTGAGGCGGCGCTTGAGGGTGAGGCTTGGCTTGGTAAGCATTGGTTCTCCTCGACAAAGGCGGCAAGGCGATCGAGCTGATCGCTCCAGAAGCGTTCGTAACGGGCGAGCCACAGCATGGCGGTCTCCATCGGCTCCGGCTTGAGCCGGCAGCGCACCGTGCGCCCTGTCTTGTTGCGCTCGATCAGGTTGGCGCGCGCGAGCACGTCCAGGTGCTTCATGACGGCCGGCAGAGAGACAGCAAACGGGGCGGCAATCTCTGAGACCGCAAGCTCGGGCTCGGCGGCGAGGCGATCCACGATCGCGCGCCGGGTGGGGTCGGCGAGCGCCGCGAAGGCGAGATCGAGCTGTGCGTTTGAATAGTCAACCATGTGGTTAAGTATTATCGCGCAGCCGCGCAATGTCAACCCCGTGCGCTGCGCGCAACCTCGGTTCATCACGCAATTGTCAACACGGGCTTTTGCGGAGCCTGCCGCGCGTCCGATCGCCCTGGCGCCGCGGCGCGTGATCGGAGTAGGCTCCGCGCAAATTTCCGGCGATCAGACAAGGGAGAGAACGACGATGGCCCAGGGGAAGGTTGCGGTAGTGACGGGCGGCGGCACGGGCATCGGGCGTGCGGCAGCGCTCGCGCTGCAGGGCGATGGCTGGAATGTCGTCATCACGGGACGTCGCAAGGAAGAGCTCGACAAGACCACCGCGCTGGCGAAGGCGGGCGGCGGCAAGATGCACGCGGTGGCGGCCGATGTCGGCAAGCCCGACGACGTCAAGCGCGTGTTTGCCGAGACCAAAAAGGTGTTCGGCCGGCTCGACTTCCTGTTCAACAACGCCGGCATGGGCGCGCCGCCGGTGCCGATGGAGACGCTGAGCTACGAGCAGTGGAAGGCGGTGGTGGACGTCAACCTCACCGGTTCCTTCCTGTGCGCGCAGGAAGCGATCCGCATGTTCAAGGAGCAGAAGCCGCAGGGCGGGCGCATCGTCAACAACGGCTCGATCTCCGCGCACGCGCCGCGGCCGAACTCGGTGGCCTATACGGCGACCAAGCATGCCATCACCGGGCTCACCAAATGCATCGCGCTGGATGGCCGGCCGTTCGACATCGCCTGCGGTCAGCTCGACATCGGCAACGCCGACACCGCCATGGGCGGCCGCATGAAGGCCGGCGTGCCGCAGGCCAGCGGCGAGATCAAGCCGGAAGCCGTGTTCGACGTCGAGCACTGCGGCTCGGCCATACGCTACATGGCCAGCCTGCCGCCCGACACCAATGTGCTCTTCATGACCATCAAGGCCACCAAGATGCCGTTCGAGGGTCGCGGCTAGCCACACGCAAGCGCGGGCTGCGGCCTTTTGGTCGCCGCCCTTGCGACAGCGTTGGCGGCACCCAAGCTGCCTGCACGGACGGCAAGGAGATCGACCGATGCGCCTGAGCGAGGAGAAGTCGCGGCAGCTTTCGCGGCTGGTTTGGCGTGACCGGTTCAAGCGCGCCGCGCCGCTAGTGATTGCGCTGGTCGTGATCCTGAGCGCGGTGGCTTATGTGACCGAGGTGCAGATCTCGCACGTGGACCGCACTGTCGACGTCACCGCGCACACGGCGACCGTGCTCGCCGTGAAGCACAACGGCTCGCGCGGCGCCGCCGTCGTGCAGGTGCATCTCGATGACGGCCGTGATGTTGACGCGGTGAGCGTGCTGCGCGTCACGCCGCATGCGGGCGCCCATGTCGTCGTCAACGAGGCGAAGCATGCCTCCGGGCGCCTCTCCTTCGATGTCGCCCGCGCGACCGACTAGCCAGCCCAATTCTTGCAGGCCTGTCGCGACGCCGTTCCGCAGTCCCGCATTTGCGGCTATGGAGAACGGCGGCAACCATTGAGCAGGCCTGACATGAGCAACAGACGTGCGGCCGGCAAGGCCGCCGCAACCAAGCGCGGGACGGGCCGTACGGCGGAAGGCAAGCTTGCCGACCTGCGCGTGCGGCTCGCGGAGATATCCGATCTCAACGGCGCCGGTGCGTTGCTGACCTGGGACCAGGCCACCTACATGCCCCCCGGAGGCTCGGCGGTGCGCGCGCGCCAGGGCGCGACGCTCAGCCGCCTCGCGCATGAGAAGTTCACCGATCCCGAGATCGGGCGCCTGCTCGATAGTCTTGCGGCCTGCGCCGAGGCGCTGCCCAAAGACTCGGACGATGCCGCGCTGATCCGCGTCACCCGTCGTGACTACGACAAGGCCACCAAGGTGCCGGCCGCGTTCGTCGCGCGCATGACGGAGGTGGGTTCCGCCTCCTACGACGCCTGGACGCGCGCGCGGCCGGCCAACGATTTTGCGACCATGCGGCCGTACCTCGAGCAGATGCTCGACCTCAGCCGCCGCTATGCCGAATATCTCGGCCCCTACCGGCACATCGCCGACCCGCTGATCGACGGTCCCGACGAGGGCATGACGGTGGCCTCCGTGCGCGCGCTGTTCAGCGAGCTGCGGGCGGCGCTGGTGCCGATCGTCAAGGCGATCGCCGCGCAGCCGGTGGCGGACGACAGCTGCCTGCGCCGCGCCTTCCCCGAGGACAAGCAGCTCGCGCTGGGCCTCCAGGCCATCCGCCGGTTCGGCTACGACTTCGCGCGCGGCCGGCTCGACAAGACGCATCATCCCTTCTGCACGAAATTCGGCCCCGGCGACGTGCGCATCACCACGCGCGTCAAGGAGAACGACTTCGGCGAGGCGCTGTTCTCGACCCTGCATGAGACCGGGCACGCGCTCTACGAGCAGGGCGTGGACCAGCGCTACGGCGGCACGCCGCTCGACTCGGGCGCGTCGTCGGGCGTGCACGAAAGCCAGTCGCGGCTGTGGGAGAACGTGGTCGGCCGCAGCCGCGGCTTCTGGGAGTATTTCTATCCGATCGCGCGCAAGGCGTTTCCCGAGCAGCTCGGCAAGGTGCCGCTGGAGACGTTCTATCGCGCCATCAACAAGGTCGAGCGCTCGCTCATCCGCACCGACGCCGACGAGGTGACCTACAACCTGCACGTCATGCTGCGCTTCGACATCGAGCTTGACCTGCTCGAGGGGCGGCTGAAGGTGAAGGACCTGCCGGAGGCGTGGCGCGCGCGGTTCGCCGCCGACTTCGGCCTCACGCCGCCCGACGACCGCGACGGCTGCCTGCAGGACGTACACTGGTACGCGGGCACCGTCGGCGGCGCGTTCCAGGGCTACACCATCGGCAACATTCTCAGCGCGCAGTTCTATGCGGCGGCGCTCAAGGCACATCCGGAGATCGCGGACGAGATCGCTGCCGGCGCCTTCGGCACGTTGCACAGCTGGCTCAGGAAGCGGCTGTACCGGTACGGACGCAAGTACAGCCCCGCCGATGTCGTCAAGCGCGCGACGGGCAGGCCCATGACGCTGCAGCCCTACCTTACATACCTGCGCGGCAAGTACGGGGAGCTCTACAAACTGCCGGCCTGAGCCACGGCGCAACACTTCCTGCACCAAACAGTCAAGTTTTATGGGCCGGCCGGTGCGCATGGCTGCCCATCCCTTGGGCACGTGCATCAGAACGCCACGTTGGCGCGTTGTTCGCAGAAGGTTGAATAGGCCGGGTCCGGAGTTCCTGTACAGTCCGGCCCGTTTGGCGCGAGCCGGGACAATCGTCCATGAACAAGCACGTCATCCTGCCGGAAGCGTCCATCACCGCAGTCGAGCGGCAGTTCCAGGCGATGCACGCCGCAAGCCGGAGCGAGGCGGCGTGGAGCGCCACGGAGCGCAAGCGTCTGCTGCGCAGCCTGCAGTACACCGTCAGTGCCCGCAGCGAGGACTTCGCGCAGGCGATCTCCGCCGATTTCGGCTGGCGCTCGCATGACGAGACGCGCATGGCCGAGGTGCTGCCGACGCTGACCATGATCCAGCACGCCGCCGCCCGCGTCGCCCGCTGGATGCGGCCGGAGCGTCGCGGCACCGCCTTTCACTTCTGGCCGGCGTACAACCGGGTCTACTGGCAGCCGAAGGGCGTGGTGCTGATCATCGTGCCGTGGAACTATCCGCTGCAGCTCGCGGTCGGGCCGCTGGTGGCGGCGCTGGCGGCGGGGAACCGTGTGATCGTCAAGCCGTCGGAGTTCGTGCCGGCGACGTCGGCGTTGCTGAAACAGGTGCTGGAAAGCGCGTTGGGGCCTGATCGCGTCAGCGTGGCGCTTGGCGGCGTGGAGGTGGCGCAGGTGCTGTGCCGGCTGCCGTTCGACCATATTCTGTTCACGGGCTCGACGGGCGTCGGCCGGCAGGTGATGAAGGCGGCGGCCGACAACCTGACGCCGGTGACATTGGAGCTCGGCGGCAAGTCGCCGGCCATCGTCAATGGCGACTTCGATCACGGGCTGGCGGCGCTGCGCATTGCGCGCGGCAAGCTGCTGAACGCGGGGCAGACGTGCATCGCGCCCGACTACGCGCTGGTGCGGCGCGACCGCGTCGATGCGTTCGTGCACGCCTACAGGGAGAAGGTGGCGCAGCTCTACCCGCGCATCGTCGACAACCGCGACTACACGGCCATCGTCAGCACGCAGCATCTGAAGCGCCTCATGGACCTCATTGCCGATGCGCGCGTCAACGGCAGCAAGGTGGTGGTGATCGATCCCGCCGGCGAGCTTGCCGACGGCGCGGTTGCGGCCGCCGACGTGCGCAAGATGCTGCCCTCGCTGGTGATCGATCCGGAGCCCGGCGCAGCCGTGATGACGGAGGAGATCTTCGGGCCCGTGCTGCCGGTGGTGCCCTACGACAGCATCGAGGAGGCCGTCGCGTTCGTGAACAGCAGGCCGCGGCCGCTGGCGCTCTACGTCTTCGACAACAGCCGCGCGCGCACGGACATGGTCCTGCAGCGCACGGTGTCGGGCGACGCCAGCGTCAACGACACCATCTTCCACGCCGCGCAGGAGAATCTGCCGTTCGGCGGCATCGGCGCCAGCGGCATGGGCGCCTATCACGGGCATGAGGGTTTCCGCACCTTCAGCCACGCCAAAGGCGTGTTCTTCCAGTCGCGCTGGTCGCTCGCCGATCTGGTGGCGCCGCCCTACAGCGCGCGCTTCAAGCGCATCGTGAAGACGGCGATCCGGATGAACCGGCGCTAGGGTCGGTGGGACGCTGCCCGCAATCGATTGCTCGGTGATGCCTGCGTGTCGCGGCTCATGCTACGCTGCACACAGGCCACAAGCCGCAGCAAGCGGCGCCGGCGAGGAGGACACGCGCATGAAGCTCTACACCTACTGGCGTTCGCTGGCGACGTTCCGCGTGCGCATCGCCCTCAACCTCAAGGGCATCCCCTACGAGCCCGTCTATGTCGATCTCGACGGCGGCCAGCAGCATCAATCGGCCTACAAGTCCGTCAACCCGCAGGCCGTGATCCCCTCGCTGGTGGAGGACGACGGCAACGTGCTGTTCCAGTCGATGGCGATCATGGAGTACCTCGACGAGGTGCATCCCAACCCGCCGCTGCTGCCGAAGGACCCGCGCGGCCGCGCCCGCGTGCGTGCGCTCTCGCTGATGACGGTGGCCGACACGCATCCGCTGATCGTGCCGCGCGTGCGCAACCGCGTCGATGCCCTCTACAAGGTGGGCGAGGAAGGCAAGATCGAGTGGGTCAAGCACTGGTTCTCGGCCGGGCTCGACGCCTACGAGAGCCACCTGTCGCGCGACAAGGCCACCGGCCTCTACTGCCACGGCGACACGGTGACGATGGCGGATTTGTGCCTCGTCAGCCATGCCGCCGGCACCCGCGTGTTCAAGGGCACCATCGACAACCACCCGACCGTCAAGCGCATCGTCGACCGCTGCCTGGCCGACGACCGCTTCGCCAGCGCCCAGCCCCTGCGCCAGCCCGGCGCCCCCGCGGGGCATTGAAGGCTGCCACCCTCTCTACGTGTCATCCCGGAATGCGCGCCAGCGCATATCCGGGATCCAGCCGAGGACGGCGAGCGTGGAGCTGGATTCCCGATAGCCTCGCGTGCGCTCGGCTTCGGGCATGACGGCTCGTGAGCCGCGGGCCAGCGTCCGTCACGACAGGCAAGCGCGGAACCGTGACTTGTGTTTCCGGCGACCACGGATAGCATCGCGGCGCGGGGCGTGGCCTGCATGCACCCCGCGCAGAACCACAACGGGCGAAATCCAGTCGCCCGAGGGAAACGCTGAGAGGACACTATGAAGCTCGCTGCCGTTTGCGCGCGCGTTGCGTCCGCGCTTGTCCTGATGCTGGCCGCCGCGACGGCCGCGCTCGCGCAGAACTATCCGGCGCCGAAGGAAGGCACCTTCATCGCGCGCGACTTCAAGTTCCACACCGGCGAGGTGATGGGGGAGCTGAAACTGCACTACCGCACCGTGGGTGAGCCCAGCGGCGAGCCGGTGATCGTCCTGCACGGCACCGGCGGATCGGGCGCGGCGATGCTGAACCCCAACTTCGCGGGCGAGCTGTTCGGCCCCGGGCAGCCGCTCGACGCCACCAAGTATTTCATCGTGCTCCCCGACGGCATCGGTCACGGCAAGTCCTCCAAGCCCTCCGACGGCCTGCGCGCCAAGTTCCCGCGCTACAACTACGCCGACATGGTGGTGGCGCAGCACCGGCTCGTCACCGAGGGCCTCGGCCTCAAGCGCGCGCGGCTCATCATCGGCAACTCCATGGGCGGCATGCACGCCTGGCTGTGGGCCTCGGCCTATCCCGACTTCGCCGATGCGCTGGTGCCGATGGCGTCGCAGCCGACCGAGATGTCGAGCCGCAACTGGATGATGCGCCGCATGATCATCGACGCCGTGCGCAACGACCCGGCCTGGAAGGGGGGCGACTACACCGAGCAGCCGCAGGCCTTCCGCATCGCCAACGTGTTCTTCGGCATCTCCACCATCGGCGGCACGCTCGCCTACCAGAAGCAGGCGCCGACGCGCGAGGCCGCCGATAAGCTGCTGGAGCAGCGCTATGCGGCCGCCACCAAGATGGATGCCAACGACTTCCTCTACGCGTGGGATTCCTCGCGCGACTACAACGCCGCGCGCGGCCTCGACCGCATCACCGCCCCGCTGCTCGCCATCAATGCCGCTGACGACGAACGCAACCCGCCCGAGACCGGCCTGATGGAAGACGCCCTCAAGCGCGTGAAAACCGGCAAACTCCTGCTGATCCCGGCGAGCGACGAAACCCGCGGCCACGCGGCGACGGGCATGGCGAAGTTTTACAAGAAGGAGCTGGGAGAGTTCCTTGCTTCCGCACCGAAGCGCGGAATGTAACTTTTGTCATCCCGGCACTCGTTGCCGGGATCCAACTCACCGCTTGCTCAGGAGTTCGTTGAACGATGGATCCCCGCACCTCAACGGAATGCGGGCGAAGCAGAGCGCTAACCTGGGCGGCCAAGGGGCAGCTTACTTCCGCCCACGCCAAAGAATTCGTCTATTTGCGCAGCAAGCCATTCCGGGCGCGTGACTGTGGGAACGTGACCTGCTCCCTCGGCAACCACGAGCCGGGCGTTGGGTAGCAGCGCAGCGAGCTTTTCGGACGATGCAATCGGCGTGATCGCATCGCGGCTGCCGTGAATAACTAGGGTGGGCTGGTTAAGGCTACCGAGGCGACACTCGATGTCGATGCCTTGCAGGCACTCCATCAATTCAATCGCCGACGTGGCGTTCGATCGCTTGACGATCATCTTGCCCCAGGCGCGCTCTGCCTCGCATGCCTCCTCGGGCACGCAGGCGTTGACGAAGGCGTCCATGGTCGCCGGAAAGTCAGCGCGGCAGCCCTGGATCAACCGATCCTGCTGGGGTGTGCGGTCGCCGACATAGCGGCCGTCCACGATCACCAGCCCCACGAAGCGCTCGGGCCGGCGCAGCGCGGCCTCCAGGACAACTGCGGCTCCGGCAGACTCGCCCGCCAGCACGCAGCGTTCGATCCCGAGCCGGTCGAGAACCTCAAACAGGTCGGCGAGCAGAGCCTCGTATGTGATCTTCGGTGCGGCGTGGACGGTGCCGCCGGTGCCGCGATGGTCGTAGGTGACCGTCCGCCACGACCGGCTCAGATACTCGAACGGCGGCAGCCAAAGCTCCCCGCTTCCAACCCAACCCCCATGCGCCACGAACGCATTTCTGCCCGAGCCAAATGCCGAAACGAGGATGCTGGCGTCGCTGGTTTTAAGGAACATGCAGCACCTTTTTCACGGCCAGTTTCCAGTTGTGATCTTCGAGTTCACTTCCGCCCAAACACGCGCCCAAACAGCCCTCCTGACGCGGGCGCGGCGTCCGCTGCAGCGTCCGGCGCAACCGCCGGCGTCGGCTTATAGGTTGCCGCCCCGACCTCCGGCCATCTCCCCTGCACCTTGCCCAGTGCTGCCAGTATCCGCTCCGGCGTGAACGGCTGCGCGAACACCTTGGCGCCGAGCGGGCGTAGGGCGTCGTTGATGGCGTTCATGATGGCGCCGGGGGCGCCGGCGGTGCCGGCTTCGCCGGCGCCCTTGGCGCCGAGCAGCGACTCCTTGGTCGGCGTCTCGACGTGGCCGACCTCGATGTCGGGCATCTCGGCGGCCATGGGCACCAGGTAGTCGGCCATGGAGCCGATCAGCAACTGGCCGTCGTCAGAATAGACGCAGTGCTCGTAGAGCGCGCCGCCGATGCCCTGCACGACGCCGCCGCGCACCTGCTCGTCCACCAGCAGCGGGTTGATGACGCGGCCGCAGTCCTCCACGCACCACACTTTGATGAGCTTGACGAAGCCGGTGTCGGCGTCGACCTCCAGCGAACAGGCCATCACGCCGTTGGTGAAGGCGAAGGGATACTGCTTGGTGATGAAATGGCGCGTCTGCATCAGCTCGCGCGGCAGGTCGGGCGGCAGCGTGTCGCCGCGGAAGTAGACGATGCGCGCGAGCTCGGCGAGCGGCATGCGGACGTTGCCGGTCGCGCGCTCGACGATCTCGCCGTTGACGAGGTCGAGCGCCTCGGGCTGCGCCTGCAGCATGGCGCCCGCGACCTTGAGCGCGGATTCCTTCACGGCGATGCCGGACTGCAGCGCCGCCTCGCCGCCGATGCCGGCGCCGCGGCAGGCCCAGGTGCCGCCACCATAAGGCGTGGTGAGCGTATCGCCGGTGATGACGCGCACGCGATCGATCGGCACGCCGACGGCCTCGGCGACCACCTGGCGGATGACGGCTTCCGTGCCCTGGCCCTGCTCAGTGACGCCGGTGGCGGCGACGACGGAGCCGTCCGGGTCGATGCGGATGGTGCAGCCGTCCTGCGCGGAGATGCGCGCGCCGCCCATGCCGTACATGAACGGGCTGGGGTTGGTCAGCTCGATGAAGGTGGCAAAGCCGATGCCGCGGTGGATGCCCTTGGCGCGCAGGCGCTCCTGCTCGGCGCGCAAGCCGTCGTAGTCCATCATCTCGATCAGCTTGGCGAGCGAGGCCTCGTGGCTGAGGCCCTCGAACTTCATGCCGGCGGGCGAGGTGCGCGGATAGGTGCCATCCTTGAACACGTTGCGGCGGCGGAACTCGACCGGGTCCATGCCGAGCGCCTCGGCGGCGAGGTCGCACAGGCCTTCGGTGACGGCGGTGGCGATCGGGTGGCCGACGGCGCGGTACTGGCAGGTGGGCGTCTTGTTCTGGAAGACGACAGTCGTTCTCGCGCGGAAGTTGGGGAAGTCGTAGGGCCCGCCCATCAGGTTGACGATCTGGTTGCCCTCCACCGCGCTGGTGCGGGGATAGACCGAGTAGGGGCCGATGCCGGTGAGATCGTCAACGTCGATGGCGGTGATGCGGCCGTCGGCATCGACGGCCATGCGCGCAGTGATGCGGTGGTCGCGGGCGTGGATGTCGGTCGTGAAGCTCTCCAGCCGGTCGGCGATGAACTTCACCGGGCGGCTCATCAGCTTGGAAATGAGAGCGGTGGCGACCTCGTCGGGATAGACGTGCACCTTGATGCCGTAGCTGCCGCCGACGTCGCCGCAGATGATGCGCACGTCGCCCTCGGGCAGGCGCAGATGCTGCGCGAGCACGGTCTGGATCATGTGCGGCGCCTGGGTGGCGTGATAGACGGTGAGCTTGCCCGTGCCGCGGTTGAAGTCGGCGAGGATCGAGCGCGGCTCCAACGTGAGGCCGGTGTGGCGGCCCGAGTGGTAGGTGGCTTCCACGACCTTGTGCGCGGCGGCGAAGGCGTCGTCCACCTTGCCACTCTCGTTGGTGCGCTGGAAGCAGAGGTTGTCGCCGAGGTCGGGATGGATCACGGGCGCGCCGGGCGCGAGCGCGGTTTCCATGTCGACGGCGGCAGGCAGCGGCTCGTAGGTGACGTCAATCTTCGCAAGCGCATCTTCGGCCGTGGCCCGGTCGCGGGCGACGACGGCGACGACCGCCTCGCCGACCCAGGTGGCGCGTTCCAGCGGCAGTGGCAGTTGTGGCGCCGACTTCATGCCTTTGAGGTGAGCGAGCACAGCGACCCAAGGCTCGCAGTGCGGCGCCAGGTCCTTGCCAGTGAACACCTTTATGACGCCCGGCACCTTCAGCGCTTCGGACGCGTCAATGCTGACGATGCGCGCATGCGCATGCGGGCTGCGCAGAAAAGCGACATGCGCCATGCGCGGCAGCACGATGTCGTCGACATATTGCCCGCGGCCTTCCACGAGCTTCTTCGCATTCGGGCGCGGGATCGACTTGCCGATGTAGGAGTTCGGCCGGTCCACGAAGCGCGGATCGATGATCTCGTTCATGGCCGCGATCCTTTTCGCTCTGCGCACAAACTCCCTCCCCCGTCGTGCCGAAGGCGCGCACTAGATGTGTGGGGGAGGGCCGGGGAGGGGGGGATTGCAGAACAATTATTGTAGGGGTTCCCCCCACCCCTAACCCCTCCCCACAAGGGGGAGGGGGACGCGGTGTGCTTGTTGCGCGGGATTGTCATGGCCTTACGCCTTTCCGCTGCGCTGGCGGGCGACCGTCTCTACAGCATCGACGATGGCATGGTAGCCGGTGCAGCGGCAGTAGTTGCCGGAGAGGTGCTCGCGAATCTCCTCGCGCGTCGGCGAGGCGTTGGCCTTGAGCAGGTCGGCGGCGGTCAGCAGCATGCCGGGCGTACAGTAGCCGCACTGCAGCGCGTTGCGGGCGACGAAGGCCTCCTGCAGATCGCGCAGCTCGCCGGAGTCGGAGACGCCCTCGATGGTTTCGACCTTGGCGCCGCCGAGCGAGGCGGCAAGCACCAGGCAGCCGCGCACGATCTGCCCGTCGATGCGCACCGTGCAGGCGCCGCACAGGCCGTGCTCGCAGCCGGTGTGCGTGCCCATCAGGCCCAGCTCGACGCGCAGGAAGTCGACCAGGTGCTGGCGGGCCTCGACGCGGGCGGCGACGGCTTCGCCGTTCACCGTAAGGGAAATGTCGTGAGCGGTGCTCATGCTGCGCGCGCCTCCTCGGCGCCGACGAGGCGATTGAGGGCGCGGGCGAGCAGCACGCGCGACAGGTGGCGCTTCATGTCCGAGCTGCCATGCTGGTCGGCAGGCGGATCGAGGTCGTTCATCAAGGCGGCTTGCGCGGCAGCGGTTGTGTCAGGCAGAACCTGGTGCCCGCTGATGGCAGCCATGGCGCGTTCCGCGAGGACAGGGCCGTCGCCGATCCCGAACAACACGAGGCGCGGCTCGACAATGGTACTGCCGGTCACCTTGGCCGTGGCGGCGATGCCGGCCATGGCGTAGTCGCCGGAGCGACGGGCCAGCTCGATAATGGTGCTGCGCTCGCCCGGTTTGGCGAGGGGGAACTCGACGCCTGCGATCAGCTCATGCGCGCGCAGTGCGGTTGAATAGAGGCCGGTGAAGAACTGGCTCGCGGGAATGCGCCGTTCGTCGGCGACATTGCGGGCGACAATGGTGGCATCGAGCGCCACGCAGCAGGCGGGCAGCTCGGCGGCAGGATCGGCGAAGGCCAGCGAGCCGCCAATGGTGCCGCGGTTGCGGATGGCGGCATGGGCAATGAGCGGCACGGCCTGCGCCAGCAGCGGCACGTGCTCGCGAATGAGCGCGTTGGCGCCAAGCTCGGCGTGCGTGGTGAGCGCGCCGACGCGGATGCCGCCGCCGGTTTGCGCGATGCCGCGCAGTTCCCTCAGGCGCGAGATGTCGATCAGCGTGCCAGGGTCGGAGAGGCGGAAGGCGAGCGTGGCGAGCAGGCTCTGGCCTCCGGCCAGCAGCTTGGCGTCCGGGCCGGCATCGCGCCACTGATTGAAGGCGTCGGTGAGCGATGTCGCGCGCACATAGGCAAGCGGCGGTGCCTTCATCCCGGTCTCCTCCACAGCGCGCCGTTATGGCCCGGCGCTTTGTGCCGCAGTCTATGGGGCGGTACGGATCACAACAAGGGAGCAACCTTCCTCAACGTAAGGCTCCGAACTCTTTCGGATGGGGAAGGTTTGTTCTAGGTGCCGGATCCGATGCCAAAGGCGATCAGGGCAATTGCAATCGTGTAAAGCATCCACCCGGGATGACGGCCGCGCGTTCCCCACAGGTTGCCAAGCGCCCCGTACAGGTAGAGGCCGCCGACAAACAGGCTGGTCGCAAGTCTGGCATCCGGCGTGAACCAGCAGGCGGCGGCGATCAAGGCCAGTCCGCCGGCGAACCAGCTCGCCGTGCTGAGATGCAGGAGCAGCGGCACCAGCCTCCGGACAGGCGCGGAGATGCGCTTGTCCGCTGCAAACAACGCCTGCAGCGGCCGGATCATCAGTCGCTGCGTCAGGATGCCGTGCACCACGGCGACGCCGCTTCCGATGAGGCCCGCCACCACCAAAGCAATGTTTTGCCAATCCATGACCATACATCTCTGTATGGTAGGTGTGACGGACGCGATGGCGGGAGTCAATACACATGTGTATGGTTGCGTCATGAACGACCGCCTGACGAAGTCCGACTGGATCGGCCACGGTCTGCGCACGCTGGCGCGAGACGGCCCCAATGCCCTGAAAGTCGGGCCCATGGCGGCGGCCTTGAAGGTGTCACGCGGCAGCTTCTACTGGCACTTCCGCGACATCGCCGATTTCCGGTCGCAGGTGCTGCAGGGCTGGCAGGAGCGCATGACCGATGAGGTCATCCAGGAGGTCGCTCGCAAATCCGGGCCGGACCGCCTCAAGCACCTTCTGCGCCGGGCGTTCGTCGAGAAGCCGCGCTTGGATCGCGCCATCCGGTCGTGGGCCGCAGAGGATGCGGATGTCGCCGCCGTCGTTGCATCCGTCGATGCCAGCAGGGTCGCCTACATCGGGAAGCTGCTGATCGCCGCGGGCGTGGAAAGCCGCCGCGCGTTGCCGCGGGCAGCCTTCATGTATTGGGCCTATCTGGGGCAGGCCATCGTCATGCACCCTCGCCATGCCTCGATCCAGGCATCGGCTCTCGACGATGTCGCCGACCTGTTCGAGCAGCAGGCGCGCTGAGCGCTACTTCCCGCGCAATAGGCTGCCGAGGAAGCCCGGTTTCTTGGCGGCTTCGGCAGCGAGCATTTCCGGCGGCGGCGCGCCGTAGGGCGCAGAGCCCTTGCCGTCGCCGGCGGTGATGGCGGCGGGATCGGCGCCGACGCGGCCGGCCTTGCGGTCGGCTTCCGTTTCGCGCGCGAGGCTGAAATCGAAATGGATGGCCGGAATGCCCTTGATCGGCGCATTCGGGTCGTTGGCCTTCACCTCGGCGACGAGATCGCCCGATGCGCCGAACACGACGTCGTCGTCCAGGTGCTCATCGCCGTGCAGGTAGAGGGCGGTGACCAGCTCGCGATACCCGGCCGCGCTGATCAGGAAGTGGATGTGCGCGGGGCGCTTGCCGTGCCGCTTCTGCGCCATCACCATCTGGCCGACCGGTCCGTCGAGCGGAATGAAATAGCCGAGCGGGCGCACGGTGCGGATGGAATAGTTGCCGTTGGCATCGGTGCGGAAGATACCGCGGCAATCGATCTCCTCGATGCTGTTCTGGATGTCGTAACGGCCGTCGGCGGCGGTCTGCCACACGGTCACAAGCGCGTTGGGCAGCGCCTCGCCCTTGGCGTTGGTCACCTGGCCGTAGAGCACGATCTCGTCGCCGCCCTTGAGATCCTTGGCGATCTGCCCGCCGCTCGCGAACACGGGCGTGTTCTCGCGGAAGAAGGGGCCGAGCAGGCTGGCGCCGGTCGCCTCCTCCATCTTGGTCTTGTCGTGCATGATGTTGACGAGGGCCGAGAGGCCGACGGTGTCGGACAGCAGGATGAACTCCTGCCGCGCCGGCGAGCACATCTGGCCGACCTTGGTCATGAACTCGATGCCCTTGATCCACTCGGCCGGTGTCAGATTCACGTCGCGGGCGAAGGCGTGCAGGTGCTTCACCGCCGCTTCCATGATCTCCTTCATGCGCGGATCGGGCGTGGTCGACATCTGCTCGAGCACGGCGTCGGTGATGTTCTCGGGCGTGTATTCGCGCATGGCCTTCTCTCCCTGGGCACCGGTGCGGCCCGCGTGCCTGATTTTTGGACTGGCTCAAAACAATAGTGCGCGCGGTGCGTGCGTTGTTCAATAGCCAAGTGAGTATCACGCGTAATGGCCTGCCAGTGCATTCCTGATGGGAGGTTTCCCCTTTCCGGAAGTCTCGCGCCTGCAGCGCACGAATGACCTTGTGCTGCGCAAGCGGCCCCGCTTAGACTGGCAAAAAACAGATAATGCCAACTGGGAGGAATTTGGATATGGCGCTCTCCATAGTGCGTCGGCTGTCTGGTGTTGCCGCTGCTGCTGCTTTCACCGTCGCCACGCTGTCCACGCCTGTCGCGGCGCAGGACAAGACCCCGATCAAGATCGGTTTCTCGATGTCGCTGACGGGACCGCTCGGCGCGGGCGGAAAGTCGGCGTTGATCGCCATGGAAATCTGGCGCGACGACGTCAACGCCAAGGGTGGCCTGCTCGGGCGTCCGGTCGAGTTCATCTACAACGACGACCAGACCAATCCCGCACGCGTGCCGGCGATCTACACCAAGCTGCTCGAGGTCGATAAGGTCGATCTCGTCGTCTCCAGCTACGGCACCAACGTGATTGCGCCGGCGATGCCGCTGGTGATGCGCAAGAAGATGGTGTTCCCGGCGCTGTTCGGCCTCGGCGCCAACGAGGAGTTCAAGTACGACCGTTACTTCCAGATCATGCCGTCGGGCCCGACACCCAACAAGGGGTTGTCGCGCGGGTTCTTCGAGCTGGCAAAGGCGAAGGGCGTCAAGACGGTGGCGATTGCCGCCGCCGACGCCGAGTTCGCGCAGAATGCGGCGCTGGGCGCGCGGGAGAATGCCAAAGAGCTTGGCATGCAGATCGTCTACGACAAGTCCTATCCGCCGCCGACGACGGACTTCACGCCGATCGTGCGCGCCATCCAGGCAACCAACCCGGAAGCGGTCTATATCGGCTCCTATCCGCCCGACAGCGTAGGCATGGTCAAGGCGTCGACCGAGCTCGGCCTCAAGACCAAGATGTTCGGCGGCGGCATGGTCGGCCTGCAGTTTGCCGCCATCCAGCAGAACCTCGGGCCGATGCTGAACGGCATCGTCAACTACGACTTCTGGGTCCCGGCCCCGACGCTGAACTTCCCGGGTATCGAGTCGTTCTTGACCAAGTACCAGGCCAAGGCTGCCGGTGCGGGCGTTGACCCGCTCGGTCACTACCTGCCGCCGTTCGCCTACGCCTACATGGAGATCATGGGGCAGTCGGTGGACGCGGTGAAGAGCCTCGACCAGGAGAAGCTTGCCCAGCACATGGCCAAGACCACCTTCAACACCATCATCGGGCCGGTGAAGTTCGGCAGGAACGGTGAGTGGGCGGAGAGCCGCGCGCTGATGGTGCAGTTCCGCGACCTCAAGGCCAACGACCTGGAGCAGCTCAAGAAGGCCGGCAGCCGCGTCGTGCTGTATCCGCCGTCCGTCAAGTCCGGCGAGATCGCGTTCCCCTACCGCGAATAGGAAGGGGCGAGGCTTGAGCTGGCAGCAACGGCACGGGTGAACGACAGGCACCGCGACGACAGTGATTACTGATCCAGGACTGTTTCTCAACGCCGTCGTCGCGGGCGTATTGCTGGGCGGGTTCTACGCCGCGGTGGCGCTCGGCCTGTCGATCACCTTCGGTCAGCTCGATATCGTCAACATCGCGCACCCGGCCTTCGTCATCGTCGGCTCCTACTTCGCCTTCTTCTTCGGGGCGCACTACGGCATCGATCCGGTCGTCACCGGCATCATGATGACGCCGTTCTTCTTCGTGCTCGGCATCATCGTCTACCGCATCTACTACGTGAGCTTCGAGCGGACGGGGCAGGAGTCGCTCTCCGGCCTCGCCTTCTTTTTCGGCCTCATGTTCATCATCGAGGTCGTGCTCATCATGATCTACGGCGTCGACTACCGCCTGGTACCGGCGTCCTATATCGGCGTGAACTGGCGCGTGGGGCTGATCGACATTCCGCTCAGGATGGCAGTGCCGTTTGTCGTGTCGATGCTGATGACGGTGGGGCTCTACCTGTTCCTGTCCAAGACCTTCATCGGCCGGGCCATCCTCGCCGTGTCGCAGGATCGGCAGGCGCTGCAGCTGATGGGGGCCAACCCCGTCAGGGTGAAGCAGGTGGCCTTCGGGCTGGGCCTGGCGACGGCGTCGATCGCCGGGGCACTGCTGATCATCATCGGGCCGGTAGAGCCCTCCATCGGCCGTGAGTACATCGGCCGCGTGTTTGCCATCGTGGTGCTCGGCGGCATGGGCAGCATCACCGGCACGGTGCTCGCGGCCTTCATCCTGGGGATCGCCGAAAGCTTCGTGGCGACCTTTGCCGGCCCGTCCTGGGCGCCGGCGGTGGCCTTCGGCATCCTGCTGCTGACGCTGGCGGTGCGGCCCTCGGGCATCCTCGGCAGGGCGTCATGAAGGGTTGGGGGTTCTGGATATTCGTCGCCCTCGCACTGGTGGCGGGCTTCGCGTTCACCCGCCTGTCCAACAACGAGTATTACTTCTTCGCCTCCTACATCGTGCTGCAGGCGCTGATCATGGCGACAGCGTGGAACATCCTCGGCGGTTTCACCGGCTATGTGAACTTCGGCAGCGCCGGGTTCTTCGCGGTCGGCGCCTACACGACCATCGCGCTGCAGAAGTATCTGCGCAGCAAGGGTTTCGATGCACCGCTGCCGGTGTTTATTGCGGCCGCCGGCGCTCTCGGCGGCCTGATCGGCCTCGGCACCGGCTACCTGACGCTGCGGCTGCGGGGGGTCTACTTTGCCATCGCCACCCTGGCGCTGGCGATCGTGTTCCAGACGTTCATTGCCAACTGGGATTATGTCGGTGCGGCCAAGGGCGCCTACATCCTCACGCCCGAGCCGCCGCCCGGCTTCTCCAGCTACGTCAAGTTCCTGTTCATGACCATGCTGGTGCTGGGCCTCGCGGCGCTGGCCATCGCCCGTTACATCACCAATTCCAAGTTCGGGCGCGGGTTGGCGGCCGTGCGCGACGACGAGGTGGCGGCCGAATGCATGGGCGTGCCGACGCTGCGGCTGAAGCTGATCTCGGCGACCATCATGGGAATGCTGATGGGTATTGCCGGTGCGCCCTATCCGTTCTTCGTCACGTTCGTCGATCCGCTATCGGCGTTCCAGCTCAACATCGCCGTCAACTCGATCGCGATGCCGATGATCGGCGGCACGGCCTACTGGTATGGCCCGCTGGTCGGCGCTCTGCTGCTGGGCACGGCGCAGGAGGTGATCTCGGTGACGATCTCGTCGGAGATCAATGTGCTTCTGGTCGGCGTCGTGCTGGTGTCGTTCGTGATCCTGGCGCCGAAGGGGCTGGTCGGCCTCTATAACGACATCCGCAACCGGGGCAAGCGCAATGGCTGAGCGCATCCTCGACGTCAAAGGCCTGACCAAGCGCTTCGGCGGGTTCGTGGCGCTGAACAACGTCGACATCCATCTGGACGAGGGCGAGCGCCTCGGCCTGATCGGCCCCAACGGCTCGGGCAAGACCACCTCCATCAACTGCATCTCGGGCTCGCTGTTCGGCGACGGTGGCAGCATCGTTTTCCGCGGCGCTGACATCTCGCGGCTCTCCGCTCACCAGCGCACGCACCAGGGCATCGTGCGCAGCTTTCAGATTCCGCGCCCCTTCCGCAGCATGTCGATCCTGCAGAACCTGCTGATCCCGATGGAGTACACCGCCCCGCACCGCGGCGGTGGCGGCGACCGGGAAGCGGAAGCGCGCGAAATTCTCGACCTGGTAGGGTTCTCCGGCCGCGCCAACGACAACTCAGGGCGGCTGACGCAGGTCGACATGCGCAAGCTGGAGTTGGCGCGGGCACTCGCCGCCAAGCCGCAGCTCCTGATCTCCGACGAGGCGATGGCGGGATTGTCCACCGCGGAGGTGGACGAGATTTTGGCGCTGCTGTTCAAGCTCAACGAGCGCGGCGTCGCCGTCATCATGATCGAGCACATCATGCGCGCGGTGCTGCGCTTCTCGCAGCGCGTGGTGGTGCTCGACGCCGGCCGCAAGATTTTCGAGGGCACGCCCGACCAGGTCGTCAAAGACCCGCAAGTGGAGAAGGCCTACCTTGGCGAGTAGCATCGAGATCAGCAACGTCGACGCCGGCTACGGCTCGGTGCGCGTGCTGCATGGCGTCTCCATCACCGCCAACGATGGCGAGACGGTGGTGCTGCTCGGCTCCAACGGCAACGGCAAGAGCACGCTGATCCGCTGCATTGCCGGGCTGGTGAAGCCCGATGCCGGGCAGATCATCCTGAAAGCCGAGGGCAAGGAGACCAACCTCGTCGGCCTCTCGCCCGAGGAGATCGTGGGCCTCGGCGTGGCGCTGGTGCCGGAAGGGCGGCGGCTGTTCCCGGCGCTGACGGTGGAAGAGAACCTGATGCTCGGCGCCTACCGCAGTGCCGCCCGGCGCAACATCCGTGCAAACTTGGATTTCGTGTTCACGGCTTTCCCGGTGCTGGCACAACGCAAGAGCCAGCTCGCCGGCTCCATGAGCGGCGGCGAGCAGCAGATGGTGGCGGTGGCGCGTGCGCTGATGTCGGAGCCGAAGCTGCTGCTGGTGGACGAGCCCTCGGTCGGCCTGGCGCCGATCCTGGTCAGCCGCATGATCGCCAAGATCAAGGAGCTGAAGGAGCAGCGCAACCTGACGGTGCTGATGGCCGAGCAGAATTTCAACCAGGCCATCAAGATCGCCGACCGCGGCTACGTGATCGTGCACGGCGAGATCGAGTTCGAGGGCAAGACCGCCGCCGACCTCGCCAACAACGACATCATCAAGCAATACTATCTCGGTACCTGAGCTGCGCCTTCGCGCGGCTGCGTCAAGACTGAGACCGTTCGGCACGAGACCCGATGGCCCGCACACCGCGTCGCGCCCTCATCATCGGCGGCTCCATGGCCGGCCTGTTCAGCGCCCTCTATCTCAGGCGCGCGGGCTGGCGGGTGGATGTGTACGAGCGCTCGCCGGTGGCGCTGACGGGGCGCGGCGCCGGCATCATGACGCATCCCGAGATGCGCGCGGCCCTGTCGGAGCTGGCGGTGGAGGCGGGCGAGGATTTCGGCGTCCCGGTGCCCGGGCGCATCGTTCTCGACCATGCAGGCAACGAGGTCGGGCGGCTGGCGCGGCCGCAGATCGCAACCTCTTGGAATCGGCTGTTTGAGCTGTTGGGGGGTGCGCTCGGTGCGCCCGCCTATCATCTGGGCCGCGACCTCGTGCATGTGACCGAAGATGCTGGCGGCGTCACCGCGCATTTTGGCGATGGCACATCTGAGACAGGCGACGTACTGGTCGGCGCGGACGGTTTTCGCTCGGCGGTGCGCGGGCAACTTCTTCCAGACGTGCAGCAACAATACGCAGGCTACGTCGCCTGGCGCGGCCTCGTCGACGAGCGCGACGCCGTCGCAGCGATGGGCGAGGATGTGTTCGCGCACCTGAGCTTCCACCTGCCGCCGGGCGAGCAGTTCCTCGGCTACCCGGTGGCCGGGCCGAACAACGACCTGAGGCCAGGGCATCGCAGCTGGAACATCGTCTGGTACCGGCCGGCGGATGTGGACCGCGATCTGCCGCGGCTGCTGACCGCCGACACCGGCAAGCGGCACGAGCTGTCGATTCCGCCGCCGCTGATTGCGCGCGGCACCATCGGAGAGATGCGCGATGCGGTGGCGCGCCTGCTGCCGCCGCAGTATCGCGCGGCGATGGACAAGGCGCAGCAGCCGTTCCTGCAGCCGATCTACGATCTGGAGAGCAGGGCGATGGCTGTCGGCCGGGTTGCGCTGGTGGGCGACGCTGCGTTCGTCGTGCGGCCGCACGTCGGCGGCGGCGTAGTCAAGGCGGCCGAGGATGCCGCCGCGCTGGCCGCTGCGCTCGAGGCGCATGACGATGTTGGGGAGGCACTGCGTGCCTACGAGGCGGTGCGCATCGATGTCGGCCGCCGCTTCGTCGCACGCGCACGGCGGCTCGGCTCATATCTGCGGCACGACTTCGCAAGTGAGGCGGAGCGCGCCCGCGCGCTGTGGCACGCCGAGCCCGCGCAGGTGATGGCCGAGACGGCGGTGTTGGATTTCATGCGCGACCCAGCGTGAGGCACCGTCTGCGCGGCAGGCGCCGCGCCTACTTCGCCTCGCCCGCCCGCTCCGGATAGAGCGTCAGCAGTCCCTCGCGCGAGGCCGCCGACACGCCGCGCTCGGTGATGAGGCCGGTCACGAGCCGGGCCGGCGTCACGTCGAAAGCGTCGTTGCGCGCCGGGCTGCCGGGTGCGGCGATCTCCATCGGTACGATCTTGCCGTCCTTGGTGCGGCCGGTCATCACCAGCACCTCGTCGGCGCTGCGCTCCTCGATCGGGATGTCGGTGCCGGACGCCAGCGTCCAATCGATGGTGGAGTGCGGCAGCGCCACGTAGAACGGCACGCCGTTGTCCTTGGCTGCCAGCGCCTTGAGATAGGTGCCGATCTTGTTGGCGACATCGCCGTTGGTGGTCACGCGGTCGGTGCCGACGATGCACAGGTCGACCAGCCCTTGTTGCATAAGGTGCCCGCCGGCGTTGTCGACGATGATGGTATGCGGCACGCCGTGCGCGCCGAGCTCGTAGGCCGTCAGCGAGGCACCCTGGTTCCTCGGTCGCGTCTCGTCCACCCACACATGCACCTTGATGCCGCGGTCGTGCGCCTCGTAGATCGGCGCCAGCGCCGTGCCGCGGTCGACGCAGGCGAGCCAGCCGGCGTTGCAATGGGTCAGGATGTTGACGGCCTCGTTCGGGGCTTTCTCCTCCGCCGCCACCAGGATCGGCTTCAGGCCATGCTGGCCGATGCGCGTGTTAACCTTGACGTCGTCGTCGCACAGCTCGGCTGCGCGCTCGTAGGCCGCCGCGACCCGCTTGTCGCGGGGGATGTTGCGCACCGTGTTGCGCATCTCCTCCAGAGCCCAGCGCAGGTTGATCGCCGTCGGCCGCTGCGCGGCGAGCATGGCGATCACCCTGTCGACCGCCTCGTCAGACGCATCGGCGCGCAGCGCCAGGCACACGCCATAGGCCGCCGTCGCCCCGATCAGCGGCGCGCCGCGCACCTGCATGGACTTGATCGCGTGCGCCGCATCTTCCGCCGTTTTGAGCGTGAGGATTGCCAACTCGTGCGGCAGCCGCGTCTGGTCGATGACCTTCACCGACCAGCCATCCTCCGCCACCCAGATCGTCCGATACGCCTTGCCGTTGATGTTCATGCTGAGCGTGCTCCTGACGTCCCCTCCCCCCGTGTGGGGGAGGGACAGGGAGGGGATTCCAGAACATCGAAGGTCGGGGTTCCCCCCACCCCTAACCCCTCCCCACAAGGGGGAGGGGAATGGCGCGGCGCCTTCGGATGCATCCTAATGTCCCTCGAACGCCATCAGCGCGTGGCCCTTCACGCCGAGAGCGGCGAGCTTCTTCATGCCTCCCAGCTCCGGCAGGTCGATGATGAACGTGGCGCCGACGATGGTGCCCCCCGACCGCTTCACCAGCTTCACCGCCGCCTCGGCCGTGCCGCCGGTGGCGATCAGGTCGTCGACGATCAGGATGCGCTCGCCGGGATCGATGGCATCTTCATGCATCTCGATGATGTCGACGCCGTACTCCAGCGTGTACTCCTGGCCGATGGTCTTCCACGGCAGCTTGCCCTTCTTGCGAAACGGCACGAAGCCGCAGCCGAGCTTGTCGGCAATGGCGCCGCCCAGGATGAACCCGCGCGCCTCGATCCCGGCCACGCCCTGCACGCCCGCGTTCCTGTAAGGCGCCGCCATCTGCTCGATCGCGGCCCGAAAGCCGGCCGGATCGCCCAGCAGCGTGGTGACGTCGCGGAACATGATCCCGGGCTTGGGATAGTCGGGAATCGTGCGGATCAGGCGCTTCAGGTCTTGCACGTCGCGGGCCTCCAGCAATATCGGCGCGCAACCTAGCAACTCGCCGCGCGAGACAAAACCACCTTGTCATCCCGGAATGTCGCGCAGCGACAGTGCCGGGGTCCAGGGGGCCGCACCCATACGGCAGCATCTCAGTTCTGCGCGGCAACAGGTGCAAATGAAGCAGGCATTGCCTTAAGTTGCGTCAAACGCCAGGAGGAAGCGCGCGCATGAAGATCAAGCTGCACCACGTCAACGTCTGCTCCAAGGATGTGCCCGGCCTCGCCGATTTCTACCGCGAGGTGCTCGATCTCAAGCCCGAGCCCGGGCTGGCGCAGAACCGGATCCTCGACAAGGACGGCTACCCCGGTAAGGTCGCGTTCCTCAGCGATGGCGAGACGCAGTTCCACCTTGCCGAGAAGGACTACGGCATCGGCTTCCGCACCGGCCAGGCGGTCAATCCCGTGCTGAACGGCCACATCGCCTTCCGCACCGACGACATCGCCGCCTTCAAAAAGCGCCTCACCGAGAAAGGCATCCCCTTCTCCGACTTCGGCGCCTGGGCCATGAAGGGCTGGGCGCAGATCTTCTTCTACGACCCCGAGGGTAACGTGATCGAAGTGCACGAGGTGCAGGAGTAGGCGACTCACAGTGGCGAAGAGCCGCTTCGATCACTTTCTCTCCCGCTTGGGGGCGACGCGCTTTCCACGTTGTGTCCATGAGCCGCCCCTCACCCCGCAAGCGGGGAGAGGGAGAGTGAGACTTGTTCCCTCTCCCCATTTCTTCATGGGGAGAGGGTTAGGGTGAGGGGCGGCTCCAAGCTCGACCCTGGCATTCTGAACCTTGCCCAAGTCTCAACCGCCGCAGATCCAAGCCCCTGGGTCCCGGTTCTCGCTGCGCTCGGCCGGGATGACAATGAGTGGAAAATCCAAACAAAGTTGTCATCCCGGAATTGCGCGTCAGCGCAATATCCGGGACCCAGGGGCCGCAGGGTGCCGGAGCAGTCGAGATGGCGTCGCCCTGCGGTAAGCTCAGCAAACTGAAGCAAATTGAGTCAACCCATCATGCTGCACGGCATCGCCGCTGTTCTCGACTGGTTTGGCCTCGTGGTGTTTGCCACCACGGGTGCGCTGGTTGCCTCGCGCAAGCAGATGGACATCTTCGGCTTTGCCCTGCTGGCGACGGCGGCGGGCATCGGCGGCGGCACGCTGCGCGATGTTCTGCTCGGCCAGCTGCCGGTGTTCTGGGTGCAGCAGCCAGCCTACCTGCTGGTGTGCGTCGGCGTAGCGGCCCTGTTGTTCTTCACCGCGCACATCCCACAGTCGCGGCTGACGCTGCTGCTGTGGCTCGACGCCATCGGCCTGGCGCTGTTTGCCGTCACCGGGGCGGAGAAGGCGCAGCTGGCCGGCGCCGGTCCTGTGGTGGCTGTCGCCATGGGCGTCATGACCGCCACCTTCGGCGGCATCATCCGTGACATCCTGGGCGGCGAGACGCCCATCATCCTCAGTCGCGAGATTTACGTCACGGCCGCCCTGCTGGCCGCGCTCGTGTTCGTGGCGGGGCTCGCGCTCGGCCTCACCCATCCGGTGGCGCTGGTGTCGGGATTTGTCGCGGGCTTCGTGCTGCGCGCCGCCGCTCTCACCTGGGGATGGTCGCTGCCGCGCTATCGGTCCCGGCCGGCGCGCTGACGTCAGCCCTCGCCGCGCTCTTTGGCCGCAAGCGCGGCCATCAGCTCCACCAGCCGCTCCGGCGCCGGCTGCGTCTCCGCTTCAGCAAACATTTTGCGCAGCTGTTTGCCGAGCTGTGCCGGCAGCGCGGACGCATCCTCGCTGCGTGGCTTGTCCGCGGAAGCTGTTTGGATTTCCGGTTTCTTGGTGGCGATCATACGCGCCCTCGTCTGTGCCCCAGCTCAAGCTACGCACACGCCGGAACTGCTTGTTGGCCCCGTTTCGCGCGTCTAATACGACAGTGACGCGAAACCGGTGAGCGAATAATGGCGGTCGATGAAAGCCTCGTAGGCAATGTGCCTTTCCTGCGTCGGTTCGCGCGCGCACTGACAGGAAGTCAGGCCCTCGGCGATGCCTGCGTCGTCAAGGCGCTGGAAAATATTCTCGCCGGCAAGGGTACGGGAATACCCGCACGCATTGCCCTCTATCGCTTCGTGCTGGCCGAAGTGAACGCCATCGAGAAGCAGCCGCCGGTCCGCCCCGACCGCGATGTTGCGAAAGTGTACGAGAATCTGTCGGCCCTCACGCCGATGGGCCGGCAGGCGTTCATGCTGGTGGCGATGGAGGAGTTCTCTATTCCCGACGCGGCCGAAATTCTCGAAATGAGTGTTGTCGATGTGACCCAGCTCCTGGAAGACGCAAACCAGGACCTCTCGCAGCAGATCGCCACCGATGTCGTCATCATCGAGGACGAGCCGCTGATCGCCATGGACCTGGAGGCGCTGGTGCAGGGCCTCGGTCATCGCGTGGTGCGCATCGCGCGCACTGAGCGGCAGGCCGTGGAGGCGGTGAAGGAGCTCAAACCCGGTCTCGTGCTCGCCGACATCCAGCTCGCCGATGGCAGCTCGGGCATTGATGCGGTCAACGACTTCCTGCAGATCGTGCACGTGCCGGTGATCTTCGTCACCGCGTTTCCGGAGAAGCTGCTCACCGGCACCAAGCCCGAGCCGACCTTCCTCGTCAGCAAGCCGTTCAAGGCCGAGATGCTGAAGGCCGTCATCAGCCAGGCTCTGTTTTTCGACGTGCAAAGCCGCTCAGCCGCCGCCACCGCGGCGCCGCTGACGCGCTAACCCCGTTCTGCCAGCTTGCCGAGCAGCTCCAGCAGCCGTCCGCGGCCGCCCGGGCCGAGTTTCTCGTCGAGCACCCGCTCGTGCTGCGTCTCCAGCGCCGTCGCGCGTGCCAGCACCTTCTCGCCCTCGTCCGTGAGATAGAGCGCGTAGGAGCGGCGGTCGTTGGGGGCCGAGCTGCGCCGTGCGAGGCCGCGCCGCTCCAGCCGGTCGAACAGCACCACGAAGTTGGCGCGCTGGATGCCGAGCGCCGCGGCAACGTCCGACTGCTTGGCGCCGGGTGCATGCCCGAGAAGCACCAGCACGCTGTATTCGGCCGGCCGCAGGTCGAGCTCAGCAAAATTGGCGATCACATCGTCGAATACGGCGAGCTGGGCGCGGCGCAGCACATAGCCGATCATGCCCGCCAGCGGCCCGATCTCAATGGCGGGCGAGCGCGCGTCCTTGGCAGTCGCCGCCGCCATCGCGCCGGCTGCACTGGTCTTGTCGGCGTTGGAGCTCATGGCGAGCCCTCGGTGTTTGTCCCAGCTTGATATTATAGACCATAATTGTTATTCGAAACTACAAAACAAGGCGACGGCTTGGGGAGGAAACAATGCGGCCGCCGTGCGCGCCCGCGCGGGTCATCGGTGCGATGATCGTGCGCGACGCAATGGCGATTGTCCGGGTCTGTCCGGCAACGCCCCATTTCGCTCCCGCCACTCTATTCTCTGGCTGCGACTGAGGGCGGACGCGACTTGGACACCACCATCCTTCTCTTTCTGCTGCAGGACGGCATCACCAACGGTGCCATCTATGCCCTCCTTGCGCTGGCGCTGGTTCTCGTGTTCGCCGTCACGCGCGTCATCCTGGTGCCGCAGGGTGAGTTCGTCGCCTACGGCGCGCTGACGCTCGCCATGCTCGACGTCGGCCGCGTGCCGGGCACGGCGGGTCTGCTTGTCGTGTTTGCGGTGTGCGCTCTTATCGTCGAGATCTGGAGCCGTCGCCGTTCGCTCGATGCCAAGACGCTCGGTAATCTCTTCCTCGTCTATATCCTGCCGTCGCTGATCATCGTGCCGCTCACCTATTGGCTGGCGCCGATGAAGCTCGGGGCGCTGGCGCAGGCGCTGCTCGCCATCGCCATCGTTGCGCCGATGGGGCCCTATCTCTATCGCATCGCCTTCCAGCCGATGGCCGAAGCCTCCGTGCTCGTGCTGCTCATCGCCGCCGTCGGCGCGCACTGGTCGATGACGGGGCTGTGTCTGCTGTTCTTCGGGCCGGAAGGCTTGCGCGCCGGGCCGCTGCTGTCGGCCAGCATCACTGCCGGCCCCATTCCCGTTCCCGGCCAGAGCATTGCCATCTACATCACCGTGCTGGCGCTGATGATCGGCCTTTATCTGTTCTTCGGTCGCACCATCCTCGGCAAGGCGCTGCGTGCAACGGCGGTCAACCGCCTCGGCGCGCGTCTGGTCGGCGTGCGCACCGCGCTGTCGGGCCAGCTCGCCTTCTTGATCGCCGCCGCCATCGGCGCGCTGTCAGGCGTGCTGATCGTGCCGATCACCACCATCTACTATGACTCCGGCTTCATCATCGGCCTGAAGGGCTTCGTTGCCGCCATCGTCGGCGGCCTCATCAGTTATCCGCTGGCGGCCGGCGCGGCCCTGTTCGTCGGCGTGGTGGAGGCGTTCGCTTCCTTCTGGGCCTCCAGCTTCAAGGAGATCATCGTCTTCACGATCATCCTCCCCGTGCTGCTGGTGCGCACGCTGATGTCGACCCACACCGAGGACGAGGAGTGAGCCATGCGCCACCGCGTCTTCGTTCCCGTTCTCGCCCTGATCGTCGCGCTGATCCCGCTGATCCCCGGCGTGCCGGTGTTCTGGATCACGCTTCTGAACAACATCGGCCTCGGTGCGCTGGTCGCCATCGGCCTGGTCGTTCTGACGGGTGTCGGCGGCATGACGTCGTTCGGCCAGGCGGCGTTCTGCGGCTTCGGCGCCTTCACCACCGCCGTGCTCACCACGCGCTACGGCTGGTCGCCGTGGCTGACGCTGCCGGTGGCGCTGATGATCACCGGCGGTGCGGCGCTGATCCTTGGCCTGCTCACTATGCGGTTGGGCGGCCACTACCTGCCGCTCGGCACCATCGCCTGGGGTTTAAGTCTCTACTACCTGTTCGGCGAACTGGAGTTGTTCCACCGCCACGATGGCATTACCGCCATCCCGCCCTTCAACTTCCTGGGCTACGACCTCTACGACAGCCGCGGCATCTACTATGTGATCTGGCTGTGGGTGATCCTGGCGGCGATCGCCACGCATAACCTGCTCGACTCGCGCACCGGCCGTTCGATCCGCGCCCTGCACGGCGGCGCCGTCGCGGCCGAATCCTTCGGCGTCAGCACCATGCGCGCCAAGGTGATCGTGTTCGTCTATGCCGCGCTGCTGGCCGGCATCTCCGGCTGGCTCTACGCCCACATGCAGCGCGCCGTGAACCAGACGCCGTTCGGCATCAACCAGGGCATCGAATACCTGCTGATGGCCGTGCTCGGCGGCGCCGGCCACGTCGGTGGCGCCATCCTCGGCTCCGGCCTCGTCACGCTGATGAAGGACCAATTGCAGCGCATCCTGCCCAATCTGTTCGGCAGCCGCGGCAACTACGAGATGATCGTGTTCGGCGCCCTGCTGGTGATTCTGCTGCAGACAGCGCGCGAAGGCCTGTGGCCGCGCCTTGCCGCGCTCATCCCTGCGGGCCCGCCGCCGCCGCGCCCCGCCGTCGCCGAGCCGCTGCCCGTCCGGTCCATGCCGCAGGCCGGTGAGCCGCTGCTCGCCCTCAAGGACGCGCGCAAGGAATTCGGCGGGCTTGTTGCCGTCAACAACGTCAGCTTCAACGTCAAGGCCGGCGAGATCGTCGGCCTGATCGGCCCCAACGGCGCCGGCAAGAGCACCATCTTCAATCTCATCACCGGCGTGCTGTGGCCAACGTCGGGCGAGATCAGCTTCCGGGGGCAGCGGATATCGTCGAAGCCCTCGCAGTTCGTCGCGCGCCAGGGCATCGGCCGCACCTTCCAGCATGTCAATGTGCTTCCCAACATGAGCGTGCTGGAGAACGTGGCGCTCGGCGCGCACCTGCGCGGGTCCAAAGGCACCGCCGCCAGCATCCTGCGCCTCGACCGCGCCGAGGAAGCGCGCCTTCTGAACGAAGCTGCCAAGCAGATTGAGCGCATCGGCCTCGGGCCGCACATGCACAAGCCTGCCGGCAGCCTGTCGCTCGGCCAGCTGCGCATCGTGGAAATTGCGCGCGCGCTGTGTCTCGATCCCGTCATGCTACTGCTCGATGAGCCGGCCGCCGGGTTGCGTCATCTGGAGAAGAAGGAACTCGGCGAGACGCTCACCGCGCTCAAGCAGCAGGGTCTCACCATCCTGCTGGTCGAGCACGACATGAGCTTCGTCATGGGCCTCACCGACCATCTGGTGGTGGTCGACTTCGGCACCAAGATCGCGGAGGGCACGCCGGCCCAGGTGCGGGCCGACCCGGTCGTGATCGAAGCCTACCTCGGAGGCGTGACGTGACGGCGCCGATCCTCGCCATCGACGGCCTCAACGTCGCCTACGGCAAGGTGGAGGCCGTGCGCAACGCTTCGCTTGCCATACAACCTGGCAGCATCGTCACCGTCATCGGTGCCAACGGCGCCGGCAAGACCACGCTGCTGAACGCCGCCATGGGCATCCTGCCGGCCACCGGCCGCGTCGCCTTCGAGGGCGCCGCGCTCGATCGGCTCGGCGTCGAGGAGCGCGTCGGCCTCGGCCTCGCGCTGGTGCCGGAGCGGCGCGAGCTGTTCGGCTCCATGAGCGTGGAGGACAACCTTATCCTCGGCGGCTTCCGCACCACGGCCGCCGAGCGCACGCAGTCGCTGGCCCAGGTGTTCACGCGCTTCCCGCGTCTCAAGGAGCGCCGCACGCAGCTCGCCGGCACGCTGTCGGGCGGCGAGAGGCAGATGCTCGCCATGGGCCGCGCGCTGATGGGCAAGCCGCGCCTGCTGATGCTCGACGAGCCGAGCCTCGGCCTCGCCCCGCTCATCGTGCGCGACATCTTCGAGATCATCGTCAGCCTGAAGCAGACCGGCGTGTCGATCCTTCTGGTCGAGCAGAACGCGCGCGCCGCCTTGCAGGTCGCCGACCACGCCTACGTGATGGAACTCGGCGAGATCACCTCCAGCGGCCCCGCCGCCCAACTCGCCGCAGACCCCCGCATCATCGAGAGCTACCTGGGGTTGGGCGGGACGCACTGAACGAGTGTCATCTTGGCACGCGCAACCGCAGGTGAAATCTCACGCCCGCAGGAACGTGTTGATTTCGTCCAGGATACGGTCCCAGTCGGGATCGCCGGCGAGCACCACGTGGTTGCGGCCCTCGAGCGCCACGAAGCGCGACCCGCGGATGCCCGCGGCGATGCGGCGCCCCTCCTCGAACGGGGCGACCGCGTCCTCGCGCCGATGCAGTACTAGCGTCGGCACCGTGACGCGGGCCAGAAGGTCCTCGACCTGGATGTCGTTCATGGCCTGGCGGATGCGCACCGCATTCTCCGGCGAGGTCGTCCGCCGCTGCAGCTCGTTCATCCACTGCATCTGCTCGGTGCTCCCGCCCGGGATGAACAGCGAGGTATAGACCTGCCGGAATGCCGGGTTCTCCTGTCCCCAGCCGAGCCGCATCAGCGTCAGCAGTGCATCGGCCTGGTCGGCGTCCGCCTGCGAGCCGCGCCGCTTGCGCCCACGCGCGTAGCCGCCGAGCAGGATCAGGTGCGTAACGCGCTCGGGATGGCGCACGGCATAGGCGATGCTCACCGCGCAACCTTGTGACATGCTGAACAGGGGAAACCTTTGCAACCCTGTCGCTTCGACCACGCTTTCCAAATCGCTGACGAACGCCTCGAAGGAAATGTCGTCGACGGTCCAGTCGGACAGGCCGTTGCCCCGCTCGTCGTAGCGCACCAGCCGATAGGCGCTCCCGAGCGCCTGCAGGAACGGCCGCCAAATGGGGCTTTCCCAATCGTACTCCAGGTGGTTGAGCCAGTTGGCCGCCTTCACCAGCGGCGGCCCGTTGCCGACGACCGAATAGGCGATGCGCGTCCCGTCTGCGGCGGTGCAGAACTTGACGTCCTGGCGCAAGTCGGGCGATGGCGTGCTGCGCCCGGCAGGCGACGCCGGCGCGTCCGTCACGTCGGCAACGAACCGCAAGCCCTTGCGCGCGACCGTGCGAATGAGGGTCTGCTCGGCGCCGCTGTCGCCAATCGCCTTGCGCGCGGCGTTGATGCGGCTGGCGAGCGTCGACTCCGACACGATCCGGCCGCCCCAAACGCCTGCGATCAGATCGTCCTTGGTCACCACCCGGTCCCGGTTGCGGATGAGATAGACCAGCAGGTCGAACACCTGCGGCTCGAGCGGCACGAGGTCGCCCCCGCGCCGCAGCTCGCGTCGGTCGGTATCCAGCGCAAAATGACTAAACCGGAAAGGCACTTAGCTCTCTTCGCGCGGTGAGGGCGATGACGTCATCGGATTATCAAGTCCATCTCAAGGATAAATCACGCCCCTGTCAAAGCCTGAAGCGCCGGCGGCGGTCATCATGCCCTCACGTTAGGCATTCGCTCGTGGAGAATAATGATGACAATGGCGGTCTCGGCCCGATCTTCCACAGGCGGCAGCCTGCTGCGCTCGCCCGCCCTCGCTCTCGCGCTGGCGGCGTTGTTCTGGTCCGGCAACTTCGTGGTTGCCCGCGCGGTTCGCGATGACGTCGACCCGGTTTTTATCACCTTCGTGCGCTGGCTGCTCGCCCTGTTGATCTTCATGCCGTTCGTCTGGCGCGAGCTGTGGCAGAGCCTGCCCGCCATCCGCCGCGAGTGGCGCCTTATCGCCGCGCTCGGCCTTACCGGCCTGGCGCTGTTCCATCCGCTTGTCTTCCTCTCCGTGAAGTACACCACGGCCACCAATGCTCTGATCACTTTGTCGCTGGCGCCGGTCGCCATCATGCTCGGCGCCAGTCTCATCTCGCGCGCGGCTCCCTCCCTGTATCAGATCGGCGGCACCGTCATCTCCCTCAGCGGCGCCGTGGTGCTGATCACGCAGGGCGATGTCGCCGGCATCATCGCCGCGGGTTTCAACGTGGGCGATCTCGTCATGCTGGTCGCGGTGGTGGTGTGGGCGGTGTACTCGCTGCTCCTGCGCCGCCGCCCGGCCGATCTGTCGTCGACCGTCACGCTGGTCGCCAGCATCGTGCCGGCGCTGCCGATCCTTCTCCTCTTCACCTTCGCTGCCGGTTCGACAGTGGCGATGACGGTCTCGCCGTCGTTGGTGCTCGCCATCGCCTACATCGCGATCTTTTCGACCGTGCTGAGCTTCCTGTTCTGGTCCTACGGGGTCGCCCAGTTGGGGCCGAGCCGCGCCGGGCAGTACATTCATCTGATGCCGGTGTTCGGTGCCGCGCTGGCCTTCCTTTTCCTCGGCGAGCCGCTATCCCTCGCGCAGGTCGCCGGTGCGGCGCTCGTGTTCACAGGGCTCGTCCTGATCGAGGACCGCCGGCCGCCAAAAGCGGCTTGACGTACGTTCCTCCCGGCTCGACCGTAGGCCATCCGAACGGTCGAGCCCGCTCTCATGCCCACCTTCAAGTCCATCCGCGCCCGTGCCGCCAAGCGCAAGGGCGGTGACAAAGCGCTCGCATCGCTATTGCCCGAGGTGATGCCGGCCGCCAAGCTTGCCCGCATCGGCGACGACCGCATGCTGGCGGAAATGGCGAAACGCATCTTCTCGGCCGGCTTCGTGTGGAGCGTGATCGAAAACAAATGGCCGGGCTTCGAGGCGGCGTTCCTCAAGTTCGATCCCAGGCGTCTCCTCGCTCAGCCCGACGAGTTCTGGGAGAAGCTGACCGCCGACAAGCGCATCGTGCGCAATCCGCAGAAGATCATGGCGGTGCGCGCCAATGCTCGCTTCGTCGCCGACATCGCCGACGAGCACGGCAGCTTCGGCAAGTTCCTCGCTGCGTGGCCGGCCGGCGATCAGATCGGCCTGCTCGAGCTTCTCGCCAAGCGAGGCGCGCGCCTCGGCGGCCGCACGGGGCAGTATTTCCTGCGTTTCATCGGCAAGGATGCGTTCGTCGTCTCCGGCGATGTGATCACGTGCCTGCGCGACTCCGGCCTCGACATCGCCGAGAACCCGACCTCCAAGAAGGACCTCAAGAAAGTGCAGGACCAGTTCAACGCCTGGGCCAAGGAGACGGGCCTGCCCTACACCCATCTCTCGCGCATCTGCGCCATGTCGATCGGCGAGAACTACGACGCCGAAACTCTCCGCCGGCGCGGCATGAGCGAGGAGTAGGCAAAAAATATCCCTCTCGCCGTACTGCGCGGGGAGAGGGTTGGGGTGAGGGCGGCTGAAAAGGCGCCGCCCTCGGATTTTGCGGCGGCGCTTACTTCACCAGCGCCCAGTCGCCGTTCTTTACGGTGAGCAGCACGCGGCCGCGCTCGTCGAGGCCGAAGTGGTCCGACGGCGTGAAGTTATAGACGCCGTGGCTGGCCGCGATTTCCTTCTCCGATTCCAGCGCCGCCAGCAGCGCGTTGCGGAACTCCTGCGAGCCGGGCTTTGCCTTCTTCAGCGCGATCGGCACCACGCGGTTCAGGATCTGCAGCACGTCCCAGGCATGGCCGGCAAACTGCGTGCGGGTGCCCGCGCCGTGCTTGCCCTCGTACAGCTTCCACAGATCGAGCCCGACCTTCTTCTGCGGGCTGTCGGGCAGCAGCTCGGCAACCACCGGAGGACCGGACGGCAGGATCACGCCTTCAGCCGACTTGCCGGCGATGCGGATGAAGTCCTTCGTCACCGCGCCGTGCGTCTGGTAGATGTTGCCGGTGAAGCCGCGCTCGCGCAGCGCCAGCTGCGGCAGTGCCGCGCCGGTGCCGGACGCGCCGACGAGGATGGCGTCAGGCTTGGCCGCAACCAGCTTCAGCGCCTGGCCCGCAACCGAAGTGTCGGCCCGCGCATAGCGCTCCTCAGCCACCATCTTCAGGCCCATTGGCTCGGCGAGCGCCTTGAACTGGCGCACCCACAGGTCGCCCCAGCTGTCGGAGAAGCCGATGTAGCCGACGGTCTTCACGCCGTTGGCCTTCATGTGGTCGAACACCGGCTGCGCCACCAGCGCAACCTTCTGCGCCATCACGAACGACCACTTCTCGCGGCCGGCCGGAAACTCGGCGGGGGCCTGGGTGAAGTGCGGCACCTGGTTCTCGAAGGCGACGCCGGCCACCGCCAGCGTCGGCGGCGTGGTCGACGAGCCGACAATCACGTCGACCTTGTCCTCGGTGATGAGGCGGCGCGCGTTGGTCGTGGCCTGGTTGGGATCGCCCGCATCGTCGAGCACGATGAGCGTCAGTTTCTGGCCGCCGATCTCCGAAGGCCACAGCGCGAACGTGTTCTTGGCCGGCACGCCGAGCGCGGCGGCTGGCCCGGTCGCGGCGATGGTCACGCCGACCTTGACCTCGGCCAGCGCCGCCTGCGACAGCGCGAGTGCGCCGGCGAGCACGGCCGTGGACCCAAGCAGTTTCCTGGTAAACGTCATTTCAGTCCTCCCTGACGAGAAGCGGGTGTTGGCTTCTAGGACACGTCTGACCGGTGTGCCTGCCCCGCGGCATCGCCCCGAGGCCCTGTTCCGGCTTCTATTGCTCGGCAAAAGAGCAATTTTGCAATGTCTGGCAATTGTTATAATCCATAACTATCGGCCCCGGCAACGCCGACGATTGCGGGGATTTGGGCCGCTGTGCCCCTTGCCGGCGGTCCCGCACGGTTAACCGAAATTCACCCCGTGCGTTGACCTATGTTGTTCAAGTGACAGGGTTCTTTCCGCGCGCGCTGTGGGCGCGATCATCAGCTATGGTCATTGATGGCCTCGCGTCGAAGTGCGCACAAGGCACCGTCTGGCGTGCGACGAGACGCGGGGAACTGGACAGGCATGGGGTTCGAAGCACCGGCCGTGGCGCAAGCCGACTCTAGCGAAGTGGTGGCCGGCGACAGTCCGGTCGTGCGCGAGGATCGCATCGGCGCGCCGCTGGAAGACGTGCGCCTGCGCTTGCTCGCCATGATCGACGATCTCGGCGACGTGCTCGGCGAGTATGCCGCGCCGCTGCTCGAAGCCGCGCGCGGGCAGCTCGAGGCGCGCGCCTGCCGTATCGCCGTCGTCGGGCAGATCAAGGCCGGCAAGAGCACCTTCATCAATGCGCTTGCCGAGCGGCCGGACTTCCTCCCCGCGGATATCAACCCGTGGACGGCCGTCGTCACGTCGATGCACTTCCGCAATGCGAAGACGCCGCCCGATCATGCCGCCGAGTTCCACCTGTTCTCGGCCGACGAGTGGAGGGAACTCGCGGAAGGCCGCGGGCGCCTGCGCGAGTTGACCGAGCGCCTGGTGCCGGGCTTCCAGCCCGACCTGCTGCGCGCGCAGCTCGAGGTGATGCGCAAGCGCGCGGAGCGCCGCCTCGGTGCCAGCTTCGGTGAGCTGCTGGGCCAGGTGCATCGTTACGAGGAGATCACGCCGGACATTCTCGCAGACTATGTCAGCGCGGGTGACGAGACCGCGGCTGCGGATGCAGCCAGCAAGCGTCGCCTCTACTCCGACATCACGCGCTCGGCCGATCTCTATTTCAACGAGAGTCCGTTCGCCTATCCCATCACGCTGATCGACACGCCCGGCACCAACGATCCGTTCCTGGTGCGCGATGAGATCACGCGGCGCAGCCTCGAGACGCCCGACATCTACATCTTCGTCATTTCCGCGCTGCAGCCGCTGTCGCCGGCCGACATCTCCATGCTGCGGCTGCTGAACGGGCTGCACAAGGATCGCATTGTCGTCTTCATCAATCGCGCCGATCAGCTTCCCAACCCCATTGCCGATACGGCGGTGATCAAGAGCGCGGTGGAGCAGCGCCTGCGCCTGGAGTTTCCGGCGCTGCGCATCCCGGTCATTTGCGGCAGCGCCTGGATGGGCAATCTGCGTCTGCAGGCCGGCGACGGCGACCTGCATGCGCGCTTGAAACCGGCCCAGGTGAAAGCCCTGCGCCAGGCGGGGCTGCTCGCGCCTGTCGATGCGGCGCCGTCCCAGCTCTCCACCGCCGAGCGCTCGCGCGTCGCCACCGCCATGCACATGAGCTCGGGCATGCGCGAGGTGTCCGCCACCGTGACGCGCCTCATGTGCACGAGCAGCATCGCCATGCTGCTGCGTCAGATCGCTGTCTGCCTCGCAGAGCTCTCCAAGGCGGCCGATGCCGGCAACCGGGCGGAGATCCAGGCGGTGCGCGACATGCTGGAGGCCCGCCGCGGCGAGGCGAACGCGCATGCCGCGGCCATTGACGAGGAACGCACGTCGCTCGCTGCTTTCGAAGAGCGCGCCGATATGCTGCAGTCGTCCTTCGTCGAGATCGAGGGTCACTTCAATCATCTGGTCGGTACGGCGAGCCAGGCGCTGCGCCAGGACCTCAACGCCAAGGTGCGCGCCTTCGCCGACATCGAAGCCGACACCATGCTGCACGCCCTGGATGTCAATGCGCGCCTGAAGACGTGGCACTGCGATGTGTCGCCGCTGCGCGAGCAGCTGTTGACGGCCTACATGACGTCCTTCGAGCAGGTGGCCTCCGACCTCACCCGGGTCGAGGAATTCCTGTACCCGCAGCTGAAGGTGATCGTCGCCTCCCTGCTGCCCGGCTACGGCGGCAGCCTGCTCGAGGTGCCAGCCTGGCCGTCGCACGAGGCGCCGCCCGTCGGCCCGCTCAGCGATAGGGTGGACATGGCCCTCGCCGCCCCCGTGCTGCGCCGCTGGTTCGGCGCGCGGCGCTCCAACGAAGAGCGCGCCGACGATCTGCGGCGCTTGATCGAGGCGGAGTTCCTGCGTGTCTCCGACGACCTGCTTGCAGTGACGGAGAAGGCGCTCGGCGAGCGCGTCGCCTACGTCATGCAGCGCATCAACGCCATCAGCACCGGCCTCCTGATCGGCATCGAGCGCCGCCGCGAGAACCTCGCCAAGGAACAGGCGCTGTTCGACGGCGACGGCGGCGGCACCTCCTTTGCCGCTTTCGAGGCCGACCGGCAGCAGCATCTCGACGCCTGCGAATACAAGCGCGCCTCGTGCGAGGCCGCGCTCGGCGAGCTTGACGCCGTGCTGCAGGTGCTGGACGCCGCCGAGAACGCGACGTGACGGTCGCCGCGCCCGATGGCATCGCCGCGGCGGCGCGCATACTGACGTCCGCCGATGCCCGCGCCATGGCGTTGGACGCGCGATCCGCCGGCGGCCGGCGCGGGCCGGCGCGCATCGTCGTCATCGGCGAGTTCAACAGCGGCAAGACGGCGCTGGTGAACGCGCTGGTCGGCGCACCGGTGCTGCCGGCAAGCGCCGTGCACCACACGCCCTGTCCCATCGTCATCGGCCACGCCAGGACGGCGGCTCTCACCTCGCGCACGGCCTTGGGCGAGCGCGTCGCGCTCCCGCCCGGTCAGATCGGGCAGCTTGATGCTCCTGGTGCGCGCCGTCTCGATCTGAGCCTGCCGCTGCCGCTCATCAAGGGCCTGCGTGTCGTCGATACGCCGGGCTTCGGCCTTGCATCGCCGGAAGACGAGGCGGCAATCCTGAAGCTCTGCCGCGACGCCGATCTCATCATCTGGTGCACGCCCGCCTTCCAGGCCTGGAAGCACAGCGAGCGTGTCGCATGGCTCAATCTGCCGGTGCGCGCGCGCAGCCGGGGCGTGCTGGCCGTCACTTTCTGGGAAGCCGTCCCCGATGCCGCGGACCTCGACCGCCTGATCGCGCGCCTGCACACCGATGCCGGCTCTTATTTCCGCGACATCGTGCTTGCAGACGGCCGGTTCGTGCACACGCCCGATGAGGGCTAGCCGCTGCAGCGGCGCGTGCGTTCCGCCCGCAGCTCGGTCTCGACGGCGGCGTTGAGCGCGCGCACCTGCCGGGCCTTCTGCGTGCTGATGCCTGAGGGCGGTGTGTTGAACGAGGTGACTGCCTCTGCGAGTTCATCGATGGCGCGCACCAGTTCCTCGCACGACAACTTTGCGTGCAGCGCCCGGTAGGCGAACAGGCGCGTGCCGGTCGCGTGTTCGGCTGGCGACTCCGGCGTTCCGACCCAGCTCCGGTCTGGGCTGTCGATCAGCGCCTTGAGCTGCGCCATGCAGGTTTCGCCTTCGCACCCGGCGGCCGGCGGAGGTCCACTTGCGGGCCGATAGGCAACTTTGGGCTTGGCCGGCGGCGCCGGCTTGGGCGCGGCTGCAGACTTCGACGGCGCAGGCTTGGGAACGACAGCGGGCGCTGCCGCCTCTTCCGCATCGTCTTTGATGGAGCGATAGGAGCCGAACACCAGCGGCTGGCCCACGAACGCGGCGCACCCTGATACGAACATGCATGCGGCCGCGACGGCACTGAGCCTATACGAACGCCGCCGCAACCCGCGAAACATGTGTGAACACCCGCGAAACTCTGGCCCGGATAATCTGGGACAACGCTTTAGGATGTCCTAACGACGACAGCGGGGCGGTGATACGCCGAGCGCGCTCGTAGCTGTGGGTAACTTCTCTGGCGGACTCTAAGTGCCGCCACCGGGTCCTAGCGGCACCAGGGTCCACGCCTGGGCGACACCGTTTGCGCCCGCGCCGAACAGGAAGCGGCCGTCGCCGGAGAACTGCAGCAGCCGCATGTCCTTCGCGCCCACGCGCAGCGTGCGCAGCAGCCGCCCGTTGCGCACGTTCCAGACGCGGATGCGCCCGTCGTCGCTGGCGGTTGCGAGTAGCCGCTCGGGCCCGAATGTCATGGCCGCCACGCGTCCCTGTTGCGCGGTGCGCAGGCGTGCCACCGGCCGCGAGGAGGAGTTCGCCCACACCAGCACCGCTCCTCCGCCGGCGGAGGCGATGTAGCGCCCGTCGTCGGAAATCTTGAGTGCGGTCAACTCGCCCGGCTGATTGCGGAAGGTGCGCATCAGGCCGCCGCCGTCGGCGCGGAACAGATGCAGCGTGCGCTCCGGTCCGCTCGTCACCACCAGGCCGCGCGAGCGGGCCGCGTCGAGCAGCCGCGCGCCGGCGTCGCCTGCTTCCAGCGCGACGGCCGGCGTCGCCGGGCTGTCCGTCTCGACCAGGGCGATGCTGCCGTCGCGGCTGCCGGCGATTACGCCGCCGGGATCGCTGGTGAAGGCGAGGCTCGTGATGGGCGCGCTGCCGAGCCGGAAGGTGGCGAGCTTCTCAGCCCGCTCCAGGTCCCACACGACGGCGAGGCCGCTGCCATGCCCGACGATGGCGCGTTTGTCCTTGGTGGCGAACGCCGTTGCCGGACCGTCGCCGAGCTCGATCGTGCGCACCAGGGCGCCGGAGCTTGCCGACCAGATCTTGATGGTCGCATCGCTGCCGGCCGATACGATCCAGCGTCCCTGGTCGGCCGTGTCGATGCCGGCGACGGTTCCCTTGTGCCCGTTGAGCCGGAACGCCGGCGCCAGGTCTGCAGCCTCCACCGGCACCGACGCCGTCACCGTGTTGGCTTCCAGGCGCGGGTTGCGCTGCTGGTAGGCAACCGCCAGGCTCGCCACCGCCAGGGCCGCCGCCACCTTGAAGGCCAGCGAGCGCCACCGCCGCGAGGGCATGCGCCAGGCGCGCCGCGGCTTGGGCGGTCGGCGTCGGGCCGCGGCATCCTTGATCGGCACCTCACGGCGTGCCGGCGTCCTTGCCGGCTTCTCCGCCTTGACCTTCTGCGGTTTCGCCGGTGCGGGCGTCGGCGTTGCCGGCTGTCCGAAGTTGAAGCGGAAGAAGGCCGGTTTCTCCTCCACCCCCGCGGCAGGCGCTGCCGCCGCCGGTTTCGCAGGCTTGGGAGGCGCCGGCTTCGGCGCCGTCTTCTTGCGCGGCGTCAGCGCGGGCGCCGTCTTCTTCTTCAGCGCATCGATGAAGTCGAGAAGCTGGCCCTTCGGCTGCGGGGCGTCCGGCGGCGCCGGCAGCAGGCTGGGTGGAGCCGTGACCGTCAGCGCCTTGTCCTTCTCCGGCGCCCTCGCCAACGGGGCGGCCACCGCGGTGCGCAGCTGCCCGAGCTTGCGCACGATCGGCAGGTCGCGCAGCTCGCGCCTGGGATCGGGCGCGAACAGTTGCCCGCGCCACGCCGCAATCGATTGCGGCCGCTCGCCGGTTTCGATCTTCAGCGCCTTGTCGATGGCGTCGAGAAATCCGCCGCGATAGCTGCCGAGCACCGCCTCGCGGGCCGGGACGTATTCATCATTCACCACCCGCGACGGCGCATCCGGCGGCCGCTTGCCGGTGATGGCGTGATACAGCGTGGCGCCGAGCGCGTAGATATCAGTCCATGGACCCTGGTTGCTGCTGGTGGTGGCGTACTGCTCGTAGGGGCTGTAGCCCGGTTTCACCAGCGCGCTCACCGTGCGTGACTGCGCCGCGATCTCGCCGCGCGCCGAGCCGAAGTCGATCAGCACCGGCGAGCCGTCTCTGCGCACCATGATGTTGTCGGGCGCGATGTCGCGATGCAGGTAGTTGGCCTTGTGGATCATCTCCAGCGCGTCGAGCAGCGGCGCCAGCATGGCGTCGAGCTCCGCCTGGCGCGGCGCGCGCTTCAGGTTCTTGAGCCACGTCTTGAAGCTGCCGCCCTCCTCGAAGTGCAGCACCATGTAGGCGGTGTTGTTGGCGCGGAAATAGCGATGCACCCGCACGATGTTGGGATGATCGAAGCGCGCCAGCGTCTGCGCCTCCTCGATGAAGCGGTCGAGCCCCCACTGGAAGTCGCCGACGGATTCCTTGGAGCGCGGCGAGGCACTCGCTTCCTGCCGGGCGGCAAGGTCGGACGGAAAGTATTCCTTGATGGTGACGAGGCGCGCGAGCGCCTTCTCGTCGGCGAGATAGGTGATGCCGAAGCCGCCTGCGCCCAGAACGCGCTTGATGCGATAGTCGCCGACCAGTTCCGTCCCATCCGGCAGGGCCAGCAGGTTGGACGACGGCGCGGGCGTGGCTTGCATCCCCTTAGCTGCCTCTCGAGCCGATACGGCGCGGACGCTGGGGAGATCGTCCCTCAGCCTGGACTCCATGATTACCGTGCTACGCGGCGCCGCAACAGTGCAAGCTGCGCGCCCGGGGCCACAGAACGGCAGTTTGCGGGCGCCAATATGGCAGCCAGTGCACTGTACACGCTCCGCGCGTCATGGAGATCCATCAAGGCACCGCTGACGCCTGCAGCGGCTCAGCACTTCCCGTCGTGCGCCTTGGGGACGCGATAGGCGCGGCGGAAGCAATCATTGGAGTAAGTCTTGTCGTTGCAGCCGCAAACCGGCTGAAAGCTCTTGGTTTTCTTGCGCGAGACGCAGAGGCGCGGCACCGTCACACACACCCCGAACGAGGATTTGCATGCGCCGGCTGCAGGCTCGCACCACTGGCCCTTGGCGCATTCGGCGCCGCCGGGGCCGCCGCACGGTCGGCCCAGCGTCTCGCTTTGGGCGTGCGCACCCGACACCGCTACCGTTGTGCACAGGACAAGCCCGATCAAAGCTGGCAGACGCATTGGTGTTCCATGGAAGAAAAAGCGACCGTGGGCCAAGTTGTTGAACAGCATTGCCTGCCCGGTTGGCAATAGCTCTTCGCGCCCTGCCGGTTGCGCACTTTGGCTCAGGTGCTGGCCATGTTCCTGCCCTCATGCTGCGACACCGTTCCCGCATCGGGCGAGAGTGTGCGTATGTGGTCGAAACCCCGCCCGACGGCGCGCTCCGAGCTTGGCCGATGCAGACTGTGGAATGGCTGTTGGCTCTTATTCAGGAGACCTACCAGCGCAACGCCGTGCTCGTTGTGGCTCTGTCCACGATTGTCTTGCTGCCGGCCATCGCCTTGATTTCCTTCCTGGTTCAAAGCGGTGCCCGGCGCCGTGCCCGTGCCGCCTTCGAACGCGTGGCCGCGCGCCGGGCGGAGAGCCATGCGCCGGCAGCCGAGCTGGAGGCCGGCCTTACAGTTCCCACCCGCAACGCGCAGGCTTGGCTGACGGTGGAGGGCGCCGGAACCAATGCGCTCCCGCTGGCGGGGCAGGTGATTCGCATCGGCCGGCATGAGGACAACGACATCAGGCTGGCGGACAGCTCCGTGCATCGCTATCACGCGTTGATACAACGCACGCACGAGGAAGACTTCGTCATCACCGACCTCAGCGGCAAGGGCGGCAACGGTGTGCGCATCAACGGCACGCGGCAGGACAAGGCGCAGCTCAACGACGGTGACCTCATCGAGCTTGGGCGCGCGAAACTGAAGTTCGAGCACGCGCCGCTGTGAGCGTGCCGTCAGCGGGATCAGGGAGAGGGCCATGAAGGACGACAAGCGCGGGAAATCCAACGAGGCCGCCGGTGCATCGATGCCGGGCCGCCTGCTCGGCACCCTGCGCGAGGCCTTGGCCGCCGCCAGCCGCGACGCGACCGGGGAGATCACCGTCGGGCAGCGCACCGAGCTTCTGCACCGCGATGGCCCGGACACGGCACGTCCGGCGACACCGCCGCCGGCTGCCAAGCCGGCCGCTGGCGAGCCGCCGGTCGCCCAATCGGCTGCCGAAGCCGTGCGCCAGGCGAAGGCGCCGCCGCGCGAGCATATCGAGACCGGGGAACCCACCACACGCGTCGTGCGCGGCAAGCCGCCGGCGCTGCCTCAGGCTTCCGACGGCGCCGACCCCAAGACCCAGGTCGTGCGCGGCAAACCCAAGATCGCCCGTGCCGGGTTCGAGCACGACCCCGTCGTCGGCTGGCTGGTCGTCATCGGCGGCCCGGGGCTCGGCGAGTACCGGCCGATCCACGAGGGCAACAACGCCATCGGCCGTGCCGGCAGCCAGCGCATCCCGCTCGACTTCGGCGACACCAGCATCTCGTCCGAGGAGCAGGCCTATATCCGTTACGACTCGGTCGACCGCTCGTTCCTGTTCGTGCCCAACCTCGCCAAGACCAACGTCGTCTCCGTCAACAACAAGCGCCCGACCGGCGCGGTGAAGCTGGAACGCATGGACGTGATCAGCATGGGCCGCACGCAGCTCGCCTTCGTGCCCTTCTGTGGCGAGGAATTCGACTGGTCCGAGCTTGCGGACCTCAAGGAGTAGCAGTGCGCTTTCGCTACGCAACGCAGGCCAGCCAGGGCGCGCGCAATTATCAGGAAGATGCGGCCTCTGTCGTGGAGGGCGCCGGCGCGCTCACGGCCGTCCTTGCCGACGGCATGGGCGGCCATGCCGGCGGTGCGCTGGCCAGTAACCTCGCGTGCAAGTTCTTCCTGCACGCCTTCGCCACAGCGCAGGGCGAAACGCCCGAGAAGCTCGCCGAATCCCTCGAGCTTGCCAATGCCGCCATCGCGCACGAGGTGCACAACACGCCGTCCCTCAACGGCATGGGCTGCACGCTCATCGGTGCGGTGTTCGGCGGCGATGGCGTCGAGTGGGTGAGCGTCGGCGACAGCCCGTTATTCCTCGTGCGTGCGGGCGAGATCGTCGTCCTCAACGAGGATCATTCGCTTGCACCCGAAATCGACAAGCTTGCGGCGATGGGCAGGATCAGCTGGGAGGCGGCGCGCAACGATCACCGCCGCCACTTCCTGCGCTCGGCGCTCACCGGCGGCGAGATCGAGATGATCGATCGCTCGCATCGCCCGCTTGCCCTGCAGTCCGGCGACGCTGTGGTGCTCGCCAGCGACGGCATCCACACCATCTCGCATGCGGTCATCGCCAAAGTGGTGTCGGCCAACGGCGAGCCCGCCGCCGCGGCGATAGCTCTGCTGGATGCCGTGCAGGCTGTCGGCGACACGGCCCAGGACAATACAACGGTCGTTGTCGTCCGGGTCGACGCGTAGCCGCGGCCGCGACTGCGCGTCCAATCCGGCAGCATCAAACCTTCTTCAGCCCGCTGCGATGGCACGTGGTGGTAATCCAGGTTCCGTCTTTCATGCACCGCTTGTACGCGGGATCGCAGTCCGAAGATTGCCGCCCCAGCCTCCCGCGGATGGCATGGCACTGTTCCCTGGCTGAACTGCAGGTGGTGGAGCCGGAGTTCAGACAACCTTGAGCCATTGAGGTTGCTGGCAGCAGGGCAGCAATGCCGGCTGCAACCGACAAGCCAAGCAGCGCTTTCATAGTCGATACTCCAGCCATTGCGCCTCTCCTATTGTCGCCTGCCTGACCTGGGCAGCATTTGCCAGGACAGCGGTTCCAGAAGCACCCCTTGTTCACGGCTCCGTCTCCTCCATGATAGGCTTAGTCCGGACAATTGGGGGAGGCGTGTTGATGGAGACGATTATTTCGGGATTGATGGTGGGCGTGCCGTCGTTCTTGGTGGCGCTGTTCACCCGCTCGGCAGTTGCTGCGATCGTTGTTGGCGCTGTCGTGGCAGGTGCGATTGTAATGGGCGCTATTTACCTGATCGATGACAGCGTAGGTTTTGGCAGGCTCTACAGGGACGCTGCGACAGACCTTGCAACCTTCGTTCCCGTGGGCGCTGTCGCGGGTCTGGTCGCGTTCGGGCTCAAGCGGTTGGTTCGTTCCGGTTGAATGGCCGCAGGTGCAGCCCAGCCGCGGCAACTTCACCGCCGCTGGAAGCATCTCTGCCATGGGCATCAGCGACACGGTTACAAATCTGGTCCGCAAGCCTGTACTGAGCCCCGGTGCTGCTGCGAAACTGCACCGGCTGCTCCGTCCGATTTCCAGCGTTTGACGAGTGTCTGTCGCTGAGTATGATGCGCCGCCTCGCGAGGGGCCCCAGTGGCGGAACCGGTAGACGCGCCAGACTTAAAATCCAAAAATCCTCAGAACCAAGAATTCATTTTTTCTTTCCAAATCAGAACCATACAATGACTTCCGAAAGCGCGTGGAAGCGCTAAAAGTCTTACACATTCGTTACACAGTTTTGCTTCCGCGCGAGCCATTCTTCGGCCAACGGAAGTTTTATGACCAACCACGTGCTCATGGGCGGCAAGCTCCACGTCTACAAACGTGACAACAGCCGCTATTGGCAGTGTTCGAGCTACATCGGCGGCAAGAACCGCCGCATGTCGACCAAAGCCGAGAGCCTGGCGCACGCCAAGGAAGTGGCCGAGGACTGGTATCTGGAACTGCGCGGCAAGCAGAAGCGCGGCGAACTAAGGAGCGGCAAGATGTTCAACTTCGTTGCCGATCAGTTCGAGCGTGAGTTTGAGATCATTACGCTTGGCGAACGCAACGTGGAGTATGTGCAAGGCATCAAGGACAAGCTCAGGGTCTATCTTCGCCCCTACTTCGGCGACAGGTCGGTTAAGGAGATCACGCCGGGCCTTGTCCAGGAGTATCGCATTCACCGCATCCAAAATCCTCGCAAAGGCAAGCCGCCGACCCGCAGCACACTGCACAAAGAGATTGTCACCATTCGCCACGTGCTGAAGACCGCCCAGCGCCACGGCTGGCTTGAGGCGGTTCCCGATCTCTCTCCACCCTACCGGACCTCGGGCAAGATCGCGCATCGGGCGTGGTTCTCGCCGGAAGAATACCGGCAGCTCTACGAAGCCACGCGCAAACGCGCGATGAAGCCCAAGCGCAAACGCTATGCATGGGAGAGCGCGCAACTCCACGACTATGTGTTGTTCATGGCCAATACCGGCGTGCGGCCGGACGAGGCCGCGCGCCTGCAATATCGCGATGTGAACGTGGTGATGGATGAAGCCACCGAACAGACCATTTTAGAAATCGAGGTGCGCGGCAAGCGCGGGGTCGGTTACTGCAAGAGCATGCCGGGTGCTGTGCGACCGTTCGAACGATTGAAGGAGCGCAACCGCCCGGAGCCGACCGATCTCCTGTTTCCCAAGGGGCATCGCCAACTCTTCAACAACATCCTCGATGAGCAGAAGCTGAAATTTGACCGCGAGGGCAACCGCCGCACGGCCTACAGCCTGCGCCACACCTATATCTGCCTCCGATTGATGGAAGGTGCGGATATTTACCAGATCGCAAAGAACTGCCGCACCAGCGTCGAGATGATCGAGAAATACTACGCGGCGCACCTCAAGACGACGATTGATGCGGCCGCGATCAACGTGCGCAAGGTGCGCCCGGTGAAAAGACAAGAGCACGAAGTCCCACCGGCGCGCGAGACCATTGACGCGTGAGCCAGTTATTGGCGGTATGCAGGCGCGGGCAAATTATTCGCCGCGCAAGTCTCAAAAAATTTGCAGCCTGCCGGTGAGCGGGCAGAGAGCACAATCTTTGCGGTTTGGGTCGTCCTGCATTCGACGTGCAATCCTGCGAAATCTGGCGCAGTTGCGCAGCTCGAAAGTTTGTGACACAGGTGGCGACACAGGCATCGCGAGTGTGGTGGAACGGTAGACACGGTAGCCTCAAAAGCTACTGGCTTAACGGCCGTGTGGGTTCAAGTCCCTCCACTCGCACCACCGAACACTCGCCGAAAAAGCCTGTGCACCAAAGATGCGCGGGTGCGATCCTCGCCCAGCCGTACCATCTCTAACTTTGGCAGCCACGTCGGCGGCAGCCTGTGCTGCGCGAGCCCCTCCATGAAGCGCTCTAGAAAGCGCTTGTACATAAGGGTTTCTTTGACTGCCAATTGGGCCTTGGCTGCCCTGGCGCTGCTCGCTATAGCTTGAGGGGTAAGTGGGCGTGGCGGAATTGGTAGACGCAACGGACTTAAATCATTGAGTGCTCTTCGGGAAACCGGAGATGCAGAACTGCTAAAATTCGGGGAAACCTTTCAACTGGCAATCCCGAGCCAAGCTCCGCAAGGAGAAGGTGTAGAGACTAGACGGGCAGCACCTAAGGCGCGCGCGCTACGGTGAAGGGATAGTCCAGACCACGAACTTGCTGCGGATTTGCGGCAAGGCGGCGAAAGCCGAGGTGGTACGAAAATCCGTAGGGCCGAAAGGCTCGTGCCGGTTCGAGTCCGGCCGCCCGCACCACTTCAACAGCCTATCGGTTGCGTTCATACCCACTCAATACGCCCATGTCTAAGAAAGAAATGACATCCGCAGTCTGTCTTGCGCCAAATTGAAGGAGACAAGCTGGCTGTGCCGTCGGCATGCTCTTTCAAGCTCCAGCATGGCTTTTCAGTGGGAAGGAGATTCATTGATAGCGTTCGCCCGCACCCGTTCGGACAACGCATCGCTGCCTCCCAAATGTGCTCGTCGTGTCCGATAACGTAGACAACGCCACTCGCCGGCACATCAGGGCGATCCCCCACTCGTCGAATACGGTATATTGTTGCTGGCCATACTCGATCGAGAAGCCAGTACCAAAGCCGGGCGGAAGCCTCGATCATGAGTTCACTCGCTCAGCTCAGGTAAATCAAGAAGAGGGTTCATATCGCCTCGGCCAGAGAAACGCGGCAGAATTTTGCAAGCTGCTCCTTCTTCTTCGTGGTAGAGGCCCATTTGCGTTAGGCTGAGCGTCGTTGATGCGTGGCGCTCGTTTGGATCATCTCTGAAGTTATAGAGACGCGCCAGCAATTCCATCACACCTAGCGGTGCAACGGACATGTTTAGCGCCATCACTGCTGGCTGATCTTCCTGCACCCCTCGGATGTAGCGTTCTTTCCGAAGTTGCTCGTAACGTTCGCGATCCTTTCGCTTCACTGCGTCCGCTTGCGCTTCCTCGTATGAGAATACGCCCCGGCTTGTGAGACTAGACCCATCTGGCCGCAAGTAGTGGATCGCTCCACAGACTTGTTCAACGGCTCCTGTCCTGTCGGCATCAACCCGTACTCCCAAGTCGATGTATGGGAGAAGGTAGAATGTCGCCAGGCGATTCAAGATGGCGCGTCCAGCCAACGAATCCATGCAGCCGAATACAAGATCGCATGAGGACACAGCGCGAACGGCTTCTGGAGTGGCGAGATCCGTTGGACACGTCTCGACCACTGTGCCGAACCCTAGATTTCTGATGGCGCGCGCTGAGACGTCCACCTTTAGCTGGCCAATATCCATGGGATAGGCATTCAGTACTCGGCCTAAATTGCGACGTTCAACACGATCAGGATCGACCAAGACGATCCGCCCAAACCCATGGCGGGCAAGCAACTCAATCACAAGGCTTCCAAGGCCCGAGCAGCCCACCACCGCTACCGAGTAGCGACCCAAATCGTCTGTCATCTCCGCCCCAAACAACTGAGCTTCCCGTCGCGTTGTTTGCAGAATGCAATCAGCTGTCAGACGCCGATCCGTTACGTCGGAGTACGATCGGATGCTATTCCCCACCACAGCCACACGCGACATTGGATGGAAGTCGCCGTTCTCCAACACCACCCGTCCAAACATTCTTCCTCCCGGCAGCATCACGACGCTGCCATGCGGAGTTGACCCGTCAACCCACCCGTAGACTGATGGAAACAAGTCCGCGTCGCTTCTATTGTCGGCGGAGGAGAACGCCTCGACGTTTGTCGGATGACTGTGAATCTTTACAACCGAGAGCTGCTTGGCACGCGCCGCTTCGAGATGCGGCACGATCAGGTCTGATCGCCATACCAGTTGAACCGGCGTTCTTATGGTGCAGGCCTCGTGGGGGATCAGATGAATTTCCCGTGCCACTAACCTCAAGCGGTCACCGCGCATGGCATGTCCGCATAGCACGATGGCCACCGCCTCTTTGCCATCGCCGGGGAACAAGTGTCCTTTCAGGCTGTGAAATTGCGCTTCGGTGAGTGTCAACGAGGAAAAAGCCCAGGTCATCTCATCGGCTCCCTCTCTAGGAATGCCCGAACGAAATCCACGTGCGTCTCAAGCGAGTCTTCGCCAGCGACCCAGGGGCAACTGTTCGTGCGGTGGCGGGACCAGCGCTGCCAACGCTTTCCGGCAATCTGTTCGACTGCCTGCGTTTGCGGGATCGCCTTTCCATCGGTCCGCTGCAGTGGTGGAAAGAAGTACGCCATGTCCAGCGGACCTGGCGGATAGCCTGCCAAAATCTCTATCGCCACATCTGCGAAAGGAACGGTGAAACCCGGCGGCAGGGGAAACTCATAGATCACAAGCCAGCGACGACCGCACTCGCTGATCGTTTCCCATCGCAGGCCAAGTCGGACGAGGAACTCCTCGTCCGCTTCGGGCAATCGGAAATCTCGCCGGGGCGCTTCCATCAGCGAGCCCCGTCGGAGATGTCCTTGGGCATAGTCGAGAACTTCTCGACGCCCGGCGTCGTTAGGTCCACCTTCTGGTCCGCCCCGATTGGAACCGCAGGACCATTGCGGAATATCTGGCGTAGCACCCATTTCTCAGGTGGCGTCTTACCCGCAAGTTTGAGCAAGGCGCCGCCAGTCGGGTAAGGCGTGTTCACCACGTAATGCTTCTTGTCGATGCGAATGCGGTAGTGCTCGGCCCGGGGCGGCTTCTTCCCGGTTCGAGAGAGTTCCTCGATATCGACAATTGTGTCCATTAGATCATCTATTTCAACGGGATGTGCTTGTCCGGCCATGTGGGACTCCCTGCCTGTAGGACGCTCGCCGCGGCCACTCCTCGGCGATTTAGTACACAAATAGCATATATATTTTAGCTAGTCAATAGCTAGTGTTAGTGGATTATATGTTGAAAAATGCCCTGCTCTCGTCTATATTGGGCTCAGGCAAGGAGAGTGTGATGACCTCGAAGAAGACGATGACCCTGAACCTGACTGACGCGGAAATGGACGCGCTCGAGCGGCTCTGTTCGCAAAAGGACCTGTCCAAGACCGCCGTGCTCCGGCAGGCCCTCAGACTCTATCAGCTCGTCGAGGCCAGGTTGGTTCGTGGAGAGAAGCTCTTCTTCGAAAACGACGCCACCAAAGAAAAAGCGGAGCTGATGCTCATATGAGTGCGGACGTCTCCATCGTTCACCTGCTTGATGTTGCGACCGACAAGCTCGTCGAAGCGCACTTGCGTGATCGAATTGAGGATCGCCACCTCGATGACTGGGAGACGAAATGGCGGCCAGTCGTCGAGGCGACCATTAAGCGACTTACGGATCAGAAGGTGCCACGCTCCAGATGGCCGCAGAGTTCTCACTGGGACTGGCGAGACAAAGTCGACGATATGAAGGGGCTCCTAAGCGGGGCCGCCTTCTGCATCGAGTGTGACTCGGTCACGCAAGGAATGATGGCGCTCAACCTCACCAAGGGTCGAGCGCTGATCGAGCAACAGAAAGGCCAGCATCTCGTTTATGTGGAGTATGTGGAGGTAGCCCCGTGGAATCGCATTGAGCATGTCGCCAAGCCACGCTTTCGTGGTGTAGGCAGCCTTCTGATGCTGGCAGCCGTGACCCGGAGCAAAGAGGAAGGCTTCAAGGGTCGCATAGGTCTACACGCCCTGCCGCAATCTAAGGTCTTTTATGCCGACAAGTGCGGCATGACGGACTTGGGACCGGACCCGAAGTACCAAAACCTGCACTACTTCGAGATGACGGTTGAGCAAGCAGAAGGATTCATACACAGAAAGGAGAAGTCATGAAGCTGGAGGTAACGAAGGAATGGTGCCTTGCCGCCGCACGTCGCGAAGGCGACGTGGAGGTCGGTGCTGGCCGCCTTGCCTTCGATCCAGATCCAGAGGTCGGAGACAAGGCTACAGCTGATTTGCAGACGCTACCAGTGGAAGCGATGCATCTTGCGTTCGGCAAACTCATCAACTTGATGCGCCGTAGGGAACGCTGGACGATCGAGGACTTAGCAAAACGCGCAAAGGTTGACGCTGCAGAGCTTTTGCTGATCGAGAAGGAAAGTAGGCATCAAGCTGAACCCTATACGGTGCATCAGTTGGCTACTGTCTTTGAACTCAATCCAAAGACTTTGCAGCAGTTGTCTGGGTTGGTGGTGGTGCGAAATCATGCTGTCGTTGATGAAGCGGTCCGGTTTGCCGCCAAATCCGACTCCATTGAGAAGCTCTCCCCGGAACAGGCGCTTGCTGTGGAACAGTTCGTAGCTGTGCTCAATCGGTTGGCCGATGAAGAAAAGGCACAACAGTGAGAAGCAAGCTCCCGAGCCCGCAGACGGCTGCTGCAATCGAGGCGCAAGTCGACAAGGTCTTGCGGGGGCTCGGAAACCCCGAGCCCCCGCTCCTCTTAGAGCATGTCCTCGAACTTCAACGCCTTGACCGCCACTTCTACACGACCGAAGCGGACAGTCCGCTCCGCGAATTCATAAGTCGTCTCCGTGTCGGTGCTAAGCAGGTAATCGAACGGCCCATGCTCATCGTCGACGCGGTCAAGACGATGAACCTCAAGGCGCTCTATATTCCAGACCGTAAGCGCATTCTCATCGATGAGTCGGTTCCCAAGCTGAAGCATCGCTGGATCGAAGCTCACGAAATCACCCACGACTTACTGCCCTGGCATCATGAGATGATGCTTGGCGATACCGCCCAAACACTGACGCCAAGCTGCCATGAGATGCTGGAAGGCGAGGCCAACTATGGGGCTGGCCAACTGCTCTTTCTACGAGGTCGTTTTGTTGAAGAGGCCCGGGCTCTGGCGGTTGGGTTTGAAAGCGTTCAACAGCTCAAAAAACGCTACGGAAACACGATGACGACGACGCTGTGGCGCTATGTTGAGAGTGTCTTTCCCGACCAGCCTATGTTTGGCGTCGTTTCCGTCCATCCGCATCCAGATCATTGGCCCGAGGACTTCAACCCACTTGACCCCTGCCGCTACTTCATCCGGTCAACAGCCTTCGCTAACCAATTTCCACACGTCACAGAGATCGAGGTATTCGATATCCTCACTTCGTACTGCGCACCCAAAAAGGGCGGCCCTCTGGGCACCCGCGAGTTTACGTTGACTGACTCCAACGGCGACGTTCACCTTTTCACCACCGAGACTTTCTTCAATAGGCACGAGGCTTTGACGCTCGCAGCACGCCTGCGCGCCGTGCCGAAGGCAGTCGTTGTTAAAGCTGTCGCTAGTTACTGACGAGCGCAGGTGTACACCGGTGGCACCCATGCCGGTGCAGTGACCATCGCCTCATATCTTCAAAAGAACAGGCCGGGGGTCTAGGGCTTCCTGCTCCAGGTGTCTGATCTTTTCGCCAAATGCCATCCACTTAGCTAAATTGACCACGGCGCTCGAACCATTTGCCAATGCTGCCAAAGTGGGATCACGAGGGGCCGCTTTGCCATGAGTGTCGGCTAGCTCTTTAGTCATAAGGTGAGGATGCGGCGCGCGGGGAAGCTCTTCCTCGAGAAAACGAAAAATCTGAATCCCACCTGGATCGATGTCACCCCAATGGAAAAAGGGTACCGTCGTACCAAGCAAATCGAGCAATCTTCGAAGCACGGCTATCGCGCCTGTTGCCGCGAACCCGCCCGTGTATACGACCAGAGTGCCATCATCAATTTCGCGCACCTGGCGATTGAAGCTCGTATAGTTCTCGATTGTCAGCAACGCGCTGGGTTGGTTGAGCAAGCGCAACGCCTCAACCATTTCCGGATGGATGGATATAAATGGTTTGGCCCTGCCATGCACAAGGACACCTTGATGGTCTTCGACCAGCACAGGTCCGCTCATGTGTACGGGGTGGCTAAAACGCTCCAATCCAATTCGCGCCCAAACTGCATCGGGATGCAGCCTTGGCTCACCCCAATGCGTCGAGAGCACGGTCGCAATTCGAATGGCATTGCGGTCGAATGCCTTTGAATCCCCCGTGACCTTCACGGAGAAGGTGCGGGCATCAAGTCCTCTCGCCTGTTCGTTCGAAATCGACACAAGCAGCCTGATGAATTCCTGCGCTCCTTCAATTGCAGTTGGAGCCAATCTGTAAGCGGTTTCACCACGCGCCCATTTCGCTACTAGCTCATCGAGCAAGGCTCCTACCCACGCTTCCCCTTCCGCAGCGACTGGAGCCAGCCGCTGGCTCAACTCTCTTGCCGTTTCAGTTGCAGGAGCGCGCCCCAGGTGCCGCGCCAACGCAAGCGGATCTTTGACGCGCACCCGTTCAATCAGGTGCTTGCGCTCGCGCCGACCTCTCTTGATTTCTACAGCGCCAGCTCGCTCAGCTGCTGACATGCGCTCTTGAAAACGTCCAATGGATTCAGCCGTTGGAAGGAGGTCATAGTTGGGTGTGACGGAAGCCGGTCGGATGCGATCTGGGGCTCTCTCACTGAGAGAGAGTAGGCGCTCCAAAAAAGCAACAGCTGGGTCGCCCGCCGCCTTCATTCGGCAGCCTCTGCCCGGTTGTCCGCAACCCCTGCACTCACACCTGCAGCGAGCCTCTCAGCCTTGAATTGATCGAAGCCCTTTCGATAGGGATCGATCTCGGCCAACGTTTCGCGCGTCTTGTCGGTCAGGTATTCTGTCTCCACCAGCGCGTGGTTGCCCGAGCGGTTCACGTTTACAACGGTGTCCACCACCTCCATGAAAACATGTCGTTTCTCGTCAGGCGCCGCGAGAACAACCTGTAGACCCAGTTCCCGCAAGAAGTTCGCGCACTCACAAATGGCCTTGGTGTCAAGGCGATTGAACGCTTCGTCAAAAACTGACAACGCAAGGCCGGTTTGGCCAGTGCGGCGGTTTTGATAGGTCGCGGCTAGGGATGCCCCGATCGCAATGTAAAACGGCAACTGCCCTTCGCCGCCCGAACCGGTGCCTGCCCGGCTCGATAAGGATGATCGTATCTTTCCGTCCTTGTCGTGAATGTACAGTTCGAAATTGAAGTACTGCCTTGGGTCTTCGATTTCCTCTGTCTTGGCTTCCGGATCGACGAGGATATGCTGAACCCGCCGAATGGCGCGGATAATCGGCGTGTCGATGTACTGATCCGGCGTCTTTGAAAACAGCGGCACCTGGAAGTCCGGACGACGGGATTCCTGCACCAACTCGATCATGTCAGCATGCGTACCACTCTCAATGGCCTTGAAGTGATAGAAGTCACGGCCGTGGAACTGCCGATCTTTCAGGTGCCGATTCAATTCGTTCAAGGTGTCCTTGATGCCTTCGAAGGCGTCGTAGAGCCGGTGCAGCAGATCATCGCGGAAGGCCGATGACATTTCCTCTTCCGCGTTGCGGCATTTTTCCTCGTATTGGACCAACTCATGACCATCCAGGCGAGATTTTTCCGCCGATGCCCAAGGTCCGACAACATCAGCACGCGCGTCGGTGTCGCTGAATGGTAGAACCACATGGAATGTTTGATGATATTTCGACAGCGCAGATGTCAGTTCACGCCCGAGCTGCGGACGCCTTTCTACCATGCGTCGTCGGATATCGCCCTGTCGCGTAGTGGTCGCATCGCTTAGCGGCTCAAGCTTGCGATCATTCAGTGAGGCTAGAAACTGACCTATTTTTGCACGGTTAACCGGGCCACTTGGCAAGAATCGCGCCGCCACGCGCCGTGTGCTGCGCAGCGACAACGTTTGGTCCGTAATTTCCTTCAATTGTCCGCCGAGCGTGCCTTCGTCTCCTCTCGCGCGCGCCAACCTATCGTTCGCTGCCTTCCGTGCATTCTTCGCTTTTTCTACTGCTGTCTTGAGTTCGGCTGCTTCCTGCAGAAGCTTGGGATCTTGGCGTCGCTTCGCCTTCTCGATGTCCAATCCGAGTTGCGCTATCTGCCCATCAATGGTCGCGATCCTTTCTGCAGTTCCCTTGCTCGTAAGACCTTTAGCCTGCATTTCAACGACACTCCGGAACAGGTCTTCGATGGCGTCGCAATCTTCTTTGGCTCGCGTTGCCGTACGCAATTTTTCCGCCAAGAGCCTTTCCAATTCCTGGCGTTCGGAAGTCAATAGTCGCCGCGTCTCTTCTGCCGACTTGCTCCCAAGTTTGAGATAATGAGGACGTGCAAGCCGCTTAATGGTCCGCCCGGACTGCATCATCCGATCGGGGGTAATGGCGCTTTCTGCCGCAAGCACCTGCTCTTCCGTCTCGACCATGGCGAGACGCCCAAGTCGAAAGTTCAAAAACGCGCGCGCATGCGGGTTGTCTGTTCGTATGATTGTCGCAAGCGAACCAACCTCAGCTGGTTTGGTCTGCGCTGTTTTTGTTGTGTTGACCAACTCGGCGTACGCAAAAATCTCCTCCCGCCCGGACCGGTAAATTTTGAGCGCACGGGAGGCATCGTTCGGGGCCACAATCAATGCCTCGCGGGAACGCCCCAAAGCGGCTTCAACGGCTGATCGCCACCTTTCATCCGCCACATCCACAACGTCGCACAAAGGTTCGGCGTGAACATTGGCTGCACCTAATGCATCGAGCAGCGCCCGCGTTCCCGCCTCGATCGGGCTTCTCCCCTCTTCAACCCGCTTGAGATTGCGATCGATGTCGTCAATTCGATCTTGAAACCTTGCGATTTCGATCTTGATTGCTACGAATGCATCCGAGGCTGTTTTTTGGGCGGCGGACAGTCTCTCAACATCAAGTTCACCTAGTGCGACATCGATCTTAGACGCCTGGTCCTCCCAGTCTTCGGGCAGTTCCCTCACCCAGCTGCGGACCTCCGTCGCACCACGAGCGTCAAGGATAAGCTCGAACAACGCGTGCAAGTCCTCGTCACGCCCAGCCACAATTCGGCGTTCAAAGACGATGCCAATCTTGGCCAATAGCTCGCCCAAGATGGTTATCGGCGCTGCAGCACCACTGCGCTCTGCTATAGCTGCCTTACGCTCAGCCTCGTATTTTTCTGTGAGCTGTGCGGCTTGTGTTGTCGCAAGAGCCAACTCGACTCTTTTAGCGTCCGCCTCCAGTCGAGATACCGCCGCCTCCGCCCTCACTGCCTCTTTTTCGCTCGCTTCAAGAACTGAGCGAGCCGCTTTGAGTTCGGTCTGGACCTTGCGCACCTTGCGGCGGAATTCTTCCCACTGAAGTCGCGCAACCTCCCACTCGGCTATGGAAATCGCTCGCTCGTTGTCGTTGATCCGATCTATAATGCGGATCATCTGCGCAAGGCCTGCACTCTGCGCCTTCAGCGTTTCGATCTTCACTGAAAGTGAGCGGTAAAGATCGATGCTCCGGCGCAGGCGATCGACCCGAATAGGCTGCACATCCAAGACATAGTTGCGGACGAAGTCAGTAGGATTATCGACTGGCTTCAGCAGAAGGGCATTGCGGAATGTTCGAATGAACCTGCGCGCATCGATAGGAAATCCGGGTGGTGATAGCGTTCGCAGCGCTTCGTCAACAAATTCGCTCGCCGATCCAAAGTCGTCTCTGACCTCAAGACCGCGTGCACGCAACAGTGTGCGCACCGCATGCCACTGCCGTGTCTCAACCTCATCGTCTGCAAGCAGCTCAAGCAAATCACTCTTGCTCAGCAATTCACCAAGAACAATGAATCTCGCCTCGCATGTCTCTTCACTCTTGGTCTCACTTGCGGAAAACGCGACGCCGAGATTGATCGTCTTGTTACTGTCCAGGTCGCTGAAGCCCAAAATTGCGTACGTATAGGCATGCTCGCGTGTAGGCTCGGAGCGCTCACCCTTCTCATCGAGTGACACCACGCCTAGGCAGTAGTCCCGAATGGAACGTTTGCTTTTAGACGCATTCTGAGCACTCGCATTGAAGCGAATGCTCAGCATGTTGGCACCGGCCAAAACTGTTTGCGCTGCGTCGATGATTGCCGACTTCCCAGCGCCATTCGGCCCGATCAATGAGGTCATACCCTTGATGTCGATCTGCTCAACCCTGAACAGGTACCAGTCAACAAGGATGATACGCTGGAGTTCGATCATGCCGGTTCCTCGCTTGCCGGAGGTCTCTCAGCCTCGCCCGGGGCCTTGGCCACGAATTCTTCGAGGGAACCGAGTGCTTCTTCGCCAACCACCAAGGGCAGGGCTGGACGTAGGAAGAGTGTGAAATTGCGATTGTCCTGCTGTTCTCCTACCCGCACCAGCCCGCGTTGGCGAAAGGTTGTTATAATCTCATTCAGCCTAACGACGCCGGGCCTTGTCCGGTGTGTGCGGTCTTCATAGACCTGGAGAAGGGTTTCACTTTCGACTTCGACCTCGCCAGCTTCGTTCAGCGCATATCGTTTAAGCGCTTCTTCATAGTAGAGACGTACCACCAGCAACATGAGGCTCTCGTCGAGTTTCAGCGTTTGACGTGCAGGCGGATCAATCGCCAACAATCCAATCAGGCGATCATTCGGTCGCCCCACAATCTCATAGCCCAGCGCCTCGAACAGGTTCTCGAAATAGGACTTGTGCCGGCGGATCACGTCGTAGACGTTCTTGGTACGCCAATCGCTTTCATAGAGGAATTGCGACCGCCAGAGCGTTTGCGCAGCCTGTCGGAGCTCGTGTTCGAGCTCCTCGCCATTTCCGCCGCCGGAATCGCATTCCTCGATAAGCTTTTCCAGCTCCTTCAGCATGATGCAGCCTTTGCGATTCGCTCCACACGAAAGCTGTGCAAACTGATCCATTCGTTCTCTGTACGGCCTTCCTCAAGGACTACGCGGTAGTCCCCGATGCGGCCTGCTTTTTTTGAAGCCACAAGATCCGGCAAGGATCGAAAGGAAAAAAGGTCTTCGATACGTTCGATATTCATATCTCCGGACGACACGCAATCGCTCTCACCGATGTTCGCTTCTATGAAGGAAATCAATTGATGTGGCCTGACGCGTACGATCCGATCGAACGCAGATGTTGCCGCAAGGTACGCATGCAAGTAGGGATCGTGCTTCGGCAACTTGAAGCGTGTCTTTGCTGGTGGCGAACGCGGTGGCGGAGGAACGTAGAGTGCCTTCGTGGTGATCGGAAATCCTGCATCCGGTGCACGCAAGCAAATCTCTACTTCTACTTTGTCCGTAGACACCACCCCCTCGATCAAGCGTGCGATCCGCTCCGCGGAACCTTCTCCCACCATGTCCATGTAATGGACCGTTGTACGGATTCGCCGTTCGAGCCGATCTCGAAAGCTCTCAATGCGTTCCATAAACGCATCCACGTCCTCGAATACCTGCCGTATCTTGTCGAGCTCACTCTTGACCCGTTCCTCCGCCTGCAGAATAGAGGTGCCTACCTCCACAACTCCTTGATCCATGTACGCCTGGGCAATCAGATGTCGGCGCTCCACGTCGTCAAGGAGTTCAGTTGAGAGCGTCCCGATCTGCCTTCTGTGGCGATAGGGATTGTTCGAAGTCTTCAGCTGCTTGTAGTCGGCAACAAGAAGCCCATCGACGAAATCCTGGAAAAATGTCCGCAAGATCGCGGACGGATCGGGGTTGCCTAGGATTTGTTCCTCTATTTCGCGCATACCCACGAGGATACGCCGCATGTTCCTTGCAAACTGCACAGACTTTGCGTGCGCGTTTGAGAGGCCTTGAGCCATTGATACCGGCTCTCTTGCGGCATTCTCTAAATTGCTTTTGACGTCAACGACCGCCCCGGCAAGCCTGACACGGCTGCTGCTAAGCTCGACAATCGAGCCGATTAGCATGAACCCATCAGGATGCATCTCGACATTGACGTGCCATTTCTCACGCACTTCAATCAGCCAGCCTGTATCACGAAGGCGATGGTAGGCTATGTACTGTGCCTGACTTTCTCGGCCATCCGCGTCGCTGTCCCCTTCCAAGAGGTCTGCGGCGCTTGCGACACCTTCTTCCTTCAGAACAATCTCAATTTGCCGCAGAACGTCATCCCGACTCGGCGTCTCCAAGATGCGAGCGGCAAACAATCGTTCATAGAGGCGCTGGAGCAGGCGCGCATAAAGATGCCGCTTCGGTCCTGCTAATGGCCGGAACACTCCCTCCGGCAGGTAGCCAAAGAGTTTCATACGTACCCCGCTCGTCTGTGCCGACCGCTCTTCCGGAGAGGCCTCTCTCGGCCGAGCGTATGTCAGCACGAACCCAAGTTAGCGGTTACTGGTCCGCGGAACAATAGGGGAACGAGCTTCGACCCCAACTCCCCAAGAATGCTTGAAAATTCAGAGGTATGCATGGCGCTGGAGTGGTCTTGCAACACCTGGGCGTTTCGAAGCGACTTTACCCATGCCGGTTAGGCTTCAGGAGCGAGCCTTAGCCTTCGCTCCCTCCGACCCTTGGACCTTGTGTGTTCTGCGTTTAAGGGTTCGGCCGCGGGCTCCGGGCTGTATCGCGCCGCTGTCCCCGCAATGAATCCAGGCTTGCCTTGCGTGTCCTGCGCCCAGCCCGCCAATTGATACCAGCCGTCCGCCGTGCGGGCGTAGCCGTACCAGTCAGGGCGCTTGAGGCGCTTCTTCTTATCGGCTTCGCTTTCGCCCTCGGCCGCGCCGTGCTTCGCGCGGTTCTCGAATAGCACGATCTCGCCCTGCTTGAGATCAATCTCGGGAGGACCCGATGAAGTCCCGGTATCAGTGTTGATCTGTGCCTTCAGCGCCTCGGAAAGATCGAGCGGCGCGTGCGTGCCCTTCATGTAAAGCGTGTCTTTAGCGCTGCGCCCAGCCCAGGCGCTGAACGAGTAAGCAATGCCGCCGGGCAGGGCGAAGCGTCCGCTGACATGTGGCAAACGGTTCTCGGCGTTGGCCTTCGGATTGATGAAAGCTGCAAATCTGGACTTGGCGTCGTTGGTCATGAAAACTCCTTTGTCTGATGGAATAGTGCGAATGTACGCGCGCCATCGCGATCGTGAATGGCAATTCTCCCTTTCAAAAAAGAATGTCGTACCGGGAACCGGGGGTTCCGGCACCGACGCCCGTGGAACTGCATATGAGGACAGAGCAGCAAATCTTCGAAGACCTGGCGGCGCTATGCGCCCAGCCCGGCTACGTCCATGCCCTGGCCGCTTTGTGCTTCCGCCACAATATCGTGGGCTACGCCGACGAGTTGAAGGCCGAGGACTACGCCAAGCTTTTCTCCTTCGACCGCCTCAACCGGCCCGAGATCTCCACGCTGCTGGGACTGATGGCACGCGTGCCGCTTGATTTGGCGCTGCCATCGCAGCAGCAGATTAAGGGCTACATGGAACAAAGCGAGGCGCTGCTTAAAGAGTTACATGAGGTCATGGCAGCGGCGTCGAGCAAGGATTTCGAGGCGGCTCTCAAGGACCCGAGCATCAACCCGTTCGCGTCCGCCGAGGCGATGCGAGAGCCGATCTTCTATGCGGCGGAATCCGCCTACAGCTTCCAGTATCGGGACCTCGCGCCGCTCAAATACGCTCGCGACGCCGATTGGCTCCGGCAACACAAGGGCTTCACCATCGATGAGGCGCGGCAGGTGGTGAATGCCATCCTGACCTTCATCAACCAGCATCTGATGGATACCCTCAAGGGACTGCGCGACGTTCCCGCCGACAAGTGGACCGTTCTCGAAGGCTTTTCTTTTTCGATCGCCGAGATCCTGGAAGCTTCGGGATTGCCCCTCGAAACCGTGCGAAAGGTGTTGGACGGCTTCACGTTCCCCGGCGACGGCAGTCCCACCTTCACGGCATTGCACGAATACAACGCGACCAATGCCTATCCGCTGCTGAAAGCGGGTGAAGACCGTTACATCCTTTTTCAGTATGTCAGCCTGACCGAGGCGCTCTACGACACGCCGTTCTTCTGGATGTTGGGCGATGCTACCTACAAAGACGTGGCGGCACATCACCGGGGAAAGTTCACGGAGGAATTCGCGGCCGAGCGGCTGGCGCATGTATTTGGCGCGGCCAATGTCTACCGCAATGTCGATATCTGGCAGTCGAAGGGGAAGAAGCTCGGCGAGATCGATGTGCTGGTTCTTTTTGCCGATCGCGCCATCGTCGTGCAAGCAAAGTCCAAGCGACTTACGCTTGTCGCGCGCAAGGGCAATGACCTTCAGCTCCAGACGGACTTCAAAGGGGCTGTGCAAGACGCTTGCGACCAGGCCCTTGCCTGCAGCCAGCATCTCTTGTCAGGCAAGGCGCTCGTTACCGATGCCGCCGGCAATGAGATCGCCGTACCGAAGAGGTTGAAGGCGGTTCACCCCGTCTGCCTCGTCTCGGACCACTACCCGGCCCTAAGCTTCCAGGCTCATCAATTTCTGAAAAGCAACGTGTCGCTGCCGATCCATGCGCCGTTGGTTTCCGATCTGTTTTTCCTGGACACCATAACAGAGATGCTGACCTCGCCCCTGCGGTGTCTGAGCTACCTCGAATTGAGAGCATCGGCTGGTAACAACATCCTGCTTTCGCACGAGATCACGGCCCTTGCCTTTCACCTTCGGCAGAATCTCTGGCTGGGTGAGTACAATACCATCTACCTTGGCGACGACATCTCGGCGGATCTCGATGTGGCAATGGCCGTCCGGCGCGACGGCGTCGATGGCAAGCGCACGCCTGCTGGCATACTCACCCTGCTTGAAGGGACGGCCGCCGGAAACATCATCGACGAGATCGAAAAGAACGCACATTCGCCCGCGATCGATGTGGGTTTGCAGCTTCTGAAACTCAGCAGCGATGCGGCGCGCGACTTGAGCGACCTCGTCGACCGACTCGCAGCCCAGGCGGCCAAGGATGGCCAAAAGCACGATGCGACGATGGCTATCACCAAGGCCAGCACCGGCATTACCGTTCACTGCACGGGGGCCGATCACCTTTCGGCAGTCTTGGGGCTCAAGCGGTACTGCGAACTGCGCAAGTACAAACAACGGGCTCAATCGTGGTGCGGGATCGTGGTTGAGCCTGGCACCGGCAGATATCGCCTCGGCATCAAACTCGATTACCCCTGGCAGCAGGACAAAGACCTGGATGAAAAGGTCCGTCAAATGTCGCCGGGCTTTCATCCATCCGGCATGGCATCGTTTCTCAAATCCGGTGTAGTGCCGGCTCGCCGGGAGCCGGGCAGGAATGAGCCTTGCACCTGTGGCAGCGGCTTCAAGTACAAGAAATGCTGCGGTCGATCCGTATGATTGTTTTGTTCTTGGGCGTGGCGCGTCCGGCCCATGGCCGGACCGGGCTCTAGTCCCGCATGCTGCGGGACCCGAGCCGCCGCTGATCCCTGAACCGGGAGCGTCGTCTCGTCCTTCGGTCACGATCCCTCGCGCAATGACTGTAAAGCTCTCGCGTCTGCGTTGCCCAGAAGGTGTCAGCACCGAGTGCGAGAGGACGGGATGGCCGGGACGAAAAGCGACCGGGACGGGAGAATGTTTTGCCGGGCCGAACTAGAAAATGGGATTGAACATTGGTGTGCCGGGGGACCGTCGTCACGAACAGCGGGACTTGGGTATGGTCACCTCGCGGACGCTAGATGAACGGCTGCTTCGTTGGTCCTTTGGGTGGCGTGCAGAGACGGTGCCATTCATGTTCCTCACCTAACGCGCGCGCTCTCGTCAGTCACGCCAAAAGCAATGGGCCCCGCGCGTGCGGGGCCCACCTCCTTCGCATCTTCCATGTTGCTTACGGTGTGCGCGTCCGACCTACTTTGACCGGTCAACGCTGTCCCATCCGGCCCGGTAGGCCTCGTTGTCAGCCTCTTTGTCCTCATAGACCTTTTCTGAACTGAAGACGCCGAGGGCGGGCGCAAAGTGAGGGCTATGGTACTCGTTCTTTCCGGCATCGAGCTGCCCGCGGGTATGATACCACCCGTCCTTGTAGGCTCGATGCTTCTCGTCGTCGGCGAACGCGCCCGGCCCATCGTACTTGCCGGCGGCTGCGTCCTTCTCACCTTGGTCATGCCAAAGAGATTTGAACCAGGACATCGTCTTTCCTTTCTTTCGCTGGGGGCCAACCTGCGGCCCGGGGGCGCGACCTCTAGGGCAACTCGGCCGTCCGGGTAAGTCATAAGCCATTGTCAAATGGATACTTGCGCGCTCAAATGCGCACTGAGCTTCCAATGTGGAAACGCGTCAATGCAGCGATCGCGGACTTCTTCGGAAAAGCAAAGCGCCAACGAACTTCGATATGCCTTAGATGCCGTCAAGGCCGAGAAACATCGCCGCAATCTCACTTGGCAGACAGTTATGGCAGAGTACTTCCGTGGCGAGAACGGAGATCAACTTTTGTCCCTCTCGGCCTTCTTGCGCTACAAGGACAATCCAGACCTGCTCAAGAACGTCCACGGATCAAAGAAGGATGCTCTTCGCAAGGCGAAGCAGAAAATCGATCGCCAGAAGCTTTCCACCCACCCCTTACACCAACTCTATGCCGCTCTAGTGCAGCTCACCACAGGCGGTGTCGATGAGGACGTTTTTTCGAAGTACACCGGAACTTATAGGCTCTGGCGCAAGTCCGCACATGAAGACAAGCCTGTATCGAGCACTCTTGAATTCCGGCCGCAATCGAAAACAGGTTTACCCGCGTTTATCCATAGCCATCACCCAGTGACTTTGTCGGACCCCGACGAGAAAAATGCACTCGATCACGAGGGCCTGGTGCTGATAATGCCCAGTCGTCTTTTCTTACTTGGCCTGGGCAAAGGTCACCTCAGCCTAAAAATTGTCCAGCGACATGACACGCCCCATCGAACGGTCTTGAGCGGGCGGCTGCTCAGTGAACAAAAGAAGACAACGGTTGCTACGGCCTTCGTTCTTTACAGTGATCAGCACCCAAAGCGCGACGACCCGAACCACATCAAAGCGAAACTAAATGCTCTCTCTGACTAGTGCATCGTAACGGGCGCGTCCGGCCCATGGCCGGACCGGGCTCTAGTCCCGCATGCTGCGGGACCCGAGCCGCCGCTGATCCCGGAACCGGGAGCGTCGTCTCGTCCTTCGGTCACGATCCCTCGCGCGAACAAGGACGGCCCATGGCCGCCATTCCTTGTGAAGCGCGGGGTCTGCGACCCCCAGGCCGTCAAGGCCAAGCCCTTCGGGCGGAAGGCGGCGGGCGCCTTCCGGCCTGTGACGGCCAACCCCCGCTCATTGCCGCATGGCTAGTCGGTTTCAGGCGGGCTGAAACCCTCTGATTCAGAACTCTCGCCGCCTTCGACTCCGCAACCCATTCGCGTGCTGAAAGTCCCTCTGATCGGTGTAAACTTTCATCACTCTCATGGAGTTGCTATGACGAATGACACTCAAGACTTCGCCGCCCTTAAGAAGCGTTTCGACAGCCTTGTCCAGATCGTGCGGTCGCTTGATGAACATATCCGCCTGAGTGACAAGATAAATGCGGATGCCCAGGCGACGATGCGCGCGGAACTCGATCTGATCCATCGAAATCAGCGCTTCCTATTTGAGAAGCTGCTTCCTGTATTTCAGAAGACGTTTCCCGACGACTGGAAGTATCAGGCTGAGTTTGACCGTTTACTTGGAACCGGCCCCAAACCCGACGGATCTGAAAAAGATTCCTGATTGGCCAGCGCCTCTCCGCAATGCCGCAATCATGGGATATACCGCCGACCTTTGATGCTGTGCGGGAGCACCTACTTATGTCAGCTGACCCCCATGCCTACAAAGAGCTTAATCAGCACCACGCCAATCTCGACGCTGAGCGATCTCACGGTCTAGAACCGACCCGACCTAGGACTGCACCCACAATTGATCGCGCCGCCAAAGCGCCGGAGCTCTCGCCAGAGCAGAAGCGCCGCGCCCAGGTTGTGGCGCAGAGGGACCAGCAATGGCGAGAAGATTTCGGCGATGACGCCGTGCGCCCCGCGAGCTACCTGGCCGAAGAACAGCGGATACTTGTGAGCGGCAAGGATTTCGAAACTGAAAAAGAAGACCTGTATGACCTGTATCGGAGGGAAAAGGCTTTGGAGCAGGACCGCCGAGCCAGGGCGCTTTACTTGGAAGCACGCAACGATGCGAAGAACCAGCACCAGACTGCTTTACAGCACGACCAGCAATCATCGCCTACACAGAGCAAAGATCAGGAGCGCCAGGCCAGAGTCGACACGCGCGTCAAACAGTATCAGGCTTTTCATTCAGCGCACCGCGAGCGCGATGGTGAACGGGAGCACTAAGCTGCAGTTTCCCGAATTTTCCCCGACCCCTCACCGGGAAAGTTTTATTCCCGGGTGTGGCGGAAAAGTATACGGCCCATCCATATGGGCATGACTCATCAAGGATTGCACATTCCTCCGCAGCTGCCGGGGCAATATCTTGGCAACATTGTCCAGCATGTGTTCCACGCAGCGCTGCTTCCAACCATGTTTGGAGTCGTCGCACAGCTGTTTGGACTCAGCCGTCGCAGCTTCACCGCCGCGTGGCATTTTATCAATGACGTTGTAATGGAACAGCCCATGCGTAGCGGGCACAGAGCTTTGGTGAGCTGCCCGAAACGGATGGTCGGGCGTCAGCACGAGCAGTTGTGCAAGCGCTGTAATAGTTTGCTCCTCGTACTTGCCACTTCCGCCCCCTGAAAAGTCGGCACTGCCTCGGGCAAGCGCTGTAACGCGTTGAGAGAATTCTGCTCGTGCATTCTCAAGCGCTCGATCATTTCTCATGTCGTCGAGTGCCCTCTCGCGGTCTTTTTCTTCTTTGAATGCCCTCCATCGCCGATCATTTGCTTCCTGCTTGGCCTTGTTCTCCGCTTCTTCCTGACGCAGAACGCACCCCGCATACTCTCTCGGCGACAATTTCTTATCTTCGCAGTTCTGCTTGACGGGGGGTGGAGTTACGATGCCCACGCGTTCAAGTCCGGCCAAAATCAAGCTGCCTACCACCAAGGTCAATGCCAATGCGAAAAAGAGTTTGGCTTTCCAACTGCGTGCCCAAAGCCAGCGAAGGACTAGCCGAGGCTTCTTGTGCGGATACCGGATTTTTGCCGCCGCATCCTGCGCAAGCTGATAATCGGCGCGTGGATCGAGCTGGCTCATGAATGCTCACCCCCGTGAATATCTGCCCAGTTTGTATAGCAGGCGAGTTTGGCAATGTCAGGCACACATGGATCGGCGCGCCTTGCGCAAACCATCAAGGATGTGGAACGGCCGCCCTGGAATGCTCCTGATGGACTGTTGCTAGGACGCATGGTTCAGCAAAGCAGGCTGCTGGGTCGTGTGCAGTCGCGCGACGTTCGCCTTGCAGAAGACACGCACCACCTGTGTGTTGGTTCTGCAGGAAGCGGTAAGTTCGTTTCATCAGTAGGTGTAGTGCTGCGGGACCTGCTCCTTACAGGTAACGCGAGCGGCGGCGCCGTGGTCATCGACCCCAAGGGCGAAGCCCTCCGCTATGTCGGCAAGCTTGGCCTAAGGCCATTTGGCTTGGTGGATGCCCCCTCCCGCTATGACGTCATGTGGCTCGACCCGTTTAATGTCATGGATGCCGGCACATGGAGCTTCAATCCACTTTCGCATCTGGGAGCTGACAATCCAAATGCCAGCGCAGATGCAAAGCTGCTCGCGCAGGGCCTGGTCATCCAGTCATCCGCCAAAGAACCGCATTGGGATGAAGTAGCGCGGAACTTCTGGGCGGCGCTGCTGCTCTATGTTGCCCAGCACCCAAGCGTACGGGAGCCGCGCGACCTCGTTACCGCCCGCCGATGGCTGCGCCTTCCATGGAAACAAGAAAACGCGGCTGGCGAGTCCCTTCTCAGGATTTGCGCCGGAATGGCTGACTGGGAGAATGGGCCCGAGGCAGCTATCGCCGGCGCCAATGGTGCGCTCGAACTCACGGAAGGTCCCTTGCAGAGCTTCTTGATGTCGGCACGAAGAGATTCCCATTTTCTGGACGATGCGCCGATCCAAAATGTGATGCGCCCGAGCCGCCAGGAGATCTCTGCTAAAGAAGCCGCTCTGGAACGTAAGATGGTCTTCGTAGTCATCCCGGATGCCTACGCAGAAAGCCACAAAGGATGGTTGCGGCTTGTCGTATCCAGCTTCGCCTTCTATTTCCGGCTGTATCAGCACGCCAGGAAGACATGGGCCAATCGGCGGCACATTTTCATCGACGAATGGCCCAACCTTCAGCGACTTGAAGCCGCTCAACAGGGCGTGACGGTAACGCGAGGCTTAGGCTGCATGTGGCATCTCTATTGCCAGGATTTCGCGCGCCCCAAAGACCTTTATGGAAGTGCGTGGGAAGGTTTCTTCGCTAGCAGCGTCGTGCAGGCGTTCGGCATCAATGACAACACCACGCTTGAATATCTGTCTCGGCGGATGGGAAATACCACCGTCGAAACGGTGCAGGAGGCGGAGGACCGATTCAGGAAGCGAAACTTTGGCGAAGCAGGCCGCCCACTGATGACGCCCGACGAAATAGCGCGTTTGTGCGGGCGCAACAGCAATCAGCAGCTCATCATCCACACGGGATGCGACCCCTTGTTTTGTTCACGCTACGCTGTGTACTGGTGGAAGGACTATCAGCGGGCAAATCCCGGCCCAGGGCAGGAAACTTTCACGCTAAAGGAGGCCTTAGAAGCGAGTCGCGCCCAGAACCCTTCAGCGGCGGACCTGAAGCGATTTGCTTGGTGGCGGCCTGACTGACGGCCGGCGCAGGCGCGGCTTCAGGAACAGGCGCGGCACCCGGCCCCTGATCTTGCTGCGGCGGCGGAAGTGGCTCGTTCGGTGGAAGGTCGCAACGGCTATTCATGAGAGCTTCAAGCGAGTCCACATACGCTGCAAACCCAGGCAGGTCCTGATACCGCACGCCGCTGCCGTGTATACGGCGAGCGGCTGCCAGGACATCATCCAGCGCCTTCTCCCGGGCTTGCAACTCCGGATCGGCCCGAACCATTTCTCTGCGACTAAACCCCTCAAGATCACGAATGACTTCACGACGCGGCTCTATCTCCTCCTGCGTCAGATCAAAATCTCTAGCGACGATATCGGCGATCAAGCTCCGATAGAGTCGTCTGCTAATCAAGTTTGCTTCGCATGCTCGCTTGAGTCTTTGGAAATCAATTCCTGGATTATCATCAGCCATTAGAGTGTTCTCCTCTCTTAAGAAAATGCTTAGTGCGGTAATGCCGGCGTTGGTGCTTGCGATTGTGAGCAAATAGCGACTGTCCCCGTTTCTTGAAACCGCTGCAGCCACATGTAGACTGACGCTCGGTCAAGGCTTGCTTTTGCTGAAGCCGCATCCACGCTCATGCCTTCCGCAGCGCAGGCCAGAGCCAAAAGACGTTTGCGGATGCGAGGATTTCGCTCGCTTAGAGCAGCGTCGAGCAGCATGTCTGCATCCGCGTGAAGCTTTCGTGGCCGTGCGCGCTGCTCCCACCTTGCAAGCGCGTTCTCAATGCCATCACGGCGAATTGCATCTAGCCATTGCTGGACTGTAGATGTCTTCACATGCGCTAGGGCCGCTGCTTCTTCCAGCCTGCCCGCGAGCGCCAAATCGATCGCTTGCAATCGAAGCCGCAAACGCCATTCTGGCATGCGCTTGAGCGCCCGGTGAATTTCATCGCGCGCCGCCTGAATTGCTTCGTTCGTCATGGGCGCTCTAGGCAGCCTGCGCCGTCGCTCATCACGCATCAGCGCATTCAACCCATGCAGCTGCGTGATCCTGATCCACTGCGTGACGCTCGACGGATCAACCTTCGCGGCCATGGCGGCTTCTGCCGCGGACTGGCCTTTCAGCAGCTCACGGAAGGCGACAAGCCGTTTGCGCACGGCCTTGCGCCTCTCCGTTTTCAGCAAGGCCCAAAACTGCGTTTTGGTGACGCCTAGGGATTTCAAATCGATAGCAATCATCTTATCCTTTTATTAACCACGCCATTTTCAATTATGGGGTGTGTAATTCAATATTCCCTTAATAATATGAAATATTATTATTGAATACATATTGGGCGCTTTTAGCGCTGTGGTTATTTGAACGAACGCATTTGTTTGGCGAGTTTTTAGATGGCGATACCAGCGCCACCAAGATCAGGGGTTGGAGCCCAGTCCGTTCTGTCCGTCGAGGTTGTGACCGAGGCGGTATCGGCGGTCATGCGGGCAAGCGACCGCGATGGCGTCATTGACCAGGCGCTCGCGTCCCGCATCGGCGCGCGCATTCTGCCCGAGATCTCCCGAACGCTTAACGGCCGTATCTCCTCAGGTTCGGAATTGCTGGGCCAGCAGGGCTTCCGAACGATCTTGAGCCAGCACTTGTCGCTTGTCGGTCAGGAGGACGATACCCGCGCCCTGCGGAAATTCCTGCGGGACAACGCCAACCGCACCGGCGCGGACTTCGCAGCCCTCGTCGCGCAATACCGGCGCGGCGGCGGCTGGAACGGACGGATGGAAACGTTGGACGCGCATGCGGATCGCGAAGACGGCGCCGCAGCCGACAGTAGCCACCGCTTCGATGACACTTTTCTTCGCTCGCCGGCGGGTCGCGAGCTGCAGGCGCATGCTTTGCGACATGGGCTTGGCTGGGCGGTCGACCGGCCCGACATTCTGCGCCTGGGCAAGGACGCGATCGAGCTATTCGCGCGGACGAACTTCCGGCGTGAAAGCTTTGACAGCCTGCGCGAGGTTGGCTTTGAGGGGCGGCAGATCAAACGCCTGGTACAGAGAGCCGAGGAGTCAGGTCAGGACGCCAATGAGCTGGCGCGGGTTCATCGTGATAGCGTTCGCATCTTTGGCGGCAACGACGCGCAGGAACGCCAGCGCTGGATTAACAGGTTTGATGCCTTCAATACCAATCCGCGTGATGAGGCGGCATGGCAGGATTTGGATCGCTCGCTACGCCGTATGGAGCAGGAAGGCAGCCAGGAGCAGCGTGATCAGGCACATAGGCAGCGTGAGGCCTCGGAGCGGATAAGGAATGCAAGGCTCGGGGCAAATCTAACGACGACGCAAGCGACAGTTGCGGCAGACCAAGCGGTTACAGCGGTAAGCCAACTCGACGCTGCAGCGACCGAAGCGGATAATCTATTCGGGGCACCACCAGCGGCGACACCTCCAGCACCTGTAATTGTTACGCGCGACGTGACAAACCAAGGGCCAGCGGCCCAGCCTCCACCGGCAGCGTTACAGCCGCCTGCACAACCAGCGTCGGTCAGACCCTAGACTAGGATTTGGTGAGCGCGTCGCGGAGATTGCAGTAGCCGAACTCGCGCAGCGGCTTACCATTGAGAACGGCGCGGCCTCTTTCGGGGCTAAAGCGTGCGTCGCCAGCGCGTGCTCCTGCCGTGAGTTGATTGGCGCACTCAGTTTCTCTCTGAGCATCAGCGATTGTCTTTTGACTTGCGGCTATCGATTTCTGATTTTCGACGATGCGCCTTTCATCGAAGCGAAGACCTGCTTCAGCATTGCATCCGACGCGGCGGACGGCATCAGGGATATGTCCGCATTGGGTGGTCAGGTAGGACTGACGCTCTGCATCCAGGTTGGCGACCTGTTGCCCGGCAGCGGAAAACGCTGAGAACAGCGCAACGCCACTTACGGCTGCGACGCCAAGCGTGTTGCGAACACTGTGGTTGCTTCCAAACATCTTCAGGCTCCCTCAGAAAAGGCCAGGGTCTACTTGCCAATATTATGAATAAACCAATGTAAAACCGCCATAGTTATACCATGTATACATTGGCTTTTAACACTTTCATCTGAAACAATATTGGGACAATTGTTGCAATGCCGGAGTTTCTGCAGTAAAACCCCATGCAAGAGGCATGAAAGTATTTGCTAGAAGCTTGCGCCGCAGGCGGCAAAAGACTGGAATCGCTGGCAAATCAGGCGTCTGAAACAGAAGTCCCAAGACGGTTGCCGCCATGCCGATCAAGCGGAGGCGGCCATGCCAGCGTTCAACGACAACAACCCATCTCTTTATTCCGCGGGCGGGGAGCGGAAGTATCCCAATCACACCGAGCGCCAGCGCGCGCTCAACGTGATGCAAAGGCTCGCGCCGGAGCGAGCGCTGTTCGCCCTCACCCTCGCCTGGACAGGCGGAAGAGTGAGCGAGGTTCTGGCCCTCACACCATCATCCTTTCAGCTTGAGGAATGTGTCGTGGCGATCCGCACGCTGAAGCGCCGTAAACCGCATGTGCGCGAGGTGCCGATCGCGTCGGCTCTCATGAAAGCCCTCGACAGGAACTTCCAGCTTTCCGAACGGCAACGAGATGCGGAAGCAGCGAACGAGCGCCTTTGGCCGTTCAGTCGCGTCACCGCCTGGCGCTTTGTGCGCGGCGCGATGCTGGAAGCGGGAGTCATCGGCCGCCCCGCATGCCCGCGCGGCTTGCGGCACGGATTCGGGGTCGGCACCCTGCAGGCATCCGTGCCGCTGAATCTTGTGCAGCGATGGATGGGGCATGCCAGCATCTCATCGACCAGCATTTACACAAGTGTGTGCGGATCGGAGGAGTTCGCCTTTGCCGCGCGGTTCTGGGACGCGTACTCAGAACTCTTGTAGCGACGGGTGGAATAAGAAGCTGATCTCATCCGTTGTCGCTGCGCGCCACGGGTGCGCGGGAGTGGTCTTATGGGGAAAGGAAACGGATGCCATGAGTGAACGGGATGTACCCCATCTAGTCCGCGAGCTGGCCAGAAGTCCAAAACTGATGGCGGAGTTGCGGACCTTTCTTGCCGCACGAAGACCACGCATCCCGCGATTGTACGACACGCATGATCAACCCGTGCCGCAGAGATTGATCGACACGGTTCTGCATGCGCCCATGGCCCTGCCACAGAAGCGAGAACGCCCGCCAAGCGGCAGTAACTTCTAGAGCCATGTGTTTCGACTAGCTGCTCGGAGCTTTCGTGACCGCATTTTCAACGCGCATAGGTTTTGGATTGGTCGCCCTGGTTTTCCTGGGCGCGGCCGTTGGAATCGTCCTCTACCGCAAGCACGCCCTGCCAGATTTCGATGCTGATCAATTCTCGCGAAGCACTGCGTTCCGCATTCCCGACGAGCAAGCCCCGTCTGGCATTGCTGGCGATACTGTAGAACAGCCCTGTGCCGGCAGTCGCTGCTACGCTCATAAAGTAATGGGTTGGGCGCAGCCATTGGCGGCATGCGCAAGTGGCGTTCGCATCGGCGTCATCAGCACGAACATTGATGCGCGACACCCGGCGCTCGCCGGCGCAGCCCTCTCGCTCAACGATTTCACCGCGCACAATACCAGGCGTCCATCGCACTGGCATGGCACGGCGTTGTTGGCGCTGCTTGCCGGAAAGCCATCCGGAGGCGTGAGGGGCCTGGTCCCCAACGCAACATTCTTCGTGGCGGATGCTGCCTTTGCAAACAGCCCGGGAGCGGCCATTTCCGATGTCGTTACCCTGCTGAAGGCGCTGAACTGGATAAACGCGCAGAACCTGCAGGTTGTCCTTCTCGATATGTCCGGCCCGCGTGACCCGTTGGTGGACGCGGCGATTTCTTCGCTCGTCAAGGCAGGCACGGTCGTTATTGTGCCTGCGGGTCCTGACGGCAATGCCTTGTCCTCGCACCCGGATGTCATTGCCGTCGCTGCCGTGAATGAGAAGATGACCGCGAGCAAGGCCGCTTCGCGCTCAAGCCGCGTCGACCTTGTAGCGCCAGGCATCGATATCTGGACAGCACTGCCCGGCAACAAATACGGCTATGTCTCGGGCAATTCGTTCGCCGCCGCCTTCGTCACGGCCGTTATGGCCACGGGCGAGAGGCTCGCATCCAATGGCGATGCATCCGAGGTAAGGCAACGCGCCCTGGCGCATCTGCGCCTTAAAGACCTCGGCGACGGATATGGGCGCGGCCTCGCGCTGGCACCTACAGCTTGCACTCCAAGGACAAGCGTTGTGTCGCCCCAACCGGGTGCCGGCTGGATGTCGACCATTCCCATGAAATGATACGCGTGGCAGCCGTCCATCACTGATCCCGGTAAACTCATGTCGCCGGGCAAGCATTTGTTGTTCCGCCTTTCACAACCGCTCCGCACGATGCGGGCTTTTATCTTGCGCAGGGCTACACGCCACCCCGCAGGCCGCAATGACGAATTTGGGTGGTCCCCCCTCCCACGCTCTCGCGCGTGTCCCTCCCCCTAAATTCTATGCCGCCCGCAAGGCCCCGTCGTGTTGATCGCCGCGCAGAAAGCACGCGTTGCGCGGAGCTAATTTGAAAGGAAAGAAAATCATGAGCAATAAACCAGCCCTCATCGCCTATGCCGTGAAGGATCGTGGCCGGAGCCGGCAAGCCATCTGGACCCGTGTCGGGGCCGCATGGCCGCACGAGAAAGGCAAGGGCTTCACCATCGAACTCGAAGCTTTCCCGATTGACGGGCGCCTGGTCCTCACCGAGCCCAAACAGGAAGAGACGGATCAACTCTCGGACAGCTTCGAAGGCGAAGTCGAGAAGGCAGGTGCGCAATGACCTGCAACGCTGCCGTTGCCGCAAGGAGGGCCGCGCAAGCGGCTCTCCTCCGGGCCAAGCCAAGCGACCAGGAATTTGATCGCCACCTTCTTGTCGATGAGTCCGATGATGAACCAGTCGACATTCACCGGCTCCTTGGCGAATGTTTTGCACGCGAACTCCAGGATCGGTCATGAGCGAGAGCATCGATCCATATGCGCAAGAACGCGAGGAGCAGCTTAGCTATAAGCAAGCAGTTCTCGACCTGCTATGTGCAGCGAACATCGCCAAAGTGCTCATCTACTACGACGGCGGAGGTGACAACGGCCAAATCGAGTCTGTCATGCTGCTCGATGCTGATGGGCAAAAACTTGCTGACCGTCCTTTGTCGAACCCTGTCCCACGGTTCTCTGAAACACTCCTCCTTAAACATACCCTGGAAGGAGCGCTGGAGGCCTATGCCTGGACCCTCCTGGCTATCCACCACGACGGCTTTGAGGACAATGACGGCGGTTACGGCACCATCATCATTGAGGTTCTTAATGAGCGTGTAACCATCGCTCACAATGCCCGTGTGATGGATATTCTATCCAGCACCACGGAGGTGTGACATGGCGCATCCTTACCATCACTCACTCTCGTCCGTGCGCAAGTGGGGCGGCACACCCGAGGACTATCTCGCGCTGCACAGCTGGTTCGATCAGTCCAAGAGCGTCCTTGCCGATTTCCGACACCGGGCGTTGCGTCACCACGCTGAGGGTATCTTTATGGCCGAGCACTTTTTCGGTCCTGTTTTGACCCTCACCTCCGGTCGCATTATTCCCGTCCGCTGGGTGGGCGAACAACATGTGCGCGAGGACTTGGGACGTATCCCTTCCTTTGCAGATTGGGCGCGGTGCATACGCCCCGAGCCCTGGATGGGGCCTACCAGCAACCTACAACTCATTCTCGATGCAAGCCACGGGCTGCCCAAGCGGCGTCCATAGACCATTGCGCTCGGCCGGTCAGGAGCCGCGCCAACTACAGTGGCCGGATGACTCAGATCTCATCGCAGTTTGCATATTCAACTGATCGGCCTCACTCGCCCTGATTGACACGTCGCTGAGTGATTTAGAGTTTGCGAAGGGTTCAAGTGCTGTACAACTCCTGCGCACCACTTTCACTTTCACATTTGTTTTCAGCGACGTTCCATAACGAATTGTCAGCGGAAGTTCGGTAGATTGCTTGGGTAGCAAGATGTGAAAACGTTGCACGTTTTCCTCTTGGCAGGGGCCCGGCACACGGCCGTCCCCTGCACCCGGACGCATCCGCTCAGGTGAAGACAAACCAACCGTCATGCCTCGCCGACATAAAGCCGATCCCCGCGACAGATACGTGAGCTTCCGTTGCACGGAAGCCGAGGTGACGCGCCTTCAAGGCCGCGCAGTTCGGGCTGGCATGAGCCTTTCCGATTACGCGCGTCACGTTCTCCTGATGAAGGACGCCCCATCCGCCCACACACCCGCCTATGCAACCATCGAGAATCCGGCGACGCGCTTGCTTGCCGAGCAGGTGCGACGTGTGGGCGTGAACATCAATCAGATCGCCCATCGCATGAACGAGTTGCGCATCCCTCCGCCTGGCGATCTCGCCCCATCCTCGATGAAATACGATCGTATGTGCGGCAGGCGCGAGCTTTGTGATTCCGCGCATCAAGACCGGCCGCAGCTTTAGGGGCGCGGCCCTTTACTACCTGCATGACAAGGGCGCGGCCACGTCCACCCGTGTCGCATGGACCTATGCGATCAACACGCTTGAGAACGACCCAAGGTCCGCGATCGCGGAGATGCAAGGCACGGTCAGGCGTCAAGCCGTCCTTAAGCAGATGTCCGGCAACCGGCATGATGGCCGGCCGACGGGCGACACCGTGATGACCATCGCCCTCGCCTGGTCGCCCGCCCAATCGCCGGATCGGCAGCACATGATCGAGACTGGACAATCGTTTCTTAAGCATATGGGTTGGCAGGGCCATGAGGCGTTGTTCGTCGCCCATAACGACACCAAGCATCCCCATTTTCACATCATCCTCAACCGCGTGCATCCCGAGACGGGAATGACGCTCGATGACACGTGGTCGAAGAACCGGGCCCAAAAATGGGCCTTTCTCTATGAGCGCGAAAACGACCTTGTTCTGTGCCTGAACAGGGATGCCAAGTACGGGCGCGGCGAACAAATCCAACGTCGCCGTCACCATCACGGTGAATGGAAAGCGCGCCATGCGCTCAGCAACGACAATGCCGCCGAGGCTGACCCAGAGAGCCGGGAAAAAGACGAATGGACAAACCTGAAGGGTGCGCAGCGCCAGGAACGTAAGGACTTCTGGAGAATAACAACCGGGATGCGTCGTGAAACGCGCGCGGCCATCCGCGAAGACATCCGGAACGAGTTCGCCCCCCAATGGCAAGCCTATACCTTGCACAAGGCCGAGAAGCAGGAAGCCGCCCGACGCTTCGATCTGGAAACCCGACGGGCTATTCGACACTATCGCCGCCTGCACGGGGTCGATGCCGTCCGCAAGCTGAAGGAACGTCAAAAAGATTATCACAAACGGCAGCGGGACGAGCTGACCAGCGAACGAAAGGTAATCCAAACCCGCATAAAGGACTGCGCTGAAGCTCGTCTGGTGCCAACGCTGGATAAGTTGAGTGAGCAGCGTCGCCTGCAATACGAGGAGCTATTGGCGCGTCAGCGTGCAGACCGTGCTGAGCTCAGGGAAGCACAAACACCCGAAGATCGGCGGCAGGCGCGCACCGAGCAAGGCGACGCCAGGCGGGACAAGACCGAGAAGGAAACTGAGCAGGAAGCGCGGCGGCAGGCACGCATTGATCGCTATATCGCGGAGCGCAATGCCGATCGGGACCGCGATCGAGGTGACGGTGGCCGGGAACGATGACCGGGCGCTCGGTACGGCCTACCCGACTGCCCCTTGAAACCCTGCGAGCCGTCTCCTTAGTTGATGCCGACGTTATGCGCGAACAACTCAGTCGTTTGTCGCTTGAATTTGTGAGCCAACTCAGTGCCCTTCGGCAACGATTGCGCGGTCACGAATTGCATGCTGCCTTGGCACGGCTTCGCGACGAGCACACAGCCGCCCAACAAGCTACTCTAGATCGGTGCCGCATGCGGCGCATTTCAAAGCTAAGATTCCAGCCGCTCTCGCCGAAACAGCATTGAATCCGTCGGTAGACTATGGCGAACTAGTGCTATGAGGTGACTTTTCAGATACCCCTTTTTGCGACCTTAGAAGATTGGGATGGTTGGTCTAGCCAACGCAGCTGCGCTTGTTGGACTAGATAACCCGAACGCATCACGATGACATCGCCTCAGGAGGCCGTGGGAAAACTGCATCTTGGCAGCCGCCAATGTAGGTGAAATACCTCCCTTTGTAGCCGATAGCGGCAAGAAAGAAGCGGGTTACAACTTCCCGAACAACGCAGACGTGAGCCCAAAGGTCGGGATCACCTTCTCTTTGGCCATACTTACCGCGATGGACGACGTGATCGCGCGCCCGTTTCGCATCTTGAATGCATGACTCCCCGATGTCATCCAATGGGACTTTCCATTGCTTCGCGAGAGTGTTGAGTTTTCTGAGCAAGGAACGGCGATTGAGGTCGCTAAGCTTTTCATTAAGTTCCTGGCCAATTTCCTGTGCTAGGTCGGGTTGCCATTTTTCAAGACACGTGCGGATGACGCCGCGTAGCGCTTTTCTAGTCTTTTTGAATTCCCTGTCGTCCTGGATTAGCGCTTCGCCCCCATCCAAATAGCTTTCGACCATGTTTTCCAGCGCCGTCATCCCGTTAATGAGGCGCGCCTCAGCGTAGTTCGCCTCCATCGCGAACCACTCGATAGCGAAATATAGGTTCTTCACGGGGATCCGTGGGGTGAAGAAGGATTGGACGGCCGCGTCGAAAACGGACTGCTGATTGAGATAATGAAACACGCGCAGATTTGCGGCCGTCTGCCTCGACTGCTCTAGACATTCCACCTCGATGCATCTTCCTATTCGATATTCGCGCACAGGCGCCCGCAGCATGCTCGCGGATGCAAACGACATGATCCTACGAACGTGATTAACAAGATTTTCGGCCTGTTCCCGCCAAAGGCTCGCGTCTTCTAGCCGCGCGCTGGCTTCCAACGTGATGCTCCCGCTTATTGTATCCTCCACGGGTTCGCTACGCTCACCTTGCATCACGATGGGTCCTAGCTCCGTCAAAGCGTGAAGGTCTGGGTAGTTCCGAAAGCCTTTCAGCCAAATGCGCATGACAGGTCTTTCCGCGGGCAACTCAGCAATGCGTTGAAACCGCGCCGTCGAGCATCGAGCAACCAACGACAGCGTTGTTTTCGTCTTCCGCGACCTTATTTTGATGCTTGAGAAATACAATTTGTTGGTCGCGAACTCAGTGCCATCTTCTGCCTTGCCAACCAAAGTGAAGTCGAGAAACTCACGGGCCTCCCATTCTTTCAAAACGAACCTGTTATCCCGTGTAAGTCGCGGCTTGCCGAGGTCTATCTGTAGCTCGCCCGATGAAAGGATGCGCGCACGAAACCTGATGTTGCAGGCAAATTTATCGTTCAAACTCAGCTGGCCCTTAAACTTCACAAACGTTGATAATGAAGCGGTATCCATCTCGCACCTCAGCAATCAACTTCGTCACCAGCCGACGACAGCACAGCGTGGTGGTCATGTCCCAAGTGCGTGTAGCATGACTCGCGAATCGCTAGAGGTAGACAATGATCAAAAGGCCCATTGATCACCAACGGGATGCAGCTATTAGCATGCAGGTTGGTGACGCAACGGACGGAGCGATCAGCGAAGCAATCTCACTTGGTGATCGTCTTCTCATCGTCAAAGAGGAAAGCATCTGGCAAGTGCAGCTTGCTGATGACATCGATCCGGAACGTAGCAACTCAAACATTCCGAATACGCATCAGAAACTGCTCTCCCGTGGTTCCACCGACCCGCTGGTCGGCCGGACACTGCTGCAGGCAAAGCGATTTGCGAAAAACGGCATTCTACCGCCGACCATAGTGATCGAGACCGTTCTCGGCGTGGCACTTTCTTTCCTTACGGAGGCCGACGCACTGCGGGCGAAGCTGGACGAATACAACCAACGAACTCGGTCTCTGAACGACGCCTTCAAGCAGACACCGGGTAGCTCGCAAGTTCTGCAAGTACCTGCCGTCGGGGATGTATCGGCGCGCGGCAAGGCGTTTATCCAGGCCGCCGACCATTCGGTGCGGCCGCTATGGACCTTGGCGCGCATCTTCCATCCAGAACTTCCTGTTGGCGTATCTTGGTCCAAGTTGACTGCACTCATGCAAGCAGGTTCTGAAGATCAGAACGCTTTTGCTGAAATTCTGCTTCAGCTTGAAAAGCCTTTGGCTTTCCTGCGCAACACGCGCAATGCCGTTGAGCATCCGAAGCCGGGCCAGGAAGTCATATTCGAGGACTATCGTCTGAAGTCTGACGGCACGGTGTACACGCCGACCATCGAGGTCATTCACAAAGATACACCGCTGGCTGCCACGGAGCTTCAAGCCTACTTCACACAAACGCTAAGCTTCTTAATTGACGTCTATGAGTGTCTACTCATTCAGTTATGCGCATTGCATGTGCGTTCTAATCGAGGCTTTCCCATCTCGGTCGTCGAACTCGCTCCGGACGAGCGGCGCTATCCTCATGTCAAATATGCCTACGCAAGTGAGCTTGGCGGACGCGTGGTGCCTTTTGCTGATTGAAAGTCCCGCCTGGCCTGGTCCTTGACCAACATTCTAAGGGTCAGGGAAGCGGACTCCGTGCCGCAACCCAGAACCGGGAGCGGCGTCTCGGCCTTCGGTCACGATCCCTCGCGCTTAAGGACGGCTTCCATACCCGGCGATCGCGCGGTCACTGTAGAGGTTGCAGGATTCCACCCATGTAGATTTGCGGGATGAACAAGTGGGTCCCGAGGTTGCCGCTGAGCAATATGCTGATCACAAGCTGCGGCGGTGCACCGGGACGCGTGGGGCGCACATTCAGGGTGCGGTTGCCCAGCTTTATGTTGTAAGGCTCGGAGCCATGCAGCACTTGGCATCGAATGAGCGGATTCGAAACATAGATATCCGGCTTACCAGCGGCCAATGCATCAAAGCATTTCTGCAAAGCGTCTGCATTGCTTTGCAGCATGACGCTTAGATCTGGTGGGACTGCCGGCAACGGAGATGAAGCCAGAATGGCTAGCCCCAATTGGTTGAGGTTGTCCTTGATATTTTTGCCGCCGCCAGCGCGCAGAGTGTTTTGTGCGCCAATCACCATCTCTCGGGGTGGACTCCCAACGGGTTCGCCATTGACGCTAAAGCGGCATTCTTGATTTTGGTAGTCTTCCGTGATGCTCACCGAAGCGTTGTCGGAGACGCCGATCGCCGCGATCTTTGGGGACGCCTCGCACCGGTACGTTTTTGCTAGCAGAGGCCCGGCGGTCGGCACTGACAACACACCAATAACCGTGGCCAACAGCAGATACTTACGCATTCTTCCCTCCCGAGACTCCCTAGTGCACCCTAACCTTGCAGCGCTTCCATTGTTGTCCGTCGCTGTCCGTCCAGTCCTCCGTTCCGCTTGGATTTACGTCTATCGACAGGCGGCCGGTGTCCATTCCCTCGACACGCAAGCACGCCGGGAATGTCGCCATGAACTTGCGCAAGGCCTCCATGGGATAACAACGTTTGCAGGCAAACTCTCCGGGAATGACAACGCGCGCGAGCTTGGCTGAGTCGACGCTCTCGACGGTGACACGTTCCCGACCGCGCAAGCAGTCCGTCGGACAGGAGTACCGCGAAGAGCCAATCAGCGCAGTTTTGATATCGGTTAGCACGCTGTTGGCGTATCCAATGCCTCGAGTTCCTGCGCCAATTCGATAGCTTGCTGGCGGATCGCTGGTCAGCCAGCAAAGTCCTACGAGAATGGGAATAGCGACCAGCATCGATTTAAGGGGCAGTCGAGCTAACAATCGAATCCACCAGGTGATCTGCGCTTCGTTCTGCTCGCCTCCAATTACGGTTCCGTTCTTCAGGAATGGAATCCAGAACTTCCGGCAGAACGGCGCGTTCAGAAACCCGCTGTGCCACATGTACTTGTGCCACCGGCTCAACACGCGGCCATCGTTGGAGCCGAAAGTCCCGGACGGCCCATAGCGCTTGGTGACCCGCTCCGCGAGCACCGGCCACACATCGTGCGTTCCACACTCGTTGATGATCTTCTTGTCGGGCTGTGCGGTCGGCAACAGCCTTGTTGCGAGGCTCACGAAACTATAGAGGCGCGGTAGTACGCTCCCGCAGAGGATCAGCCGTGAAACTTGGAATGATTTGTTCTGCTCGAGAAACTGCGTGACAACGTAGGTGCCAAAACTGTGCGCGATGATTGATATTTTCGCATCTGGAAACTCGGTTCGCGCATCGAGGATGTTGGTGGTTACGAAAGCGATGGCCTCCCGCCTCTTCTTGTCGGACGGCCTTAGAAAGCTCCAGACCCCGAATTTGTCGTACCCCACCGGCCGGGGCTCGAAGCCTTCACCTTTCAGAACGTTGGATATCTCGTTTTGCCACAGCGCCATCGTATTGATGCCATGCACGAGGATCACGACATGATTCAGTTTCGGTACTTGCGGCGCCGACTGAGTGATCGGCTTGCCGGCATAACGCGCCTGTCCTTCTCCGGTAATGCCCTCCTCGATTTGCCCCAAATCGTCATCCTGCGTCAGCTGTTGCTGCCGCCATGAGACGGATGAGACGTTCTGTGGGCCCTCAAACAACCAGCGTACGACGAGCCGGTCATTGCTGATCGTCGCCTCATGCGGCGACGGCAGCATTTCCGCTGGAAACCAACCGTTCGGAAACACGGCGAGCAGTTCCAGCACACTACCCTGATCGAAGCTTGGGCCGCCGAAGTCATATGACAGCCGTCCGCCACTTCGAGCGAGTTTCGTCTCACCTGGCTTTTGAACGGCGATGTCGGGGCCAGCCTCCACATGGATGCCTAGCCCACCAAGGTCTACTGAACCGTCGGGAGGCGTCTTGTCCCTGAAATAGCACCGAATTTTTGGAGCCAGCTGTTCTGCACCGTAGGATCGGACGGCTTTATGAACCGTGGCAATCGGTTGATCGCCGTCAAATCCAAGATCGAGCAATAAAATGGTAGCCGAAACGGCCACGGCGTTGCCCCAACATCCCACCAATGACTGACGATATCACGCATTGATCCGTGCAAGTAGCTTGTCACGCAAGTCAGAGTTGGCTGTGGCCGCCAAGTAATTGTTTTCAGTTTGGCGCGTCCGGCCCATGGCCGGACCGGGTTCTAGTCCCGCTCCCCGCCGGACCCGAGCGACCGCAACCCGGAACCGGGGGCGGCGTCTCGGCCCTAGCCTGCCCCTGCGGAGATCCGTGGAAAGCCGAGGTGCGGCCAGAATAACCGGGGGCTAAAAGAGAAGATAAAAAATCTATAAATATCAATATATTAGATGGTTGACCAACATTTGCAATTTGTTGGTCAACCATCTATGATGCCCGAGTTGACCAACATTATCATTTTGTTGGTCAACTCACTTAGGATGCTCCATGCAAGAGATCGATCTCGCTACCCAAACCATGTTCGCCGAGCTGCTGCAGCGCAGTTTGGACGCCGAGTTCGATGCCGAGTTTCGCGAAAACGGCACCTTCATTCGCAAGAAATCGAAGAACCGCTTCTACTGGCACTACCAGTGGCGCGACGGTGACAAAACCCGCAACAAGTATGTAGGCCCCGTCACCGACAAGAGCATAACCGATCGCGTCCAGCGCTTTGAGACCATCAAGTCCAGTTTCAAACGCCGCCAGACGCTGGTGCGGGCGTTGGCCGCCGCCGGTCTTCCCACGCCCGATCCGCTGTCTGGTGCCGTCATCGAGGCCATGTGGAAGGCAGGTTTCTTTCGCCTACGCGGCGTGCTGGTCGGCACGCTGGCCTTCCAGGCTTACGCGGGTGCGCTTGGTGTGCGGCTGGGAGGAAGACCGCTCATGACCCAGGATGCTGACTTCGCGCAATTCTGGGGCATATCCGAAAACATTGGCGAGAGCATGCAACCGCCTCTGACTGTTCTGCATGGCGTCGACGCGACGTTCAAGCCCGTCACCAACATAAACGATCCCTTTGTCTCCACGCGGTACCGCAACAATCGCGACTATCTCGTGGACATCTTGACGCCCAATCGAGGCTCCGACGAGCATCAAAGCAGGCCCGCGCGAATGAAGGCGCTGTCGGGAGCGGGTGCCCAGCCGCTCCGGCACCTAGACTTTCTCATCCACCAGACAGAGCGTTCGGTGCTTCTGCATGGTGGCGGCGTACCCGTGACCGTGCCCCGCGCCGAGCGCTACGCCGTCCACAAGCTGATCGTGGCCGTGGAACGCATTGACCAAGCAAAGTCTGGCAAGGATGTGCAGCAGGCCGAAATGCTCATCGAAGCGCTCGCGACCAAGCGACCGGCCGAACTCGCCGCTGCCTGGCGCACCGCCTGGGATACTGGCGAGCGCTGGAGGGAAAAGCTTGAAGCCGGGCAGGCGAGACTTCCCGAAGCCGCGCGGCAATTGCTGGCGGGCGTTCTAGAGCGCAAGAGAACCAAACGGCGGGGGCGCTAGTCCTGTTTCCGTTCCAGCGGTCAGACGAGACGGATGATGCTTACCATCGAGCAAGCCAAGGCCATCATGAAGGCTGGGCTCGGCAAGGCCGAACTCGAATTTGCGACCTCCATCACCGCTCCTCTTTACTGGGTGACACGCAATGCTGACCGCAGCCTTCGCGTGCGCAACGGATCTGCCTTTTTTCTCAATACGGGCCAGTCGTTGTTCGGCGTTACGGCCGCGCACGTTATTCGCGCCATGCAGGAGGCACGCGCGGAACACAGCGCGGTTTCATGTCAGCTTGGCAGCGAATTGCTGTTCGAACCCGATGGCAAGAACGCGATCATCGATATGCATGATGGCATCGACGTCGCCACCTTTCAGATTTCTGCGGCCGAGGTGCAAAGCATCGGCAAGACCGTGCTGACCGGCCATCAGAAGACATGGCCACCAAGTCCGCCTCAGCGGGATCGCGGCATCTACCATTCCGGTTTTGCCGCCACTTCGACGCTGTGGCTGTCGCGCCGCGAGATCTCCTTCGGCGTGGCTGCTGGCGGAGGCATTGCATCCAGCGTGAGCGAAACGGACGTTTCGAGCCTCGTCGAGCGCGAGCACCTGATCGATGTCATGGGCGTCGGCTTGCCGCCGGAGAACTTCGACTTCGGCGGCATTAGCGGCGGGCCCATGCTCAGCGCCATTGAACATCGAGGGTTGCGCAGTTGGCAGCTTGCCGGGGTCATCTATCAGGGTCCCAATCCATCGACCGATCCCAACGAATCCATCGCGGGGCTTGAGATCATCAAGGCCAGGCGCGCCCACTTTCTATTGCCGGACGGAAAGCTTGATGTCGCTCGATGGGCGGCGCTGAGGCCCGGCCTCGCAAACACATAGCCACGCGATCGAGAGGTCGGCGCCCGCATGCTCGGGCGCGATGGCCTGGCGATGATCCGCGTACAATCCTTTACACCGCAGCCGGACATTGGCGAGGAGCCTTTGCCCTCTATTTCCAGGCCCTGGAGGCCTATGGTGAAGCCCTTGCCTTCTGGTCTGTCGGAGCCCTTTGGCCCGCTCGGCTGGCTGCAAGGACGCGAATCTCGCCCGCGCGACTTACACAGTCACCCTTACACATACACAGAATTACCTTGAAAATCGACTGCAAAATCAGTTACTTATGCTCTAGGTGCAAGGGACTCAAAATCTGGTACTCGCAAGGGTGTGGGGGTTCGAGTCCCTCCTGGGGCACCACCACCCAAAATTAGACAAATAATACAGCCACTTGCGAGTTTCGGGGAAGTGTATCCTGTTCTCGCGGGGAAGTTCTGTTCGCTGCTTGTCCCAGCTACTTCGAATGCGCGATGGTAATTACCAGTTTGTGGGTTTTCGCCTTCGACGTCCCACTCTCCAAAATCAATCCGACTGGCACAAGGTTTATCGACGCGCCCGCACGGCTCGTCGCGACCAGATTAAACGTCAAAGTTTCTTTGACGAATATTCCGGGAGGACCAATCTCCTTGAATAGCGCGTTGACAAACGGCGCGCTCTCCGTCCCAGATTCACAGGTCGGCAGTTTGGCCCCTGGCTCGATTTTGAACTCGGATTCTGTGCTTGTGGTAACTTCCTTCAGATCGGATAGGTCGACAAGGATGTTGGCGAACACGGGGATAGAGGCGGGGATCTTGAAGCCATTCGAATCTTTCGTTACTTCGGAATACGTGAGTGACCCTGTGATGGTTGACTTCGACAGATTCAAACTTGCGTCTGATTTTTGTATAGCTGAAATGATGCTACACTGTACGACCGTGCGTACCTGAACGCGCGACGCAAGCTCAAATTTCGGCGTAGTATTCTCTGGGCACTCTCCGGTCCGATCCTTTTCGACAGCATCGTTGTTGATTGAGTACCAGCGCGCCATTTTCAGGCAGCCCTTATCATCGCGCTCGTAACCGTAGGGTGTGAAGCCCTGGGCAACTGCGGGAACAACACCTGTCATTGCGCTCATTAGTGCGGCAAGCACCGCGACTCTCACGAACATGGAGCCCTCATCCTGGTGTACACTGACGAAACGTTTATGTCATACGGTGCATCAACCGCGCAATGGGGCCTAAGCATGGGTCATTCTCAAAAAACAAGCGCTGATAGCTCAGAATCTTGCGGCAAATGCTGGCGAACAGATAATCTGAGTACGCGTCAATCGCTGTCCAAGCCAATGTAACCTCACGCCTTGTGGGGAAGTGATTTAGCTTCCTGCGGGGAAGTTTCGTTCGCGTCGCGTACGAGCAACTCGCCAGCGCGCGCCGCCATCTTCCGACGCCGTTTGTAGGGATTTCCGGCAATGCCGGCCGTGTTCCCGCAAGGCAGGTCTTTGATGTGTACCGCTACTTACAAGCCTAGAGACGCGGATATGGCGCTGCGCTGAGTTGCGTGTCCGCCTCGTGAAGCGTGGGCGAATTGGAACGACTCGGCTAAAGAGGCCGTGTCGATTAGGCGAGTCGTCACATGACAGGACCGAACCAAACAGTACCTCAGCTTATTTTTCTGCAGGCCGATGGGTTCTCGCAGGCTTACAACATACTGGACAGCCACCCATGTTCGCCGCATCAGGCGGCGATGATTGGCTACCCTCAGGTTGTCATCTCCGCCTTTGCCATCGAACTCTATCTGAAGTGCTTGATTTGTATTGAAACGGGGAGTGCGCGGAGGGGCCATAGCCTGAAGAAGCTGTTCGAGATGCTCTCTCAGGAAACACAGCGTCGCATATGTGAAATATGGGACTCTGAGGTACGGCCAATGCGTGATGACTGGTGGGACCAGCTGGAAGCCCACAGCTCTCCAGGAGCGGCGCCCGTTCCTCGTGACTTGCGGGACGCTCTCGCAAGCGCAGAGCACACATTTGAAAAGGTGCGATACATCTATGAAAAAGGCGCGTCGAGCATTGTGTTCGTATTGTCTGACCTTCCAACGGTACTGCGACGGGTGATCGTGGAGATGCAGCCCAGCTGGCGGCGCCTGCGCCGCACGGTTGAAGAATACGGGCAAGTCGGAACGACTACGTAGCTTCGCGGGGAAGCGGCCAGCGAAAACCCCAGAAAACCTGCGGCGCCGCCGACTTCCGCGCATTCCGATGAGTGATTGTTCAACCGCCCCTTCCGGGAGTCCCTCCTGGGGCACCAGAGCCAGCTTCCAGCTGTCCCTACGCCTTCTTCCGCGCCGCCCCCCGGCTTGCGCTCTCTTCGCCCTGCTTGAGATAGCCGTCGCGCGTCTGCGGCGTGCGCATGCCGAGGATCTCACCGGCCACCTGCGTGCGCAGAATCTGTGCGGTGCCGCCGGCGATCGGAAACATGCGCGCATCGCGCACCTTGCGTTCCAGCGCCAGATTGCGCGAGTAGCCCATGGCGCCGTGAATCTGCAGCGCGTCGTTGGTCACGCGCACGGCGGTATCGGAGGCGAACACCTTGGCCTGCGCCGCCTCCAGCTTGTTGGGAAAGCCCTCGCCCGCGCGTGCCGCCGCGCCGTAGATCAGCGCCTGTGCCGCGGAGAGCTGGATCGACATGTCGGCCAGCATCCACTGCACACCCTGGAACTCCGCGATCGGCCGCCCGAACTGCCGGCGCTCGTGCGCATAGGTCAGCGCCAGCTCGTAGGCGCTGACGGCGATGCCGTGCGCCACCGTGGCCGCGCCGATGCGCTGGCCGTTGTAGGCGTTCATCAGTCCGGCGAACCCGCGCCGGATGCCCTCCGGTGGGATCAGCACCATGTCGTCGGCGATCTCAAGGTTGTCGAAGATCAGCTCCGTCTCGGGGATGCCGCGCACGCCCATGGCCGGCTCGCGCGCGCCGACAACGAGCCCCTTCGGCGTGCCCTTGTCCGCATCGCGCACCGTGATGAAGCCGCCGATGCCCTGCTCCTTGCCGTCATGGAACACGCGCGCGAAGATGAGATGCAACCTGGAGACGCCGCCGCCGGTGATCCAGTGCTTCTTGCCGTTGAGGACGTAGCGGTCGCCCTTGCGGTCGGCGCGCGTGGTCATCTCGGTCGCCGCGCTGCCGGCCTCGGGCTCAGTGATGCAGATGGCCGGCTTGTCGCCCGACAGCACAACGGCGGCGGCCAGCTTCTTCTGTGCCTCGCTGCCGTAGTGCATGATGGCGCCGAGCGCCCCCATGTTGGATTCCACGCAGATGCGGCCCGTGGTGCTGCAGGCCTTGGCCATCTCCTCGATCAACACGACGGCGTCGAGATACGAGGCGCCCTTGCCGCCGTAGCGGGTCGGGATGGTCATGCCCATCAGGCCTTCGCGCTTCAGGATGTCGATACAGGCCCACGGATACTGCTCGCTGCGATCCGTCTCCGCCGCATGCGGCGCGATCTCGGTGCGCGCGATGTGGCGCACCCGCTCGCGGAACTCCTTGGTCTTCTGCGGCAGGTCAAATGACACGGAAATCCTCCATCGCGGCGCTGGTTGGCGCTTGCTGTGCCAGCAACTGTAAACAGGGCGTCACCGGCGCCTTATCCCTTTGCTAACCATAATGTTCTGCAGTCGGCGTGATCCGGTCCTCAGGAAGAATTGATTAGGCGGGTTCCACTAGCTTGGGAACGACAAAATTAACCCAGGTCAGAAAACCTGTAACCATGAAGTCCGAACAGATATCCCTGCTTCTGCAGCGTCTTCGGCGCGTGTCTGGTCTTGTGGTTCAGCCCGTTGTGGGGTTTGCCGCAATGCTGATCTGCGTGATCTGGCTGGGCGTCTGGCAACAGGTGCAGATGGAACGGCAGGCTCTTGGCAAGGATATCGCCCAGGAAGCAGCCAACCTGGCCATCGTGTTCGAACAGAACGTGCAGCGCACCGGCAGCGAGATCGATCGCGTTCTCAAATACCTGCGCGAGAGCTACGAGCGCAGCGGCTTCAAGCTGAATTGGGCGACCCTGCTTCAGGAGCGCCACATCGTCAACGACCAGACGGTGCAGATCGCGGTCATCGACCGGAAGGGCGTGATGATCACGAGCACCGCCATGCTCTATCCGCAGAGCGCGGTCGACCTCAGCGACCGCGAGCACTACCGCGTTCATACCTATACGTCGCGCGACGAGCTTTTCGTCAGCAAGCCGGTGATCGGCCGGGCCTCGGGCAAGTCCTCGGTCCAGTTCACGCGGCGCTTCTACAGCGAGGACGGCAGCTTCGGCGGCGTGCTCGTTGTATCGCTCGATCCCGCCCACCTTTCGTCCGCCTATGGTGACATCAACCTTGGAGCCGGTGGCGGTTTTGCGCTGATCGGAACTGACGACATCATCCGAGCCGGCACAGGCATTTACGCGAAGTCAGTCGGCAAGGGATTGCGTGAAGCAGTCGAGTACGGCGAACGCGAAGTTACCAATACCGGCACCGAGCTGCTCGTTGCCGAGGTCGAAGGTCAAGTGCGTCGCCTGGCATTCCGCCGCGTGAAGGGCTATCCGCTCTCAATCGTCGTTGCCGGACGCAGCATCCATGGCGACACGGCCCAGGTGCGCAACCAGCGCAACTACATCCTAGGCGCCTCCTTCCTGACCCTCCTCGCCCTGTTGGCGGCCGGCGGTGCGATCCGCAACCGGCAGCGGCACGAGGCGCAGCTCGTGCACCTGGCGCGCCACGATGCGTTGACCAGTCTTCGCAATCGGGCACAGCTCAACGAGGACCTGAGGAAGACGTTCGAAGACGCCGGATCACGGCAGGACTTCGTGCTGCATCTGATCGATCTCGATGGTTTCAAGTACGTCAACGATACCCGGGGCCATCCGTTCGGCGACAAGATGCTGAAGGCGGTTGCTGCGCGGCTCTGCGCCTATGTGCCCCACAAGGACACCGTTGCGCGGCTTGGCGGCGATGAGTTCGCCGTCATCCAGACCGGAGTGACGGATGTTGAGAAGGCCGCAGCCCTGGCCGACCAGATTTGCACTTTGCTGGGCCAACCCTACGATATCGATGGCGTCACCGTGGTCATCGGCGCCAGCGTCGGCATCGCCTGGGGTTGCAAGGATGCCCACAATCCGACCGACCTCTTGAAGGCCGCCGATCTCGCCCTCTATTCGGCGAAGTCGGAAGGGCGCGGCCGCCATCGCTTCCACAGCAGCGAGATGCTTGCCGCTCATGAAGCAAGGCGCAGTCTCGGCGTGAGCCTCAGATCTGCGGTGTCCGAGGACCAGCTCCGCGTTCACTATCAGCCTATCGTCCAGGCCAATTCCGGCGAAGTCCGCGGCTATGAGGCCCTGGTGCGTTGGTGCCATCCCAAGCTCGGGTGGATCACGCCGGCTTCCTTCATCCCGATTGCCGAGGAAACCCGCCTCATAGTGCCGATCGGCGCCTGGGTGCTGAAGACGGCGTGCGCAGACATGGCGAAACGCCCGGAGCATTTGCGGCTTGCCGTCAACATTTCGCCCATCCAGTTCCGGAATGCAGAGCTGGTCGGCACCATCAAGGACGCGCTCGAGATGTCGGGCCTGGCGCCCGACCGTCTCGAACTCGAGATCACCGAGTCGACCCTGATGCAGCGCGACAGCATCACCGACAGTCAGATTGCAGAACTCGACGCGCTGGGTATCCGCATCGTGCTGGACGACTTCGGCACCGGCTACTCGTCGCTGAGCTACCTGCACACCTATCCCATCAGCGCGATCAAGATCGATCGCTCGTTCGTCAAGGCGCTCGACGAGAAGGCAAGTGCGCCGGCCATCATCCGCGCCATCACCACGCTGGCGACCACGCTTGGTCTCGACACGGTGGCCGAGGGCGTGGAGACCCTGCGCCAATACGAACAGCTGGTCCAGCTGGGATGCGGCGAGATCCAGGGCTACTACATCAGCCAGCCGAAGCCTGCGGCCGAGATTCTGCCGCCAGAGGTCGAGCCGCTTCCCGCGGAACAGACGCTCGCCGCCTGACTCAATCAAAACGACTGCGCGAGACCCCGCCCGCTCCCCGGCGCGGGGTCCATCACATTCCTGCAACGCCTTGCGGGGAATGCTGGCCAATTCGGGGGCCCCGTGCTAGGCGCAGCCGCAAAAGCGCCGCATAAAAGCGGAACTAGCCACGGCTGGTCCAGCGCATAAAAATCGAGAGGTCCGGGCGTATGCTGGCAAAGACCCTGATATCGCTCGTGACGGCCTCGTCGGTAGCGGTCACCTCGGCGGTCGCAGGACCAGCGCTGTTGTTCGATCCCGCCAGCGGGCGCGTGCTCTACGCGGAGGACCAGGACAACCAGTGGCATCCGGCGTCGCTCACCAAGATCATGACCGCCTACCTCGTGTTCGAGGCGCTGCGCGAAGGCAAGCTGACGCTGCAGCAGAAAATCCCCTGCTCCGAGTTGGCCCACAGCCAGGCGCCGAGCAGAATCGGCATACCGGTCGGAACCGAGATCACGGTCGAGACCGCGCTGCAGGCGCTGATCGTGAAGTCGGCCAACGATGCGGCGATCATGCTTGCGGAAGCGGTCGCCGGCTCGCAGGAAGCCTTTGTCGCGCGCATGAATGCCGCCGCGGCCAAGCTCGGCATGAGCCGCACGCTGTTTGCGAATGCCAACGGCCTGCCCGCGCCCGAGCAGGTGACGACAGCCCGCGACATGGCGCGGCTGACGGCGGCCGTGCTGCGCGACTTCCCCGATCAGGCTCACCTGTGGTCGATGGAGGACATGCGGATCGGCAAGCGCCGGCTTCGCTCGCACAACTCGCTGCTGCGCAACTACGACGGCGCCGACGGCATCAAGACCGGCTTCATCTGCGACAGCGGGTTCAACGTGGTTGCCAGCGCAACCCGCGACGGGCGCCGGCTGGTGGCCGTCGTTCTGGGCGAGGTCACGGGTCGCGAGCGCAGCGCGCGCGCTGCCAACCTTCTCGAGCACGGCTTCCAGACCTATGGCTGGAAGGTTCTCTTTGGCACAGACAATCTGACGACCATGCCAATTCCGGCCGATGCCAAGGGTGTGGAAAGCATACGCAGTTCGGTCAAATCGTGGGCGTGCGGCTATCGCCCGAAAGGGGCACTGGCAAAACGGGCCAAACGCAAGAAGGCCAAGGCTGCGGCCAATCGCAAGCCCGGCAACACGGCCTCCAAGCAGCCCGGCAAGGTATCGGCCCAAGCCAAGGACTGAGGCGGCGCGACCCCTCGCCGCACGTTAACCTTTCAGACGCGTACCCTCGTGCGGCTGGCGCCGAATTTGCTTTCCAAATCGCTAACGGCTGTTCGTTCGCGTTAGGAAGAGACAATGCGGTCCGGTTCGCAGATCGATATCGACATGACGCCCCCGGTGCATGAGGCCGAGGCCATGGTGTGCGTCCTGGAGGCGAAGCACGGCGCCTGGGCGGCGGAGGTGGCCGATTTCTTCTCCACCTTCCATAGCCTGAAGGGGGACGCGGGGCGCAGCTGGGCCTGGGCCGGAGTCGCCGAGTTGGCCCGTCGCCGCGCGGAAGCGCGGCAGACCGAGCAGTAAGTCAGCTCGCGACTACGACTTCGGTGAGCCGACGACGAGCGTCCAGAAGGTCTTGAATTCCGTCTTGGGATCGTGAACCAGCGCGATGCCCATGTGGTCGGCATCGGCGATCAGCAGGTTCTTGTTGTGCCCCGGGCTTGCCTGCCAGCCCTTGATGACTTCCTCGATGGTGGCCTGGCCGGTCCCAACATTCTCCGCCGCAAGCTTGGCATTGTAACCGGCGGTCTTGACCCGATCCCACGGGTTCGAGCCATCCGAGCCGAAGTGTGAGATGCGGTCCCACTTGGCAAGGTCGCGCGAATGCATGCGTGCCGCCTCGGTCAGGGCAGGCTGAAGCTTGAGGGGACGCAGCCCCTTCTGCTTGCGGTAGGCATTGATGAGCTCGCGAGCTTTCTCGGCATCGAGCCGCGTGCCGCTGTAGTCGCGGTCGGCGAGGGCACCAGTCGCAGCTTTCTCGAATGAGCCCTTCGGCGCCTTGTCGTCGGCCCTGGCGACCGTGCGACGCGGCGCCTGCTCGAGGCTCCCGGTTTCATAGCTGCGCGAGGCTTTGGGGGTGGGCTGTCCCGACGAGGGGGACAGGTTGGCCATCAAGGAATAGCTGGAGGTGCCGCATCCCGAGAGGGCCAGTGCGAGCACAACGGGCACAAGTACGCGATACATCACAAGTCTCCGCCGACGGGCGCTAGGTCCACAGCATCGCGCGAACCCGTTAACTGCCCATTAACGCTGCTCCGGGTGTGCCACCCGGCAGGGTCGACGAGACGTCGTGTCAAAGGTCTTAGTCCCCCTCGCCGCTGCATTCCGGCGGACCGGATGCGGGCTGGTTTCCCCCGATCGAGCTGTCCAGTTTCCCCAGGGGTGATCCCACAACTCAATCGTGACGTTAGTTTGGCATTAGGCCCCCCAGAGCACACTTTGTGCATACACGACCGGTTGGAAAATCTGCCGAAATTCCGCAAGATGACCGGTGAGCCTCCGGTGATTCGCGCGTCCGAGGCGCGCCGTGCTGTGCGCCTGCGAAAGCGGGCGCGGTTGTCTATTCACCTGGGAGGCCAGTGTGCAGAACGCTGCGATTCTGGAACTGCCCAATGCCAGTTACGCCGAGAGCGAGGACCGCCTGCGTGCCCTCGTGCTGGCGCGTATTGCCTGCAGCGCGCAGGGGGCGACGAAGGCCGAGGCGGCCATGGATGTTGCCGCCGTCTCCGGCGCACGCCTCGCTGCCGGCCAATGGCGCAAGTGGGTCGAGCGCGAGATCACGGTGCTCAGTGCCTCGGGTCTGGTGGCAGCCAAGCAGAACCGTGTCACGGCCACGCCGGCGGGGATGCAGCGCACCGCGAAATTCCTAGGGCTCGCCGGTGACATCCCGCGCCGCTGGAGCGACGTGCGCGATCTGCGCCTCGTCTCGCTGGCGCTCGGGATGCAGCGCGAGTCCCCCAAACGCCTGCAGATGCTGGCCACGCCCGACGGCCTGCGCATCGCGATCCTGGAGACGTCGTTCAACCTCAACATCAAAGGTGTGCCGACGGCGTCGCGCGTGCGCGAGGCGCTGGCGGCGGCGGCGCTGCGCCGGGCCTTCGGCAACAAGTCGACGACAGAGCTTGCGGGCAAGCTCGGCTTGTCGGCAAAGGCGAGCCGCCTGCTCGCCGCGCAACTGTCGCGCAAGCCGCGCGATTTCGGCACGGACTCCCGCCTCATCGCCACACTGGCCGCCGAATGCGTCGGTGCGTCTTCGACCGACCCCGAGGCTGTACGCCTGGCCCTGCTGCGCCAGTACTTCACGTTGCCGGCGAAGGCTCCGCCAGCGAAGAAGCCGGTTGCCAAGCGGCCAGCGGTCGTTGCTCCGCTGCCCGTTCAGCCGGCGCCGATCCAGGAAGTCCTTCGGCCGCAGGCTCCGCCATCCGTGCCGCGTGCCGAGCCGGCGGCTCCAACGCCGCCGCCCGCCGTCGGCAGGCCGGATCTCGCCGGGTTCGTCTCCGAGGTGCGCCGCCACGCCGCCGCTGCCGCGCATGGCTGGAGCGGCGACCGCAAGGCCTACATCAGCCACGTATGGCGAAATGTGCACCATCAGCACCCGGGCTGGAACCTCTCGGAGATCGAGTTCAAGGCCATGCTGGCCGAGGCCCACCGGACCGGTCAAATCGCGCTGGCAAACGTGGACCTTAAAGACAAAAGCAACATCAAGGACGTACAGGATTCGGCGGTCAGCTATCGAAACGCCGTTTTCCACCTGATTCGCGTCGACTGACGGCTGTCAGCCGAGGCACCCGATCCGAACTGAGGGTTCATGCGCCACGAGGCTCACATAGCGCCGCTTGCCGATAGTCTGTCGGCGGCCTTCGAGCACTCCATCACCTGGGAGGACGATATCTGGCGGGCCGATCCCGTCGATGTCGAGCTGGTGCATGCGCCTGCGCGCCGCAAGTTCAACGAGCTTCTCGCATCCGTGACGTCGGCGCAGGCCGGCTCCGTACAGGCGCGCATCCTGCTGTTCCACGGCCAGTCCGGCGCGGGCAAGACCCATCTTCTGCGCGCGCTGCGCACGGGCGCGCATCGCAGCGGCGGGGCCTACTTCGGCTACGCGCAGATGACGCCCGATGTCGCCAACTACGCGGACTACTTCCTGCGCCGCCTGGTGGCATCGCTGGAGAAGCCCTACGACCCCGACAAGGGTGGCGAGAGCGGTCTGGCGCGTCTTACGCGCCGCCTGGTCGAGGACAGCGGTGTGCTCGATCAGGCCGCGCTCGACAAGCTGCGTGACGCCAAGCTGAGCGACGCCTCGCTCGCCAAGATGGTGCTCGGGCTCGCCGACCAGGTCGTCGCCGCGCCCAAGTTCGCCGATCAGCCGCTCGACGTGAACATCGTGCGCGCGCTGCTCTACCTGCAGCGCAGCGATCCGCGCATCGACCAGCGCGTCCGCCAGTATCTGCACGGCCAGAAGCTCAATGACCTGACGCAGGAAGCCGTCGCCGCGCTCGACCTCAACACCGGCGAAGGCCGCGCCTTCGAGATCATCGAGTCGCTCGGCCGCCTGATGTGGTCGGTGGACGCCGCGGCCCTGGTCTTCTGCATCGACCAGGTCGAGGACCTGCGCTTCTTCGAGGACTATGCCGAGCGCTTCCAGAAGGCGGCGCGCGATCTCATCCAGATTGCCAACCGCGTGCCGACCGGCATCGTCGTCATCTCCTGCCTCGCCGACTTCTACGGCAAGGTGCGCGAGGTGCTTGCGCAGTCCTACATCGACCGCATCGAGAAATCGGGCCCCGTGCCGCTGATCGAGACACGCTCGTCGGAGGAAGCCCGGCTCATCATCGCCAAGCGACTGCAGCAGGACCCGCGCAACGGCGGGACTGACCCGACGCTGCGCTTCGGGCCGGAGTTTTTCGAGGAGTTCGGCGGCCTCTCCACGCGCCGCATCCTGGAGTTGGCGCAGGTGCGCATGCGCGCGCACGAGACGCCCGAATCCGTGCAACCGGAGGAGAAGCCCGGCTTCATCTCGGCGCTGGCCGCGGCGCTCGGCTTCGGCGGCCGCGACGAGCCTGCTGCCGCCCTGCCTTCTTTTTCCACTCCGGCGACAGCGGACGCGTCCAGCCAGGTCGAGTTCCGCGAGTTCTGGAATCGCTTCACCGCGCAGTCGGAGGCGGAAATCCCCTCGGACGACGAAGCCCTGATGGGCATTCTTGCCGGCGCGCTGCAGCTCGCCAATGCCGAGTGGCGCGGCGCCATGCAGGTCACCGTGAAGCGCCGCTCGGATGGCGACGACATCCCTGCGCTCGATCTCGAGCTGCGGCACACGGCCGGTCACGTCTCGGACGCGCGCATCTTCCTCTGCAACCGCCCGACGCAGGGCGGCGGCCTCAAGCGCCAGATCGACCGCGTGCTCGACCTGATGGGCGACAAGGCGTGCTTCATGCTGCGCGCCAGCGACTTCCCGCCCAACCGCAAGAACCAGACGGCGCAGGCTTTCCGCAAGTTCCGCGAGAAGGGCGGCCGCTCGCTGCTGATGCCCATCCCGGACTGGGAGCGCATGATGATGGTGCGCGAGTTCCATGGTCAGCACCGGCAGACGCCGGGCTTTGCCGACTGGTTCGAACGCACCAAGCTGCTGTCGGACCTGCCGCCGGTCATTCAACTCCTGCGCCTCGACCTGCTCGGCCGCGGCGCACGCGTGCTGGCGCAGGCTGGCCAGCAGCCCGAAACGCCGTCCGAGGCCACGGCGGGCGGAGAGGCGATGCCGGTAACATCAACGCAGCCGTCGATGCCCGGCTCCTACGGCGCCGACTGGACGGGTTGGAGTTCGGCCGGGAGTGCTCCGGCGCAAGACGTCAAGGACGACCTGCCGCTCTCCGTCTTGCTCGATGAATCCGGCGATGCGGCCAACAGCATCCTCGCGGGTCGCGCACTGCGCTCGCAAAAGAGCATTACGCTCAACAAGGGCGTGCTCAAACGCCATGCGGCGGTGCTCGGCGGTTCCGGCTCCGGCAAGACCACGCTGGCGCTGTGCATCATCGAGCAGCTTCTGCTCAAGGGCATTCCGGCCGTCCTCATCGACCGCAAGGGTGACTTGTGCTCCTACGCCAATCCGGACGTGTGGCGCGCCGCGGAAGGCGAGTACGGCGAGCGGCGCGGCGAGCGCGAGAAGCTGGCCGACTCCATCGATGTCGCCGTGTACACGCCGGGCCGCGCCTCGGGCCGGCCGATCTCGATCACGCTGCTGCCGAACGGCATCAACGAGCTGCCCGACCAGGAGCAGCAGCTGCTTGCCAACCTGTCGGCGGCCGCCCTCGGCGACATGCTGCATTTCAAGAATTCGGCGACGCACCAGAAGCAGTCGGGCACGCTCTCCGTCGCGCTGCGCATTCTCGGCGGCCGCTTCAGCAAGGAAGTGACGCTCGGCGATCTCATCGGCCTGCTCGAGGACGAGGACCCCGAGTTGACCGACCTGACGCAACGCATGGACCCGTCGGGCCGCATCCGCCGCGATCTGGTGGCGCAGCTCGACAGCCTGCGGCACCGCAACTCGTCGCTGTTCGAAGGCGGCGGCGAGTCGCTACGCATGGAGTCGCTGCTGGGCAAGGGACGCTTCGGCCGCAACGACAACCGCACCCGGCTGTCGATCATCTACACGGGCTTCCTCGGCGACAACGAGAACATCCTGTTCTGGGTTTCGCAGTTCCTGTCGGAGGCGCTGCGCTTCTGCCAGCGCAACCCCAACGACGAGCTGCAGGCCGTCGTGATGTTCGACGAGGCCGACCTCTACATTCCGGCCAACGCCAAGCCGGCGACCGCGGAGCCGCTGCAGAGCCTGCTGAAGCGCGCGCGCTCGGCCGGCCTCGGCATCATGCTCGCCACGCAGTCGCCGGGCGACCTCGACTACAAGTCGCGCGACCAGATCACGTCGTGGTTCATCGGCCGCGTGCGCGAGGATACGGCGCTCAAGAAACTGCGCGCGGCGTTCCAGAGCGAGTCCGGTCTCGATCCGAGCTCTGTGCTGCCTGGACAGACGGTGGGTGAATTCCACCTCGTGCAGGAAGGCCTGGTGCGGCCGATGCGGGCGCAGCGCTCGCTGATCTCCGCTGAGCAGGTGCCGTTCGATCGCATCGAGCAACTCGCGCGCGAGACCAAGGGGCAAGACGAGAAGCAGCTCAAGCTGTTCGGCTGAGCGGCTCGTTTCGCATCGCAATGATCAGGTTGGCGTTGCGATGCACAATCCCGTGCAGGTAGCGCCTGATCGGCCTGCAGCTTCTGCGTTTACGGCAAATCCGCGTGCAACGTATTTGATTTTGCGGTATATTATTGTCCTGGATCCAAAGGGGGTTCTTCGGGTCCAGTCGGGAGACGAGCGTAGCGGTGCGTTCCCTGCCGGTAGACGTGTAGCGTTGCGGGGTAGTGTTGTGATTGATAAGTCATTTCTTATCATGGCGTTAGCCTGTACGGCTGCGCCGATACTGGGTGCAGGCATTTACGTCGTCGTGCACCTCTTCTAGACCGGCCTCTGGTTCGTACTTGCGCTGACCCCAGGGACAGCCGCCGCGCGCTGCGCGAAACACGCCATTTTTGGGCGAGTCCTTCCTTTTTTCAGGTTATCCACAGATTGCCCTGTGGCTTCAGCATGGCTGAACCCGCACGCTCAACGTGCTGACTGTGTCGGCAAATACCTTGACTTGAGCGACCGCGGCAGAGCTAGGTTCGCGTCCCCAACCAATCAGACCGCAGCGCATGCCGCCCAAGGCAGCCAAGGAGGAGACATGAAGCTTGTCAGATTCGGCGACGCGGGCGCCGAAAAGCCCGGCATTGTCGATGCGCAGGGCGCCATCCGCGATCTCTCGGCGCATGTGAAAGACATCACCGGCGACGTGCTTGGCGACGCGAGCCTCGACAAGTTGCGCAAGATCGACACCAAGTCGCTGCCGGTGGCGCCCCAGGGCGTGCGGATCGGCGCGCCGGTGGCGCAGGTGCGCAACTTCATCGCCGTCGGTCTCAACTACGAGGACCACGCCAAGGAAACCGGCTCTCCCATCCCGAAGGAGCCGATCCTTTTCAACAAGCTGCCGAACTGCATCGTGGGGCCCGACGACGACGTCATGATCCCCAGGGGCTCGCTCAAGCTCGACTACGAGATCGAGATCGCCTTCGTGATCGGCAAGCGCGCGCGCTACGTCGCGGAGAAGGACGCGCTTTCGTACATCGCCGGCTACGCCATCTGCAACGACATCTCCGAGCGCCACTTCCAAGCCGAGCGCGGCGGCCAGTGGATGAAGGGCAAGTGCGCCGAGACGTTCGGCCCCCTCGGCCCTTGGCTGGTGACGCGCGAGGAGATCGAGGACGTGCAGAACCTCTCGATGTCCCTCGACGTCAACGGGCAGCGCCGCCAGACCGGCAGCACCAAGACCATGATCTTCGGCATCGCCCACTGCCTGCACTACATCACGCAGTTCATGGTTTTGGAGCCCGGCGACGTGGTGACGACCGGCACGCCGCCCGGCGTGGCGCTCGGCATGAAGCCGCCGGTGTGGCTCAAGGCCGGCGATGTCATGACCCTCGGCATCCAGGGCCTGGGCGCCCAGAAGCAGAAGATCGTGGCCTTCAAGGAGTGACGGCCAGGCAAAGAAAAGGCCCGCGCGAACGGCTGTCCGCGCGGGCCTTTTGCGTCTTGCACGATCAGATCGGCGTCTTGTTGAGCGGGTTCATCGCGCGGATCGTGGCCGGTCCGTCGCGATCCTGGCCGTTGATCATGTGTGCGATGCGCGTCCAGCCATCGGCCGTGCTCTTGTCGATCTGGCGGATCGCGACCTCGAGGTTGCGCAGAAGCTGCAGCAACTCCTCCTCGCCGGAGGCCCGGCCGTTGTCGTAGTGGGCGGCAGACTCCAGCCGGTCGATCAACTCGCGCACGACTCCGACCTCCGGCAGCAGGAGGAAGGACCTGAGCAGCCCGTCGACGCTTGCCGCCACCTCGTCGAGCATCGCCAGCGCTTCAGGCTTTCCGCTGAAGCCCGCGCGCAACGCGCCGTACTTCTGGTAGATCGCGTCCTTCTTGCTCTCCTCGATTTCCGTGAGGTAGCGGCGCAGGCGGCCGTTGTGCTCGGCGAGCCGGTGCATGGCCTGCCAGGCTGAAGCGGCGGCGGCTTGCACAGAGCCGTCCCTGACCCGCGCGGCAGCCGCGATATCGAGGTCGATGGCAGCCAGCAGGTCGTTCCAGATGCCCTCCCGCAGCTTCTCGCTCAGGACGCCGTGATAGTCCTTGGTGCCGTGCAGGTGCGGGATCTGGCGCGGCGCAATGGTCTCCGGTGCGCCGTGGCCGAGCCGCGTGCGCTCGGGCTCCGCCGTCAGTCGCACGGTCGGATCGCGGGCCGCCAGCAGCGCCGAAGATCCGGCCCGATACATTAGCAGCGTTTTGAACAGGTCGGAGCGCACGAGGTAGGTGGTTTCAAGGGCGGCGGCCTTGCCCGTCACGCGCGCAAACGCACCGGCGGATCGTGCGCCGCCGCGGTCGTGACGCTGCACGGCGTTGAGCGTCATGCCGGCATTGAGCACGGTCTGGACGAGCCGCTTGCTTTCCGCCGGCACCACGCTCAGGTCCACCTGGGCCATGAAACCGTGGCGCTGGTTGATCGGCTCGACGTGGTCGAGCACGATCTCCGCATTGCGCTGCCGGTCCGGCTCCAGCGCCACGCCGACGATCTGGATCAGGCGTGCGCGATCGGCATATTCGCGGTCGCTCTCGCGCGCGGCGTTGGCGACGACCGACAGGTACTCGAATATCTCCGAGCGAACCAAATAGCGCTCGTGATGCGCATCGGAGCCTGCGCGTTCCACCGCGCCGATGCTGGCGCCGGCAACGAGCACCTTGCGAATGCGCCGCGCCGTTTCCGGATCATAGTGGCTGAGGTCCACCTCCGACCGGCTGTCTCCTGGAACATGCGACGGCTTCATGGCGGCCAGCACCAGCTCGGCGTTCTCCAGCCGGTCCTCGCCCAGCGCATTCTTGACGATGGCCTCGAGCTGCTCGGCCGTGCGTGCCTTGGGGCTCGGGACGTCGGACAGCGGCGACTTCACGGCCGCGGCGCCGAACAGGCCGGCCATCAGCACGAGCGAGTCCACGCCGATCGCCAGCACCAGCGCGAGATAGGCGAGCCGATTGCCGTCGAGGAAGGCGTTCCAGGTGACGACGAACCTGTGCGCCTTGTCGTCACGGTTCATTTCAATGGACTGCAGGCGTCCGCTGATGTCGGTGGAGTCCTGCGAGACCAGGCCGGAGTCCTGCAGGCACTTGCGGCCGAACGACAGCAGGCCGTCGGTGTTGGCGCCCTCGGGCAGCTTGGAGCCGCCGGCGCAGGTTGCGTGGAACGCAACGAGACCGGCGTTGAGCGCGAACACGCGTGCCGCCGCCTCGGCCGCCTGCTTGGGGTCGCAATCGATACCCCGGACGCGATCCTTCGCCGGCGTGTTCATCACCGCGTTGAGCAGGCTGCCGCATTGCGTCTGCAGGGCTGCGAGCCGCTCGGTGTCGGGCTGCTGCCGGAACGCGGCGCGCGCCCGCTCGAAGGCAGGCAGCACGCGCGCAGGATCGACCCGCATGCCCTCGATGTCCTGATCGCCGCCTTCGGCTGCCTTGATGCGCTGCCCGGCCGTGAACGCCTCGCCCTTGTACTTGGCCACCTCGCCGTTGATGGTGGCGATCTCGCGTTTGAGGCTGACGATACGCGCCGAGGCGCGGTCGCGAAGCTGTTGCGCCTCCTTGAAGCGCGGCTCATCGGTAATCGACAGTTTGCGCTGCAGGTCCTCCAGCTCGGTCATGCGCTGGCGGTAGATTGGGCCGCGCCCGCGCTTGAGCGTGCCTTCCACGCCGCCGTCCTCGGCGTTGGCCTCGATGCGCTTGGCGGCGATCGCCTGCTTGGTTTCGTTGTAAACGGCTTGCGCCTTGGCCATCTCCGCTTCAAGCGCGCCCGTGCCGGGCTCGAGGCGCTGCAACTCGGCTTCCAGCTCGTCGCGCCGCCTGAGCAGGGATGTCTGGCCGCGTTCCGCGCCGGCGATACGCTCCTGCTGCTCGATGATGCCGCGGCGGCGATCCTCCATCTTCTGGACGAAGAACTTCTCGATCTCGGCTTGTGAGCCTGCGGCCTCGTGCGCCAGCTTGGTGAGGTGTGCGTCATAGGCCTTCCAGCCTTCCGCCTCGAACAGGTGCTCGGCTTCGGTGAGCTGCACCTTCTGTGCGCGCTCGCCGATGTCGGCGACGACGCCGCCTACCTGGTTGAGCGTGCGGATCTCGGCGGCACGGGCGCGCTGCTCGGCCGGGAAGATGGCGTTGAAGTGGGAGTCGAAGGAGAAGAACACCGACGCAGCACCCGAGGCCAGGAACATGACCCACAGCATCGAGTTCTTGGCGATCAGCCGCACGGTCTGGACGTAGGGCGTGGAAATGTCGCCGCCGCGGCGGAAGTTGAAGGCGATGACTGCCACCAGCACCAGCGCGGCCAGGAAGTAGAGCGCGACATCGGCGAAGCGGCCCCAGTTGGCGACAACGCCCGCCGCGCGACTGACGGCGATGGCATCGTAGCGGGTCAGCAGCCAGTAGAAGACGAGGGCTGCGAACGTGATACCCAGCACCATTCCCAATACGGCTTCGCGTGCCGTGAAACCACGGGAGCCGGCCGTGCGCTGGTTCATGCCGCTGGCAAAGCTCTCGCCGATGAGCCAGGCCACGATCAGCATCACGCCCTGGATGCCGAACGAGATCAGCACCGACAGGAGCGGGGCAGATGTGAAATTGCGAAGCCCGTCGAAGGTCGTATAGCCGGAGGCGAGAGACAGCGCGATGGCGGCTGCGCCGAGCAGGGCGAGCTGCCAATTGCTCAGCATCATCTCTTCGATGATGCGGAAAAGGCGGCGGAAAAAGCCCGAACTCCACAGGGCGAGGAGAAGAAGAGCAGATAGGACAGCAAGTAAGCCGTACTGCGATTGCCAGATGCCGTTCACCGCCGCAACGACGTCCATTCACTTCTCCCGCTGGCATACAAGATGCGCGATCGCCTGCGGCCCGCAGACGTTCACGCGACGCTGTTACATAGGAAGTACCCGCACTCGGAAAAGCCCTTGGCTCTCGCGTTGCCGCGCGCCGTCCGCATCACAGGACTCTTCCCCGCGTACAGAATGCCGCAAGATTGCGGCAGCTTTGCCCTCATAGCGTGTATTACCACAATTTAAGTCTGGACCCGCACGCCGAGCGTGCGTTGCCCGGCACAACAGAACGAAGGATGCCGTTTTCGTCCGTTGCTGCGTATTAAAAAAGATCAGCCTACGCGCGCTTCAGTGCACGTTGCGCACGCTCGTGATGTGCGGCGGACTCATCGCTAAAACAACAGAGTAGGACCCGCGTCATGCGTGCATCGGAACGCAGATGATCGGTGACGACCGACACGGCGATGCGCGCAGCGCGATCCGCGGGGAAGCCGTAGACGCCGGTCGAGATGGCCGGGAAGGCGATCGAGCTCAGGCCGTGCTGGCGCGCCAGGCTGAGCGCGTTGCGGTAGGCACTGGCGAGCAGGTCATCCTCGCCCGCTCCGCCGCCCTGCCAGATCGGCCCGACAGTATGGATCACATGCCGCGCCGGGAGACGGTAGCCGCGCGTGATCTTCGCTTGTCCGGTCGGACATCCGCCGAGCGTCCGGCACTCGGCAAGAAGCTCGGGCCCAGCCGCGCGGTGGATGGCGCCGTCGACCCCGCCGCCGCCCAGCAAGGTCTCGTTGGCGGCGTTAACGATGGCATCCACGTCCAGCGTGGTGATATCCGCGACGAGGATCTCGATCCGGTCCGGCACGGCGATTCCTCTTTGCTTGCGCTGCCATGCCGGTGCCACAGGTGGCAGGCAGGGGAACTGGTGGTATAAGATAACATGACCACAGCAATGCCGAACCAGGTCTTCCCGGCTCCTGAGCACAACCACGAGCTTTGCCTCGACGAGGCTTTGGATCGAGCACGAAAAGTGTTCGATACCAAGGGCATGAGGCTTACGCCGCTGCGCGAGTCGGTGTTCCGCGAGATCGCCGCGGCCTCGCATCGGGCCATCGGTGCCTACGAGGTTCTCGAGCGCATGGCGGCGCACGGCAAGCGCCGGGCGCCGATTTCCGTCTACCGGGCCATCGATGCCCTGGTGGAGGCGGGAATCGTGCATCGCTTCGAGAGCCGCAATGCATTCTTCGCCTGTCACAGTGGTCACGAGCACCGCCAGCTCGTGCTCGCGTGCGAGGGGTGCGGCTCGGTCGCCGAGGTGGACGGATCGACCGTGTTCACCGCCATCGATGCGAGCGCGGATGAGGCCTCCTTCCAGCCGAGCCCGGGCGTCAAGGCCGTGGTGGAGGTGTGGGGGCGGTGTGCCAATTGCCGCCGCGGAGAGCGCGCCCATGCGCAATCATGAACTCGCCGACGGCCGGCTGATGTCGGAGACCAGCCTTCTGGAAGATCGGCCCCAGCCGCTTCGGGATGTGGCGGATCACAACCACAAGCATCACCACCATCATCACGATCATATCCGGCTTTCGCCCGACCCCGATCCGGCGGCGCTGATCAGCGCACGCGGCCTCGTGCTGTCGCGCGGCGGCCGGCCGATCCTGACCGACATCGATATCGACATCGCCAGCAAGGAGATCGTGACGCTGATCGGGCCCAACGGCGCAGGCAAGACCACACTGGTGCGCGCGCTACTCGGCCTGGAGCCGACCGACCGTGGAACGATCCTGCGTCGGCCGGGCCTTGTCATCGGCTACGCGCCGCAGCGCTTCGATGTCGATCACGCCATTCCCCTGACGGTCGCCCGTTTCATCTCACTCGGCGGCCAGACCGAGAGTAACGCAATCGCCGGGGTTCTGCGTGAAGTCGGCGCAGCCGCGCTCGGCGACAGGCAGCTCTCCCAGTTGTCGGGCGGCGAATTGCAGCGCGTGGTGCTCGCGCGTGCGCTCAGCCGCAATCCGCAGTTGCTCGTGCTCGACGAGCCGGTGCGCGGCGTCGACTATGCCGGCGAGGCGGAACTCTACACCTTGATCGGTCGCCTGCGCACCGAGCGCGGTTTCGGCGTGCTGCTGGTGTCGCACGACCTGCACGTGGTGATGGCACAAAGCGACCGCGTCATCTGCGTCAACCGTCATGTCTGCTGTTCCGGCGTGCCGGAGTCGGTTGCGCAGCATCCCGAGTATGCGCGTCTGTTCGGCCCGCAGGCCGCGCGCGCATTCGGTCTCTATCACCACCACCACGACCACAGCCACGACCTCGCCGGCGAGCCGCGTCCGCCGGCCGGGCCTGCGCAGCGGACCTAACAGATCGCGGGAGACGCGCGTGCTCGAACCCTTTCTGTTGCGTGCCCTGCTCGCGGGCTTCGGCCTCGCGATCGTCGCGGCGCCTCTCGGCTGCTTCGTCGTCTGGCGCCGCATGGCCTACTTCGGCGAAGCCGTTGCGCAGGCGGCGCTGATCGGCGTGGCGCTGTCGCTGTCCCTGGCGCTCGATGTGACCGCCGGCGTGCTGCTCGTCACGCTTCTGATGTCGGGCCTGCTCCTGCTGCTGAGCCGGCAACAGGCGGTCCCCTTCGACAGCCTGCTTGGACTTCTGGCGCACGCGGCGCTGGCCATCGGCGTGATCGCGGCAGCCCTCATCCGCGGTCCGCAGGTCGACCTGATGGCCTTTCTGTTCGGCGATATCTTCGCGATCTCGCGGGCCGACCTCGCCTGGATCTACGGCGGTGGTGCGGTGGCGCTGGCGGCGTTGGCGTTTGTGTGGCGTCCGCTGCTGTCGCTCGCCGTGCACGAGGACATTGCTGCGGCCGAAGGCACCGCGACCGAGCGGGCGAAAATCGTCTTCATTCTCGTTCTGGCGCTGGTGGTGGCCATTGCCATCAAGATCGTCGGTGCGCTGCTGACGATTGCCTTCCTCATCATGCCGGCGGCCGCGGCCCGGCCCCTGGCGCGCACGCCCGAGCAGATGGTGGTGATCGCCGCCCTGTCCGGCATGACCGGGGTCGCGGCCGGCCTTTATCTATCCTTTGCGCTCGATACGCCGGGCGGACCTTCCATCGTGCTGGTGCTGGCGGGACTGTTTGCCGCTGCGATCGTGCCCTCCGTGGTCCGGCGCGGATGAGGCACGCCATGCTAGAGATGCGACCGAGGTCCGCACCGTGACGACCGAAAGCACCATGATCCGCAAGCCCACCGTCCCCGTCGATGTCGGCGGCGTGAGGATCGGCGGCGGTGCACCTATCGTCGTGCAGTCGATGACCAACACCGACACCGCGGACGTGGAAGGCACCGCGCGGCAGACGGCCGATCTGGCCCGCGCCGGCTCCGAGCTGGTGCGCATCACGGTCGACCGCGACGAGGCTGCCAAGGCCGTCCCGCACATTCGCGACCGGCTGGCGCAGATGGGCGTCAGCGTGCCGCTGGTCGGCGACTTCCATTACAACGGCCACACCCTGCTCGCAGAGAACCCGGCCTGCGCCGAGGCTCTGCACAAATGGCGCATCAACCCGGGCAACGTCGGGTTCAAGGCCAAGCGCGATCAGCAGTTCTCCACCATCATCGAGCTGGCGCTGAAATACGACAAGCCGGTGCGCATCGGCGTCAACTGGGGAAGCCTCGACCAGGAGCTGCTCACGCGCCTGATGGATGAGAACGCCGCGTCCCCCAATCCGCTGGATGCGCGCAGGGTGATGCACGAGGCGATCGTGCAGTCGGCGCTGCTGTCGGCCGCGCGGGCCGAGGAGCTGGGGATGGGGGCGGATCGCATCATCCTCTCCGCCAAGGTCAGCGCCGTGCAGGATCTCGTCAGCGTCTACACGCTGCTGGCCGCGCGTTGTCGATATGCCCTGCACCTCGGTCTCACGGAGGCCGGCATGGGGTCGAAGGGCATCGTCGCCTCCACCGCCGGCATCGGCATTCTGCTGCAGCAGGGTATCGGCGACACCATCCGTGTCTCGCTGACGCCGGAGCCCGGTGGCGACCGCACGCAGGAGGTGCGCGTGGCACAGGAAATCCTGCAGACCATGGGGCTGCGCTCGTTCGTGCCGATCGTGGCCGCATGTCCGGGCTGCGGGCGCACGACGTCGACGGTGTTTCAGGAGCTGGCCAACGAGATCCAAAGCTACGTGCGTGCGCGCATGCCGGAGTGGCGCGGCAAGTATCCGGGCGTGGAGGCCATGAATCTCGCCGTGATGGGCTGCATCGTCAACGGGCCGGGCGAGTCCAAGCACGCCGACATCGGCATCTCGCTGCCCGGCACGGGCGAGGCGCCGGTGGCGCCGGTGTTCATCGACGGCAAGAAGGCCATGACCCTGCGCGGCGCCAACATCGCCAACGAGTTCAAGGCGATCGTCGACGATTACGTTGCGCGCCGCTACGGGACGCAGGAGGCTGTGCGCGAGAAGGCCGGCTGAGAGGTTGCAGGGATGGCAAACGACAAGAGCGACGGCGAAGGCCGCATTTTCTTCAAGTCAGAGATTTTCAAGGACGGTCCGAAGGCGGCCGGGAACTACAGTTCCAGCATCGGCGCCGAGCAGGGGCTCGAGACCTTCGGCGGCGGCACGCCCTCCCACAAGCGGCCAAGGCCGGCGCGAACGCACCTGGAGCCGGCGCGCGAAATCCCGGTGTTTGCCGAAACCGACGTGCTGGTGGTTGGCGGCGGTCCCGCCGGAACGGCGGCTGCCATCGCTGCCGCGCGGCTCGGCGCCGATGTGCTGCTGGTCGAGCGCTACAATCACCTTGGCGGCCTTTCCACCGGCGGGCTGGTGATCTGGATCGACCGCATGTCGGATTGGTCCGGCAAGCATATCATCCGCGGCTTTGCCGAGGAGATCATGGACCGGCTGCCCAAAGAGGCAGTGGCGGGACCCGAGCGCACCGACTGGGGATCGAAGGATGCCGCGACTGCTGCCTACTGGGCGCAGCGCACGTCGGCCTTTCACGGCATCGTCACGTGGTCGCCGACGGTCGATCCCGAAGCACTCAAGACGGTGTCGATGCAGATGGCGACCGAGTCCAAGGTGCGCCTGCTGCTGCACGCCTGGGCGGCTGCGCCGATCCTTGAAGGCAACACGGTCAAGGGCGCCATCTTCGAGAGCAAGGAGGGCCGCCACGCCGTGTTTGCCAAGGTGGTGGTCGATACGACGGGCGATGCGGACCTGATCGCACGCACGCACGCGACGATGGAGTCCGATATCGACGAGAGCGACATCCATCACTGCATGAATACCGCGTTCCTGGTCGGCGGCGTCGACATGGAGACGTGGCTCGCCTTCCGCAAGAACGATCCGAACGGGTTTGCGGCCTTCATGACGGAAGGTCGGGCGCGGCTGAAGTTCTTCGAGAAGCCGTTCGTGTCGTGGCGCAACGACGTCGCGCTGTTCATGGGGCCGCGGCTGTCCGGCTACAGCGCGGTCGATGTCGAGGACCTGACGGCTGTCGAGTTGCGGTCGCGGCAGCTTGCGGTGGGGCATGTCGAGGCCTACCGCGCGCTCGCTCCGGGTTTCAAAAATGCGTTCCTGATGCTCGGCGCGCCGCAGGTCGGCGTGCGCCACAGCCGCCGCCTCAGCGGCGTCGCCAAGGTGACGCGCGCACAGTGGGACACGGGGCAGGTGTGGGATGACGAGATCGGCGTCTCGACCTCGCTGTCACCGAAGTTTGCCAACATCTCGGTGCCCTACGGCGCGCTGATCCCGGCGGACCTCGACAACATCCTTGGCGCGGGTCGCCATGTGGCCTGCGATGCCAGCTCGCACACGTTCCTGCGCGAGATCCCGCAGTGCTGGCTGACAGGGCATGCGGCCGGCGTCGCCGCTGCTCTGGCGGCAAATCAGGGCAAGGCACCGCGCGCCCTCGCTATCGCGGACATACAACACGCGCTGAGCCGGCAAGGGGCTTATTTCTCGCCTGCCATCGAGCAGGCGCTGCGTCCCTCGGCGGCGGAATAGGCCGCCCTTTGCCGGTCGTTTACCGGTCTTGATCGCGGGTAAATAGCGTACACTGAGAATCAGACAACATATGTAGCTCTATCTTTACCAGACTAGGCCACGCTGTCCCCGTTTCGACTTTTTGGGGGATTGCAGGGGATGTATCGCGTACTGGCCTGTTTGGCAGGCGAGCACGACTATCGGCTCGTGGTGGTTGCGGCGCTGATTTGCGCGGCGGCCGCCTACACGTCGTTCCACATCTACCAGCGCGTGACCGACGCGCCGTCCATACAACCTCGCCGCTATCGCCAGCTAGCCTGGGTGGGCCTTACGGGGCTCAGCACGGGCGCCGGCATCTGGTCGACCCACTTCGTCGCCATGCTGGCTTACGACTCCGGCCTGCCGACGGCGTACGATCCCTTGTTGACGTTGCTTTCCATGCTGGTTGCCATCTCGGTCACGACGGTTGGCTATGCCATCGCCGGCATTGGAGGGCACGGCAACCAAATCCTCCACCGGCTCAAAGTGCGGGGCCGCGCCATCGCCGTCACCGACGGACACGTCAGGTCCGCGCTGGGCGGCGCGGTGATCGGCGGCGGCATCAGCATCATGCACTATACCGGGATGGCCGCGCTGCGTGTCCCCGGCACGATCGAATGGGACGCCGGCTATGTCATCGCCTCCGTCGTTCTCGGCGCCGGCTTCGCAGGGGCGGCCTTGGTGTCGGCGCGGGGCAGCACCTATCGGGCGCCCATCCTGCTGACGCTCGCCATCTGCCTCATGCATTTCACGGGAATGGCTTCCGCCACTGTCATTCCCGGGCCGGGGTCGGCTTTCCAATCGTCCTCCATCAATACCGTCGGCATGGCATCCGCCGTAGCCGGCGTGACGATGCTCATCCTGCTGGCGGCCATTACCGCCGCGCTCGTCAATTCGCAGGCGGAACGGGAGGTGCAGCTTCGCCAGCTGATCGAGGCACAGCGTCTCGGCAAGATCGGCGACTGGAGCTACCGGCTCGGCGACCGCGAGATTTGGATTGCGCCGGAGTTCCATGCCCAGTTGCGCTACGAGCCGAGCGATGTCCGTCCCGTCCGCAAGGCGCTGCTGCGGGCCCTCGCCGGCGATGGAGCCGTGCGCCTGGTGCGCGCCCAGGCCGAAGTGCGCCGCACGGGCAGGGTATGCAGCGTGGACGTCAAGCTACGGCGCGGCGACGGCACGATCGGAGATTTCATGATCACGACGCAGCCGCTGCGCGACGGGAAGGACCGCGTTGTCGGCTTCGCGGGTACCATCCAGGACATCTCCGAACGCAAGCAGGCTGAGGAGCAGCTGCAGAAGCTTGCCTACTACGATCCTCTCACGGGCCTCGCCAACCGCGCACTGTTCCGCCGCGAAATGGACCAGGTGCTGGCGCGCTCAGCGCGCGCGAGCGGCGGCGGTGCGCTGCTGCTGCTGGACCTGGACCGGTTCAAGGAGGTCAACGATTCGCTTGGCCATCCCGCCGGCGACGAGCTGCTGGTGAAGGTCGCGCATCTGCTGGCCCGCGTTCTCGACAAGGGGCATTTCCTCGCGCGCCTTGGCGGTGATGAGTTTGCGATCCTGACACCGGACTCCGAGTCCCAGACGGTTGCGTCCCTGGCAAGCAAGATCGTAGCGGCGGTGTCGGGCTCCTTCGCGCTGGAGCGCGGCGAGGCAGCGATCGGCACCAGCATCGGCATCGCGCTGGTTCCCTCCGACGGCGCCACGTCGAGCGAGCTTCTGCGCAGCGCCGACCTTGCGCTTTATCGCGCCAAGGAAGATGGCCGGGGATGCTTCGCGTTTTTCAAGCCCGACATGAATGCCATCGTGCAACACAAGATTGCGTTGGCGCGTGAGCTGCGCAGCGCGATGCTCGAAGACGGCGGGCTGTCGGTGCACTACCAGCCGCAGGTCGACCTGGCGACCGGTCGAGTCGCCGGATACGAGGCGCTGATGCGGTGGCAGCATCCGGTGCGCGGCAACATTCCTCCCGGCGTGTTCATTCCCATCGCCGAGAGCTCGCGTCTGATCGCCGATCTCGGCTTCTGGATCCTGCGCGAAGCGGCCCAGCAGGCGAAGACATGGCTCGATGCCGGGGAGCCGCCGCGGGAAGTCGCCGTCAACGTCTCGGCGGCACAGATCTGGCACACAGATCTTGTGAACGAAGTTGCACACGTCCTCGGCGCGACGGGCCTGCCCCCGCATCTCCTCTGCCTCGAGCTGACGGAGAGCCTGCTGGCCGACCACGCGGAGGACCGCGTGCGCACGGTCCTGAAGGAGCTGAAGGCCCTGGGTGTCACATTGGCTCTCGACGATTTCGGCACCGGCTACTCCTCGCTCGGCTATCTCACGCAGCTGCCGTTCGACAAGCTGAAGGTGGATCGGGTTTTCATCCACGGCACTGCCGGCTCCACGCGCTCGCGCGAGCTGCTCAAGGGCATCGTCGCCCTGGGCCGCGGACTCGGCATGACGGTGCACGGTGAGGGGGCCGAGACGGTGGAGGAGGTGCAACTCCTGAAGGATTTCGGGTGCGACCTGGTGCAGGGCTTTATCTTTGCGCGCCCGAGCACCGCCCGCGATGCCCTGGAGTTTGCGCGCAGCGTCGAAACCGATGCCGTGCATGCCATCGTCTGCGGAACCCAACCGAAGGCGGCGGCCTAGACGGCGAGTGGCGTGAGGCTGGCGGCCGCACAACTTGCGGCCCGAGGCCGGTTCGGCTCATAAGTCGTCTTGCGCAGCAAACCCTTCGGGCAGGCGGACCCATGAGCACCGTGAGCAAGGCGCCTTTCGTCAGCGAGAAGCTGATCCGGTTCCATCACTGCGATCCGGCCGGCATCGTCTTCTATCCGCAGTACTTCACGCTGTTCCACGAGCTGCTGGAGGATTGGTACAACCGCGGCCTGAAGCTCAACTATGCGGAGATGATCTCCAAGGACCGGCGCGGCCTGCCGACGGCGCACATCGATTGCGACTTCAAGATTCCGAGCAAGATCGGCGACACGGTGCAGATGCAGCTTTCCGTCAAGCGCATCGGCCGCACGTCGCTGACCATCGGCGTAAAGGTGAGCGCCGGTGAAGAGGTGCGCGTTGTCGCCACCCAGGTGCTGGTGCTGATTTCGCTCGTCGATGGTGCGCTGGTGCCGATCCCCGACGATCTGCGCGCACGCTTTGCCGAATTCGGCGCGGCGGACTGAATCGTTCGGCCTAGCTTTGCGCCTGCGTTTTCTCGGCCGCCTCGCGCCAGGCAATGAGGCGGCGGATGCCCTCACGCATGTCGACCTGCGGCTGCCAGCCGATCGCCTTTGCGGCCTTGACGTGGTCGATGCGCCAGGCGCCGCCGGAGGTGAGCCGCACCTTGCCGGGATCGGGCGCGACATGCTCGGGCGCAAGGCTCTTGCCCGCCAGCTCGGTGACGAGCTGGACGATCTCCAATGTCGTTGTCGGTTTCGGCCCCGAGATGTTGACGGCAACATCCGTGGCGCTCGACGTGAACGCGGCGACGTTGGCGCGCGCCACGTCGCTGACGTGCACGAAGTGCTTGGTCTCCGAGCCGTCACCGATCACCTGCGGGCGCTGGCCGGCGCGCACGCGGTCATGTGTCTCGATGATGTAGAGCGCGTTGGCGGCGCGATAGTGCTGCCGCTCGCCGTAGACGGTGGAATAGCGCACCACGACATAGTTCAGCCCGAACTTGCGGTGCGCATCGCGACAGAGCTGCTCGCCGATGATCTTGCTCGCGCCGTACAGGATCGCCGCCGGCGGTGCGTCGGTGGAATGGAACGGCGTGGTTTCCACCAGCTCGCCGACGATGCCGGGGCCGTAGCCGTAGACGGCGTTGGAGGACGCAAACACGAGTTTCTTCGCGCCGCCAATCCAGGCGGCTTCGATGACGTTCTGCGCGCCGCGAATGTTGACATCGAGGCCGACCCAGGGGTCGCGGTCCATCGTGATCGACATGACGGCGGCAAGGTGCAGGATGCCGTCGACACCTTTGGCCGCCGCCAGCAGCTGCGGCAGGCGCATGACGTCGCCCTGCACGACCTTGAGCCGCGGGTTGCCCTCGATGTGGCGGATGGCCTCGCGCGAGCCCTGGTAGAAATTGTCGAGGATCGTCACCTCGCCGGCGCCCTGCTGCAGGAGAAGCTCGGCGGTGGCTGAGCCGACGAGGCTGGCGCCGCCGACGATGAGGATGCGCGCGCCTTCGATCGGCAAGGCGGCGGTTTTCACTTTCGCGGTCATGTCTCCCCCTACTTCTCTCTGCGGATCACGAACCCTGCGGCCTCGCGCAGCGTGTCGGCGGCCGCCCCGAACGGCGCCAGCGCGGCCACCGCGTCGGCCTCCAGCGCGGCAAGGCGTGCTTTGGCAGCCGCGACGCCGCCGGCGGCATGCAGGGTGGCTTTTGCCGTGTCCTTGTTGACGGCCTTGCCCACGGTGCCCGCGTCGCCCTCGAGATCGAGCAGGTCGTCGGCCACCTGGAACGCCACGCCCAGGCATCGGCCATAGGCGGCAAGCGCGTGGCGCTTCTCGGCCGGGGCTTTGGCCAGAATGGCGCCCGCCTCGCAGGAGAACACCAACAGCGCGCCCGTCTTCATCGCTTGAAGTCGCTCAATGTGGGCCGGTGTGGGGCGCGCCGGTTCGCCAAGCTTCTCGGCCTCGAGATCGAGGCATTGTCCGCCGGCCATACCGCGTGCACCGGACGCACGCGCCAGGCCGAGGACGAGGGCGCACGTAACAGCGGGATCGGAGGTTGCGTGCGCGCCGGCCAGCGTGTCGAAGGCGAGCGTGAGCAGCGCGTCGCCGGCGAGGATGGCGGTCCACTCGCCGAAGGCCTTGTGCACTGTGGGGCGGCCGCGGCGTACGTCGTCATTGTCCATCGCGGGCAGGTCGTCGTGGATCAGCGAGTAGCAATGCACGAGCTCGACGGCGGCGGCGGCATCGAGGGCCGCCTCCGGCTTCAATCCGAACAGCGCCGCGCCTTCGAGCACGAGCAACGGCCGCAGCCGCTTGCCGCCGGAAAGTGTGCCGTGACGCATGGCCTCGATCAGCCGCGGCGGCGCACCGCCCGCCGATTCGGCGTCCAGCAGCGCGGCCAGCTTCGTCTCGACGAGCCCGGCCGCGGCGGCCAGGCGTTGGCTGAAAGCCATGGAAACACCACATGTTGGTGACGGCGCTTTGCATGCCGTGCGGGCGCCTTTATTTAGCTATTTAGCCGTCCAGGGCGGCGGGCGAAAGGATCGGATGAGGACGCGCGGGTTTGGCTGAGGAGACGCGCATTTCTGGTCCGGAGCCAGCCGCAGGCGATGCCGCCGCCGAGGCCGAGCCGCGGCCGGGCGTTGCTGCGGGCCACGAGGATCGGCCCGCACCCGCTCCGGGCACGGATGGCGGAGCGGCCGTGGAGGTCGTGGAGGATGTCGCGCCAGCCGAGGCGGTGCAGACGCGTAAGGACGAGGACGGGGACTCTGCCCAGAGGACGGACGATCACCTGCCCGCCAGCCTTGATGTCGCGACAGGGTCCGAGCTTGCGCAGCCGGATGTAGAGGGTGTCGCGGAAGCTCAGGATATCGAGCACACCGCGCCTGCGATCGAGGATGCGCCGCAGGACCTGCCCCAGCCCGCGGAACCATCGGAGTCCTTCGAACCGTCGCCGCCTCTCCCGCCCGTCGTTGCTGCGGCCGTTGAAGATATTGTCCGGCCGGCCACCGAAGTGGACGAGCCGCGCGAGAATTTTTTCGAGGACACCCCGGCGACCTTAGGTGATGCGGCGGACGCACCTGCCGAGACTGAGCCGGTCGCAACCGAAGCGACGGACAGCGCGCGCGCCCCCCGACACGATCTCGAAGCCGCTTTTCCCGAGTTGCCGGAGGAGCCTGCCTCGATCATCGAGCCCGAACATGTTCTGGAGACCGCATCCTCTTTGGAAACGGAGGCTCGCGACGTTGCTCCCGCAGTCCTGCAGCAAGACTTGCCAGAGGATGCGGGAGCGCGTGCCCAGGAGACCGACGAGCCGGAGGTTCTGAACGAAGAGCCCGTGGAGCCTGCTCCAGACTTCAAGCAGGACACGCGCGAAGAGAGTGCGCCCCCGCCCTCGGAAGAGGTGGAGCATGATCCTGTCCCGGCCGAAGACGGGCCGGCGCTTGCCGCGGAGGTTACCTCGGCGCTTCGTGAAGCCCGCGAGCCGGAGACTGTGCCGCCGTCCGAAGATGCGATCTGGTCCCGGCCGGAGGATCATGCACCCCAACCGCCGCCGGAAGCAGATGCTGCCCAGCAGCACGCCGACGCAGAGCGGCCGGCCGAGGCCGGAGCTGACCTCGTTCTTTGGCGTCATCAGGAGGCTGCCGAAGCCCCGTCTCCTGCAGTTGAACCGCAGCCCAGCCCCGCAGGTGTCCTGCATGCGGCTGCACCGGCCGCTGCAGCTGTCCTGCAGCCGGGCGCAGGCACAACTGCGCCGTCGCCTGCGGCTGGCCTGGGCCTTTTCAGATATCTGCGCCTTGCCGTGCGCGCAGCCGTCTACGCCATCGTCGGCTATTCCCTGCTGGTGATCGTGCTGATGGCCGCCTATCGCTGGGTCGATCCGCCCTTCTCCAACCTGATGCTGACGCAACGCCTCATGGGCTGGCAGGTGGAGCAGAAGTGGGTGCCGCTGACGCGCATATCCCCCAACCTGGTGCAGGCCGTTATACTGTCCGAGGACGGCGGTTTCTGCCGTCACCAGGGCGTGGATTGGGTGGCCATCGAGGAGGCGATCGAGGAGTCGCGGGGCGGCAGCACGATCACCATGCAGGTCGTCAAGAACCTGTTCCTGTGGTCCTCGCGCAGCTACATCCGCAAGGCGATCGAAATTCCGCTGGCTCTTCTCATGGAGATGCTGTGGTCCAAGCAGCGGATCCTGGAGGTGTACCTGAACATCGCGGAGTGGGGTGACGGCGTATTCGGCGCCGAGGCCGCGGCCCAGCATCACTTCCGCAAGCGCGCCGCCCAGCTCAGCGCCCAGGAAGCGGCCCTGCTGGCGGTCTCGCTCCCCAACCCGATCGAGCGGCAGGCGGGCGATCCCGGCGCCCAGACCCGCCGCCTCGCCAACAACCTGATGCTGCGCATGAAGGCCGTCCGCACCAGCATGACCTGCGTCCGTTCCGCGCGATTTGCGTGGTGATCCGGCGGCTTGCGAAGGAGGCTGGCCTTGGCCCGGGAATGCCGCTATAAGGCCGCCGACCGTCAGGCCCGTGCGGCCCTGGCCCGACAATCCGCCATCCAGCTACGAAAGACCGTCACATGGCTGTGCCGAGAACCAAAGTGTCGCGCATGAAGCGTGGCAACCGCCGCTCCGCGGATGCCCTCGCCGCGCCGACCTACGTCGAGGACAAGGACTCCGGCGAGCGCCGCCGTCCGCACCACATCGACCTCAAGACCGGCAAGTACCGCGGCCGCCAGGTGCTGCCGCCCAAGGCCGAAGCCTAGATTTCTTGAGAATTGTGAGGGCGGCCTGCCGCCGCGCGCGGGTTACGACCCGTCGCGCGCAAGTTTCTCGAGCTTGGCCTGCATGGCGGCCATCTGCGCCTTGAGCTCGTCGATCTCTTCGGTCTTCGCAGATTTTCCGCCCTCGGCCTTGGCGGCGTCCTCGGGCTTGCCCGCTGTCTTGCCCGGTGTGCCGAAGGGCGAGAACATCGCCATCGCCTGCTCGAACATGGCGAGGTTTTTGCGCGCCTGCTCCTGGTAGGCCTCGAACGCGCCGGCCGGCGTGAACGCGCCGGTGAAGCTCTTGCGAAACCGCTCCTGCTCCTTGGTCAGCGTGTTGAGGCTGATCTGCAGGTAGCTCGGCACCAGCTTCTCCACGCTGTCGCCGTAGAAGCGGATGAGCTGGCGCAGGAACGGGATCGGCAGCAGCGTCTGCCCGCCACCCATGCGGCTCTCCTGATCGACGATGATCTGGGTGAGCACGGAGTGGGTGAGGTCGTCGCCGGTCTTGGCGTCGAACACGACGAAATCGCGGCCGGACTTAACCATCGCCGCCAGGTCGTCCAGGGTTACGTAGGTGCTGGTGTCGGTATTGTAGAGCCGCCTGTTCGCATACTTCTTGATGACGACCGGCTCTTTTTTCTCGGCCGCGGGATTAGGCGGGTCTGTCTTGTTGAGCATGGCGTTGATGAATCACCGAGCAGACCATATTTATGCAGTGCGCAATTTAGCACGGCAGTGCACTGCAAGACCAGCCGTAATGTGGGCTTGAACGGGGCCATCGCCCCTTTGGTTAGCGTCCACTCACACGGCCTTTTACCGGCGCCGGATGGCGTTGCAGGTGCAAAATGGCCTGCTATGCTGCGCTGCAGCCGCAGCTATCGAATTCGCCCAGTGTCCGCTTAAGGATACGGCCTCAACTCCCGGAGCACATGATGAGCAGTGACCAATCCACGATCGTGATTGCCAGTGCGGCCCGCACCCCGGTCGGCGCCTTCAACGGCGCGCTCGCGAGCCTCCCCGCGCATGACCTCGGCAAGGTCGCCATCCAGGCGGTGCTGCAGCGTGCCAATGTCGACGCGGGCGACGTGTCCGAGGTCATCATGGGCCAGATCCTCGCTGCGGGCGCCGGCCAGAACCCCGCGCGCCAGGCTTCCATCAATGCCGGCATTCCCGTGGATGCGCCCGCATGGGGCATGAACCAGTTGTGCGGCTCCGGCCTGCGCGCGGTGGCGCTCGGCGCCCAGCAGATCCAGCTCGGCTCTTCCAAAATTGTGATCGCCGGCGGGCAGGAAAGCATGAGCCTGGCGCCCCACTGCTCTCACCTGCGCGAAGGCACCAAGATGGGCGACACCAAGTTCATCGACACGATGATCAAGGACGGCCTGTGGGACGCTTTCAACGGCTATCACATGGGCACCACGGCGGAGAACGTCGCGCGCCAGTGGCAGATCACGCGCGAGGAGCAGGACCGGTTCGCGGTCGCCTCCCAGAACAAGGCGGAAGCCGCCAAGAAAGCCGGCAAGTTCAAGGACGAGATCGCCCCTGTCACCATCAAGACGCGCAAGGGCGACGTGGTCGTCTCGGAGGACGAGTACATCAAGGACGGCGTCACCTACGATTCCATCGCCAAGCTGCGTCCGGCCTTCGACAAGGAAGGCACCGTGACCGCCGCCAGCGCCAGCGGCATCAATGACGGCGCCGCCGCCGTCCTCTTGATGACCCTGGAAGAAGCCAAGAAGCGCGGCATCACCCCGCTCGCCCGCATCGTGTCGTGGGCGCATGCCGGCGTCGATCCTTCCATCATGGGCACCGGCCCCATCCCCGCCTCCAAGAAGGCACTGGAGAAGGCCGGCTGGACCGTCAAGGACCTCGACCTGATCGAGGCCAACGAGGCCTTCGCCGCCCAGGCGTGCGCGGTGAACAAGGGCATGGGCTGGGACACCGAGAAGGTTAACGTCAACGGCGGCGCCATCGCCATCGGCCATCCCATCGGCGCCTCCGGCGCGCGCGTCCTCAACACCTTGCTGTTCGAGATGCAGCGTCGCAATGCCAAGAAGGGGCTCGCCACGCTGTGCATCGGCGGCGGCATGGGCGTTGCCATGTGCGTCGAGCGCGACTGAGCGCCGCAAACCATCCCGCGATAAAGAAACCCCGGCCGGGCTTGTCCGGCCGGGGTTTTCTTTTACTCTGAAAGGAACAACAAAGGTCGAGGGGACGCACAGGCATGGCACGCGTAGCAGTCGTCACGGGAGGGACGCGCGGGATCGGTCAGGCGATCTCGGTCGCGCTCAAGAAGAAGGGATTTCGTGTCGCCGCCAACTACGGCGGCAACGATACGGCGGCCCGCCAGTTCCAGGCCGACACCGGCATTCCCGTCTACAAGTGGGACGTCTCCGACTACGCCGCGTGCGAGAAGGGCGTCGCGTCCGTCACGCGCGAGCTCGGCGCCATCGACGTGCTCGTCAACAACGCGGGCATTACGCGCGACGGCATGCTGCACCGGATGACCAAGGAGAACTGGGATGCGGTGATGAGCACCAATCTCGACTCCGTCTTCAACATGTCGCGCCTCGTCATCGACGGCATGCGCAACCGCAAGTACGGCCGCATCGTCAACATCTCCTCCATCAACGGCCGCAAGGGCCAGATGGGGCAGGCCAACTATTCGGCCGCCAAGGCCGCGCTGCTCGGCTTCACCAAGGCCGTCGCGCAGGAGAACGCCGCGCGCGGCGTCACCGTCAACGTGATCGCGCCCGGCTACATCGGTACCGAGATGGTGGCGGCCATGCCCAAGGACGTGCTCGATACCAAGGTGCTGCCGCTGATCCCGGTCGGCCGCCTCGGCACCGTGGAGGAAATCGCGCGCTGCGTGACGTTCCTCGCCGACGAGGACGCCGGCTTCATCACCGGCGCCTGCCTCGACGCCAACGGCGGCCAGTACATGGCGTGACCTTCAGGAGCGGTACCGCTCCTGAAGGCGCGGGCTATCCGCGCAAGCGCGTGCGGACGATGCGCGGAAACTCCTCGCCCTCCGCATGATGGCCCTGGTCGAGGCCGGAGCCGGGCAGCACGCGCTGTGCACCGGTTTGCGCCTGCCCGTCATCCAGCGACCACCAGCGGCTCGATGCGCGCGGCTCCTGCGCGGGTGCCGCAGTCGACTGCTGCGGCGCCGCCTTTGGGGCTGCCATGTTCTGCGGCATCGTCCCGCCGGCGAACCAGGCATCGACCAGATCGAGCTCGTCGGCCGACAGGTTGAGGCCCTGGCCGCGGCAGCGCGCCACCACGAAGTTGCGAAAGCGGCCGGCGAACAGGTTGGCGGACGCACCGTGCTCGAACCACGGATCGGCCTCGCTCACCACCTCCAGCACGAAGCGCACGTCGTCGCGGCGCACGTCGAGGCCGCGCTCCTGCGCGCGCTGGGTGATGTTGGTCAGCGTCTGCGCGCCGATCAGGTCGTTGTCGTTGATCTCCTTGGCCATGATCTCGAACAGCATGCGGTACTCGGGCGGTGCCAGCGGCGGCGCCTGGCAGGCCTCCTGGATGCGGGCGATCGACTGCTGGATCGCGCTCGGGGCGTCCTCGCGCGGCGCCGGCACGGGTGCCGGCTGTGTCGCTGCCGTCGTGCGCAGCTCGGTGCGCGGCGGCGCAACCAGCGTGTCCTGCTGCGTCGCGGCCCGGCGAGTCGGTGCCGGCGGAGCTTCGCGCGCGGGGCGGCTCGGCGGGGCGCGATGGCCATAGTCGAGTGCCATCGGCTCGTCTGCGCGCAACGACAGCGGATCGATCTCCGAGGTGACACGGCGCGGCGGCGCTGTCGGCGCCGGCGGCGCGATCTCCGTATAGGTGTCGCGCTGCTGGATGGCGGCCCGCGGGGCCGGCTCCTCGATGTGGCGCTTGGCGTCGTAGGCGAGGTAGGGCGGCTCGCCGGTCAGGCGGATTTCGTCGGGCAGGTTGCGGCGCAGAAGCTCGCGGAAGCTGCCGGCGCCGGCCCAGCCGGTGGCAATCGTCTTCTCGTGGCCGAGCGCGCGCAGGGCGCGGTCTGCCAGCGCCTCCAGCGGCACCGGTGCGGAGGAGGCGCGGACGCCGGCGATTACCTCGGCAAGGATCTCGCGCCGGATGTCCTCAATGCGGCCGCGCGGCGGCGTGCCTGTGGGCGGGCCTTCGAGCGTGCCTTCGGCCGGCAGCTCGCCGGCCAGGATCAGCTCGATCAGGTTGGATTCGCGCACCTCGCCGTCGCTGATCGCGGTGTAGGGTGCCGCGGTGAAATCGTTGGCGAAGATCACCGTGCGCCGGGCGTGTGCGCGCAGGCGGATCAGCACCGGCGTGAAGTCGGCGTCGCCCGACAGGATGATGAACTCGTCAAAGTAGGTGTCGTGCATCAGCAGGTCGCGGATATCCATGACCATGCGGATGTCGGCGGAGTTCTTGAGCTGCGCGGTCAGCGGCGGGCAATCGATCACCTCGAACCCGGCGCGCAGGAAGTGGTGGCGCACGAACGGGAACGAGTTCATGTCGGTGGAATTGTCATGGCTGTTGCGGCGCGGCACGGGGTTGCCGTAGCAGCGGTTCATGACGATGCGGCGTTGTGGCGGACCGCTGGGCGTATTGGTCGCCGTGATCAGGCGCCCGTTCTCGATCTCGCGCAGCCAGGAGGAGGCCTCCTTGGCGAAGCGCTTGGCGGCTTCCTCGCTCTTGCGCTTCAGCGACAGGTAGATGTTGTCATAGTCGACGAACACCGCGCTCAGGCATGGTCCGCCCGCTTCCCGCTTCATTCGGTACCCCCACTGCGGCGTTAGCACTTTCGCAACACATGCAAAATCTGAGTCGCGTAGGTGCCGCAAGCAGGGGCACGACAGGCTTATGTATCTTCAACGCATGATTGAGCTTTCGCGTGTCCTGCGGCCGCGAACGGCCTGTGGGTAAGCTGTGCGTGAGGCCGCTGCTGTGGCGAATCTGCCGCTTGAGGGCGCATCCGCTCGGGCTCGACCGCCCACCCCACTCCCACCGCCTTCCTCTTTCACGCGGGCCGGAGCAATAGCCCGGGCTAAGGACGGCGTCGGAGCCTGTGGTCCCTGGGTCCCGGCTCTCGCTGCGCTCGGCCGGGATGACTGAGGTGGGAGGTGTTGAGTTGTCATCCCGGAATTGCGCGAAGCGCAATATCCGGGACCCAGGGCCGCAAGGTCGGGCTCGCGTTTCTCGAGCGCCAGGGTTCGCGGCGTTCCGATTCAGCCGAGAATCTCTAGCCGGCGGGATCGAATCCCTCGGGTGCCATCTCGAAGCCGGCGAAGTCGAATCCCGGCGCCACCGTGCAGCCGACCAGTGTCCAGGCGCCCAGGCTCTCGGCCTGCTGCCATGCTCCGGCCGGAACGACGGCCTGCGGCTCCTCACCTGTTGCGAGGTCTGTGCCCAGCCGCACCGTGGAAGCGCGCGTGCCCTCGCAGAGGCCGAGCTGCAGGGGCGCGCCCGCATAGAAGTGCCACACCTCGGCCGCATCGACGCGGTGCCAGCGTGATCTCTCGCCGGCACGCAGCAGAAAATAGATCGCTGTCGATGCCGCGCGCGTTGCGCCTGCAGGCGGCGCGTCGCGGAATGTCTCGCGGTAGTGCCCACCCTCGGGGTGGGGCTGCAGCCCGAGCTGCCGGATGATGTCGTCGGCGGTCATGCGCCCAGTCTGCCGCGCGCCGCCGCTGCCAGCAATCTGCACAACAAGGGATGTGAAACACCTGGGTTTGCGCTAGCGTGCGCCGCCCTGCAAAGAGTGTGAGACATGCTGCGTTTTGCTGCCAACCTGAGCTTCCTGTTCACCGAGGTGCCCTTCCTCGATCGCTTCGAGGCAGCGGCAAAGGCCGGCTTCAAGGCGGTGGAATCCACCAACGTCTACGAGGCGCCGGCTGCCGAGGTCGCCGCCCGGCTGAAGGCCAACGGCCTGACACTGGCGCTCCTCAATACGCCGGCCGGCAGTGCCGAAGCCGGCGAGCGCGGCCATGCCGCCCTGCCCGGCCGCGAGAAGGATTTCGATGCCGGCATCGCCCGCGCCTTGAGCTACGCGGAAGCGACAGGCTGCCGTCGCATCCATGTGCTCGCCGGGGTCGTGCATCACGGGGCGCGGCGCGCCACCTACGTTGCCAACCTCGCGCGCGCGGCCAAGACGGCGTCGGGCGTCGACCTGCTGATCGAGCCCATCAACCGGCGCGACATCCCCGGCTACTTCCTGAACAGGACGCACGAGGCGCGCTCGGTCATCCACGAGGTCGGCGCGCCAAACCTCGGGCTGCAGTTCGACCTCTACCATCGCCAGGTCGAGGAGGGCGACGTCGCCACCGCCATGGCCGAGTTCGTCCCGCTCATCCGCCACTACCAGATCGCCAGCCCGCCCGACCGCGGCGAGCCCGATGCCGGCGAGATGAACTATCCCTGGCTGCTGCAGCAGATCGCGGCGAGCGGCTTTAGCGGCTACATCGGCTGCGAATATCGTCCGCGCCGCGGCACGGTCGAGGGTCTGGCGTGGACAAAAGCCTGCGGCGTGACGCTAGGATAGCCTTGTCATCCCGGCACGTGTTGCCGGGATCCATCGTCCCGCAGACTGGACATGCGCTGATGGCTGGATACCGGGGACAAGCCCCGGTATGACACCACGATAAAGAACCGGGGAAATGCTCATGAAAGTCCTGATCATCGGCGGCGCGGGCATGATCGGCCGCAAGCTCAGCGAGCGGCTGGCCAAGGACGGCGCGCTCGGCGGCCAGGCAATCTCCAGCCTCACCCTCTACGACGTGGTCGAAGGCGCGGTGCCACCCGGCGCCAAGATGCAGGTGAAGCTGCTCACGGGCGATCTTCCCGCCGACGGCGAGGCCCGGCGGATGATCGCCGACCGGCCTGACGTGATCTTCCACCTTGCCGCCATCGTCTCGGGCGAGGCGGAGCAGGATTTCGACAAGGGCTACCGCATCAACATGGACGGCACGCGCAACCTGCTCGAGGCCGTGCGCCACGCCGGTCACAAGCCGCGCTTCGTGTTCGCCAGCTCGATTGCGGTGTTCGGCGCGCCGTTCCCCAGTGAGATCGGCGACGAGTTCTTCAACACGCCGCTCACCTCCTACGGCACGCAGAAGAACATCTGCGAGCTGCTCGTGTCCGACTATTCCCGCAAGGGCTTTCTCGACGGCATCAGCATCCGCCTGCCCACCATCTGCGTGCGGCCGGGCAAGCCGAACAAGGCGGCGTCGGGCTTCTTCTCCAACATCATGCGCGAGCCGATGGCGGGGCAGGAGGCGGTGCTGCCGGTGTCGGAGGCCGTCACGCACTGGCACGCCTCGCCGCGCGCCGCCGTCGGCTTCATGGTGCATGCCGCCACCATCGACCTCGACAAGGTCGGCCCGCGCCGCGCGCTCACCATGCCGGGCCGGGCCGTCACGGTCGGCGAGCAGATCGCGGCTCTGAAGAAGGTCGCGGGCGACAAGGTCGTGGCCCGCATCCGGCGCGAGCCCGATCCCTTCATCGAGAAGATCGTGGCCGGCTGGCCGAGCCGGTTCGCCGCCGGCCGCGCCCTGGCGCTCGGCTTCAAGCCGGATGCCAGCTTCGAGGAGATCATTCGCATCCACATCGAGGACGAGCTGGGCGGACGGGTGGCCTGAGCTGTCTGTGACCGTTCGGCACCAGGCGGCGCCTCAATCAAGGTGAAGGCCTTCCGGTTCACGATTGCGGCCAAGACCTGCTATAGCCTGAGGCAAATCAGGGGCTTCGCGGCCCCCAAGAGGAGAAGCCGAACCATGCGCGTCTCGCCGCTTTGCGCTGCCGCCCTGCTGGGCCTTGCCGCCACCTTCGTGTTGCCCGCCCCCGCCGATGCTTTCGGCGCGCGCAAGCGCGAGCGCCTCGACCGCGGCTACGTGACGGCGGAAAGCCGCTATGGCGCGGGCAGCATCACCGCACCGGTGCGTCCCAGCGGTCCGAACGGCCGTCCGCAGGTGCAGTTGCCCGGCGGCACCTGGATCGACTGCGCCTACAGCTGCAGCGACACCCTGCGCCGCGAGACCGTCGATTTCTGGCAGTCGCGCCAATGGCCCTATGGCTCGGACGGCCCCGGCTACTTCAGCTTCCGCTTCTGATCACTGAAGGGCGGCGGGCGCAATCGCCCGCCCGTCACGCCTCGCCGCGGCCATCGCCGATGATGGCCTCGACCGCGCTGTCGAGATCGCGGCCCGACACCTCGAACCCGGCCTTCCAGTCGCGCAGGTGGCGGTCGATCCACAGCCGCCCCTTCTCGCGGTCGCGCGTACGCAGCGCTTCGACGAGATGCCCGTGCGCCTCGATCAGCCGCGGAATGCCGCTCGGGTTGTTGGCGATGATGTGCGCCGTCGTCGGCCGCACGAGAATGTTCACCGGCTCCTTGGCCAGCAACAGCACGCGATTGTGGGTGGCGGCATCGAGCAGGCGGTGGAACTCCGCATCGAGCTCCGCCACCGCGCGCGCATCGTGCTTCATCTCGCGCGTACGGGCGAGGTTGGCTTCCAGCGCCTCCAGGTCTTCCTCTGTCCTGTTGTCGATGGCCTGATCGATCGATCCCGGTCCCAGCGCGCGCGAGGTGTGGAACAGCTCGCGGAACGTCACCTGCTGCAGCACCAGCGCGCGGCTCATGCGCGTGGCGAGGCCGTGATAGTGCGGCACCGCCACCGACAGGCGGCGGCTGGACTCGCGGGCCACGAGGCCCGACTGCTCGAGCAGGCGAATGCCCTCGCGCACGGTCGACCGGTTGACGCCGAACTGCTTGACGAGCTCGGACTCCGTTCCGATCGGATCGCCGGGCCGCAGGATGCCGGCGAGGATCTTGCCCTCGATCTCCTCGGCGACAAGTTCATAAGCCGGTCGCGCCTTGATGCGCTCGAACCGGGTAGCTACGCCCTGGATCATTCACATTCCCAATGCTATGGCGCACCGCGCCGAACCCGTCACATGGCATATTGTGCACATGCGGCAATCGTCTGACAATCAGACAGATAATTGACGCTGCCCGCGTCCAGTGCAACTGTTCATGCAAATATCAACGTCCAGTCTGGGAGGACTGCATGGCTCAAGGGGGTTGCCTCGCGGGCAAGGTCGTCGTTGTGACCGGCGCCGGCCGCGGCATCGGCAAGGAGATCGCGACGCTCGCGGCCAGCGAAGGCGGCAAGGTCGTCGTTAACGATCTCGGCGGATCGGCCGAAGGCGAGGGCGCCGATCTTGGCGTCGCCGATCAGGTTGTCGCCGAAATCAAGAAGGCCGGCGGCGCCGCGGTTGCGAACGGCGACAGCGTCGCCGACCCGCTGGGCGCGGAACGTATCATCAAGGCGGCCATCGACAATTTCGGCCGCATCGATTGCGTGGTGAACAACGCCGGCATCCTGCGCGACCGCATCTTCCACCGCATGAGCGTGGTCGATTGGGATGCCGTCATCAAGGTCCACCTGTACGGCGCCTTCTACATGTCGAAGGCGGCCGCGCCCTACTTCAAGGAGCAGGAGCAAGGCTCCTTCATCCACTTCACCTCCACCTCGGGCCTGATCGGCAACTTCGGGCAGGCCAACTACGCGGCCGCCAAGATGGGCATCATCGGGCTGTCGAAGTCGATCGCGCTCGACATGGCGCGCTTCAATGTGCGCTCCAACTGCGTCTCGCCGTTCGCCTGGTCGCGGCTGATCGGCACCATCCCGACCAACACGCCCGAGGAAAAGGCGCGCGTGGATCGCATCCAGAACACCATGACCGCCAGCAAGATCGCGCCCATCTGCGTGTTCCTGGGCAGCGATCTCGCCAAGGACGTGACGGGCCAGATCTTCGCCGTGCGCAAGGACGAGATCTTCCTGATGAGCCAGCCGCGGCCCCTGCGCGTCGCGCACAAGGACGGCGGCTGGACACCGCAATCGATCGCCGACACCATGCTGCCCGCGTTCAAGAGCGCCTTCTACCCGCTCGACCGCTCGGCCGACGTGTTCAACTGGGAGCCGCTTTAGCTGGTGTCATCCCGGGCCTTGTGCCCGGGATCCAGCGATCTGCAAGCGCTGGAGCGAGTTGAGGGATGGATCCCGGCGACAAGCGCCGGGATGACAAAGTAAGGTTCGATCGATGGCTGAGAAGAACAAGAACGACGTCGGCATTCTGGCATTCGGCGCCTACCTGCCGCGCCTGCGCCTGTCGCGCAAGGCGGTGGCGGACGCCAACGCCTGGTTCAATCCGGCGCTGAAGGGGTTGGCCAAGGGCGAGCGCACCATCTGCAACTGGGACGAGGACTCCGTCACCATGGCGGTGGAGGCCGCGCGCGACTGCCTGACGGGTCAGGATCGCAGCAAGGTCGCCTCGGTTGCGTTCGCCTCCACCACGCTGCCGTTCGAGGATCGGCTGAACGCCGGCATCATCTGCGAGGCGCTGAACCTCAAGCCCGACGTCAATGCCCAGGACCTGACCGCCTCCCAGCGCGCGGCGACCTCCGGTCTCATCACGGCGCTGCAGATGGCGCGCGGCGGCGCGGGACAGGTGCTTATGGTGGGGGCCGAAAAACGGCGTACGCGCACCGCAAGCCCGCTCGAACTGCAGACCGGCGACGGCGCGGCCGCGCTGCTGGTCGGCACCGGGCCGGTGGTGGCGAAGTTCATCGCCTCGGCCAGCCGCACGGTTGATTTCGTCGATCATTTCCGCGGCGAGGGCTTCGAGTTCGACTACACGTGGGAGGAGCGCTGGATCAGGGACGAGGGCTACAACAAGATCGTGCCCGCCGCGCTGGCCGACCTCTTCAAGTCGACGGACGTGAAGCCGGCGGACATCGCCCACTTCGCCATGCCGTGCGTGCTGGCGCGCGTTGCCGCCGGCATCGCCAAGAAGGCCGGCATACCGGAGACGGCGGTGCGCGACAACCTGCACGCCGTGTGCGGCGAGACCGGCGCCGCGCATCCGCTGGTGATGCTGGCCGACGCGCTGGAGAAGGCCAAGCCCGGCGAGAAGATCCTCGTCGTCGGTTTTGGCCAGGGCTGCGACGCGCTGCTGTTCGAGGCGACCGACAACCTCGCCAAGCTGACACCGCGCCTCGGCGTCAAGGGCCACCTCGCCCGCCGCAAGGAGGAGACCAACTACAACAAGTATCTCTCCTTCAACGATCTCGTCGCCATCGAGCGCGGCATGCGCGCTGACGTCGACAAGCAGACGCCGCTGTCCTCGCTCTACCGAAACCGGCGCATGCTGACGGGCTTCATCGGCGGCGAGTGCAAGAAATGCGGCACGCTGCAGTTCCCGAAGTCGAACGTGTGCGTGAACCCCAACTGCAATGCCTTCCACACGCAGGAGGATGCGCCGTTCGCCGATACGCCGGCCAAGGTGCAGTCCTATACGGCCGACCGGCTCACCTACTCGCCGGACCCGCCGCACTACTACGGCATGGTGGTGTTTGAGCAGGGCGGCCGCACCATGATCGACTTTACCGATGCCGATGCCGAGACGGTGGACGTGGCGGCGCCCATGCGCATGATGTTCCGCATCAAGGAATACGACTCCAACCGCGGCTTCACCCGCTACTATTGGAAAGCCGCACCCGCCGGAAAGCCGGCCCAAGCCAAGGCCTGAAGGAGACACCAACATGGCCACAGGTATCAGAGACAAGGTTGCCATCCTCGGCATGGGCTGCTCGAAGTTCGGCGAGCGCTGGGATAAGGAAGCCGACGACCTGATGGTGGAGGCCTTCGAGGAGGCCATCGCCGACGCCGGCATCGAGAAGAACCAGATCGAGGCGGCGTGGCTCGCCACAGCCATCGAGGAGCAGCACGTCGGCAAGTCGGGCGTGCCGCTCGCCGTCGCCCTGCGCCTGCCCTACATCCCGGTGACGCGCGTGGAGAACTACTGCGCCAGCGGCACGGAAGCCTTCCGCGGTGCGGTCTACGCGGTCGCCTCCGGCGCCGCCGACATCGCGCTGGCCCTGGGCGTCGAGAAGCTGAAGGACACCGGCTACGGCGGCCTGCCGCAGCGCGGCCGCGGCGCGCTCAACTCCATGTTCTGGCCGAACCTGTCGGCGCCGGGCTCGTTTGCCCAGCTCGCCGCCGCCTACCGCGCCAAGCACAACAAGAAGCCGGAAGACCTCAAGCGCGCCATGGCGCACATCTCGGTCAAGAGCCACGACAACGGCAACAGGAACGCCAAGGCGCACCTGACCAACAAGATCACCATGGAGAACGTGCTGCAGTCGCCGATGATCGCCGAGCCGCTCGGCCTGTTCGACTGCTGCGGGGTCAGCGACGGCTCGGCCTGTGCCATCGTCACCACGCCGGAGATCGCCAAGAGCCTCGGCAAGACCGACATCATCTCCGTGAAGGCCCTGCAGCTCTCGGTGTCGAACGGCACGGAAGCCCAGCACAACTCGTGGGATGGCAGCTATTTCGCCACCACCCGCGTTGCCTCCAAGCGCGCCTACAAGGAAGCCGGCATCGAACGCCCACGCGATGAGATCGACCTCATCGAGGTGCACGACTGCTTCTCCGTCACCGAGCTGGTGACCATGGAGGACCTCTACATCTCGCCCGAGGGCGGAGCGATCAAGGACGTGCTTGACGGCTTCTACGACGCCGACGGCAAGGTGCCGTGCCAGATCGACGGCGGCCTCAAGTGCTTCGGCCACCCGATCGGCGCGTCGGGCATGCGCATGATCTACGAGATCTACCTGCAGATGCAGGGCAAGGCCGGCCCGCGCCAGCGCAAGGAGTTGCCGCGCTACGGCCTCACCCACAACCTCGGCGGCTTCCCGCACCAGAACGTGTGCTCGATCTCGGTGATCGGGAAGTATGGCGAGTAGGTGTCATCCCGGGGCTTGTCCCCGGGATCCATCTCTCAGCTTGCTCCGGCGCTAGTGGTTGGCTGGATCCCGGCAACAAGTGCCGGGATGACATTCCGTGGGCGCGTACCGATCTAGATCGCCCGTCCGGCCTTCGCCCAATAGGGATCGCGCAGGCGGCGCTTGAAGATCTTGCCGGAGTCCTCGCGCGGCAGGCCGGTGCCGAATTCGATGTGCTTGGGCACCTTGTAGCCGGCGAGGTGCTGGCCGAGATAGGCGCGTACATCGGTAACCGCGAGCGGCATGCCCGCTTGCGCCTCGACCACCGCCATAAGCTGCTCGCCGAACTCGGCATCGGGGATGCCGAACACCGCGCAGTCCTTCACGCCGGGGCACGTGATCAGCACGGCCTCGATCTCGGCCGGGTAGATGTTGACGCCGCCGGAGATCACCATGTCGCGCTTGCGGTCGCACAGGAACAGGTAGCCGGCGTCGTCCAGGTAGCCGACGTCGCCCGAGGTGATGAAGCCGTCGCGGTCGATCTCGACGCGCTTGTCGGGCAACTGGTGGTAGGTGAACTCGGGCAGGAATTCGAGCCGGGTGTAGACCTCGCCGACCGCGCCCGGGCCGAGCCGCCCGCCCGCGTCGTCATAGATGCGCACCTCGGCGCCGTGAATGGCCTGTCCCACCGTGCCGGGCCGCGCCAGCCATTCGTGGCTATCCACGACCGTCACCGCGCCCGATTCCGTGCTGCCGTAGAACTCGTGGATGACGGGGCCCAGCCAGTCGATCATGCCGCGCTTCACCTCGGGCGGACACGGCGCCGCGGCGTGCATCACGAACTTGAGCGAGGAAAGGTCGTAGCGGCTGCGCACCTCGGCCGGCAGCTTCAGCAGGCGCACGAACATGGTGGGCACCATGAACATGGCTTCGATGCGGTGCGTCTCGACCATGGACAGGAACGCCTCGGGGTCGAAGCGCGGCATCAGCGCGATCAGGCTCGCCACGCGCGCGGCGCGCAGGGCGAAGGCATTGGGCGCGGAGTGATAGAGCGGCCCCGGGATCATGGTGCGCACGCCGGGCTTCAGGCCGTACACGCGCTCGCGGTAGTCGCCCATGCGCGCTTCCAGCGCCGCCGTCATCGGCTGGCGGCGCACGCCTTTGGGCCGGCCCGTGGTGCCGGAGGTGTAGATCATGCTCGATGTCTGCGGCAGCGGCGCGCCCTGCCAAGGTTCGTGAGCGGCGAGCCAACTATCCCACTCCGTTGCTCCGGCTGAGACGCCTCCGGGTGCAGTGCCATAGGCGCCTGCGATCTCGGGCGGCGTCGCGACGGTGAGCACGTTCACTGCAGCCGGGATGGCGTCAGCGACCGGCGCCAGCAGGTCCGCGTGCGCGACGAGAACTTTCGCGCCGCAGTCGGCGAGGATGTAGGCGATCTCCTCGCCCCTGAAGTGCCAGTTGATGGGCACCGCATAGGCGCCGAGCCGCACGGCCGCGAGCGAGACCTCCAGGAACGCAAAGTCGTTGCGCAGCAGGAGGGCCACGCAGTCGCCTTGCTTTACGCCGGCATCCGCGAGGCCCGAGGCCGCGCGCAGCACGCGTGCGTCGAAGGCGGCTGCATCGCGCGTGCGGTCGCCGCTGACGAGCGCCGCGGTCAGTGCCGGCGTCTGCGACATGCGACCCCGCAAAAGAAAAGCCCACCGGGCAGCCTATGCCCGGTGGGCGGATTGTAAAGGGCCGCGCGCAGACTGTGCCGGCGGCCCTCGCGTGCCCCTTATTCGGACTCGCCCGACAGGATGTCGCCGAACAGCTCGAAGGTCTCGCCCTTGAAGCGGGCCAGACGCACCGACTGGATCGGATAGAAGTCCGTGCCGCTGGTGTTGATCTTGATGCCCGGCAGCAGCAGCGGGATCTCGACGCCCTTCAGGCTCGCGGCCTGCTTCATGACGTTCTCGCGCGTGAGGTTGTCACCGGCGCGCTTCAGCACCTCGGCCATGGTCGACGACACGGCATAGGCGTAGGCCGGGAACGTGCTCTTCTTGTCGCCGCCCGGATAGTACTTATCCATGAAGGCGTTCCAGGCGACCATGTCGGCGTCCTTGTCCCACTGCGAGTCGGTCGGGTCCTTGATATAGGAGGCCGTCAGGATGCCCTGGCCGGCTTCGAACCCGGCGGGCTTCATGACCGCGCCGACCGACGACGACACGTTGTTGAGATAGTGCGCGGGCTTCCAGCCGATCTCGCCGGCCTTCTTGATCGCCTGCGCCGCGAACTTCGGCGTGGTGATGTTGAAGAACGCATTGGCGCCGGAGTTCTTGAGCGCGATGATCTGGCTGTCGACCGTCGGGTCTGCGACCTCGTAGGTGGCGACCTGCACGATCTTGTCCGCGTCCTTGCCGAGGCCCTTCTTGAAGCCGTTGAAGTAGTCGCGGCCGTAGTCGTCGTTCTGCATCAGAACGGCGATCTTGGCGTCCTTCACGTTGGCCAGGATGTGCTTGGCGTAGATCACGCCTTCGGTCTGGTAGTCGGGCTGCCAGCCCATGGTCCACGGAAATTCCGCGGGCTTGCCCCAGACCGAAGCGCCGGTGGCCACGAACAGCTGCGGGATCTTCTTGCCGTTCATGTATTTGTGGATAGCGGTGTTGGACGGCGTGCCGAGCGTCTGGAAGATGAACAGAACCTTGTCCTCCTCCACCAGCTTGCGCACCATTTCGACGGTCTTGGGCGGCGCATAGCCATCGTCATAGGTGATGAAGTTCACCTTGCGGCCGTTGATGCCACCCTTGTCGTTGACCATCTTGAAGTAAGCCTCGATCGCCTTGCCGATCTGGCCGTAGGCGGAGGCGGGGCCGGAGTAGGGATTGGTGTTGCCGATCCGGATCTCGGTGTCGGAAGCACCGTCGTCATACTTCTTCTGGGCGCTGACGGGGTTTGCCGTCAGTGCAATTGCGAGCGCGCCCGCACCCGCAAGCATCAACTTGTGTACTCTCATTGGCATTCCTCCATTTGCAGTTCTGCACCGTCGACGGTGGGCGCCGTCACGATCCCTTCATGCGCCTCATGAGCGCGGCCACGCCGCCGGCGATACCCATCGGCATGGTGTACATCAATATGATGAGGGCGATGCCGTAGATCAGCCATGGCTCGAGCTCGAGCGGCAGATGCACGGCAGCGGTGATCTTCTTGGTCAGTGCGTCGGCGTATTTTTCAATGACCTGCACGAAGATGCCGCCGATCACGGCGCCCCAAAGCGAGGCGATGCCGCCCACGACAGCGCCGACCAGAATGGCGATCGACAGCTCGAAGCGGAAGCTGTCTGGCGACACGAACTCGAAGATGATGCCGTGCAGCGCGCCGGCGACGCCGGTGTAGAGCGCGCTGATGCCGAACATCACTGCCTTGTAGTGCGCGACGTTGACGCCCATCGTGCCCGCCGCCATCGAATGATCGCGGATGGCGATCAGGGCGCGGCCCGTTCGGCTGTCGAGCAGGTTGCGGGCGATCCAGAACATGAGCGCGGCAACGGCGACCACGACCAGGAACATCCACTGGTCGTTGCTCAGCGGCAACCCGAACGGCGGATCAGACTTGAAGATGTTGATGCCCATGACGCCATGCGTCAGCGGCTCGATGTGGCGGTATTTCAGAATCTGCGGCACCGCCACGGCCAGCGCGAAGGTGGCGAGCGCGAGATAATGGCCCTCCAGCCGAAGCGCCGGCAGCCCGAACAGGTAGCCGACGATGAAGCACATCAGCGCGGCAGCAGGCAGCGTCGCCCAGAACGGCCATCCGGCCTGGTCGATGAGGATGGCGGCGGTGTAGGCCCCCACGGCGAAGAACGCGCCGTGCCCGAGCGAAATCTGTCCGTTGAAGCCTGTCAGCAGGATAAGACCCAGCACCGCAATCGCGTACACGATCATCAGGCTGAGCTGCAGGAACTGGAAGTTGCTGACGAAGCCAGCCTTGCCCGCGGCAATCAGGAGGAGGGGAACCACAACCAGAAGCAACCAGTAGCGGTAGCGCCAGGCAAACCCGGTTGCCGTGTCGGTGGTGGCGCCGGGCGTCGTGGTCGTGGTGGCCATGGCTCTACACCCGCTTCACGGTGACGTGGCCGAAGAGGCCGTTCGGCTTGAGAGTGAGGACGGTGATGACGATGATCAGCGCCACCGTAAGCTTCTCGCCGTTGCCCACGATATAAAAGCCCGTTGCCCGCTCGATCACGTTGCCGAAGTAAGCGATCAGGTTCTCGAGCACGCCGACGATGAAGCCGCCCGCCACCGCGCCGCCCGGACTGGAAATTCCGCCCACCAGCGCGCCAGCGAAGCCGTACAACAGGATGCTGGCCATCATGTTGGGCTCCAGATAGACGGCCGGTGCCACCATCGAGCCTGCCACTGCGCCTACCGCGGCGGCAAGACCCCAGCCGAGCGCGAGCATCCAGTCCACGCTGATGCCGGCCAGGCGGGCCGAAATTGGGTTCTGCGCGGCCGCGCGCATGGCGAGGCCTAGGGGCGTCAGCCGGAAGAACGCGAACAGCGCAAACAACATCACGATCGTGACCACGATCATGCCGAGCTGGTGGGACCCGATGTAACCGGAGCCGGGGAACGTCACCTGCGGGAATGGCGACGGCACCGCCTTGATCGTGTGGGTCCAGATGCCGCCCGCGAGCGCATGGAAGATGGTGAGGAGGCCGATGAACACCACCACCACCGATAGCACCGGCGCGCTGTGCAGGGGTCTCAGGATGGTTCGCTCGATGCCGACGCCGATCGCGAACGACAGCACCATGACCAGCGGCAGCGCGATCCAGAAATTCAGGCCCCACTGCAGGAATTGCCAGGTGAGGTAGGCGCTGAACATCGCCATCTCGCCTTGCGCGAAGTTGATGTGGTCGGTGGAGACGAAGATCATCACCAGGGCCAGCGCCAGCAGAGCGTAGATGGCCCCGTTGGCGAGGCCGGCGGCGGTCTGCTGGATCAGCTGCTCCATGGTGATCCCTGCCCTCAGTAGCCCAGATAGGATTTGCGAATGGCTTCGTCGTTCTTGATGTCTGCCGCCTTGCCGGACATCACCACGCGCCCGGTCTCGAGCACATAGGCGTCGTCGGCGAGGTCGAGCGCGAGGGCGGCGTTCTGCTCCACCAGCAGCATGCTCACCTTGGCCTCGCTGTTGATGCGCCGCATGATGCGGAAGATCTCCTGCACGATCAGCGGTGCGAGACCGAAGGACGGCTCGTCCAGAAGCATTAGGCGCGGGCCGAGCATCAGCGCCCGGCTGATGGCCAGCATCTGCTGCTCGCCGCCCGACAGCGTGCCAGCCTGCTGGTCGATGCGCGCCTTGAGGATCGGGAAATACTCGAACACCATGTCGCGGTCGCGCTGGACGGCAGCCGCGTCCTTGCGCGTGTAGGCGGCGACCCGCAGGTTCTCGTCGACGCTCAGGTTGGTGAAGGTGCCGCGCCCTTCCGGAACGTGGCCGAAGCCGAGCCGCACGATGGATTCGGTCGGCCTGCCGCTGATCACCTCGCCGTCGAAGCGCACGGCGCCCTCGGTGCGCACCATGTTGCACAGCGAGCGCAGCGTGGTGGTCTTGCCGGCGCCGTTGGCGCCGAGCAGTGCGGTGATGCCGCCTTTCTCCAGCGCAAAGCTGACGCCGTGCAGGGCTTGCGTCTGTCCGTAGTAGGCCTTGAGACTGTCGACTTCCAGCAGCGGCATTGCGTCAGGCTCCCGTGCCGAGATAGGCGCGGATCACGTCCGGGTTCTTCTGCACCTCGGACGGTGTGCCTTCTGCGATCTTCTTGCCGAAGTCGATGGCGACCACCTTGTCGGAGACCGACATGACGAGGCTCATGTGGTGCTCGACCAGCAGCACGGTCACGTTCTGCGCATCGCGGATGCGCCGGATCTGGCCGCGCAGCACGTCGACTTCGTCGTGATTGAGGCCCGCCGCCGGCTCGTCGAGCAGCAGCAGCTTGGGGTTGCCTGCCAGCGCACGCGCAAGCTCGACACGCTTCTTGATGGGGAAGGGGAGCCCGCCGGCACGTGCGTAGACGAACGGCTTCAGGTCCATGAAGGCGATGAGGTCGTGCGCCCGATCGGTGATGCGCTTTTCCTCGTCGTGGCGGTGCGGCAGGCGCAGCGCATTGGTGAAGAAGCCGGTGGTCGTGCGGCTGTGGCAGCCGACCTTGATGTTGTCGAGCACCGTCATGTTGTCGAACAGGGCGACGTTCTGGAAGGTGCGGCCGATGCCGACCTCGGGAATGGCGTGCTGCGGCTCGCGCAGGATCGACTGGCCGAGAAACAGGATGTCGCCGCTATTGGGGATGTACAGGCGCGAGAGGCAATTGAAGAGGGTGGTCTTGCCGGCGCCGTTGGGCCCGATCAGGCCCGCGATCAGCCCGGGTGCGACATCGAAGGAAACGCCGTCGAGAGCGACGATGCCGCCGAAGCGGACCGAAACGTCTCGAACGCTCAAGAGTGCCTGACTGCCCGTGTGAGAGGCCACACGCGGAGCCGCTGCCGCAACCACCATGGACGACGGATCTCTCTCCCAAGAGCATTTTATTATCCGCGGCCAGAACCGCGTGTCGGATTGTCGGACCGACGGAGGCGATATTGGAGGGACTTCTCGGCTTGGTCTAGAGGGAAATTTCGTGATGCCGGAGCGGCCGGGTGCGGCCCTCGCAGCGCGCCAGGCAGCAAAAAGGGCCGGGCGGCTGCATGCCGTCCGGCCCCAAATTCAACGCGGCGGTGGTGGCTTTACCGCACGCAGCGGCGGATCAGAACCTCTCTGGTCCACGCGTTGGCTTGGCCGGTGGGATAGAGCCCGTTGCGCCGCTGGAAGGAAGCGATGGCTGCGCTCGTCTCGTAGCCGCAGACGCCATCCTGGGTGACGTAGTAGCCGCACGACTGCAGGAAGTACTGGGCTTCCGAGCAGTAGTTGCGCGAGTAACCCCAGCGCCAGTGATGGTGGTGGTGATGGCCATAGTGGCGGCGGCCGTAGTGGTCGTGATGGCGATGGCCGTAGTTGCGATACCCCGAATAGCCGTAACGATTGCGGCCGTACCTGCGGTCGTTCTCGTCGTCTTCCAGGTATTGCTCGTTCAGGAAGCCGTAGCCGTAACGCTCGACGTAGTCGTCACGGCTGGTCCTGCGGCGGCGATCGTACCTGTCGTCATCCCAGTCGCCACGCCGCGCTTCGCTGATGCGGTTGCGACGTGTGCGCTCGCCCCGGCGATCATCGTCGCGATCCCTGACCACGACGCGGTCCGGCTCCCTGCGCTCCGCAGAGTTGTGGCACGGGCTGCCGCTGATGGTGCACTGGACGGTAAAGGTGCCGCTCGGCGAGCAATCGAACTTTGCGTTCTTGGCCCTGTCCCAGCTCTTGAACTCGTCGCCGAACTTGGATTCGGCTTCCCGCTCCCAGGTTGCCACCGCGTCGCGCATGGCGGAGCCGCCGCCCTCAAGCTGGCGCTGCCGCCTGATGGCGATCTTCCCGCGGCCGGTGGCCGATATGACCTCGTTCTTACATGCCGGCTGTGCGCTTGCCGGCTCCACGCCCTGACCTGTTGCGACCAAAATCGCCCACGCCGCGCCAAGCCCCAAAATTCGTGCAGCTGAAATCATGCCGATACCTTCCCAACACAGAAGTCACTCAGCAGCAGTCATCGCTGCCCCGCCCGCCCCCCGGCGTTATCGCGGCCCGCGATGTACGTGAAACCTAGCAAATTCCGAAGAGGGGACAACGCGGGGAGGTGCAGGATTGGTTGGGCCTGTGGCGGAAAAGCCGATATGTAGATGCGCGCGCTGGGGGAATTGCCGGATCAACGACTGAACCAACAGAAATTACGCGGTGGGAGAGTGCGATGCCGGCCCGGTTGATGGTGTTGAACGGTCCCAATCTCAACCTGCTTGGGGTGCGTGAACCGCACATTTACGGCACCACGACGCTGGCGGCCATCGAGTCGGCGTGCCGCGACTTCGCGGGTGTCATCGGTGCGTCGCTGGCGTTTCACCAGTCCAACCACGAGGGCGAACTGGTCGACTGGGTGCAGTCGGCGCGCAGCACGGCCGATGCGATCGTCATCAACCCGGCCGCCCATTCGTTCACGTCGGTGGCTGTGCTGGACGCGCTGAAGGCGTTCGAGGGGCCGGTGATCGAGGTGCACATCTCCAACATCCATGCGCGCGATGCCCTGCATCGGCATTCGATCATTTCCACGGTGGCGCGCAGCGTGATCGCGGGGGCAGGCCCCTACGGCTACATCCTGGGCATGCAGGCGGCGGCGCAGATGCTCGGCGCGCTGCCGCAGAACCTGCCGGCCGCGCTGCGCAGCGCGCCCAAGTAGCTCGGCAGAGTCCGCCCTTCCCTGCATTGCGCGCCAGCGCAACGGCCCTGGGTCCTGGATACGCGCTTCGCGCGTTCCGGGATGACAAGTTTTGGGGTCGGCGCGCTCTCCTGTCATCCCGGCCGGAGCTCAGCGGAGAGCCGGGACCCAGAGACCTCACGCGGCGCCCCAACCCGGATGACCGAGGCCCGCGCTCCGATGCAGCCGCATCCAAAATTGCGCTAACGGCTGCGCCGCGCCCTGCCGGCCTCGCGCTTGGTTGGCGTCGCGCCCGCGATGCGGAAGCCGCGGTTCTCCTTGATGGTCTTCAGCACGATGTCGGAGCGCACCTGCGCCACGTGCGGATGCGGCAGCAGGCGCTTGTGCACGAACTCGGCCAACGCATCGAGCGAGCGCGCGCGGATGTGCAGCAGATAATCGGCGTCGCCCGCGACCGAGTGCGCCTGCTGCACCTCGTCCAGGCTCTCCAGGAAATGGGCGAAGTCGTCCGCGGTGGTGTCCTTGTGCTTGGACAGCGTGACGCGCGTGAACACCTCGATGTCGTAGCCGAGCTTCCTCGCATCGAGCTCGGCGCGGTAGGCGCGGATGTAGCCGGCCGCTTCGAGACCTGCGCGACGGCGCGAGCATTGCGAGGCCGACAGGCCGACGCGGGCGCCCAGCTCCGCATTGGACAGGCTGGCGTCCTCCTGCAGATGCACAAGAAGCTTCAGATCGAACGGGTCCAGCGTCATTTCGTGCACCTTATTGGCGATTCATGCGACAATTGTGCGCAATATGGCAGATTGATCGCCCTTATGCACGGAATTTGCGGCCGAGTCGCGCGATCATGCTGGGGCATTGCAGCATCAGGAGTGCGCAGCATGGGTCCCTTCCCGCATGACGCCCCGCCCGCCGCCATTTCCAAGGCCAACCCGGCCGGCACCGACGGCTTCGAGTTCGTCGAGTTCGCCCACCCCGAGCCGGAAAAGCTGGCCGACCTGTTCCGGCGCATGGGCTACGCGCCCGTCGCGCGCCACAAGACCAAGAACATCACGGTCTACCGCCAGGGCGACATCACCTACATCCTGAACGCGGAGCCCGGCTCGTTCGCAGCCCGCTTCGTCGCCGAGCACGGGCCGTGCGCGCCGTCGATGGCGTGGCGCGTGGTCGATGCCCGGCACGCCTTCGAGCACGCGGTGAAGAACGGCGCCGAGCCCTACACCGGCAGCGACAAGACGCTCGACGTGCCGGCCATCAAGGGCATCGGCGGCTCGCTTCTTTATTTCGTCGACACCTACGGGGCGAAAGGCTCGCCCTACGAGGGCGAGTTCGAGTGGCTCGGCGCACGCGATCCGAAGCCCGAGGGCGTGGGCTTCTACTATCTCGACCACCTGACGCATAACGTCTATCGCGGCAACATGGACAAGTGGTTCGACTTCTACGCGCGGCTGTTCAACTTCCGCCAGATCCGCTTCTTCGACATCGAGGGCAAGTTGACCGGGCTGCACTCGCGCGCGTTGACGAGCCCGTGCGGCCGCATCCGCATCCCCATCAACGAGTCGGCCGACGCGCACAGCCAGATCGAGGAGTACCTCAAGAGCTACAAGGGCGAGGGCATCCAGCACATCGCGGTAGCCACGGAGAACATCTACGACGCAGCCGACGCGCTGGCCGCCAACGGCGTCGCCTTCATGCCCGGCCCGCCCGACACCTACTACGCGCAGAGCTTCACGCGCGTGCCGCACCACACGGAGCCGATCCAGCGCATGAAGGCGCACGGCATCCTGATCGACGGCGAGGGCGTGCTGAACGGCGGCGAGACCAAGATCCTGCTGCAGGTGTTCTCCAAGACCGTGATCGGCCCCATCTTCTTCGAGTTCATCCAGAGGAAGGGCGACGACGGCTTCGGCGAAGGCAACTTCCGCGCCCTGTTCGAGTCGATCGAGGAAGACCAGATCCAGCGCGGCGTGCTGAAGCCGCAGGCGGCGGAGTAGCTAGGGCCGGCTTTCCGCGCGCTGCTTCAGCGCGCGGTTCATGGCCTCGAAGCCCCGCCGCGTGGCATCGCCGACCATCCACATCACCGGCGTCGATAGAATGCCGGTGAAGGTTTCGAAGTGCTCGAAGCGGCAGCGGCCGACGTCCTCCGGCACCACGCGGAAACCGTGCTCGCCGTCGAAAATTCCCCGCACGCCGAGATGGCCGAGCCATCTCAGCTCGCGGCCGGCGTCCAGGCGGACGACGGTCGGCTTGATGGTCATGGACGATTTGCCCGGCGGGGACAGCGTCACGGTGACCTGCTCACCCACAGCGAAACGTCCGCTCGCTTTTGCGAACGGGTTCCAATCGGTCCACCGGTCGGTGTCGATGAGAATGGCCCACACGCGCTCCGCTGGCGCCAGGATGCCGATCTCGGTGTGAAGCGTTCTCATGTCCTGGCCCCAGGAGCTGCGACGGCGTCGCGCGACCGGATACGGTCGAGCAGCCCTTCTGCCATGGTAGGATGACGCAAGATCCACTCAAGGCAAAGCGACCGGAGTCATGACCGAGAAGGCGGTTCTTGACGATGTCCTCAAGGACGGCGAGCTGCTTGTGCTGGCGGACGGGCGCCGCCTGGCGGTGAAGCGCGCGGACTCGGAGCTGACATCGATCTGGTTCCCGGAGGCCCGGCTGACCCTGCGCAAGGGCAAGCGCGCCGCCGACATCAAGGTCACCAACGACGATACCGGCGAGACCGTTGTCGCCAAGCCGGTGGCCCGCTAGAGCCCTTTGCCTTTGATAGAAGCATGTACCGCACGCTTGACCTCGTCCTGAGCCCATCGAAGCCCGGGGCCGTGCATTTCAAGCCACGCTCCGACCACTCGAGGCGCCGTCCGATTCCCCTCCCCTTTGCGGGGAGGGGTTAGGGGTGGGGGTCTACACACCGCGACCGTCGAGTTTACAGCCTCCCCCACCCGGCGCCCATGCCGGAGGCATGTCTCCGACATGACGCCACCCTCCCCGCGAGGGGGAGGGTACGACCGGAGGCACCGGCGAGCGCGAAAGGGACGGCGCGGCGATGATGGTGGGACAGGCCGCGCACCGATCCTACATCATCCGCTCGACCGCCACCGCGGTGGCCTCGCCGCCGCCGATGCAGAGCGACGCGACGCCCTTGTCCTGGCCGTATTTCTCCATGGCGTGCAGCAGCGTGATGATGATGCGCGCGCCGGAGGCGCCGACCGGATGGCCCAGTGCGCAGGCGCCGCCATGCACATTGACCTTCTCATGCGGCAGGCCGAGGTCGCGCATGGCGGCCATCGCCACCACCGCGAACGCCTCGTTGATCTCGTAGAGGCCGACGTCCTTGGCGTTCCAGCCGACCTGCTCCAGCACCTTCTTCATGGCGCCGATGGGGGCGGTGGTGAACCAGGCCGGCGCCTGCGCCACGCCGGCAACGCCGCTGATCTTGACGAGCGGCTGCAGCTTGCGCCGCTTGGCCTCGCTCAGGCGCATCAGCACCAGGGCCGCCGCGCCGTCGGAGATGGAGCTGGAGTTGGCGGGCGTGACCGTGCCGCCCTCGCGGAAGGCGGGCTTGAGCTTGGGGATTTTGGTGAGGTCGGCCGTGAACGGCTGCTCGTCCTGCGCGATGTCCGTCGTGCCGCTGCGGCCCTTCACCGAGACCGACACCATCTCCTTGGCGAAGGAGCCGTCCTCGTTGGCCTTCTTGGCGCGCTTCAGGCTCTCGGTGGCGAAGGCATCCTGCGCCTCGCGCGTGAACTGATAGTGCTGCGCGGTGTCCTCCGCGTAGGTGCCCATCAGGCGGCCCTTGTCGAAGGCGTCCTCCAGCCCGTCGAGGAACATGTGGTCCTTGACCTCGGCGTGGCCGAGCCGCGCGCCGTTGCGCATCTTGGGCAGCAGGTAAGGCGCGTTGGTCATGCTCTCCATGCCGCCGGCGACGATCACGTCGGTCGGCCGCGCGTGCAGGGCATCGTAGGCCTGCATCACAGTCTTCATGCCGGAGCCGCACATCTTGTTGACGGTGGTGCACGGCACCGTGTTGGGGATGCCGGCGAAGATGGAGGCCTGCCGCGCCGGCGCCTGGCCGATGCCGGCCGGCAGCACGCACCCCATCAGCACCTCGCTCACCTCGTCGGGCTTCACGCCGGCGCGCTCGATGGCGCCCTTGATGGCGGCGCTGCCGAGCTGCGGCGCGGTCATCGACGCCAGCGCGCCCTGGAAGCTGCCCATGGCGGTGCGCGCCGTGCCGACGACAACGATGGGGTCCTGCTGGGAGGTGGTCATGGCGGGTGCTCCTTGGTGTTGCCCCGATGGAGCACGGCCAAGGGCGGGCGGTCAACTGCGCCGCAGGCGGATCAGGCAGGCCTTATCGGCGCATCCGGCGTCTCGGCACGCATGCCGAGGCGGTCGAGCAGGCTCTCGTCCTTGCTGCGGCCGGGGTTGGCGGTGGTCAGCAGCTTGTCGCCGACGAAGATCGAGTTGGCGCCGGCCATGAAGCACAGTGCCTGCGCCTCGTCCGTCATGTGCTCGCGGCCGGCCGAGAGGCGCACCACCGATTCCGGCATGACGATGCGCGCGATGGCGATGGTGCGCACCAGATCGATGGCATCGACGCGCTTGGCGTTGGCGAGCGGCGTGCCCTCCACCTGCATCAGCATGTTGATCGGCACGCTTTCGGGATGAGTGGGCAGATTGGCGAGCTGGCACAGCATGGAGGCGCGGTCCACCTCGCCCTCGCCGATGCCGAGAATGCCGCCGCAGCACACCGCCATGCCGGCCTCGCGCACGTGCGCCAGCGTGTCGAGCCGGTCCTGGTAGGTGCGGGTGGTGATGATGTTGCCGTAGTGCTCGGGCGAGGTGTCGACGTTGTGATTGTAGTAGTCGAGCCCGGCCTCCTTCAGGCGCTGTGCTTGGGATGCGGTGAGCATGCCGAGCGTCATGCAGGTTTCCATGCCGAGGCCCTTCACGGCGGAGACCGTGCCGCACAGCTCGTCCATGTCGCGGTCCTTGGGCGAGCGCCAGGCGGCACCCATGCAGAAGCGGGTGGCACCGCCGTCCTTGGCGCGCTGCGCCTCGGCGAGGATCGCCTCGGTGTCCATCAGCTTGCTGGCCTTGAGGCCGGTCTCGAAGTGCGAGCTCTGGCTGCAGTAGCCGCAGTCCTCCGGGCAGCCGCCGGTCTTGATGGAGAGCAGCTGGGCCATCTGCACGGCCGAGGCATCGAAGGTGCGGCGGTGGATGGATTGCGCCGTGAACACCAGCTCGGGGAACGGCAGCTTGAACAGGCCCTGGATTTCCTCGACCGTCCAGTCGTGGCGGACGGTCCCGAGCGGCGCACGCGTGCGCGCGTCCTGCTGTCTCTCGATCTGGTTCATGCCGTCGTCAGTCCCTCGCGCGTCACCAGTCACTCATGCCCCGGTGCGGCCACTGTACCGGCTAACGGCGCGGGCGTGAACGGAGATTGCCGTGGTTAAAGGTGTTTTCGTCGACGCAGGCGGCCTCACGCCGTCTCCGCGAATAGCTCGCGGCCGATGAGCCAGCGGCGGATTTCGGAGGTGCCGGCGCCGATCTCGTAGAGCTTGGCGTCGCGCAGCAGGCGGCCGGTGGGGAAGTCGTTGATGTAGCCGTTGCCGCCGAGAAGCTGCACGGCGTCGAGTGCGATCAGCGTCGCCTTCTCCGCGGCGTAGAGGATGGCGCCGGCGGCGTCCTTGCGCGCGGTCTCGCCGCGGTCGCAGGCCTTGGCCACCGCATACACGTAGGCGCGGCAGGCGTTCATGGTGGTGTACATGTCGGCGAGCTTGCCCTGCACGAGCTGGAACTCGCCGATCGGCTGGCCGAA
>VFQN01000143.1_pt1 | contig 152906 bp, 145 predicted proteins | sample 3512371 | NCBI WGS metagenome assembly VFQN01 (sample SAMN10412370, study PRJNA504923) | tailings metagenome | isolation source: Replicate 2 from Balatoc abandoned mine | place: Philippines: Itogon, Benguet | collected 2017-08-28
GCTTGCGGACCTCGTGCTGGCTCTTGCCGCAGAAGGAGCAGTAGAGGGTGTTCTTCTCGCTCGGCATTGGTTCTCCGCACCCTTTCGTGGAACTCGCCACCGCCGCCTTCCGCGGTGCGTGACGCCCGTTATTCCTTCCGCAATTCCCGCGGACCCCGAAGGCAACCTAGCGACGCGAACATCCCCCTGTCGAACTGATCATGGGAGCCCCCTCAGATCAACTGGGGATTGGGGTCGCATCAGTGTATGGCTAAGGGATTGCAAGAAATGCAACACTCATGTGACCAACCAGCCGCACTCCGCTGCGGCCATGCGCCAGCGCTGTCTGGCGCCTGCCAGCAAGCCCGCCGATTAAGTCGCTTTTTGGGTTCGTCGCCGGCCGACCTTTGCGGTTTCGGCAACTCGTCCTTGCGGTTCCGTCAGGTGCCCTTTTCAGGGTCCGGCTTGGTCTCGATCTCATCGCGCTTGGCGAGCACGCGGTCGATGAGCCCGAAATCCTTGGCTTGGTCCGCTGTCATGAAATAGTCACGGTCCAGCGTCTTTTCAACATTCTCGTACGGCTGGCCGGTATGCTTGACGTACACTTCGTTCAAACGCCGCTTCATCTTGATGATATCTTCGGCGTGGCGCTCGATATCGCTCGCCTGCCCCGAAAAACCGCCCGAAGGCTGGTGAACCATGATCCGCGCGTTGGGCAGCGCATAGCGCATCCCTTTGTCGCCCGCCGCCAGCAGCAGCGAGCCCATCGAGGCGGCCTGACCGATGCACAGCGTCGCGACCGGCGGCTTGATAAACTGCATCGTGTCGTAGATCGCCATGCCCGACGTCACCACGCCACCCGGCGAATTGATGTACATGGCGATTTCCTTCTTCGGGTTCTGCGCCTCGAGGAAGAGAAGCTGCATGCAGATCGACGACGCCATCTGGTCCTCGACCGGCCCGATCAGGAAGATGATCCGCTCCTGCAGCATCCGCGAGGGCAGGTCGTACGGCCGCTCACCGCGCGCCGTCTGCTCGATCACTGTCGGCCAATAGGTGGCGACCGGCGAGTTGTAGAGGCGGTCAGCGGCAATGGGAGGGATCATCATGGGGCGGTCCTGAGAGCTTGAGAGGGGCGGACATCATAGCGGCGGCCGGATGGGCAGCGGCCCATCCAACAGAATCGCATCAACAGAGCATATATAGGGCGGCCGGCGCCAGCTTCACACGGCTGCCATCATCGTCACGACCGCGAGGGGCGGCCGTCACCCGGCGGACGCCTCCTCGCCTTCCGGCATCTTCAGCAGCTCCTCGCGCGTCACCTTCCGCTCGGTCGGCTTGGCCTGCGCGAGGATATGGTCGACGACTTTGTCTTCGTAGATCGGCGCGCGAAGCTGCTGGACGGCGCCCGGAGTCTTCTCGAAGTACTCGTAGACCATGCGCTCCTGACCGGGGAAGCGGCGCGCCTCGCGGAACAGCGCGTTGCGCAGCTCCTCCTGAGTGACCTCGACCTTCGCCTGGTCGCCGACCTCGGCGAGCACGAGCCCGAGACGGACGCGACGCTCGGCCAGCGTGCGGTATTCGGCCCGCGCGCCTTCCTCCGTCTTGCCCTCGTCCTCGAACGTCTTCTTCGACTGCTCGAGCGCGTTCGTCACCTGCGTCCAGATCTGGTTGAACTCCTGCTCCACCAGCGCCTCAGGCAGCGCAAAAGTGTGCGCCGTGTCGAGCTGGTCGAGCAGATCGCGCTTCAGCTTGTTGCGCGCGACATCGGCGTACTCGCCCTCGATCCGCTCGCGCAGCACCTTGCGCAGCGCGTCGAGGCTGTCGAGGCCGAAGCCCTTCGCGAGGTCGTCATTGAGCTCGGGCTTCATTGGCTTCGCGACCGACTTCACCTTGACGGCGAAGCTCGCGGCCTTACCGGCGAGATGAGCGGCCTGATAGGCCTCTGGGAAGGTGACATTGACCGTCCGCTCGTCGCCGGCCTTGACGCCCTTGAGCTGCTCCTCGAAGCCGGGAATGAACGTTCCGCTGCCGATGACGAGGTCCGTGTCCTCGCCCGCGCCGCCGTCGAAGGGCGTGCCGTCGATGGAGCCGACGAAGTCGATCTTGACCTGATCGCCCTCGGCGGCCTCGCGACCTTCCTCGACCTCGAAGGTCACGTTGCGCTCGACGAGATCGGCGACAGCCTTGCTGACCGTTTCGTCGTCGGCCTCGGCGACCTGGCGCTCGAGCTTCAGCGTCGAGAAGTCGACGAGGTCGAACTTCGGCAGCACCTCGAATGACATCGTGTAGGCGAGGTCGGCCTTGCCTTCCATCACCTGCTCGAGCTCTTCCTTGTTCTCGCTGAAGGCGATCTCCGGCTGCATCGCCGGACGCTCCTGGCGATCAGTCAGCGCCTGCTTCGACGACTTGTCGACGAGGTCCTGCAGCACCTCGGCCATCAGCGAGCGGCCGTAGACTTTCTTGATGTGGCCGACCGGAACCTTGCCCTTGCGGAAGCCCTTGATCTGGATCGTGCCCTTCACCTCGTCGAGGCGGGACGTAAAACGCTCGCTCAGCTCGTTGGCGCCGACGATGACTTTGAGGGTGCGCTTCAATCCGTCAGTGCTGGTTTCCGTGACTTGCATGTCCGTCGCTGTCCACTCGTGAAGGCGGCAAGGTTGCCGCTACTCTGATCTTCTGCCGCGCCCGGTCGGGGCGGCGCGAATTTGTCATCCCAGCGCTATGGGCCAGCGCTACGTGCCTTCGTTGCTGGTGCGGACGGAGGGACTCGAACCCCCACGACTTGCGTCGCTGGAACCTAAATCCAGTGCGTCTACCAATTCCGCCACGCCCGCAGCCACGCCATCCGGCGTGCCGGCCACAGCCTGAGCTTTCTGCGGGTCCGTGGGGCGCCGCCGGGCGCGATTGGCGCCGAGGTATATCCGGCGAGGTCGTCCGGGATCAACGCTTAGTTTTGCGGACCGGCGGGAGCGGATACCCTGGAAAGGGCCACCTGCAACCGCAAACTGCCCTTCAGGCCCGCGCACCCTCCTTGCGCGCCAAGGCAAACGACAGCGGTAGCGCAGTCGTATACTTGATCTGCTCCATGGCGAATGCCGACGAAACCTTCGAGATTTCTATCCGCGAGATCAATTTCTTGTAGAAGGCGTCATAGGCAGCAATATCGGGCACGACGACCCGCATCAAATAGTCGATTTCGCCCGACATCCGGTAGAATTCCGCCACTTCGGGCAAGTCCGCAACCGCCTGATGGAACCGCTCCAGCCATTCCAGGCTGTGCTGATCGGTCTTGATCGACACGAACACGGTCACCCCGACGTTGACCTTGACCGGATCGAGCACCGCGACGCGCGCGCGGATGACGCCGGCCTCGTCGAGCTTCTGGATTCGCCGCCAGCAGGGCGTCGTCGACAGGCCGACGATCTTACCGATCTCGGCGATCGGCATGGTTGCATCAGCCTGCAGGAGGCCGAGGATCTTCAAGTCCATCGCGTCGAGGTCCACGCGGCGCCCTCGCTGAGGAGATATTTCCTGTATCGACGATCTGCGGCGTGCGAATGACGCCAGTTTCGACGATATTCTCTCTCATGTAGTATATTATTCTAATATCCGCAAATAATCTGTGCGGATGCCTGCAGCTCCGCGATCTCCAAGAATCAAAAAGAAGGGGGGGGCCGGGGTCTCTCCGGTTCGGGTGCGGGGCGAAAGCCCCGCGTCGCACAGCGACCCGCGCCGGAGGCGCGAGGGCTCAGCTCCCTATTCTTTCTCGATTCTTTCTCGCACCGCGTCCCGCAACCACGGCAGCAGCTCCGCCTCGAACCACGGATTGCGCCTGATCCAGCCGTTGTTGCGCCAGGAGGGATGCGGCAGCGGCACGAGAACAGGCGGCCCCACGCGCCCGACGATCTCGCGCCACCGCGCGACTGTCTCAGTAAGCCCAACGCGCGCTTCCGCGCCGAGATGCCACCACTGCGCATACTGCCCGACGAGCAGAACCAGCTCGAGCCGCGGCAGCGCTGCCATCAGCCGGTCACGCCACAGAGGCGCGCACTCGCGGCGCGGGGGCAGGTCGCCGCCCTTGGCATCGAGACCCGGAAAGCAGAACCCCATGGGTATGACGGCGATCCGCGTCGTGTCGTAGAACTCGTCATCCGACACCCCCATCCAGGCGCGCAGCCGTACACCCGACGGATCGGTGAAGGGCGTCCCCGATGCGTGCACGCGCGTTCCGGGCGCCTGTCCGAAGACACCGACGCGCGCGGTCGCGCTGACGCGCAGTACCGGACGGGGCTCGTGTGGCAGAGGTCGGCCGGTCGGATCGTCGCAACAGCGGCGGCAGGCGCGGATATCGGCGACCAGGCGATCGAGCGCATCGGCCCGCGCCCGCGGACTCCGCCCCGCCGCCGTCATATGTCGACGACCAGCCCGTCCTCCGCGAACAGGATGTTGGGACGGTTGATCTCGCCGAGGCGGGCGAGCATCGACGCGTTCATGTGGGTGAGCATGATGCGCTTCGCTGTGATCCGCGGCAGGTTCTGCGAAAGAACCTCCCAGCTCGTGTGGTAGCGGACCGGCCCGTCGAAGGCGTAGCACTCCGTGATGAAGAAATCGGCGCCGTCGCTGACCGGCACCAGCGCCTCCACCCATTCGGTGTCGCCCGAGAATGACAGGATCTTGCCGCCGACCTCGAACCGCAGCGCATGTGACGGCGCGCCCGATGGATGCGATACCTCCCACGCCGTCACGGTAACCGGGCCCTCAGTCAGCGGTACCCCTGCGCGGCACTCCTTGAAGCTCAGATCGTAGCGGCGTGCCACCTTGCTCGATCCGGGGAACAGGATCTCGGCCGCCGCAAACGTCCGCGCCTCGATGCCGGGCGGGCCGACCACGGTCAGCGGTGCCGTGCGCTTGGCGACGTGCTGGGTGTGCAGAAGCCACCAGACCAGACCGGCGAAGTGGTCGCCATGCATGTGGGAGATGAATATCGTGCCGATGGTGTTGGCGTCGATGCCGAGCTTGTTCAGGCCGATGATGCTGGTGGCGCCGCAGTCGATCAGAAAACGCTGGTCGCCGAGATCACTGCCGAGATCGACGAGATAACCAGTCTGGAGGCGGCCACCCGCCCCGAATGCGTCGCCGCAACCAACGATGGTGAGCTTCATGAGTATCTCGATTGTCGGCTGGCGCCAACTGCTGGAAAGAGGCGATCGCGCCCCATCGTGGTGCCGAGCCGGCGCGCCCGCCACCCGGAGATGAGCCTGGGATCAGGCCTTGGCGCTCGGCCGGCTCGAGACCTCGCCGTACCAGCGCGTCAGGTTGTCGAGCCCTTCGGGACGCGGAATTCGTGCCGGCTTCATGAAATCGATCGACACCATCGCCGTGATGTCGGCGACCGAGTACGCATCGCCGGCGATGTAGCGGTTGCTCGCGAGTTGCTCGTCCATGATCTTGAGCATATCGACAGCGCGAGGCTTGTTGATCTCGCCCCACTCCGCGACCTGCGGGACCTCGAGGCTGACCATCGCCGGGTGGAGATGGCGGAACGCAGTCGTTACCGCGCTCATCAGACCGAGCTCCATGCGCCGCTGCCACATCTCCACCAGGGCGCGCCCGCGCGGGCCCGTGCCGAACAGCGGCGGGTCGGGTTGCAGCTCCTCGAAATAGCGGCAGATGGCCATGGACTCGCAGATCGGCGTCCCGTCGTCGAGAACCAGCACCGGAACTTTCTGAAGTTTGTTCAGACTGGTGAAGGCGTCCGTCTTCAAGTCGCCCTTCATCAGGTCGACCTGCTCGAAGGGAACCTCGATGCCCTTTTCGGCAAGGAATACGCGCACGCGGCGCGGATTGGGCGCCGTCCGGGTCTCGAGAATCTTCATGACAATCGCCTCCGGCTGGGTCAACGCCCTTTACTGGTAGTCGAGCGGTGGACGGCGTGCAACCGCGGGGCAGGTAACCGGCCGTGTACTCCAATCGGCCGGTCAAACCCGCAGGCCGCCCCTCGATGCTGACGATTGGCTACTGCTGCCACCATAATTTTCTCATTTAGCTCGATACTCTTATAACCTTAGCGTCAGAGTAAACGCGAATTTAGCAATTGGCGGCCATTTTGAGCCCGGGGGACTGCCTCGACGGGTATTCAGGGTCGTCACGTGTCGTCGATCACGGCAACATCGGATAGGGACCACACGGAGCGGGGCGCGAGCCCGCGCCGGCCGCGGATCGTGCGCGAGCACGTCGATAGCCAGGTCCGCCAGGCTCGCGACAAGCTCACCCACGGCACCGAGGTCAAGCCCGAGTTCGAGCACGAAATGATGCTGATGTTCGTGCGCAACGAGCTCAGCGCTATCGCCACCATCCAGCTCCTCGCGGTCATCTTCTCGCTCGCCTCGATGTTCTGGGCGACCAAGACCGAGGCCATCCTCTGGCTCGCCCTGGTGATCGGCGCCAAGGTCATGCTGCTCGAGCTGTGCCGCCGCTTTGTCGCGACGCCCAGGAGCGAGATCAACCTCAAGGTCTGGCGCCGCCGCCTGATCCTCGCGGAGACGGTCAACGGCGTGGTGTGGGCCGGCTTCGCGCTGGTCGGGCTCGGCGCGACGGACCAGTCGTCCCACGTCTTCATCTTCGCGTCGCTGATCGTAGTCCTCGCGATCCGCATGACGTTCGCCTCGACGGTGCTGCCGATCCTCTACGTCGGCACCATTCCGATGACGATCGCCGTTGTGTTCCGCCTGCTGCTGCTGAACCATCCCTTCTATTGGGCGATGGCGTCGATGGCGCTCGGCGTGCACGTCTACTTCATCTTCCTCGCCAAGGGCCTCAACTCGACGGCGATGGCGATGCTCGAATACCGCGCCGAGAAGGACGCGCTCATCGCGGAGCTGGAGCAGGAGAAATCGACCTCGGACGACGCGCGGCGGCGGGCTGAATCGGCGAACGTCGCCAAGTCGCGCTTCCTCGCCACCATGAGCCACGAGTTGCGCACGCCGCTCAACGCCATCCTCGGCTTCTCCGAAGTCATGAAGACCGAGCTGCTCGGGCCGATCCAGAACCCGATCTACAAGGAATATGCCTCCAACGTGCACTACAGCGGCAGCCACCTGCTCCACCTCATCAACGAGATCCTCGACATCTCGCGCATCGAGGCGGGCCGCTACGACCTGCACGAGGAGTCGTTGCGCCTCATCGACGTCGTCGACGACTGCCATCGCCTGCTCAAGCTCCGCGCCGAGAGCAAAGGCCTCGAACTCGAGGTCGACTTCGACCCGACATTGGCGACGATCTGGGCGGACGAGCGCGCGATGCGCCAGATCTGCCTCAACCTCCTGTCCAATGCGCTCAAATTCACGCCGAAGGGTGGGCGGATCACCGTGCGCGTCTATCGCGAGCCGGGTGGCGGCCAGACGCTGAGCATCCGCGACACGGGCCCCGGCATCCCGCGCGAGGAGATCCCGCGCATCATGCAGGCGTTCGGCCAGGGCTCGCTCGCGCACCAGAACGCCGAGGGCGGCACCGGCCTCGGCCTGCCGATCGTCAAGAGCCTTGTCGAGTTGCACGAGGGCACCTTCGAGCTTCGCTCGGAGCTGCGTCGCGGGACCGAGGTGCTGGTGACGCTGCCGCGCCACCGCGTGATGGAATCGATGCCACCGCTGCAGCCGCTCGGCCAGGAGCGCCATCGCCTGCCGCCGCCGGTTTCCACGCGGTCGGCCCGCATCGCCCGGATGCACTGATCCAGCAACCTCCCGTGAACGACCCGGCGCCGGCCGTTGCCGCAACCGTTGCCACCGGCCGGTCGCGATCCTATTTATCTGCGGACGCGCTGTGCTCCGTGGCCCGGCAGTGGGTCGGAGATCGACTGCGAGATGGAAAGCCCCTGCGTTGACGTTTGCGTGATGGATGCGCGGAGCGGGTTGTGCGCCGGTTGCGGTCGCACGCTTCCTGAAATCGCATCCTGGAGCACGATGGCGCCCGCAGAGCGCCGCAAAATTATGGCCGAGTTGCCAAACCGAGTGCGACTGGCAACGTTGCATAGCGGACAGGAACGCTAGATGGGTTGGCTACTCGTCCTCATGGTGCTGATCGGCGCCGTCGCCTTGCTGATCGCAGGCGATGCGACGCTGTTCGGGCTCGACTGGCCGGACCTCGCCGCTGCCGGTTTCATCGGCGCCTTCCTCATCGTCATCGCCCTGTCGCTGGCAGGCTCCTATCGCGGCCGCACGCTGCACGCCGCTCGCGATTTCCTCGCCTGGGCGGCGATCGCGCTGGTGCTGGTCGCCGGCTACAGCTTCCGCGACGAGATCACCGAGATCGCCTACCGCGTCCGCGGCGAGCTATCCCCGCCGGGCAGCGCCGTTACCGTGGAGACGACCACGCCCGGCGCCCAGGCCGTCCGCATCCGCAAGCGCCGCGACGGGCACTTCATCGCCAACGCCAAGATCAACGGCCAGACCACGTCACTGCTTGTCGATACCGGCGCATCGACCGTCGTCATCCGCGAAGCCGACGCGGCCCGGCTCGGCATCGATACGCGCCGCCTCGCCTACAGCATCCCGGTGCAGACGGCCAACGGCGTGACCTATGCCGCGCAGGTCCGCCTCACCAGCATTACCATCGGCCCCATCACCATCCAGAACGTCGACGCCCTGGTCTCTAAGCCGGGGGCGCTGCGCGAGAACCTCCTCGGTATGAGTTTCTTAAGCCGTCTGCGCTCTTATGAGTTTTCCGGGGAGTTCCTGACGCTGCGGAGCTGAGGCTCGCACCCAGTGTTGCTCACAGGCGTTACTGGCCCCCTGGTTGTACAGTCAGGCGGGAAACCCTGGTTCCATGGCCCTGTCGTATGCCGCAACGAGCGCACTCAGGCTCGCGACGCTGTGGGTCGCGCTGGCCGGGATCGGCGCTGTCGGCGTCCTCAACTTCGACCTCATTCGCGGCGCCATCGGCATCAGCTTCGAGCCTGAGGACTTCGCGCCGCGCGACAGGCCCGCGCCCGACGTCCCCGAGGACAAGCCCTCGGCCGAGGACGGCGAGCCGGAGGACGACACGCCGCGCGCCCAGGCCAGCCGCACCGTCCAGCTCAAGGCAGGTCCGCACGGACACTTCTACAGCCGCATCCATGTCAACGGCCGCGCCGTCGACGCGATGGTCGACACCGGCGCCTCCGTCGTCGCGCTGACCTTCGAGGACGCCGAGCGGGCCGGTATCCATGTCCGCGACCCCGAATTCACGCATCGCGTCACGACTGCGAACGGCGTTGCACGCGTCGCCCTCGTGACACTCGACAGCGTCGCCATCGAGGACATCACCGTCCACAACGTCCGCGCCGCCGTCGCCGAGCCCGGCAAGCTCAGCAAGACGCTGCTCGGCATGAGCTTCCTCGGCCAGCTCCGCCGCACCGAGATGAGCCGCGGCGTCCTGGTGCTCGAGGAGTAGGTAACCACGCCGGGCGAGTGGCGCCGAGCGTGTTTGCCATTCCAAGGTCGCACTCGGCGGTGTAAAATGTTGCATTAGCTCAGGTCGGACTGGCTACGGCGCGGGCCATCCTGGGTTCGGTCTCACGGCAGAGATGCCGACCGACGAACGTGCTGGAGTGTTCTCCTGCCTCTGCGGAGCGGCGAGAATGATGCAGTCGCGCAAGCCACGCAGTCCAAAACGCACGGCGCTGCTGTTCGTGCTGCTGCCGTGCGTGGTGGGGCTCGGCGCGGCGCTGGTTCTCCGACTGGCTGGCGTGGTCTGGCTCACCACCGGCGGCGGCTTCTGGCCGGTCACCCTCGCGATCCTGTCGATCGGCATATTCATCAGGTTGATCTCCGGCGACTTCGACGAGCGGACGACGGCCATCGCCGGCTGGCTGACGCTGGCGGCGGCGTGGTTCCTCATCCCGCCGTGGGCGACCGCGATCGAGATGCCCTACACCTCGGCCGTCGTCGCCCCGAATGGCAGCGTCTACGTCGCCAGCGATGTCGCCCGACTTCCCGACTACAAGGTCTGGTTCATGAACCGGCCGTCCGGCGTCCGGATCGTGCGCGACGTCACGGGTAAGGTGGCGGCCAACGCGCTCGACATCGAGTTTCGGTACGCGGATTCCTACATCGCCGGCCGCCAGCACGACGAAAGCCTTGCCGCACCGCTCGAGCGCGCGGCAACCGCCGTGCTGCAGGAGCCGGCACTGCAGACCCGTTCGGCGCGGATCGCCGTAATCGAGGATCGTGCCGCGCAGGCGCGTCTCGCCGACAGGATCTGCCGCGCCACGGTCAGTGGCGAGAAGGGACCATGCCCCCTCAGGCTGAAGGTCGCGCCGCAGGGCGCATCAATGGGGCTCGGCGGGACTTGGAGCCTCTACTACACGGAAGCCGAGGCGATTGCCGAGCGGCACCTGCCGACGCTCGCGCGCCTGCTGACCATGGCCGACTCGCCGGTCGCCGACACCGACCGCGTGTTTGCGCTGCTGCTCGAGCTTTCCAATTCAGTCCAGATGCTCTCGCAGGTCGCCCAAAGTCCCTATTTCCTCAGCGACGCCCAGTTCAACGCGCTGATCGACCGGATCCTTACGGCGCCCGACTGCGCCGACGAAGCCATCGCCATCCTCGCCAGGGGCTACCGGCTGAGCGAGGAGCAGCGCCGGGCGTTGCGCGCCAAGGCACTCGGCGAGGCCTCGATACCGAGCATCGTCGCCCACGCCGAGCGGCTGCGCATCTCGGACTCCGATCTTGCCGATCTATCTCCGCGCATGCGGGCCGCCTTCCCGCACGATCCGGGAGCTGCCGTGCGGGCGCTCGAAGTGTTCGGCGCGCGCCTGCCACCGGACATCCAGCGCGAAGCCGTGGCGGGGATCGTCAAGGCCAACGCGACATTCGCACTCTCGGCGCTGGCCCACGTCAACTTCTCCAATGCGCTCCGCCACGCCCTGCTCGAGAAAGTGCTCGCGCATGCCGTGCATGAGGATTTCTCGAAGGCGCGCCTCACCAAGGATCGCCTGCAGGAGATCCTGACGCCGGCGGACATGCGCGCCCTGATTTCCATTGCGGTACAGCGCAGCGAGGCGTCGAAGGACTGGCTCGAGTTCGCCCTCACCTCGCTGCCGATCCGCGCCATGACCGCGGACGAGCGCAAGTCGCTCCTGACCGGCTCCATGTTCGAGAGCCCGAAGGCGGGGCTCGAGTTTGTCAGCAAGTACCGCGCCTATCTGGACCCCCAGGAGGTCAACGACGTCACCCGCAGCTATACCCGGACGATCGCGCCCGACTTCTGCCTCCACCTCTCGCACCGCAACACCAACTGGCGGACGAGCTACTTCAGCGAGGACCAGCTCCAGATCTTCCGCGACTGCGCGGCGGGCAAATAACCCTCATCCGGCAGATCGGAATCGGGCTCGTCACGCAGCCTGCGCCGCGACCGCGATGCCGGTCTTGACGAAGAAATGGTCGCGCTCGATGACACGATCTAGCGTGTAGCCGAGGGCCTCCATTCGCGCGTACAGCGGCGCGACCTTGTCGCCGTGACACTCGATCTGCAGGACGCAGAAATTGTCGCGCAGCAGCGCCTCCATGCCGTCCAGCACGTCGTGCTCGTGCCCTTCGACATCGATCTTGCAGACGACGTGCGCACCACGTTCCTGCACCACATCGCCAAGGCGGATGGCCGGTATCCGCGTCGACTCCTCGATCGCGCCCGGCGTTCCCGCCCCGGCACCGACATGACTTCGCGAACTGTCGGCGGTCCGGTTGAACGCCATGGAGCCTGCCCTGGCCGAGGCCAACGCGTGGATCACCTCCACCTTCCCGGCCAGATCGTTCAGCAGCAGATTGGCATAGATCTTCGCGACGTTGTTCGGATCGGCCTCGACGATGACGACGCGATCGAACGCAGCGTTCTTGGCCGCCAAGATGGCGTAGAAGGCGCCGTGCGCTCCGATATCCAGGAATATCCGGCGCGGCGCAGACTTGCCGTCTGTCACCGCCATATGCTTTTCGGTCAGCGCCATGACATGAGAGACGCACTCGGGCTCCCAAACCCCCTTCAGCAGCAGATTGCGATCCACTTTCGACGTCTGATCGAGCAGGAACATCGCGCCCAGGCGACGCTCGACCGAGTAGCGGAACTTGAAGAGGCGCGCATAGCGCCTGAGCAGGCTCGGGAGCCATGGATCGAGCGGTCGAACGCCTAACAGCATACGCGGAACAGGTTTCATCTGCAGGTTCTCTGGGAGGAATTTGTAGCCGTGCTCTCCGTGTCGAAATGCGCGGCGCATGGCCGGACCAACAACGTAGCCTCAATGAATGGCACTGAATTGTCCGACGGTTGAAACGACAAAAGCAAGCGTTGAATTCTGGTAAATCGATGCAACTCGATCGTCGGTCGACGTTATGTGTCCACGGAACATCGCCACCACACCGCTTGCCGCGCCGTGTCCATGGGGTTATGTCGTCTCGCCAGAAGCAGACCGGGTGGCCGGACTGCCCACGAAGAGCGCGTGCCGCGCCATCCAGGAGGAAGTTGAATGCTCTCGCGTCGTCGTCTGTTAACCGTTGGCACCTCGGCTGTCGCCGGCGGCGTCATTGGCGCCCCCTTCATCGCCCGCGCGCAATCAGCCGAGTTTAGCTACAAGTACGCCAACAACCTGCCGCTGACGCATCCGATGAACGTGCGCGCCCGCGAGATGGCCGAGGCTATCAAGAAAGACACCAACGGCCGCGTCGAGATCGCCATCTTCCCCAACAACCAGCTCGGCTCCGACACCGACATGCTGAGCCAGGTGCGCTCGGGCGGCATCGAGTTCTTCACCCTCTCGGGCCTCATCCTCTCGACGCTCGTCCCCGCCGCCTCGATCAACGGCATCGGCTTCGCGTTCCCCAACTACGACACCGTCTGGAAGGCGATGGACGGCGACCTCGGCGCCTACGTGCGCGGCCAGATCGCCAAGGCGAACCTCGTCGCCATGGAAAAGATCTGGGACAACGGCTTCCGCCAGACCACGACCTCGACCAAGCCGATCACCACCGTCGACGACTTCAAGGGCATGAAGATCCGCGTGCCCGTGTCGCCCCTGTGGACGTCGATGTTCAAAGCACTCGAATCGGCGCCGGCGTCGATCAACTTCAACGAGGTCTACACCGCGCTGCAGACCAAGGTCGTCGACGCGCAGGAAAATCCCCTCGCCATCATCTCGACGGCCAAGCTGTTCGAGGTTCAGAAATACTGCTCGCTGACGAACCACATGTGGGACGGCTTCTGGTTCCTCGCGAACAAGCGCGCCTGGGACGCCATCCCGGCCGATCTCCAGAAAATCGTCGCCCGCAACATCAACGACGCCGGCATCAAGGAGCGCGCCGACGTGTTCGCCCTCAACGCCGGTCTCCAGAAGGAGCTTGCCGACAAGGGCATGGTGTTCAACCAGCCCAAAGCCGACAGCTTCCGCGACAAGCTCCGCACCGGCGGCTTCTACGCCGAGTGGAAGGGTAAGTACGGTGACGACGCCTGGGCCATCCTCGAGAAGGCCGTAGGCAAGCTCTCCTGATCACACACGACACGACAACCGCCGCGTGAGCCCCACGCGGCGGTCTGCTTTCCGGGGGGGGGGGGGCGGGCAGCATGGCCGCGACCGACCACACCATCGACATCAGTGACCTGAGCGAGAGCCGCGAGCCCCCGCGCGCCGGCTCGCTCTGGATGCGGCCGCTCGAGGCCATCGCCGCGCTGCTGCTGGTCGCGATCGTGTCGCTGCTGCTTGCCGGCGTAACGTCGCGCTACATTTTTTCTCTGCCGGTGGTGTGGATCGACGAGGTCGCCTCGATCTGCTTCCTGTGGCTCGCCATGCTGGGCACCGCGATCGCCCTCGACCGCAACGAGCACCTGCGGCTCACCATTGTCCTGCGACAGTTTCCCGAGCCGGCGCAACGGTTCCTCGAAACCCTCGGCTGCCTCATCATCGCGACGTTCCTGCTCGCGCTGCTGCGCCCGGCGATCGAGTACGCGATGGAAGAATGGGCGATCATCACGCCCGCCCTCAACATCCCCAACAGCTTTCGCGTCTCCGCAATTCCGTTCGGCTTCGCGATCATGCTCGCGATCGTGCTCGTCTATGCGGTGCGGACCTCGCTCCGCCGCGACCTCGTCATCTCGGCGCTCGTCATCGCGGCCATCGCGCTGGTGCTGTGGTACTTCACGCCGACGCTGATCCGCGCCGGCCAGAGCAAGATCATCCTCTTCCTCGTCGTATTCGTCGCCATCTGCCTCGCCATGGGCGTGCCGATTGCGTTCTGCTTCGGCATCGGCACGCTGAGCTACCTGGCGTTCGCGACGCGTGTGTCGACCTTCGTCATGATCGGGCGCATGGACGAGGGCATGTCGCACCTGACCCTGATCTCGGTGCCGATCTTCGTGCTGCTCGGCTGTATTCTCGACCAGACCGGCATGGGCAAGGCGATCGTCGATTTCCTCGCCTCGCTGCTCGGCCACGTGAAGGCCGGCATGTCCTACGTGCTGCTGTCTTCGCTGTTCGTGGTTTCGGGTATCTCCGGCTCCAAGGTTTCGGACATGGCGACCGTCGCGCCGGCGCTGTTTCCCGAGATGAAGCGGCGCGGGCACAGTCCCCGCGAGATGATCGCATTGCTCGCCACCGGCGCGGCGATGGCCGACACGGTGCCGCCGAGCATCGTGCTGATCGTGCTCGGCTCGGTCGCCGGCGTCTCGATCGCCGGGCTGTTCACGGCTGGCATCGTGGTCGCGCTGGTGCTGCTGGGCGCCCTCGTCGGCCTCGCACGCTGGAACAGCCGCCACGAGAACATGGAGGGCGTCCACCGCGCGCCGATGAAGGTCGTCGGCTGGACGCTGCTGATCGCCGGCCCGGCCCTCGTCCTCCCGTTCCTGATCCGCAGCGCCGTGACCGGTGGCGTCGCCACCGCGACCGAAGTATCCACGATCGCAGTGCTCTACGCGCTGATCGCCGGCATCCTGCTGTACGGCGGCATCACCTGGCGCACGTTCTACAAGATGCTGGTCGAGACGGCGTCGCTGACCGGCTCCATCCTGATCATCCTCGGCACCGCGCTCGCCATGGCGTGGGCGATCACCCAGGCCGGCATCGCCCAGCAGCTCGCGACGCTGATGACCGGGATGCCCGGCGGCTGGATCAGCTTCATGGGCGTGACGATCGTCGTGTTCCTGGTGCTCGGCTGCATCCTCGAAGGCCTGCCGGCGATCGTGCTGATGGCGCCGTTGATGTTCCCGATCGCCAAGCAGCTCGGCATCAACGACATCCACTATTCCATGGTGGTCGTGACCGCCATGAACATCGGCCTGATGGCGCCTCCTATCGGCATCGGCTTCTACCTCGCCTGCAAGATCGGCGGCGTGGCCCCGGACGAGGCGATCGGCGCCATCTGGCCGTACATCGGCGCGCTTATCGTCGGCCTTTTGATTATCGCCGCCGTGCCCTGGATCTCGACCGGTTTTCTGTAGGCGCCAACCGTCGGCGATCGCGCGGCCTGGATCAAATGTGATCGGGCCGCGGTGCTCAGCACCATTTCCAATCTTGGCACATCTCCCGCGGGACGCTAAGGTTGCACCATTATTGATTGTTTCTGATGTTTCTCCGGCGCGCTCGTCTGCAAGGTATTCGCTTGAGCAACGCCGGTCTGACACACGCGTGACGCTCACTGCACATTTTTGCCCTCGGCACCGCGAGCGAATGACTGCTGCGTGTGACGGGAGGAGGAGCGATGACCGACATGTCGAGCAATCATGAGAACATCGCTGAAGGTCAGCGAACACGGATCGTCGCAGCCGCGTTGCTGGCGGTATGCATCCTGGCCTACGCCTTCGCGGCAGGGGAATGGAGCTTTTCAGGCGCGATCCCCTCCGAGGGGTATCTGGCAACCAACTGGCAGCAGTTCGACCTGCCAACAGAGATTGCCAGGCGTCGCTGAGGCTTCAGCCGATCGCCAGGCCGAGCACGCGCGTCGCCCACGCGAGCGGCAGGGCTAGGCCGGACCTGATGAGCTGGCGACGGTCCATGGGTTGCCTCCCGACGATGATCGACCCGTCTCGCGAGCATACAGCGGACTTCGGCGAGGCCCAGTTCTCCGTGCGATGCGCGCGCAGGTCCGTGCCCCCCGCCGTGCCCCTTGACTAACCCCCCGCCCTCGCGTATCTCCCAGCCACCTGACGCGCCCGGGTTGGCGCGTTTTTTATTCTCTGCGGGCGTAGCTCAGTTGGTTAGAGCGCCGGCCTGTCACGCCGGAGGCCGCGGGTTCAAGTCCCGTCGCTCGCGCCATTGAATTCAATGGCTTAGCAGAGAACTAATCCCGAATTCGAAACGTTTCGGGGTCGCACCGGCAACGGTCGGTGAAACACTCAGGGAGAATTTGCTGGATTCCTGAAGTGCGACAGCTTCTGCAGCGCCTCGACGAGCGCGCGCACGCCGTCCTCGAGAGGCCCGGAATTATCGATCCGCACATCGGCCTCTGCAGGGTCGAACGTCGCCACGTCGCGGTTGAGCCGTGCGGCGATCTCGGACTCGGTCTCTCGACCACGCGCGGCGATCCGGGCTGCACGAATCTCGACCGGGCAATCGACGACCACCAGCGCCACCCGCGCGTAGCGCCGTCGCGCCGCACCCACAATGGTCCGCGAGCCGTTCACGATCACGACGCGACCCTCACGAAGGGCATGATCGACGCTCGCAGGAACGCCGTAGCAGAGGCCATGTGCCTCCCAGGCGAGGGCGAAACGACCCTCGTGGGCCGCCCGGCGGAACGCATCGACGCTCATCGAACCGTGGCTCTCCGTAGCATGAGGCGGACGCGTCACGATGCGATCAGGGAAGACGTAGCGCGCATCGGCGTACAGTGCCTCCCGGGCGCCGCCGATCAGGGCATCCTTGCCGACGCCGCTCGGGCCGAGGACGAGCACCAGTGCGCCGGGCGCGAGCCCCGCCGGCGCCTGAACTCCCTCGTCTTCCGCACGCGACACGCCGAAACTCCCGACGAAACTCCCGCACGCGCGGCAAGCCCGCGAGCGCGCAACTGGATCACAGTATATCGAGGTCACCGGTGCGGGCGAGCGGTTGTGCCGATATGTTAATGCGTGGCACCGCCTCTGTACCGTCACCCCAGGCGATGATAGCGTCTTCGTCAACTCGTGCGCGGACAACGGGGATAGCAAGGATGGGACGTTTCAAGGGCTACCTGCCGGCCGGCGTCATTCCGGCGACGCTGCTCGCCTTTAACGACGACTTCTCGATCAATGAGCCCGAGACGCGCCGGCATCTGGCGCACGTGGCGGCAACACGCGGCATCTCGGCGATCACCGTCAACGGCCACGCGTCGGAAGTTCACGCCTGCACGTTCGAGGAGCAGCAGCGCATCCTCGCGCTATCGCTCGCCGAGATCGGCGACCGCGTACCGCTGATCAACGGCGTCTACGCTGACGGCAGCCTGGAGGCGGCGCGCATCGCACGCATGGCGGAAGCGGAGGGCGCCTCGGCGCTCCTCGTGTTCCCGCCGAACAGCATGTCGGCGGGTGGGCAGCTCCGCCCCGAGATGGCGCTCGCGCATTTCAGGACGATAGCCGACGCGACCGATCTGCCGATGATCCTCTTCCAGTATCCGGCGACGACGGGCCTCGGCTATCCGTTCGAGACGCTACTGCGGCTGCTCGACGAGATCCCGAGCATTCGCGCGATCAAAGACTGGTGCGCGGATCCGATGCTGCACGAGAAGCACATCCGTACCTTGCAGGGGATGTCGCGGCCGTTCACCGTGCTGACAACGCACAGTGCGTGGCTGATGGCCTCGCTTACCATGGGCGCAAATGGCCTTCTGTCTGGCGCCGGCAGCGTCGTCCCCGATCTCCAAGTCGCCCTGTTCGAGGCAGTGAAGGCGAAGGACCTCGCACGCGCCCAGCGCATCAACGACCGGCTCTATCCGGTGCAGCAGGCGTTCTACGCGCCGCCGTTCCTCGACATGCACAACCGCATGAAGGAATGCCTCGTCATGCTAGGGCGGCTCGACCGCGCGGTGGTGCGCCCACCGCTCGTCAAGCTGCCGGCCGCCGAGATCGCACGGCTGAAGTCGGCATTGGATGCGGCTGGAATCGGTCCCGACGGCGCCATGCTAGAGGCGGCAGAGTAGGCCCGCCGAGCAACTGGAGACCTCTCTCATGTTCTTCTTCCGTAAGAAGGCCGAGATGGTCGCCCCCGACAAGGCGCTGCGTGGGCGCGCCAAGCCGATCCCCACCGCGCGGTTCCATTTCATCAGCGGCCGCGAGTTGCAGGCGCCCTATCCGGACGGCACCGAGCTCGCGATGTTCGGCATGGGCTGCTTCTGGGGCGCCGAGCGGAAGTTCTGGGAGCTCGACGGCGGCGTCTGGATCACCGCGGTCGGCTATGCTGCAGGCTTCACGCCGAACCCGACCTACGAGGAAGTCTGCTCCGGCCAAACCGGACACAACGAGGTGGTGCTCGTCGCGTTCGATCCCGCGAAGCGCAGCTACGACGCGCTGCTAAAGACATTCTGGGAGAGCCACAACCCGACCCAGGGCATGCGGCAGGGCAACGACGTCGGCACGCAGTACCGCTCAGGGATCTACGTCTACAGCCCCGCGCAGCGCGCCGCGGCTGAAGCGAGCAAAGCCGCGTACGCCAAGGCGCTGGCGGCCAAGCGCTTCGGCGCCATCACGACCGAGATCCTCGAAGCGCCGACGTTCTACTTCGCCGAGGACTATCACCAGCAGTACCTGGGCAAAGTCCCCTACGGCTACTGCGGCCTCGGCGGCACGGGTGTGGCTTGTCCGATCGGGGCTGGGGTGGACGCAGTGTAAATCTCCCTCTCCCCGCAAGGGCGGGGAGAGGGATTGCGAGGCGCTTGCCGCAATCTCCCAATCACAAAAGACGGGGGTGTGGGGGTGTCCCCCACGCGGGTGCAGGGCCTGCGGCCCTGCTCGCGACGAAGTCGCGATTAGCTCAGCTCGTGAATGCGGAAGTTGAGGCCACCACGCGGCGTGAGAGTCACCGTCGCGTTGATGCCCGGATGATCGCTCGCCGGCGCGTACTTGTTGCCGACGTACTCTGGGCGGAAGCGGCGCAGCAGCATCGAGAGCGCGAGTGTGTTCTCGACTTGGCTCATGGCGCCGCCGATGCACGAGCGCTTGCCGCCGCCGAACGGGATGTAGGTGTACGGACGGCGCTTCTTGGCAGCGTCACCCATGAAGCGCTCGGGTCGGAACTCCTCGGGCTCCTCCCAGAAGCGCGGATCGTGATGCGCGCCGTAGGCGAACAGCACGACGCGGTCGCCAGCCTTAATCTGCTTGCCGCCGATCTCGTCGTCCTTGGCGGCGACGCGAATGAGGCCCCAGATCGGCGGATAGAAGCGCATCGTCTCCTGGATCACGGCGCGCGTGTAGACGAGTGCCGAGTAGTCTCCTGCCACCGGCTCGCGCGAGCCGTAGACTTCCTCGCCCTCGCGGCGGATGCGCTCGACGATCTCGGGCGAGCGGGAAGCCTCGTAGAGCGCCCACGCGAGCGTCAGCGCCGTCGTCTCGGTGCCGGCCCAGAGATATTGCTTCAGCTCGTCGACCGCCTGCTGCTCGTCGAACTCCGGCACGCTCGGATCGGCGGTGACGGCCTGGATCATCTTCAGCAGCGTGCGCTCGCGCTCCTCGCGCGGATCGGCCGCGAAGATGGACGGCGGCACGCCGGCCCAGGCTTCCATCGCCTTCGCGATGTTGTCTTCCGAGATTTCGAAGTCCGCGTCCGACATCTTCTTGGTGCGCAGATCCTTGTGGCTCGGCACGTCGGTGTAGGTCTTCACGCACTTGAAGATGAAGTGCGGGTTGAACGGCATGTCGCGATCGAACAGCGCCTTACAGATCATGTCGGCGGCAAGAGTCCAGGTCTGCTCGACCATCTCGACGCTCTCGCCGGTGCGGGCGAGCTCGGCCCAGATGTCCATCTTCTGGCGGATCGCGGTGAGGAAGTAGGGCACGTACTCCGCGAACATGTCGGGATGGAACGCCGGCTGCTGCGGCATCCGAATCTTCTGCCAGAGCGCGCCGTCGTGCGTAATCATAGACTTGCCGAACACCGGGCGCAGGCCGTCGAAATACTTGATGTAGTCGTCGGCCTTGGTGACGAGCACGCGCTTGAAGTGGTCGGGCTCGGACAGGAACACGACGCGCTCGTTGCCCATGCGAACCTGGATCACGCCACCGTAGCGCTGCGTGAGCTGCGACAGCGCCGTCATCGGATTGGCGGTCGCGCCCTTCTGCAGCGCGGTCAGCTTGAACCAGATGCTCTCCTGGTCGCCGAGGCCCTGGGTGTGTCCAGCGGTCTGTTGCGCCGTCGTCGGAAGAGCAGTCGTCCCGGAATCCGCAAGCGCTGGCTCCGGGGTCGAAATCTCCAATGCACTCATCGCGTGTGTCCCCACGCCCGCGCGAAATGGCGCGGCCTTTCGAGGTTTGTCTTTACCCGTCCGGCTGTTTCCCTGCCCTTGCTGTGGCGGCATCTGAGGTGCCTTGAGGGTCTCGGTACACCCAGCTGTGCGGGCTGTAAATGCGACGGACAGAGCAGGGCGCACTTGATCACGCCCATGTGTCCGATTCGTCTGGCCTTTTTCCTACCGTGCCGAGGCTGGTTCGGGCGAGATCAGCCGCCCCGTTTGGTTAACGGCGGCCATTATCCGTACACGACCGGCCTGCAGGCGCGCGGCGCCCGACGCTACCAGGGCCAACGCGTGAGGATAGATCTGGTGCTCGACCGCCAGGAGGCGATCGGCGAGCGTGTCCGGAGTGTCCCCGTCGATCACAGGCACAGCGCCCTGCGCGATGATCGGCCCGGCATCCATCTCCGAGGTCACGAAATGGACCGTGCAACCGGCGATCCGCACCCCGTCCGCGATGGCGCGAGCGTGGGTATGGAGCCCCGGATAGAGCGGCAGCAGCGACGGGTGGATGTTGATCATCCGCCCCGCCCAGCGCCCGACGAACGTCGCCGTCATCAGCCGCATGAAGCCGGCGCAGGCGATCAGCTCGACGCGCGCGGCGTCCAGCGCGCTCTGCATGGCGTCCTCGAAGGCCTCACGCGTTGCATAGGCCTTGTGATCGAGGGCGGCGGTCGCGATCCCCTGCTCGCGCGCCCATGCGAGACCGGCGGCATTAGGGCGATTGGAGAGCACCAGCGCGATCTCAGCCGGGTAGTCGGCGGCCCGCGCAGCTTCGGCGAGCGCCATCATGTTCGAGCCGCGGCCGGAGATGAGAACGCCAACGCGACAGCGGGCCGTCACGGGGCAAACCTCAACTGGCCAGCATAGTCGACCGCCTCAGCCTGGCCCTTGCCCTTGGCCTCGCTGAGGACGCCGCGTGCCGGCGCTACACGGCCGATGCACATCGGTGCCTCGCCTGCGGCGCGCAATGCCTTGAGCACAAGCCCCCCGCGCTCACGCTCGGCGACGATCACGAGGCCGATGCCGCAGTTGAACGTGCGCAGCATCTCGGTGTCGTCGAGGTTGCCGGCGGACTTGAGCCAGCCGAAGACCGCCGGCGGCGCCCAGGACCCGACATCGATCGCCGCGCAGACGTGGTCCGGCATGATGCGCGGAATGTTCTCGGAAAGCCCACCGCCGGTGATATGGGCGAGTGCCTTGACCGCGCCGCCGGGGCCGCTGCCGCCGGTCGCGCGGATCGCCGCGAGCACCGATTTCACGTAGATGCGGGTTGGCGTCAGCAGAGCCGCGGCGAGCTTCATGTCGGCCGCAAACGGTGCCGGCGCGTCCCACTCCAGGCTCGCGGCGGCAACGAGCTTGCGCACCAGCGAATAGCCGTTTGAATGGACGCCGGACGATGGAAGTCCGATCAGGATGTCCCCTACCTCGATGTCGCCGCGCGGCAGCACGTGACCGCGCTCGACAGCACCGACGGCGAAACCGGCGAGGTCGTAGTCGCCGCCGCCGTACATGCCGGGCATTTCCGCCGTCTCGCCGCCGATCAGCGCGCAACCGGCTTCGCGGCAGCCGGCAGCGATCCCCGCGATCACCTCGCGCGCCATCGCAACGTCGAGCTTACCGGTCGAGAAGTAGTCGAGAAAAAACAGCGGCTCGGCGCCCTGCACAAGAAGGTCGTTGACGCACATGGCAACGAGAGCGACGCCGATGGTCGCCTGCTGGTTCGCCACGATGGCGAACTCCGGCCTGGTGCCGACGCCGCCGTTGGCGGCAACGAGGATAGGGTCTTTGTAGCCGGCCGCCTTGAGATCGAAGAGGCCGCCGAACCCGCCGAGGTCGGCGTCGGCGCCCGGCCGCCGGGTTGCCTTCACCAGCGGCTTGATGGCGGCCACCAGGGCATTGCCGGCGTCGATATCGACGCCGGAATCACGGTATGTAACGGGGGCGTCGGGGTCTGCACCGGCGCCGTTGTGACCAATCGACGTCATACTGCCCTCGCATCAGACGGCTGGCGGATCACCGGTGAGCGGACTTCCCGCCACGCCTCGGTCAGGATCATGTGGAGGCCTGTGGGAGGCCGGCGCTTTCGGCTGGCGCTCAACCCTACTTTCGCCCGAATGGTCGTGACCCCAATGGGCGGTCGGGCCGGGGATAGCAACCCCAGGGCGATCGTGCAACACAGCGGCCGGACTATTCCTGCGGTGATGATCAAGTTTTGGCGAAGGCAGGGACAATTGACCTACGGGAGAGGGCTTTTGGGCAACAACCGCGGCGCGATCTGGACCCTAATGGCGGGCGGCCTGATGGTGCTTGCCGCCGCCAGCGCCGACACCGCATCCGCCGCCGAAGGCCGCATCTTCGTGATCGGCAATTATCCTGTCGAGGCGCGTGCCAGTGACGCCGTAAAGGCCAAGGAGCAGGCGATCCAGGACGGCCAGCAGGCCGCCTTCCGCTCGCTGCTTAAGCGGATCGTGCCGGTCACCGCCTACGCGCGCCTGAAGGAGGTCAAGCGGACGCCGGCCGGACCGCTGATCGAAGGCTTCTCGGTGCGCTCGGAGCGCAACTCGTCGACCGAGTACATCGCGAGCTACGATTTCTCGTTCCAGGCGGAGGCCGTCCAGCAGCTCCTCGACCGGCACGCGATCCCCTACCTCGACAAGCAGGCGCCGCGCATCGTCCTGGTGCCGATTTATCAGGCCGGCAACCAGCCGGCGAGCGTGCTTGCCGAGGCGAGCGATACATGGATGTACGCCTGGCGCGGTCTCGATCTCCAAAATTCGCTGACGCCGGTGACACTCGGCCAGACCAAGCGCCAGATCAATCCTGACACCCTCAAGGCCGCACTGAGCGGCGATACGGCCGCGCACCGGACGCTCTCGACGGAGTACAACACGTCGCTCGTGGTCCTGGCGGTCATCGAGCCGAACGCCGACGGCAAGAAGGCGACCGTCACCCTGGCCGGGCAGGATTCCGTCGGCTACTTCCAGCTCGCACGCAACTACCGCCTCGATGGTGATCTCGCCTACACGTCCGAGCTTGCGGCCGTTGTCGGTCTGGGTGTGCTCGAAGGCCGCTGGAAAGCCGCCAACGCAAACCAGATGACGGCGCGCGCCCCCGATCCGTGGGCCGGCCGTTTCGATCCGGCGGCAACGCCGGGCGCCCCACCGCCACCCGGCGGCTTCGGCAGCGCGCCGCCGACTGCGCCGCGCGCCAGCGGCGAGACGCTGCGGCTTGCGGTGTCGTTCCAGGGCATGGGCGAGTGGCAGCAGATCAGCCAGCGCCTTTCGGCGACGCCGGGCGTCGGCAATCTGGAGGTCGAGGGCCTGTCGGCGCGCGGCGCACGCATCGCGCTCAGCTTCCCCGGTGGACCGGAGGAACTCGCCCGCGCACTCTCAACCCAAGGGCTCAGCCTGCGCCGTGGTCCGGATGGATTGGTGCTGTCGGCGAGGTAGGGCTAAACGCCCTTCAACCCGTCCTGGAGCGCGGCGGCGAAGTCGGCCATGCCGGTCTGGCGGCTGCCGCGATGGCGCTCGGCGGCGAGCACGCCGCGTACCACCGCGAGGCTGTCCGGGATGACGTCGTTGACCAGCACATAGTCGTACTCCGACCAGTGGCCAATCTCGACGCCCGCCGCGGCGAGCCGGCGCGCCACCACCTCAGGACCATCCTGGGCGCGCGACTTCAGCCGCTGCTCGAGTGCTTCAGCCGACGGCGGCAGGATGAACATGCGCACTAAGTCAGCGGCGGAGGTGGACGCCGCGAGCTGCTGCGCCCCCTGCCAGTCGATGTCGAACAGCACGTCGCGCCCCGCCGACAGTGCCGCCATGACCGGCCCGCGTGGCGTTCCGTAGAGGTTGCCGTGGACGTGCGCCCATTCGAGCAAGTCGCCAGCGTCGCGCATCCGCTCGAAAGCAGCGGTGTCGAGGAAATGGTAGTCGCGCCCGTCGACCTCGCCGGGGCGCGGCGCCCGCGTCGTCACCGACACCGACATCACGATGTTCGGCTCCGCCGCCATCAGGGCCTTGGCGAGCGTCGTCTTGCCGGCGCCGGACGGCGACGACAGGACCAGCATCACGCCACGCCGCGCCTTGTGTGTGCTCGCCATCGGGTGCCTACTCGATGTTCTGGATCTGCTCGCGCATCTGCTCGATCACGGCCTTGAGGGCAAGACCGGCGCGGGTCGTCTCGATGTCGTTGGCCTTCGAGCAGGTGGTGTTGGCCTCGCGGTTGAACTCCTGCGCGAGGAAGTCGAGCCGGCGGCCCGCCGGCTTGCCTCCCGCCATCATTTCGCGCGCTGAAGCCACGTGCGCGCGCAGGCGCTGCAGCTCCTCGTCGACGTCGGCCTTGACCGCCAGCAATGCCGCTTCCTGATGGAGCCGCGTCTCGTCGAGCGGCGTGGCGGAGTCGAGCAGGCGCGACACCTGCTCCTTGAGGCGCGCACGGATCGCGTCGGGCGTGCGGCCGGGCGAGGCCGCGATCGTCTCGACCAACCCGCTGATCGACGCGAGTTGCTCCTCGATCACCGGTGCGAGACGGCGTCCTTCGGCACGTCGCGCGTCGACGAGCTGGGCAAGCGCACGATCGAAGCTCGCGAGCATCGCCGTCTGGCGGGCCTCTGCCGTCTCCTCGGTCTCGACGCCCTCCGCCACTTCGAGCACGCCGCGCAAGCCGAGCAGTCCCTCGACGCTCAACGGCGCGAAGTCGCCGCTGGCACGCACCCGCTCGGCGATGGCGAGCACTTTCGCCAGCGCGTCCTCGTTGATCCGCAGATCCGCGCCGCCATCCTCGCGTGTAACGTTGAGGCTGACCGAAACGCTGCCGCGGGTCAGCGCCGCCCCGATCCGCTCGCGCAGGCGCGGCTCGAGCGCGTCGAACCCCGGCGGCAGGCGCAGGCGCACGTCGAGACCGCGGCTGTTGACGCTGCGAAGGTCCCAGCGCCAGGCCACCGCCTGATGCCGCCCCTCGTCGCCGCCGAAGCCGGTCATCGAGGAAACGGGGGCGGATGCGGAATCGGCAGGCTTGGTCATTGGGGAATCATGTCTCGACTGGTCGTGGCGGCGGTAGCGCTCCGGGAAGGGCACCGCGGGGTGTATAAGGCGTGCCCAAACAAATGTCCCGTGGTTCGAGCGGCCGGGCAACACCTATCCGCGCCCGCCTATGCCGCGCCCTGCAGCCGCGCCACGCAGGCCGCAACCCCCTCCTGCCACGGCGGCAGGGCGACCCCAAACGCCTCCCGAAGCCTGGTGCAGTCTAGTCGCGAATTGGCCGGGCGGCGGGCAGGGGTCGGATAGTCGGCGGTGGTGATTCCCGTCACGCTGGCACTCGGGCCGCCGCGCTCCGCGGATACACGCATGATCTCGCGCGCGAAACCGCACCAGGTGACGGCGCCGCTGCCGGCCGCATGGTAGGTCCCCCAAGGCGCCGTGGCGGGATCGGTGGTCACCCGCCGCGCGACGGCAAGGATCGCCTCGGCGAGATGGGGAGCGTATGTCGGGCTGCCGATCTGATCATTGACGACGCGCAGCTCCGGCCGGTCGGCGGCGAGCCGCAGCATCGTCTTGACGAAGTTGGCGCCGAACGGGCTGTGCACCCAGGCCGTGCGCAGGATCACGTGTCGCGGGGTGGCAGCGCGCACCGCGACCTCGCCGGCCAGCTTCGAGCGCCCGTACGCGCCGAGCGGCGCGGTCGGATCGTCCTCGACGTACGGCGTGGCCTTGGTGCCGTCGTAGACGTAGTCGGTCGAGATGTGGATGAGCGACGCACCCATCTTCCCGGCCGCCTCGGCGAGCCGCGCGGGGCCGTCGGCATTGAGGGCCATCGCCGCATCGGGCTCCGACTCGGCCTTGTCGACGGCGGTGTACGCGGCAGCGTTGACGATCACGTCCGGCTTGAAGTCGGCGAGCGTCTTGAGCACGGACGCGGGCCCGGTGAGGTCGAGCGCCGGCCGACCGACCGCAAACGCCGTGACGTCCGAGGCCGATGGCGCGAGTTCGATCATCGCCCGGGCAAGTTGGCCTTGCGCTCCGGCAATCAGCAGTCGCATCGCCTATCCTTTTTTCCGATCAGAGGCTCGCGGCAAGTATAGCGTAGCGGGCGCCCTTCCCGATCGCCACTAGTGTCAGAAACACGAGGAAAGGCGTCCGCAAAACGCCGGCGATGAACGTCAAGGGATCGCCGATCACCGGCACCCAGGCGAGCAGCAGCGACCATAGCCCCCAGCGCCGGAAGCGCGCCCCCGCGCTCTCGATCGTTTCGGCCGAGAAGGGAAACCACCGCCGCCCCTCGAACCGCCGGGCATGGCGGCCGAGCCACCAGTTGAAGGCCGAGCCGCCGACATTGCCGATCGTCGCGGCGAGAAACAGCGCCCAAACGGGCGCGATCCCCGCCTTGATCTGCGCGACCAACACCGCTTCCGATGGCAGCACCAGCAGCGTCGCCGCCCCGAACGCCGAAGCTAGCATCACCAGCAGTGCAGCCGCCGCATCCCAGGTCACGCCGCCCGCCTCCCCCTTCCGCACTCCGCGCCGGCTGGTTAGCAGCAGAAGGTGCCTCTACGCCACTGCACCATGGACGCGGCGCGGCGGAGGGCGTATCCAGCGACGTGGAACAACCGATCACCGTCCCCCCTGTCCGCCCCGAGGAGACATCCCGATGAGCATCGCCAAGAGCCTCGAAATGCCCTGCGACATGAGCCTCGACGCCAGTGCCGTCGCGACCCTCTCGAAGATCACCACGGCCACGATCACGACGATCCTGCTCAAGAAGGGGCTGCGCAACACCTGGATGCGCAATACGAAGCCGCTGCGCCCCGACCAGCCACGCATCGTCGGCCGCGCCTTCACGCTGCGCTTCGTGCCCTGGCGAGAGGATCTGGCGACGCCGGAATCGTGGTCCTCGCCGGTCTCGACCCGCGCCGCGATCGAGGCCATGCCGGCCGGCTGCATCGCGGTCGGCGACGCCATGGGCGAGACCGACGCCGGCATCTTCGGCGACATCCTGTGCGCGCGCATGGCGAAGCGCGGTGTGGCGGGCCTCGTCACCGACGGCGTCGTACGCGATGTGGCGGGCGTGCTGAGCACGGGGCTCCCCGTCTGGTGCCAGGGCGGCTCGGCGCCCCCATCGGTCGCGCGCCTCACGTTCGTCGCGTGGCAGCAGCCCATCGCATGCGGCGGCGTCGCGGTATTCCCCGGTGACGTGGTGGTCGTCGACGCCGACGGCGCGGTGCTCATTCCCGCGGCCCAGCTTGACGCGATCCTGAAGGAAGGTCCCGAGCAGGAGCGCATGGAAGGCTGGATCATGGACGAGGTCGGCAAGGGCGCGCAGCTCCCCGGCCTCTACCCGATGAACGCCGAGACCAAGGCGCGCTACGAGGCCAGCAAGTCCAAGGGCTGAGCGACCTACGCCGCAGCGGAGGACACATGACGCTCCGTGGCAGTTGCCTGTGCGGAAGTATCCGCTACGAGGTCACAGGGCCGCTCACCGGCGCGCTCAACTGCCATTGCTCGATGTGCCGCAAGGCGCACGGCGCCGCCTTCCGTTCCCGCGCACGGGTTGCAGCGACAGACTTCCGCTGGACCCAGGGCGAGGACCTGATCATCTGGTACGAGTCCTCGCCCGGCAACCATCGCGGCTTCTGCCGCGCCTGCGGAACCGCCTTGCTCAGCCGCTTCGATTTCGATCGTTCGGCGTATGGACTGCCGCTCGGGGCCCTCGACGACGATCCCGGCATCAAACCGCAGATGCATGTCTTCGTCGCCAGCAAGGCGCCGTGGTTCGAGATCACTGACGATCTCCCGCAATTCGACAGCTTTCCGCCGTCCGGCGAACCTGTTGCCGATTTGCGCGCCGGAGACGGCCTCGAATCCGACGCGAAGGCGTAACCCTCTGAAATATAGGCTGATGGCGCCTTCACCAGCATCCTGCTTGTAAAACCGGCGCCGGCCATCATATGCTTGAGATGGACGGTAGATTCCCGCCGCCCATCCGGGTCAGCCCGGCACGCCAGACCATCGGTCGCAAGACCACAAAAGGTCGCCAAAACGGCTTGATGAAGAAGAGGACGCTCACCAAACGATGAGAACCACCCCCGAGGGTGCTCGCGCGAGCACGCCTCCCTCCGAGTTCGCGTCCGAGCGACGCGACTCCACTGCCCTGGTGGACCGGATCGTCCACTGGCTCGACGACGCCAAAGCCGAGGACGTCGCGGTCATCGATCTCAAGGGCAAATCTTCGATCGGCGATTTCATGGTCATTGCGACGGGCCGCTCCGACCGCCATGTCAACGCGGTAGCGGAACAGCTCCAGCAGGCGCTCAAGGACGAGGGCCAGGACCGCGTGCGCATCGAAGGTCAGCCGCAGTGCGACTGGGTGCTGATCGACACCGGCGACATCATCGTTCACGTCTTCCAGCCCGAGATTCGCGAGTTCTACAATCTCGAGAAGATGTGGTCCGCCGACCGCGCGGCCGAGCCGACGGCACACTGAGGCGTACCTGCCGAGGCTCGACGCCGATGCGCGTTGCCCGCGTTTCGTGCGAGGGTGAGCCATGCGCCTGACCATCGCCGCCATCGGCCGCCTCAAGGAGGACGGCGAACGCGACCTCATCGCGCGTTACATGAAGCGCATGTCCGCGGGTCGCCCGATCGGCATCGCGCCGGTCACGATCGAGGAGCTCCCCGAGAGCCGCATCGCCGACATCAACGCGCGGCAGGCCGATGAAGCGGCCCGCCTCCTCCACCTGACCGCCGATTGCGACCTGCGGATCGTGCTCGACGAGCGCGGGCGCACGATGACGAGCCCTCAGTTCGCGCAATACCTCGGCGCCCGCCGCGACGACGGCGTGAAAGCGGCGGCGCTGCTGATCGGCGGCCCCGATGGCCACCCTGCCAGCCTCACCGGACAGGGCGCACATCTCACGCTGTCGCTCGGGCCCATGACGCTGCCGCACGGCCTCGCCCGCGTCGTTCTCGTCGAGCAGATCTACCGCGCGATCACGATCCTCTCCGGCCACCCCTATCACCGGGCGTGATGGGGCCTACTTCCGCCGTTTCGCTCGCTCGGCGAGAAAGCCCTTCATGATCCGCTGCGGCTCACCGGTCGCATAGGCTTCAAGCGAATAACGTACGCCGGCGGCCGTCGCGTCGTCGAAACCCGGCTGCGTCAGCGCGCGCAGGCGCTCCTTGGTGAGCCGCATCGCGACCGGCGGGACCTTCAACATCTCCTCCGCGATCGCGATCGCCTTCGCCAGCACCTCGCCCTCGGGCACCAGATGATCGGCGAGCCCGATGGCGTGCGCGCGTTCGCCCGAGACGAGGCCGCCCGACAGGGACAACTCGCGGTTCGGTCCATGCCCGACATAGAGGCTCATCAGATAGGTGCCGACGATGCTCGCAAGACCCGCGCGGGTCTCGGGCTGGCCGATCCGCGCGCCCGGATGCGTCACGCGCACGTCGCAGCAGAGCCCGATCTGCATGCCCGCACCCGCCGCGATGCCGTTCCACGCCGCCACGGCCGGCTTCGAGAGATCGCGGACGGACTGATACAGACTCCGCAATGCCGTACACCAGCCACGCACCTGATCGATCTCGAGGTGCGCGGTCTCGTTCAGATCCTGCCCGGCCGAGAACGCCTTGCCAGCGCCCGTGATGACGATCGCGCCGACATCGGCGTCAGCTTCGGCTGCAGCCATCGTCGCGATGAATGCGCGCCGCAGGTCCGGGCTGACGGCATTGAGCACCGACGGCCGGTTGAGCGTCACGACAAGCACGCGCCCGCGCCGCTCGGTCAGGATGAGGTCACCGCCCACGCTTTTTACTCCGCCATCTTCTGCGATCAGTGAGTCTGAGTTGGATCAGGCATCCAGCGCCAGAGTTGAAACGGTGGTTCGGTCGCCCTTAGACATACGTCGATCGTTACAAGATCCCCGTCTTCGCTATGTCGAGTATGTCTTTCCAACACGGCTTCACCCGTTGCTCCGGCCACGGGCATACCATACGAGCGGACTTCTACACGCCACGTTCCTTTGTCTATCGCATCAATCACACTATTCGCCCCGCCTACTGCACTGCACCTGTCCCAGGCCACTCCTTTGATTTCGATGACATCTTCCCAAAGATGAAGCTCAGCGGATCGAATTGTTTCATAGATTGCATACTGTTGGTCATCGCGTATCAGGCTCAGCAATATCGTCGTACTCACGGAACGCTCCGGCCCTGTTAGGGAAATCTCGTGACCCGATCACGTGTTCTAGCGATAGTCTAAATCATTCGGCAATTGAGATGGACCGTTCACATGATCGACGAAATGACCGGCGCCTCGACCCACGCCTATGTCGACGACCCGCGCAACGCAACGGTCCTGATCTCAGTGAGCGGGAAGCTGGTGCCGCGCCCCGAAGCGACGGTATCTGTGCTGGATGCGGGCTTCGTGCTCGGCGACGGCGTGTGGGAAGGCCTCCGCGTCATCGACGGCGGCATCGCGTTTCTCGACCAGCACCTCGACCGGTTGTACGAGGGCGCACACGTGCTGCGCATCGACATCGGGCTCTCGCCTGCTGAGCTGACCCAGCGCCTGTTCGCATGTCTCGCGGCGAACAACATGCGCGACGGCGTGCACATCCGCCTCATGGTCACGCGCGGCTTGAAGCGCACGCCCTACCAGGATCCGCGCGTCACCATCGGTCCGGCAACCGTCGTCATCATTCCCGAGTACAAATCGCCGAGCCCGGAGATCGCCAAGCGTGGCCTGAAACTGTTTACCGTGCACGTGCGCCGCAGCGGCCCCGACGTACAGGATCAGAAGCTCAACTCGCATTCGAAGCTCAACTGCATCCTCGCCTGCATCCAGGCGACCGAAGCCGGCGCTGACGAAGCCTTGATGCTCGACGACCGCGGCGCCGTCGCGACGTGCAATTCCACCCACTTCTTCATCGTCCGGCGCGGCGAGCTGTGGACGTCCAGCGGACTGCATTGTCTCGGCGGCATCACGCGCGGCAACATCCTGCGCGTCGCGCGTGAAGCCGGCATTCCCGCCTTCGAGCGCGACTTCTCTCTCGTCGATGTCTACGGCGCCGACGAGGCGTTCTGCACCGGCACGTTCGCTGGCGTGACGCCGGTACGCTCAGTCGACGGCCGCGCCATCGGCTTTCGCGCGGCGCCATCTGCGGACGGCAACGCGGCCGGGCCCATCACGCGCCGCCTCGGCGAGCTTTACAAGACTCTGGCCCGCGCGGAGGTCGTGCGCCCATGAGCCGTGCACCCGACCTCACGATCGCCCGTATCGCCATGTGGTCCGGCCCGCGCAACATCTCGACGGCGATGATGCGCGCGTTCGAGAATCGGCCGGATTGTGTCGTATGGGACGAGCCGTTCTATGCCGCCGAGCTCGCGCGCTCGGGCCGCGATCATCCGATGCGCAACGAGACGATCGCAGCGGGCGAGACCGACCCGGATCGCGTAGTAGCGCGCGTGCTGGGCGCGCCCGGTGACCCCGACAAGCCGGACGCGACGATCTTCTACCAGAAGCACATGACGCACCACATGCTCGACGGCTTTGACCGCTCATGGATCGCGCAGGTGCGCAATGCGTTCCTGATCCGCGATCCCGTGCGCGTGCTGGCGAGCTACACGCGCACGTGGGAACAGGTCACGCTCGCCGATATCGGCTACGTCCAGCAGAGCGAGATTTTCGAGTCTGTCACCGATCGCCTCGGCCATGCGCCGCCGGTGATCGAGTCCGCCGACGTGCTCGCTGATCCACGCGGGATGCTCACGACGCTCTGCGCCGCGCTCGCGATACCGTTTCGGGAGGAGATGCTGTCGTGGCCACCCGGGCGGCGCAAGAGCGACGGTGTCTGGGCGCCGGCATGGTATGCGAACGTGGAACGCTCGACGGGTTTTGCGGCGCCGCCACCCGATGCCTCTGCACCGGTCGCACTTCCGCCTCACCTCCAGCGCATGGCCGATGCCGCGCGCCCGCACTACGAACGCCTTGCGCGATTTCGCCTCGCCGCGCCATCATCGAGCTGACAACACTCAGGAAGGAACGCCCATGGTCCTCGCCCATATCGGAGACTTCGCGATTGATCGCGTCGTCGAGCTCGAGCGTCCGGCCTTCATGGCGCGCGAATTCTTCCCGGCCTGCACGCCCGAGCAGCTCGCCGATGGCAAGGCGCGTCTCGGGAAGCTGATCAGCGCCGACGACAAGCTGGTCATGAGCTTCCACTCGTTCGTGCTGCGGACACCGAAGCACACGATCCTGGTCGATACCTGCTGCGGAAACCACAAGCCCCGCCCGGCGCGCGCCGAGTTCAGTATGCTCCAGACCGACTATCTCACGAAGCTTGCGGCAGCGGGCGTCAAGCCGGAGCAGGTCGACTACGTGATGTGCACGCATCTGCACTGGGATCATGTGGGCTGGAATACACAGCTCGTCGACGGCCGTTGGGTACCGACATTCCCCAACGCCAAGCACATCATCGCCAAGCGCGAGTATGACTACTGGGATGACATGTACGCCAAGGGTAATCGCGACAACATGCACGTGCTGTCGTTCGAGGACAGCGTGCTGCCGGTCAAGCGCGCCGAGCTGGCCGTGCTCGTCGACGACGACTTCGAGCTCGAGAAGGGACTATGGCTCGAGCCGTGTCATGGCCACTCTCCCGGCCTCGTGCTGATCAACGTCGCGGGCGGTGGCCAGCGCGGCGTCTTCGTCGGCGACGCGATCCATCACCAGTTGCAGCTCCTTTATCCCGATCTCTGCTGCCGCGTCGACTCGGACATGGCGATGTCGGCGAAGAACCGCCGCGCATTCCTCGAAAAGCACGCCGACACCAGCACGATCGTCATGCCCGCGCATTTCCCCATGCCGACCGCCGGCCGGATCATCCGCGACGGCAGCGCGTTCGCGTTCAAGGGAACCACTGCATGATCGATCAACTGCTGAGGCTGTTCCAAGGCGCCAAGGCGCCGCCCGTCGAGGAGCCCCATCTCGCGGTCGCGGTGCTGCTCGTCGAAGCCGGTCTCATGCAGGGCGACTTCAGTTCGGACGAGCGCACGATGACGGCACGCCTGCTCTCGCGCCGCTTCGGACTTCTGCCGGACGAGGCCGACGAGCTGATCGAGCGCGCCGAAACGCGGGCGCGCAGCACCGCGCAGTATTTTCCCTTCACCAACTCGCTCAACACCAACATGAGCATCGAGGACAAGATCGAGGTCGTCGAAATGCTATGGCGGATCGCCTATGCGGACGGCCACCTCGATGCCTTCGAGGATCAGCTCATCCGCCAGGTCGCCGGCCTCCTTCACGTGCCCGATCGCGACCGTATGGACGCGAAGAAGCGCGTGATCGACGGGATGTAGTAGGGCTGATTGATCGTCGACATCTGGCGAAATGGGAGCGAACGCCGGCGTTCGCGTTCAGTGCCGCCCCTCACCCTGACCCTCTCCCCGCACGCGGGAGAGGGAATTCAGCGGTGGCGATCGAAGATCGCGCGGCGAATCTCAGACTCGCGAGGCAGTTCCGAGGCCGCAGTAGCCGAAGGCGTTGCGGACCGCGGAAAACTAACCGTGCTTCCCGTGGCAGTGCTTGTACTTCTTGCCGGAACCGCACGGGCACGGCGCGTTGCGTGACACACGACCCCAGGTCGACTCGTCCTGCGGATCGACCGAGCCGTTCTTGCCGCGCGACTTCACGGGCTCGGCCCGAGAGCGCGGCGGCGCCTCCCGCAACGCCGCGCCCGAGGCAATCGCCGCATCGGCAAGCGCGAACTCGTCTTCGCCGGTCAGCGGGTTGACGTGGTGCGCCTGCATCGGCGGCAGATCGAATTCCTCCGCATCCGGCGGCGCTTCGCCGGGTGACATGCGGATGTGCATGAGTTGTCCGGTGACCGCCTCGCGCAGGTTCGACAGCATCGCCTCGAACAGCGTGAAGCTCTCCGACTTGAATTCGTTGACCGGATCGCGCTGACCATAGGCGCGGAAATTGATGACCGTGCGCAGGTGCTCCAGCACGACGAGATGCTCGCGCCACAGATTGTCGAGCGTCTGCAGCAGCACTGACTTCTCGATGTCACGCATCCGCATCCGACCGACCGTCGCGGGCGTCTTGCTCGGTGCCGAATCGATCGCGTCGACGAGGCCTTTCGCCTCGGTGTACTCGCGCAGGAAGGAGTAGCCGATGCCGGCCGCCTGGGCTTCGGCCTCCTGCCGGGTAGGGCCTTCGATCCGGATCTCTTCGCGGTTCGAGTCGAGGAGTGCGCGACCCAGCCGCTCGAAGGTCTGGTCACCCGGCGGCAGATCGACCAGCGCCTGAAGCTCGGGCTCGGTCGCGACGAACGCCATCATGCTCTTCGCCTGGTCATAGCCGGTGAGCACGTTGGTGCCGATCTCCTCGGCGAGCTTGTTGTACTTCTCCTCGACAGCCTTGTTCAGCCGCTCCAGGATCTCCTGGTCGGCGATGCCTTCCTCTTCCGCCCAGGCGGCGATCGGAGCATCGATGCCGAACACTTCCTGGACCCTGGTCTTGAGGCCTTCGGTGTCCCACTGCTCGGCGTAGGCCGACTCTGGGATGTGCGTCTTGACCAGCTCCTGCAGCACCTGCTGGCGCATGTCGTCGATGGTCTCGCTGACGTCCTCGGCGCCCATGATGTCGATGCGCTGCTCGAACACGACCTTGCGCTGGTCGTTCATCGTATCGTCGTACTTGAGGACGTACTTGCGGGCGTCGAAGTTGCGCGCCTCGACCTTCTTCTGCGCGTTCTCGAGCGCCTTGTTGATCCAGCGGTGCGTGATTGCCTCGCCTTCCTCGAGACCGAGCTTCTTGAGCATCCCGTCGATGCGGTCGGCCGCGAAGATGCGCATCAGATCGTCTTCGAGCGACAGATAGAACTTGGTGCGGCCGGGATCGCCCTGGCGGCCCGACCGGCCGCGGAGCTGATTGTCAATGCGCCGGCTCTCGTGGCGCTCCGTGCCCATCACGTAAAGGCCGCCCGGATACGTCACCGTCTTCGCCGGGCGATTGCCCTTGGCCGGCTCCAGCTCGATCGTCTCGGACGCCTCGAGCACGAGCTTGCGGTTGACCTCGATCTCCTCGGCGATCTTGCGAATGCGGCGCTCGCGCTCCGGCCCTTCCGGGATATCGGCAAGCTCCTCCTGGACCCGCATCTGCAGGTTGCCGCCGAGCTGGATGTCGGTACCGCGGCCGGCCATGTTGGTTGCGATCGTGACTGCGCCCGGCACACCTGCCTGCGCGACGATAAACGCTTCCTGCTCGTGATAGCGCGCGTTGAGCACCTGATGCGTGATGCCGCGCTGCTTCAGCAGCTCCGACAGCATCTCGCTCTTCTCGATCGAGACCGTGCCGACCAGGACCGGCTGCTTGCGCTTCTGCGCACTCTCGATCTCGCGCACGATGGCTTCGTATTTCTCCTTGCTCGTGCGGTAGACCTCGTCGTCGAGGTCCGCGCGGCCGACCGGCACGTTGGTCGGGATCTCGAGGACATCGAGCTTGTAGATGTCGAGGAATTCGTCGGCCTCGGTCGACGCCGTACCGGTCATGCCGGCGAGCTTGTCGTAGAGCCGGAAATAGTTCTGGAAGGTGATCGAGGCGAGCGTCTGGTTCTCGGGCTGGATCTGGGCGTGCTCCTTGGCTTCCAGAGCCTGATGGAGCCCCTCCGAGTAGCGCCGGCCCGGCATCATGCGGCCGGTGAACTCGTCGATGATGACGACCTCGTTGTTGCGCACGATGTAGTCGCGGTCGCGCTGGAACATCTTGTGGGCCTTGAGGGCCTGGTTGATGTGATGCACGACCGTGACGTTCTCGATGTCGTAGAGCCCGTCGCCCTTGAGCAGCCCAGCTTCGTTCAGCAGGCGTTCGATGGTCTCCTGGCCGGCCTCAGTGAAGGCGACCTGCTTCTGCTTCTCGTCGAGCTCGTAGTCCGTCTTGTCGAGCTTCAGCATCAACGCGTCGACAGCGACGTAGAGCTCCGAGCGATCCTCGACGGGGCCGGAGATGATGAGTGGCGTGCGCGCCTCGTCGATCAGGATCGAGTCGACCTCGTCGACGATCGCGAAGGCGTGGCCGGCGAGCTCGTGCGGGCGGCCGCCGAACTGCACCATGTCCGACACGCGCATCTTCATGTTGTCGCGCAGGTAGTCGAACCCGAACTCGTTGTTGGTGCCGTACGTGACGTCGCAAGCATAGGCGGCGCGGCGCTGCTCGTCGTCGAGGTCGTGAATGATGCAGCCGACGGTGAGGCCGAGGAACTTGTAGACCTGGCCCATCCAGTCGGAGTCGCGCTTGGCGAGGTAGTCGTTGACGGTGACCACGTGGACGCCGCGACCGGCGAGCGCATTCAGGTAGACCGGCGCGGTGGCGACCAGGGTCTTGCCTTCACCCGTCTTCATCTCGGCGATGTTGCCCGAATGGAGGACCATGCCACCAAGGAGCTGGACGTCGAAGTGGCGCTGGCCGAGGGTGCGCTTCGCCGCCTCTCGGACGGTCGCGAACGCGGGGACCAGCAGATCGTCGAGCGTCTGGCCGTCGGCGAGCTGCTTGCGGAACATCTCCGTGCGGGCGCGCAGCTCGGCATCCGAGAGCTTGGCCAGTTCCGGCTCGAGCGCGTTGATCTCCGCGACCTTCGGCCGGTACCCCTTCAACATGCGGTCGTTCGACGAGCCGAAGATCTTGGACGCAATCGAGGCGAGCGACAGCATGAACGGTTCCCCAGTTCCTGTGGCCTGCAGCGGGCGCACCCAGCAGGAGTTCGACGTCAATGTACCCGTTGAGGCACCGGCTTGCACCGGGCCGCGCTGCGATTCGATGGGGCTTCGAGATGAGAGAGGCCGACGATCGAGCAGCCACCAGGCACTGCCAACCCAACCGGGCACGCATCCAGCCGGCACGCTGGAGAGATAAGGACGGCGCCAGGGGTTGTCAACGAACGCGCGTCAAATCGCAACTGCGAAACGGCAGCCGTTCAGCGCCGCTTAAGGCACCGTCGCTCATGGCCGCTGGCCACGTCGCTCAGGGCCGCTGGCCCTGGGGGCCGGAGTACGTAAAACCCTTCGGAATGTCGCCGGCATCGCGCAGGAGGAAGCGGTCCAGGTCCTCGGCGTCCCGTTTCGCCTTACGCATTCGTCGCAGCTTCTCGTCGATCGACTCCCGCGACATCCGGCCGCCCTTGCCTGATTTGGGTACCGGCTCGCGCGCCGATTCCTGGTCCGGGCCGATCGGCGCGCCGCCACGCTGCCGCCGCCGATCTTCCGCATCGGGCTGATCTGACTCGCGCCCGACGCGCGCGACCACGTTCGGGCCGGGCCGCTCGTTCGCTTGCTGCGGTGCCTGCTGCGGCGGGAGAGGCGGATCCTCGATGACACCTTTCGGCGGCCCTTCCGTGGCGGCCTTCGGCAGCACCTCAGTGACGGCCTTCGGCACGTGCGGCTCATCGAGCGGTGCGCGAGCCGTTGGCGTTGGCTCGGCGATCCCCTCGTTCGCAGGTGCAGCCCGCGGCATGCTCAGACGCCGAGGCAGGGACCGGCGCGGCTCCTCGGGCACGGGTGGCGCGGCGGCGACCGGTGGCTCCGTCACACGCGCGGGTGGCGGCGGCGCGCGCTCAATCTGCTTCTCGAGTTCCTTGGGCTGCCGCCAGGCGCCTATGATCGCATCGCTGGGGCGGCGGGTGAGGTCGTAGGCGACACCTCCCTGTGGTCCACCGCCCGGACCACTGCGGGGCGCGGCTGATTCGCGAGACGGCGCCGCGCGACCCGCCTGCTCGCCGTGGCGCGGCGCATCGGCATTGCGCACGAACAGTACACCAGCCGCGAGACCGACCACGACGACGACACCGAGCAGCGTCAACGCGACCGGCAACAGTCGTCGCGGCCGTTGGCGCGGCAGCGTCGTCACCTCGACGACGGGTAGCGGGTCGAGAGGATAGGGGTCGTAGAGTGTCGCCCGCTCGACGAGGAACGGCGCGCCGTTACGGAAGCGCGCGGCGCGCGTCGCCAGCGATTGTCCTTTCGACGGGCTCGCGTCTCGCCCAGCAACCGCATCCGACCGCGCGGGCACAGCATGGCCGCGCTCATCATGGCCGCGATCATCGGGCCGCTGGGATGCGACCTCCGTCGCGCTCGACGCTTGCGGATGCGTTGGGCGTTCGCTCATCGGGTATTGTGCTACCTGCGCTACCTACATCCCGTGGACGCGGTTGCCACCGCTGAATCCATCCGAATCCGGAACATACGCAGCACGTGATGACGCACCGAATCGAGGAAGCATAGCCCAATCGGCCCCCTATGTCCGACAACCCCCGGGATAACGGCACCGGGACACCACAGGAGCGCCGTTAGTGCGGCTTGACGGACACTCCGCGATGTCTGATGACCAGCTCTGGCAGCGTCTTGACAGCACCTGGGCAGCTAACGGAGCAAACGGATGATCGGGCGGCTCAACCACGTCGCAATCGCGGTCAAGGACATGGCGGCCGCGGTGGCGGTCTACCGCGATTCGCTCGGTGGCGAAGTCTCGGAAAAAGTGCCGCAGCCCGAGCACGGCGTATCGACCGTGTTCGTCGCACTGCCGAACACGAAGATCGAGTTGCTGGAGCCGCTCGGCGCCAACTCGCCGATCGCGAAGTTCCTCGAGCGTAATGCAGACGGTGGCATCCACCACATCTGCTACGAGGTCGACGATATCATCGCAGCACGCGATCATCTCAAGGCGACCGGCGCGCGCGTGCTCGGTGACGGCGAGCCGAAGATCGGCGCGCACGGCAAGCCGGTGCTGTTCCTGCATCCGAAGGATTTCTGCGGAACGCTGGTCGAGCTCGAGCAGGCGTGACGCCGATCGGCGACGTCCGAAACGTCGCCATTTCGCTTGTGGTAAACGCGCGCGGCGCGGCGCGAAGAAACAGCGCAGTTTTCAGTGCACTATCGATGTTGCTCGTGCGCGTGCGGCTTATCGTCAGCGGCGCATCAAGGCTTGACCATGTCGCGAGCGCGCGCGAAAACTTTGCCGGCGCAGTATGATGCCGCGCCGGTCGACCGCTCAGCATGGACCCGACATGGATGTCCCTCCGGCCGATCGCGCAGCCAACTCAATCCAGCCTTGTGATCCCGGCTTTGTGATCCATTGAGCCACTTCAAGGAAGAAGACATCGTGGACCTCCGTGGCTGGAGCCAACGCCACATGCGCGCGCCCGCAGACAAACTTAGGCGCACAGGAGTTGTCGTCGCCGCATGATGAGTTTTCTAGTCCGTCGTTCGCTAGGCGCTGGCATCCGGCGCTGCAGCGCTCTGCTCGTCGCGCTCGCCGCGTTGGCCGCGTTGGCCGCGCCGGCGAAATTGTCGCCCGCGATAGCTGGACCGACGACCCTTGAGCGCATCCTCCAGCGAGGCCACGTCGTCTGCGGCTTCACGCGCACGTCGCGCGGCTTCGCGAGCGTCGATGCGCGCGGCGTGTGGTCCGGTTTCGATGTCGACTTCTGTCGTGCGCTCGCCGCCGCGGTCCTCGGCAAAGCGGATGGGATCAAACCGCTCACCATCTCCTCTTCGGCGGCACCGGCGGCGCTCATCTCAGGCGAAATCGACGTGCTCGCGACCAGCACCACGATCAGCCTGTCGCGCGAGATCGGGCTCGGCCTCAGGTTTCCGAGCGTCCTTTATCACGACGCGACCGCGCTTTTGGTCAAGCGCGCGCAGGGCGTCACCAGCGCCCGCGAGCTTTCCGGCGCCAGCATCTGCGTCGGATCCAACCCCGAGACGATCCAGGCACTCGCCGCTTTCTTCAAGACCTACAACATCCGCTACGAGGCAGTGGTCGTCGAGAAGTGGGAGGAGATGGTCCAGGCCTACACGAGCGGCCGCTGCCAGGCGCTGAGCGGCGACGCGGCGATGCTGGCTGAGTTGCGCACGCGCCTCGCCGGCTCCGGCGAGCACCACATCCTGCCCGAGGCGCTGGCGATCACCATGCTCGGCCCTGCCGTCAAGCGCGGCGATCCCGGCTGGTACGACATCGTCCGCTGGACGATCCACGCCCTGGTCGCGGCCGAGCAGCTCGGCATAAGCCAGAACCGGATCGAAGCGCTGAAGGCCTCCTCGCAGGTCGACGTCCGGCGTCTGCTCGGCATCGACAGCGACATCGGCAAGCCGCTCGGCCTCAAGAGCGACTGGGTCTACCAGATCGTCAAGGCGCTCGGGAATTACGGCGAGATCTACGAGCGCAATCTCGGCCCGAAATCGACTCTGAAGCTCGAGCGACGTGCCAACGACCTGTGGAACAAGGGTGGCCTGATGGTGGCGCCGCTCCTGCGCTGACGACCGCAGAGAGAGTAGGCCAGTGCTTCCATTGGCTGGGCTGGCCTGCGCATCGCGCGCTTTCGATCCCATCGTGAGCCGTGCAAGGATCACTGTCATACCGGCGCGACATGCACCCGGATCTGCCGGGGCACGCGCGCTTTACCTGACTACGGAGATGCCGAATGGCTCAGCGACCGATCCAGCTCCATTATTGGCCGACGCCCAATGGCCACAAGATCACGATCATGCTCGAGGAATGCGGCCTGCCTTACGAAATTGTGCCGGTCAACATCGGCAAGGGCGACCAGTTCAAGCCGGAATTCCTCTCGATCAGTCCCAACAACAGGATGCCCGCGATCGTCGATCCCGACGGTCCCGGCGGCAAGCCGATCGCGGTGTTCGAGTCCGGCGCCATCCTCCAGTACCTCGGCCGCAAGACGGGCAAGTTCTATCCGAGCGAAGAGCGCGCTCGCGTCGCCGTCGAGGAATGGCTGTTCTGGCAGATGGGCGGCCTCGGGCCGATGGCTGGCCAGGCGCATCACTTCCGCAACTACGCGCCCGAGAAGATCAAGTACGGCATCGATCGCTACACCAATGAGGTCAACCGGCTCTACGGCGTGATGAATACGCGCCTCAAGGACCGCGACTTCCTCGCCGGCGACTACTCGATCGCGGACATGGCGAGCTATCCCTGGGTGCGCCCCTACAAGAACCAGGGGCAGGACCTCGCGGAGTTCCCGGCGCTCGAAGCCTGGTTCAGGCGGATGCGCGAGCGCCCCGCCGTCGCCAAAGCGGTCAAGGTCGGCGAGGAACTGCGCAACAACTACAACCTCGCGACCGACAAGGACGCCCAGGCGGTGCTATTTGGGCAAAGGGCGCGCTAATATTGCCGCGGTCGCGTACGGCTTCGCCTACACGCGCCGCGGGCTGCCTCACGGTCGCATTCTTACCGCGCGGCCTTCGGCCGCCACCTCAACGCCCGCCACCTCAGCAGCCCATGTGCTCGGCGAGCTCGGGGAACGTGTCGACGACGAGATCGCAGGCAGGGTTGGGGTTCGGATCGGGAGGACCGGCCGGGCCCCACTCGAGCGGGCGGCGCACGAAGCAGGTCTTGAAGCCCTCCTTGCGCGCGGCGTCGAGATCGAAGTTGTGACAGGCCACCATCAGGATTTCTGACGGCTTCAGTTGCAGCAGCTTCGCCGTCGCCTGGTAGGCCTCGGGCCGCACCTTGTAGACGCCGATCATCTCGCAGCTCACGATGGCGTCCCACACGATGCCGTTGCGCCGCGAGACGTCGATGACGAGGCGCGGCGTGAGCAGCGTGAACGAGACGCAGGGGTATTTGGCGCGAAGCCGATCGAGACCCGGCACGAAATCCGGCCACGCATCGAGCCTGAACCACCCCCGCCAGATCTCGTCGCGCTCCTCCCTGGTCAGCGCTCCGAGGCCGAAATCCTGCACCACGCGGTCGAGCTGCTCGCGATGGACATCGTCGAAGTTGAACCGGGGCGCGAGCTGATTGACGATCGCGCCAAGCGACCGTCGCCGGTACTCGTTGACGACCGCACCCCAGTCCGCGGAAAGCCCGCGCCGCCCAGCGGCCTCCGCCAACGCCCGCGACAATCCGCCGTGCCAGTCGAGTACGGTACCGCCGGTGTCGAACGTCAGAGCTTTGATTTCGCGCATTCTTACTCTCCGGAACGACTGCCTGATCCAGCGCGTCTTCGCGTGATCGCCCATCTGGTCCACCGGGCTTGATTCAAGTCAAATTCTAATATTCGCATATTATGTTATTAACCTGCTCATCCAACGGCTGGAGATTTACCATGCACCTGCTCCAACAAAGAGCTTGGTCGCCGTACGCGGCCGGCGTCGTGATCGGGCTCCTGCAGATCCCGACCTTCCTCCTCATGAACACGGCGCTCGGCGCCTCATCGTCGTTCGTCACGGTGGCCGCCCACATCGCCGCGTTCTTCGATCCCGCCGTCGCCAACCTCAAATACTTCGCGAGCCACATGAGCGGCGCCAAGAACTGGTGGCAGGTCGCGGTGGTCGGCGGCATCGCGATCGGCGCGTTCCTGTCGATGCGTCTTTCGGGCGCGCGTCGCCAGGCGATCTCGCCGGTATGGGCGCGCGTAATGGGCGTGCGCTCGCTCGCGGTCCGCGCGCCGATCGCGTTCGTGGCAGGCTTCATCATGCTGTTCGGCGCCCGCATCGCCGGCGGTTGCACCAGCGGTCACGGCATCTCCGGCATCGCACAGCTTTCCGCCGGATCGACGCTCGCCGTCGCCGCCATGTTCGCCGGTGGCATCCTCACTGCGCTGCTGATGAAGCGCGCCTGATCCCTTGCCCAGAAGGAGATTCCCATGTCGGTTTTCACCGCAGTCCTGATCGGTCTCGCGACCGGCATCGTGTTCGGCTTCGCCCTCGAGAAGTCACGCGTATTCGAGCCCGGCGTCATCGTCGGCCAGATGCAGCTCAGGAATTTTCTGATGCTCAAGATCTTCCTCTCGGCAGTGATCACCGGGCTGATCGTGCTTGCAGTGATGCACGGCGCGTTCGGCGTGAAGATGTACTTGAAGCCGCTGCTGTTCCGCGCCGACCTCATCGGCGGGTTGATCCTGGGCGCCGGCATCGCGCTCGCGGGCGCCTGCCCGGGCACCTCGATGGCGCAGCTCGGCGCCGGCTATCGCGATGCATGGTTCATCGTCCTCGGCGGCATCTTCGGCGCCATGGCGTACGGCTACTTCTATGACCCGCTAACGGCTCTCCTGCCCGACAAAGGCGACCAGATCGCATTCGATAAGTTGCTGGGACTGCCGTTCTGGGTCACGGCGCTGGGGCTCGCGGCGGTGTTGGCGATCTCCCTCGGCGTGTTGGAGCGCATGTCGCCGTGGCAGGGCGAGGTCGGCCCTGACGTTGACGGTCTGAGCCCGGCCGAGACTGAGGCCGCTGCAACTGCGCCGACCAGCACAGGTTACCCGCGCGGCGTTTGACGTCCCCGAAGGCGAATCGCACGAAAGGCCGGCCTCAGCCGGCCTTTCGGCGTTTCAAGGCCCGACGCCATGCCGGTGCACAATGCGGATATCGCACCGCGCCGCATTGGTCGGCCCCCCGCCTTCCGCTACCCTTGCGCCATGACCCACCCGATTCCCCTACAACCCGCTGCGCCCGCTGGCCCACGCTTCGTGCACCTCAAGGTGCATTCGGCCTATTCGCTGCTGGAAGGCGCGCTGCCGATCGAGAAGCTCGGCAAGCTCGCGGCCAAGCTCGGGTTCCCCGCGCTCGCGCTGACCGACACCAACAACCTGTTCGGCGCGTTGGAGTTCTCCGACAAGGTCGCGAAAAGCGGCATCCAGCCGATCACCGGCGTCAGCCTCGCCGTCGACTTCGAGGAGGCGCCGAGGAACGGCCCGGGTATAAGCGGTTTGCCGGCGCTCCCTCAGCCACGGCGCGACGGGATGCTGGCCCTGCTCGCGATGAGCGAAGCGGGCTACATGAACCTACTCAAGATCGTCAGCCGCGCGCATATGGGCACCGGCGACGGCGAGGCGCCGCACGCCAACTTCGCGCACATCGCCGCCCACGCCGAGGGCCTCATCGCGATGACGGGCGGTCCCGATGGCCCGATCGACGGCGCTCTCGCCGACAACCAGGGACCCGTTGCCGAGGCGCGCCTCAAGAAGCTCAAGGATATCTTCGGCGACCGGTTGTATGTCGAGATCCAGCGCCACGGCATGGCGCGCGAGAAGCAGGTCGAGCCACTTCTGATCGATCTCGCCTACGCGCACGACCTGCCGCTCGTCGCGACCAACGAATGCTACTTCGCCGACGCCGACGACTACGACGCGCATGACGCGCTGATCTGCATCGCCGAGGGCCGCTACCTCAACGAGGACAACCGCCGGCGCCTCACGCGCGAGCATCATTTCAAGACCGCCGACGCGATGGTCGCGACGTTCGCCGATCTCCCCGAGGCGCTGGACCACACGATCGAGATCGCGCGGCGCTGCGCGTTCCGACCGCAGGGCCGCAAGCCCATCCTGCCGAGCTTCGTGCAGACGAGCGACGGCGCCAGCGCCGAGGAGCGAAACGCCGCCGAGGCCGCCGAGCTGACGCGGCAGGCGAAGGAAGGGCTCGCCGCCCGGCTCGCCGACGGGCCGGCCGAGGGCTACACCGTCGCCGACTACGAGACGCGCCTCGCCTACGAGATCGACGTCATCGCCAAGATGAAGTTCCCCGGCTACTTCCTCATCGTCGCCGACTTCATCAAGTGGTCGAAAGCCAACGGCATCCCGGTCGGCCCTGGCCGCGGCTCCGGTGCAGGCTCACTCGTCGCGTGGTCGCTGACGATCACCGACCTCGATCCGCTCCGCTTCGGATTGCTGTTCGAGCGTTTTCTCAATCCCGAGCGCGTCTCGATGCCGGACTTCGACATCGACTTCTGCCAGGACCGTCGCGAAGAAACGATCCGCTACGTTCAGCAGAAATACGGGCACGATAGGGTCGCGCAGATCATCACGCACGGCAAACTGCAGGCGCGCGCGGTGCTGCGCGACGTCGGCCGCGTGCTGCAAATGCCGTACGGGCAGGTCGACCGGCTGTGCAAGCTGGTTCCCAACAATCCCGCCAATCCGGTGACCCTGCCCGAGGCCATCGCCGGCGAGCCGAAGCTCCAGGAAGCGCGTGACGAGGAGCCGGTGGTCGCTCGCCTGCTCGAGATCTCGCAGAAGCTCGAAGGACTCTACCGCCACGCCTCGACCCACGCCGCCGGCATGGTGATCGGCGATCGGCCGCTCGACGAGCTGGTGCCGATGTACCGCGATCCGAAATCGAGCATGCCGGTGACGCAGTTCAACTGGAAGCTCGTGGAGGCCGCAGGGCTCGTCAAATTCGACTTCCTCGGGCTCAAAACACTGACCGTGCTGCAGAAGGCGCTGCAGCTCATCAAGAACGGCCGCGGCATCGACATCGATCTTGCCGCATTGGCGCTCGACGATACGAAGAGCTACGAGCTCCTTGCCAAGGCCGACACGGCGGGCGTGTTCCAGCTCGAAAGTACGGGTATGCGCGAGAGCCTCAAGCGCCTGAAGCCCGACCGCTTCGGTGACATCATCGCGATGGTGGCGCTCTACCGCCCCGGCCCGATGGACAACATCCCGACCTACATCAACCGCAAGCATGGCGACGAGCCGGTCGACTATCTGCACCCGATGCTGCAGAGCATCCTCGAGGAAACCTACGGCGTCATCATCTACCAGGAGCAGGTGATCCAGATCGCGCAGGTGATGGGCGGCTACACGCTCGGACAGGCCGACCTCTTGCGCCGCGCGATGGGCAAGAAAGACAAGGCCGAGATGGCCCGCCATCAGGAGAAGTTCGTCGAAGGCGCGATGGCCAAGGGCGTCAAGAAGGCCGAAGCCGCCTACATCTTCGAGCTCGTCGACAAATTCGCCGGCTACGGCTTCAACAAGAGCCACGCGGCCGCCTACGCGCTCGTCAGCTATCACACGGCGTATCTGAAAGCGAACTTCCGCGAGGAGTTCCTCGCCGCGTCGATGACGCTCGACATGGCCAACACCGACAAGCTCGCGATGTTCGCCTCCGAGGCGCGCAAGGCCGGCATCGCGGTGCACCCGCCGTGCGTCAACGCGTCGGATGTGGAGTTCACGGTGGAGCTGCCTACTTCCCCCTCTCCCCGCTCGCGGGGAGAGGGTAGGGGTGAGGGGCGGCCACAGACCGCAGCGCAAGTTTCCGCCCCTCACGTCGTGCTGGAAGCACGCCTCCGGCATGACGACCCTCTCCCCGTAAAGGACGGGGAGAGGGAAAAAGGCGCAATCCGCTATGCGCTTGCTGGCTTGAAGAATATCGGTCGCGGTGCCGTCGAGACGATCGTCAGGCAGCGCGCCGAGAACGGCCCCTTCGCGGACCTCTCCGATTTTGCGCGCCGGTTCGACAGCAAGGCGGTCAACAAGCGTGGCCTCGAAACGCTGTCGGCCGCCGGCGCATTCGACGCGCTCGAAAAGAATCGCGCGCTGGCGCACGGCAACGTCGAGAACATGATGGCGCTCGCCCAGCGCCTCGATTCCGATCGCTCGACCGGCACCAACGATCTGTTCGGCATCGGCGACGGTCCGCTCAAGATGGACATCCGCCCGACACGCGCCTGGACGCCGATCGAACGCCTGCAGCACGAGTTCGGCGCGATCGGCTTCTATCTCTCCGGCCATCCGCTCGACGCCTACGCGAACGTGCTCGGCAAGCTGGGGGTCAGCCGCTACGTCGACTTCGAGCAGCAGGCCGGCCTGACTGTCGCCGCCGGCCGGCTCGCGGCGATCGTTGTCTCGGCGAGGGAGCGGCGCTCGCAGAAGGGCAACAAATTCGCCTTCGCGATGTTCTCGGACGCCACCGGCCAGTTCGAAGCGGTCATCTTTTCGGAGACGCTGGCGCGCTCGCGCGACCTGCTGACGGCGGGCACCGCAGTGCTGCTGTCGGTCGAAGCCGAGCGCGACGGCGAGACGGTGAAGCTGCGCGTCCAGAATATCGAGCCGCTGGAGCAGGCCGCCGCCAATGTGCAGCGCGCACTGCGCATCGTCCTCGACCGCCATACGCTGCAAGCAGCCAAGGCCGATCCGATCGCGGAGCTGCGCGCGCTGCTCGATCAGGCCCCGCCCGTAAACGGCAAGGGCGGCGAGATACACTTGGCGCTGGAAGTCGACAGCGTGCCTGGTTCACGCGGCACACCGCGCGAGATCGAGTTCACGCTACCCGGCCGCTACGACATCGGCCCGCGCCAGCAGGGCCTGCTGATGACCGTCCCCGGCGTGCTCGAGGTGGTGGAGATATAGCTTTTCCTCGCCGCGAGCGCCGACGGCTGCGCCTACCGGCGTCGCGGAACTGCCTCGCCGGTCGGTGCTCCTGCTTCGCGGCCTTCGGCCGCGACCGATAAGAGTGTCGGCGTAACTTCTCGATGGCGATCGAAGATCGCAAGGAACGTAGTCCAACCGGCGAGGCAGCCCGCGGCGCGTGTAGGCGTGACGCCGAAGGCGTGCTTTCAGCACGACGGCCTACGCGACCGCGGGAAAAGAGCTACTTCTGCGGCCGGTTCTTCGCCCACTCCGTGTACTTCTTCGCCTTCTCGTGGGTCTCGGCGTAGTACTTTTCATACTCCGCGCCGACCATGATCTTGATCGCAAGACCGGCCTCCTCGAGCCGCTTGATGTGCTCGGGATCTTTCATGGCCTTGCTGAAGGCTTCCTGCAGCGTTTTCACCAACGCCGGGTCCATGCCCTTCGGTCCGGCAATGCCGCGCGTCGAGCTCGAGATGACGGTCGGCATGCCGAGTTCCTTGGTGGTCGGCACGTCAGGCAGGAACTTGGAGCGCTCGACGTCCATCACGGCAAGCGCGCGCACCTGTCCGCTTTTCACCTGCGGAACGATGCCGCCGACATTGTCGAACGAGACGTCGATGTTGCCACCGAGCGTCTCCTTCATCTGCGCGGCACCGCCAAGCAGATGCACGATGCGGAAGTTCACGCCCGGATTGACCTCCTCGACCATCAGGATGGCCAAGTGATCATCCGAGAGGATGCCGGTCGTCGCCGCGCGCATCGTGCCGGGCTTGGCCTTGGCGGCATCGAGGAGGTCCTTGAGCGTCTTGAAGGGGCTGTTGGCCGCCACCCAGATGACGCCGGGGTCGAGCACCTGGTTCGCGATAGGCGTGAAACTGCCTTCATTGAAGATCGCCTGGCGCTCGGGATCGAGGATCGTGGTGTTGGTCGCCGGCAGGTTGAGGAAGCCGATCGTGTAGCCGTCTGGCTTGGCGCGCGCGAGTTCAGTCCAGCCGACCTGGCCGCCGGCGCCACCCTTGTTCACGACGACCACGGGCTGGCCCATGATCTTCTCGGCGATACCGGAGACGACGCGGGCGCCGATATCGGTCGAACCGCCGGCCGGGAAGGAGACGATCATGTTGATCGGGCGCGTCGGGTACTGCTGGGCGGATGCGGGCGCCGTCACAAGCGCCGCAGCGATTGCAGCCGCCGTCGCAACCGTCGCTAGTCTTAGCAATCTCATGGGTGGTCCTCCGCTTTGCTGATCGCCAATCGAATTGGCCGTTGATGTCGAGTGTCGTAATGCCTTCTGCTAATCGGCGTTCGGATCCCTGATCTCCTTGGGTGCGAATTGCATCGCCGCGAAGGCGAGAATGACGACCGCGAGCGCAAACAGCGACGCCGACAACGGCCGCGTGACAAAGATCGAAAAGTCGCCGGCGGACATCTCGAGCGACGTGCGCATCGATTTCTCGATCTGCGGCCCAAGGATGAGACCGAGCACCAGCGGCGCGAGCGGAAAATTCAGCTTGCGCAAAAGATAGCCGACGACACCACAGCCGAGCATTACCCACAAGTCGAAGACGCTCTGATTGATGCTGTAGGCACCGATGATGCAGAAGAGCAGCGTGCCGGCGCAGATGTACTGGTAGGGGATTTCCAGGATCTTCGCCCACAGCCCGACGAGCGGCAGGTTGAGGATCAGCAGCAGCACGTTGCCGATGAAGAAGCTCGCGATCACTGCCCACACGAGATCCGGCCGCTCCTGGAACAGCAGCGGTCCCGGCGTCAGCCCGTTGATGATGAAGGCGCCCATCAGCACCGCGATGGTCGGCGAGCTCGGGATTCCGAGCGTCAGCAGCGGTACCATGGAACCGTTGGCGTAGCTGTTATTTGCCGTCTCCGGTCCCGCGACGCCCTCGATGACACCCGTGCCGAACAGCTCGGGATGCTTCGAGAGGCGCTTCTCGAGAATGTACGACATGAACGTCGGGATGATCGCGCCGACGCCGGGGATGAGGCCGAGGAAGAACCCGAGCCCGGTGCCGCGCCAGATGGCTCCCATCGAGCGCCGCCATTCGTCGCGCGAGGGGATCAGCCCGCGCAGGTTCGTTTTGATCACCTCCCGGTAAGGCTTCTCGATCGTCGCCAGGATCTCGCCGACGCCGAACAGGCCCATGACGACCGGGATGAAGCCGAGACCGTCGTAGAGCTCCGGCACGCCGAACGTGAAGCGCGGCGCGCCGCGCACCGGATCGAGACCGATCAGCGAGATCAGCAGCCCGACGACGGTCATGACGATGCCGGCGATCAATGAGTTGCCGGCGAGGCTCGTCACCAGCACGAGGCCGACGATCATCAAGGCGCAGAACTCGGGCGGACCGAAACTCAGCGCGAGCCGCGACAGCGGCGTCGCCACGACCACGAGCAGCATCGTCGCGACCACGCCGCCGATGAATGAGCCGATGGCGGCGATGCCGAGCGCGGCGCCGGCGCGGCCTTTCTTGGCCATCGCGTGGCCGTCGATGCAGGTGATGACGGACGCCGCCTCTCCCGGCACGTTGATCAGCACCGACGTGATGGTGCCGCCATACATGGCGCCGTAGTAGATGGCGGACAGCATGATGATGGCGCCAGTGGCGTCGAGCTGGAAGGTCAGCGGGATCAGGATTGCCGTGCCAGCCGCCGGTCCGACGCCGGGCAACACGCCGATCAGCGTGCCGAGAATGCAGCCGATCATGGCGAACGCCAGATTGGTCGGCGTGGCCGCGGCCGCAAAGCCCGCCATCAGGTGATTGAAGGTCTCAACCATCGCCGCCGACCTCCTGCCCCATCACAGCCCGAGCCCCCCGATCGGCAGCGGCACCTTCAGCCAATAGAAGAAGCTATGGAAGACGCCGAAGCTCAGGACCAGCGCGACGATAAGGATCGCCACGTAGTTGCGCGCGCCGAGCACGAGCAGCACGAGAGAGACGAACAAGAACGAGGTGACGCGGTAGCCGAGCGGATCGAGCGCGGCGAAGGCTGCGACCATCAGCACGATGAGGCCGACGATGCGGAACATCGCCGCGCGATCGGGCACGAGGTCGTCGCTCGGCGCGGCATCGGCGACCCCATCTGGCCCCTCCGTACCCCGCACCAACCCGGCGATAAGAGCAACGGTCAGCACTATGCCGAGGACTGCAAGGATCAGCGGAAAGAAGCCGGGGCCTGGCCCCAGCGCATCGAGCAACGGCAGCTTGGACGACAAGAATGCCGTGCCGGCAAACAGGAACAAAAATGCCCCTGCCGCGACGAACCACCCGCGCCTCACGCTCGCGTCCTCCCTTAGACGCCATACCTTTTTGTTGGTGGTAGCGTAGCACGTGACCGCCGCGCCGCAACGCCTATCAGGCACCAAAAAAACCGGACGCGAGGGATGGGCAGGGTCGCCGCACTGCACAAATTCGCCACACGCAGCACACGAAGGTCCTGCTACAAGGAGCTGCGCCGCGCCTGACCGGTGCACGCCAGGACGGACGAGCTGTGAGGCTGCATGAGCCCGATCAACGCACGAGTTGAGACCCTGAAACGCGATCCCACGTTCGCGACGCTGTCGCGCTCGCTGGAGGTATATTATGGGGATGCGCCGCGCGAAGCGGCCATGGACGCGCTCTATGCGCACTTCGTCAAACCCGGCGACCTCGCGTTCGACATCGGGTCTCACATCGGCGATCGTATCGGTGCTTTCCGCCGCGTCGGCGCGCGCGTGGTAGCGCTGGAGCCGCAGCCACTCTGCGCCGCCGTCATCCGCGCACTCTATGGCGACGATCCCGATGTCGTGCTGGTGGAGAGCGCGTGCGGGCCGGTAGCCGGGCACTTGAAACTGCATATCAACTCGTCCAATCCGACCGTCACCACCGCGTCGCTCGATTTCGTCAAGGCCGCTGACGGCGCCGGCGGCTGGGAGGGACAGGTCTGGGACCGTGAGATCGAGGTTCCGGTCACCACGCTCGACGCGCTGATTGAAGCGCACGGGATCCCGGCTTTCGTGAAGATCGATGTCGAGGGCTTCGAGGCCGACGTGCTGGCGGGGCTGAGCCGGGCGCTGCCGGCGCTGTCGTTCGAGTTCACCACCATTCAGCGCGACGTGGCGCTCGCGTGCCTCGATCGGATCACCGCGCTCGGGGACTACCGCTTCGACGTCGCGCTCGGGGAATCCCAGAAGTTCGACCTCGGGCGCTGGTCGACCGCCGCCACGCTGCACCGCTACATCGCCAACCTGCCGCACGAAGCCAACTCCGGCGATGTCTATGCGGTGCTGCAGCCTCCCCCGGCGTAGGGGTTGCCACCCCGCGGAGGCCGTCGAGCCGGGACTGCGGTCTGCGCGGGGCAGAAGGGCGCCCAGGGCAGCGAAACGTCGCCCGTCGCCCTTGCCTTGAACACCCCTTCGCAGCCATAAAGCGCTTCCGACCGCATCCGTTCGCCGTCACACCGTCGAACCCCGACTTGCTGTAGCAAGGAGCCTGCCGTGTCCACCAACTCGAAGATCGTGCTCATCGACCGTCATCCCGGCCGCTCGACCCAGACCATCGGGATTGCGCGCGCGCTCGGGACCGATCCCGACCTGATCCACGAGCCTTCAGTCGGCGTGGTGGGCACGAAGGGCGACAGCCAGTGCTACCTCGGCGTCCTCGACAAGGTCGACGCAGTGCACGCGCGCCTCAAGGCGCGGATCGGCATGGAGCCGGGCAAGCTCAAGCTGCGTCTCGTGCAGCCCGAGTACACGATCGCGACGTCGGACGGCATCCGCAACGGCACGCGCGAGATGCGCTACTCGCTGATCGGGCGCGAAGTGACGAACGACGCGATGTGCGAGCACCTCGAGGCGACCGGCCTCGCCGGCACGATCGCGATCGTCGCCTGCGACAAGCCGCCGGTCGGCACGCTCGCGGCGCTGCTCGAGCACAACCAGCCCGCGATCATAATGTCGGACGGCTCGATCCATCCCGGTCACGATCCTAAGACCGGTGAGACGATCGACCTCGTCACAGCCTACCAGGTCGCCGGCCACCCGGACGCGGACTACCGCCAGCACATCGCGTGCTTCGCCTGCCCAGGCTACGGCAGTTGCGGCGGCATCTTCACGTACAACACCATGCAGACATTCATCGGCGTCGTTGGCATGCAGCCGCTGGAGATGGTGGCGCCGCCGTCCGACGATCCGCGCCGCACTGGCGAGTTCGCCGACCGGCTTGTCGACCTCCTCGCGATGATGATGGAGAAGGACATCAAGCCGCGCGACATCGTCGTACGCGACTCGATCCGCAACGCCGTCATCGTCGCGATGGCGATCGGCGGCTCGACCAACGTGACGTTGCACGCCCCGGAAATCGCGCGCGCTGCCGGCTACGCCGATTTCTGGAAGGAGATCATGACGCCGGAAGAGTTCAACCACCTCTCGCAGAACATCGTGCCCGTGCTCACCGATGCGCGGCCCTACGGCAAGTATTCGATGGTCGACATCGATGCCGTGGGCGGCATCCAGGTGATCGTGCGCGAGCTGCTCGATGCGGGCCTCCTCAATGGCGACGTGCTGACCTGCACGGGAGAGACGCTCGCGCAGCAGGTCGCGCGGCTCGGTGCCGGCAAGGCGGACGGCAAGGTCGTCTATCCCGTCGAGAAGCCGTACAAGCCGACCGGTGGTCTGCGCGTGCTCGGCGGCAACCTGTCGCCCGAGTTCTCGGCGATCCTCAAGCTCGCCGGCGTCGAGGGCGGCCTCGAGAACAATATCTTCCGGGGCAAGGCACGCGTGTTCGAGGGAGAGGCGGGGCTGCTCGCCGCGCTCGATAGCGCACCCGAACAGTTCCAGAATCATGACACCGTCATCGTGCGCTACGAAGGTCCGAGCGGTGCGCCGGGCATGCCCGAGATGCTCGACCCGACCTCGCGTATCACGGCGCTGTGCCGCGAGCGCGGCATCGTGGTAGCGCTGATGACGGACGCGCGTTTCTCGGGCGGATCGGTCGGCCTCGTCATCGGTCACGTCGGACCGGAGGCGGCACTCGGCGGTCCCATCGCGTTCATCGAGGACGGCGACGAGATCGTCATCGATCTCAACAAGAACGAGCTCAACTGCACGGCGCTGTCCGATCCGGCGACCGTCGCGAAACGCAAGGCGGCGTGGGAGAAGGTGGTCGCGGCCAACGGCGGCGTACACCCGAACTGCGGCACTGCCGACACCCGGCTCCTCCAGCGCGCACGTCACACTGCGGTGCCGGCGACGCGCGGCGGCGGCCTCCATCCCAATCGCGAAGTGTGGGTGCGCGAGCCGCGCGAGGCGATCCGATCAGGTCACGTACCGAAGAACAAGTATCGTCCCAACGCGGCGAAGGCTTTCTGAGGGACGGCAGATCGTTGCGGGATGAGGGCCAGGAGCTGGGCATGAAGCCGATCGGCGTTTCCCTGCTCACGATCTGCGGGATCGAGGAGCTGCCCGAGCACGGGCCGAGAGCGGTGACGCATGTGCTGTCGCTGCTCGATCCCACATGGCCTGAGCTCACAAGTTTCGCGAGCTACGGCGCGCACAACCGCACGACGCTACGCTTCCATGACATCATCGATCCCGATCCCGGCATGACCATGCCGACGCCGGATCACGTGCGCGAGATCCTAGCCTTTGGCAGCGCGCTTGAGGCGGAGGCAGAGGCCAAGCCTCGCCACCTGCTCGTGCATTGCCATGCGGGCATCTCGCGCTCGACGGCGGCGATGCTGTCGCTCATGGCGCAGGTCAATCCCGACGAAGCCGAAGATCAGCTTTTCGCACGGCTGCGCGAGATCCGCCCGCAGGCGTGGCCGAACTCGGCGATGGTCGGCTTTGCCGACGAGCAGTTGGGCCGTGAGGGGCGCCTCGTGGCGGCGCTGCGCCGGCATTATGGTCATCAGGTGCGGGTGAAACCGCAGTTCCGCGAGTGGATGACGCATCTGCGCCGCACGCGTGAATTGGATATGGCCGAATAGCCAGCCGCACATCGCCAAATCTACACATGCAAGCGGCCCGGAGCGGGCTCCGGGCCGTTCAGCATCCCGATTTCATGGGCATCCCGTCGATTATGGCTGCGCGACGGTGATGTCCGGGAAGATGTCCTGCGTGAACGGCAGGGCGTCACGATAGTCGTCGTTGCTCGTCCGCGGCAGCGCCTGGCGGTCGTCGTCGTTGCTTACGCGGGGGAGAGCCTGCTCGTAACCCTGCGAACGCGGCAGCGCGAGGCTCGGGTCAGTGAACGGGTTGGACTGGGCGTGAGCGGCACCGGCCAGCAGGCCAGCGGCGATGAGAGAGGCGAGGATCGTTTTCATTGTCGTGCTCCGCTTGTCTCGAGGTTCCGTGGTTGGGTTTCAGATGTTGATCAAGGCTGGGCGACGGTGATGTCCGGGAACACGTCCTGGGTGAAGGGCAGCGCATCGCGGAAGTCGTCGTTGCTGGTGCGCGGCAGGGCCTGACGGAAGTCGTCGCTGCTCGTCCGGGGAAGGGCCTGCTCATAACCCTCAGAACGCGGCAGCGCGAGGCTCGGGTCAGTGAACGGGTTGGACTGGGCGTGAGCGGCACCGGCCAGCAGGCCAGCGGCGACGAGAGAGGCGAGGATCGTTTTCATTGTCGTGCTCCGTTTATCTCGAGGTTGTGAGGTTTGGTTTCGGTTGCTGATCAAGGCTGGGCGACGGTGATGTCCGGGAAGATGTCCTGGGTGAAGGGCAGGGCATCGCGGAAGTCGTCGTTGCTGGTGCGCGGCAGGGCCTGGCGGAAGTCGTCGTTGCTCGTCCGGGGAAGAGCCTGCTCATAACCCTCAGAACGCGGCAGCGCGAGGCTCGGGTCGGTGAACGGGTTGGACTGGGCATTGGCGGCGGTGGCGAGGAGGCCAGCGGCAACGATTGCGGCGAGAATGGTCTTCATTGTCTTGCTCCGTTTGCTCATGACGGCCGCTTTGTTTGTGTTCGACTGGAAGACCGCGGTCCCTCGTCTTCAGTCGTTCGGGCTGTTCTCAGCTCCGATGACCAGAAGATGCGCTCTGGGGCCTCGTTTCGGTATTCTACGCAGGGGCACCCGAACTCATGTTCAGGTTTGAACGGGGCATACCCGGGTATGTCCTAGTGTCCCTTCGATCGCGAAGTTCGTTCGAGAGCCCGCCGCAGATGGCAGCGAACTTCGCGATCGGGACACTAGGAAGCCCATGTCTCTAGTTTGGTTCAGATTCCGAAGTCCGCCACCACTTGGAGGCAGATGTCGGAGGCGGACTTCGGAATCACCACGCTAGTGTCTCGCGGACGCCCGCTCACTACGCATCCGGCCTTGCATCGGGAGGCCTATCGCAGGCCCAAAAACTCACGCATTGTGATGTGGTTACAAGGGAATGGCGCGCAACCGCGAAAGGGACAGCCGTTTGCCCCGATCGATCACGACATTCCTGATGTTCAAGGGCCAGGCCGAGGAGGCGATGCGGTTCTACACCGAGCTCTTTCCCAACTCGGCGATCCTGCAGATGGGTACCTACGGCCCCGACGGCCCGGGCAAGGAAGGCAGCGTCTCCTACGCCATCTTCACCGTCAGCGGGATCCCCGTAATGGCCTCGGACAGCCCCGTCGAGCACGCATTCACCTTCACGCCCTCACAGTCCTTCTTCGTCGAGTGCAAGGATGCACGCGAGCACAAGAAGCTCTATGCCGCTCTTTCGAAGGATGGGGTCGAACTCATGCCTCCGGGCAACTACGGCTTCTCCAAGCTGTTCGGATGGTGCAACGATCGCTTCGGCGTGTCGTGGCAGCTCAATGTGACGTAGAACTTTGTGGCGTCGACCTCAAGCCGGGAGATAGCCGTCGCGAGCGCCCATCGACCCAATTAGACACCGAGCCGACCAACTCCGAGACGTCGCGGTCGCCGCTGGTGGCCGCCGGCATGATCAAGGGCTAAAGTTGCTATCGGGAAAATTTACCTCACCACTGACTACGCGCTGAAGAAACCCGCAGCCATTGCTCGGGTGTCTGAAGTGTTCGAATGCAAGAACCGCGAATTGTTCGGGATTAAGGAAATACGAGAGTTCATTGAAATGCCACAGCTCTGCAACGGGTTGCCCGGAGAAGGCACTCAGAAATCTGGACTGATCATTTTCGTTCATGGAGCTGATTTGGACGACGTAGGCAACGTACTCTTGGGCCACACGGGGGAGCGGCCTACTTTTCGTGCGGCCGGAAAGAAATGCATGAGTCATCTCATGCACAACAATGCTTTGGTAGGCATTGCGGGGAGGAAGTGCAGCGTGCGCTGAACCAGTGGGAAACTGAGCGATGCACAACGACAGTGACGCAAGCCGTATAGTCGAGGTTGAAGGATCAAAAGTCCCGTATACAGGAACGCCGCAATGGCTCTGCGGCTCATCAAAGGTCTCAACTTTGACCGTGCTGAGTGCCTCAATTCCGCAACTTGCCAATATTTGAATTGCCTGACGAGCGGCAGTGCACACGACCTCGAGAGTCTCCGGCGCACCGCGTGTAAGTTCGATCGGCACGCCTTCACATGTACTGGTTTGCGCCGTGCTGTGCGGGATTCCCGCTCCAACCAAATTCACAAGGAGCGCCGACAATGCCCACACGAAATATCTGGCGCGACAAGTTATCATTCTTGATGGCTTCATTTGCCCCTACGAGGCTAGCGCTGCTGAGCCCGCTCATCATTGCTGAATAGACCGCAGATAGGTAATCAGCGCTTCGATCCGCCCCTTTACAAATCGGTCAGCATCACTCTTGCCATAGAAATCGCGATAGTAGTCGATTGCGCTCTTGCTGTATTCGTAACCCCATACCGGCATATCGCGCGTCCCGTGCCCCGGAACTAGGCTGCGACCATCAATCAGCTCGGCAAGCCGCTCAGCAGGAAACGCGCCACTGTTGCGCCTGCTCAACGTGGTGAGGTCTGGAAGGCCCACCTTCAAAAGTTCGGCGTATGGCCCGTTCCCCTTACCGTCCGCACCATGGCAAACGGCGCAATTGATCTCGTACTCGCGCTGACCCGCAGACTTTTCCTGAGCCGAAGCGATGTTCGCGCACATCAGTAGAAGCGAAGCAACCAGGACAAGAGACCTGCAGACACGCATGACGACCTCCCATTGCCTATAACATTAATTTTGAGCCCATCTATTCGGGACCACTTTGCGCGAGATCAAATTCCAGCAAACGCACCGGCTATGTCGCCATATCGCCGGGATGATGATCGCACTTGCGCTGAAAGCGCGGCCTAGCCCGCCTCAGCCACTTTGACTGATCGAGGTCTCGCTCTCGCCGCAGGTGCGCTATAGGTTGCCAACTAGCCCGCCCCGACCTACCTCCACCCCTCACCCCGGCGTCCGACATGCCCCAATCGCTCCTCCGCGCCGGCCTCGCAACGCTCCTCGCCACGGTGACCCTGATGACCGCTTCCCTTGCCCGCGCCGGCAGCCACGACGGCCTAGCCGTGACCGTGACCAACGGCTCCGAGCCGGTGCTGTGCGCGGAGAAGGACAACATCTCTGTCGAGTTCGCCTCGCCGGAGGTGCGCGGCTTCCGCATCGAGGCGGCGCATCCGGCTTACATCACGTCGATCCAGCGCGACAGTTTCGAGGCCGACTGGACGGACTGCGACATGAGCGGCGATCCGGTCCACCACAGCAACGTCAAGGTGCCGACCCGCCAAACGATCTACGAGGAGCCGGACATCTGGCTGGTCGGCTGGACGATGCCGACGTTCTGGCGGCCGTCGACGGCGACGGTGAGGATTGGCGACCGCGTCGAGAGCGGGCTGCATCTGGTGCAGGTGTGGGTGATCCGGCCGATGGGCGGCGAGGAGGTGCTCGTCTTCTACCCGCAGGACGGCTACTGGCGGATGCGGCCGAAGGCGCCGGCCGGAATGGCGCCAACGGCGTTCGGGTCGTCGCTGCTGATCGGGCCGATCGAAGTCGACGGGCGGCCGATCGTGCGCATCCGGGAGATCGCGTTCGACCCGAAGGCGCGGACGTTCACGCTACACTACGCGCTCGGCGGGTCGGCGACGCTGAAGCTCGCGCATCTCGACGAGAACCGGCAGACCTTGGAAGTGGCGTTCGACAAACCCATATCCGGGAGGCCGTTCGCGGCGCTCCGGTCGATGTACGTAACCGAGTTCAATAACGACGTGGCGCGGATCGCGGTGCGCGAGCCGGGTGCCAAAGGATGGCGCGAAAGCCCGATCCTGGACTTCCGGACATCTACTGCCAGTGCCGTATGGATGGGCCGTACTGCCATCTCCCGACACAACACGTCATCGCCGGATATCGTCCTCAATGGGTTCGCAGGCGCCCCCCGTCCGTAGTAGTCTGCGGCTCGAAAGTGGCGCCCTGGAGCATCATCGGACCGCAAGGGATCGCAACACCGATCCAGCGGTCCGATAAAGATGCTCCAGAACTAAAAGCTTCCGCCCAGCACGAGCCATCATGAGCAAGACACCGAAAAAACCCGCCGCTTCGGCGGCCGCCTCATCCATGCAGCCTTCGAACCTGCTGAAGACGATCCACGTCCGCGGCGCGCGCGAGCACAATCTCAAGAACGTCGATCTCGAGATCCCGCGCGACGCACTGGTCGTGTTCACTGGACTGTCGGGCTCGGGCAAGTCGTCGCTCGCGTTCGATACGATCTACGCCGAGGGTCAGCGGCGCTACGTCGAGAGTTTGTCGGCGTACGCGCGCCAGTTCCTCGAGATGATGCAGAAGCCGGACGTCGATCATATCGACGGACTGTCGCCGGCTATCTCGATCGAGCAGAAGACGACATCGAAGAATCCGCGCTCTACCGTCGGCACGGTGACGGAGATCTACGACTATCTGCGCCTGCTGTTCGCGCGCATCGGCGTGCCCTACTCGCCCGCGACGGGACTGCCGATCGAGAGCCAGACGGTCACGCAGATGGTCGATCGCGTGATGGCGCTGCCCGAAGGGACGCGGCTCTATCTGCTGGCGCCGGTGGTGCGCGGGCGCAAGGGCGAGTTCCGCAAGGAGATGGCCGAGTGGCAGAAGAAGGGGTTCCAGCGCGTCAAGGTCAACGGCGCGTTCTACGAGATCTCCGACGCACCAAAGCTCGACAAGAAGTACAAGCACGACATCGATGTGGTGATCGACCGTCTTGTCGTGCGCAAGGATATCGCGACGCGGCTTGCGGATAGTTTTGAAACCGCGCTGACGCTCGCAGATGGTATCGCGCTCGTCGAGTTCGCGGACAAGCCGCTGTCGAAGGCGGAGACGGAAGGACCGAACAAGTCCAAGAACGAGACTCACGAGCGGATCGTGTTCTCGCAGCGGTTCGCGTGTCCTGTCTCGGGCTTCACGATCGAAGAAATCGAACCGCGGCTGTTCTCTTTCAACGCGCCGGCCGGCGCCTGCCCGACCTGCGACGGCCTCGGCACCGAACTCAAGTTCGAGGCCGATCTCGTGGTGCCGGATGGCTCGGTCTCGCTTGCCGATGGCGCGATCTGGCCGTGGGCGCGCACCGGCAACACGTCGCCCTACTACGAGCAGACGCTGCGGTCGCTGGCCAAGCACTACAAGATCGACATGGCGACGCCGTGGGAGAAACTGCCGCGCAAGGTGCAGGACGCGATCCTGTTCGGCTCCGACGGCGAGGAGATCGCCTTCACCTACGAGGACGGGCTGCGCACCTACAAGACCGTGAAGGCGTTCGAGGGGGTGATCACCAACATCGAACGGCGCTGGCGCGAGACGGACAGCGACTGGGTGCGCGAGGAGCTGTCGCGCTACCAGGGCTCGCATCCGTGCGCGGCGTGCGGCGGCTATCGACTGAAGCCGCAGGCGCTCGCGGTCAAGGTCGGCGGCAAGCACATCGGCGAGGTGACGGCGCTGTCGATCCGTCTCGCGAATGTGTGGTTCGAAGATTTGCCCAAGACGTTCACGCCGAAGCAGGCGGAGATCGCGACGCGCATCCTCAAGGAAATCCGCGACCGGCTGAAGTTCCTCAACGACGTCGGCCTCGACTATCTGACACTCGCGCGCGGCTCGGGCTCGCTGTCGGGCGGCGAGAGCCAGCGCATCCGTCTCGCCTCGCAGATCGGATCGGGCCTGACGGGCGTGCTCTATGTGCTCGACGAGCCGTCCATCGGATTGCATCAGCGCGACAACGAGCGCCTGCTCGGCACGCTGAAGCGGCTGCGCGACCTCGGCAATACCGTGCTCGTCGTCGAGCATGACGAGGACGCGATCCTGCAGGCGGACTACGTCGTCGACATCGGCCCCGGCGCCGGCATCCACGGTGGCGAGATCATCGCCCAGGGCACGCCCGCCGAGGTGATGGCGACGCCCGGCAGTCTCACCGCGGAGTACCTCACCGGCGAGCGCGAGATCGCGCTGCCCAAGGAGCGGCGCAAGATCGATCCCAAGCGCCAGCTCAAGGTCATCGGCGCGCGCGAGAACAATCTCAAGGACGTCACGGCGTCGCTGCCGATCGGCGTGTTCACCTGCGTCACCGGCGTCTCCGGCGGCGGCAAGTCGACGTTCCTGATCGACACCGTCTTCAAGGCGGCGGCGCGCAAGCTCAACGGCGCGCGCGAGGCGCCTGGTGCGCACCAGCGCATCGAGGGCTTCGAGCATCTCGACAAGGTGATCGACATCGACCAGTCGCCGATCGGGCGCACGCCGCGCTCGAACCCCGCGACATACACGGGCGCCTTCACGCCGATCCGCGAGTGGTTCGCCAACCTCCCGGACGCAAAGGCGCGCGGCTATGGTCCGGGGCGCTTCTCGTTCAACGTCAAGGGCGGGCGCTGCGAAGCCTGCCAGGGCGACGGCGTGATCAAGATCGAGATGCACTTCCTGCCCGACGTCTACGTCACCTGCGACCAGTGCAAGGGCAAGCGCTACAATCGCGAGACGCTGGAGATCCTGTTCCGCGACAAATCGATCGCCGACGTGCTCGACATGACGGTCGAGGAGGGCGTCGGCTTCTTCAAGGCGGTGCCGGCGATCCGCGACAAGCTCGAGACGCTGTTCCGCGTCGGCCTCGGCTACATCAAGATCGGCCAGCAGGCGACGACGCTATCCGGCGGTGAGGCCCAGCGCATCAAGCTCGCCAAGGAGCTGTCGCGCCGCGCGACCGGGCGCACGCTCTACATCCTCGACGAGCCGACGACGGGGTTGCATTTCCATGACGTCGCGAAGCTGCTCGAGGTGCTGCACGAGTTGGCGGATGCCGGCAATACGCTCGCCGTGATCGAGCACAACCTGGAGGTCATCAAGACGGCCGACTGGATCATCGACCTCGGGCCCGAGGGCGGCGACGGCGGCGGCGAGATCGTCGCCGAAGGCACCCCCGAAGAGGTCGCCGCGACCAAGGCGAGCTATACGGGGCAGTATCTGAAGGAGCTGCTCGGCCGGCGGGCGAAGGGTAAGGCGGGGGGCGGTACGCGGAGGCAGGCGGCGGAGTGAGGGGATGAGCGAGACGCTGAACAAGGTCCGGGAGCTGGTCAAGGCCCGGCAGGTCCGCGTTTCGCAGCACGCAATCTTGGAGCTTCTGGACGACGGCATATCCCTGGAAGCGGTCGTCGAGGGTGTTGAAGCCGCAATGGTTGTAGAAGACTATCCGGATCACGCGAGAGGCCCATGTGTGTTATGCTTTCAGTTGATTGAAATGGATCACCCGGTGCATGTCCTTTGGGGCATTGATGCACACAATCGAGGTGTCGCGACGCTCATTACCGCGTACCGACCGGACCCCGAGCGCTGGATGGACGATCTTTTGACGAGGAGGCCGCGATGAGCCGGATGGTCAAGCGCCTGGTGCACGTGGGCAAATACGTCGCTGAAGTCCAGGTGGACAACATTCCCGACGACGAAGCATGGGGACCGTACATTTCCCTGGATGATGCCCTCAAGCTGGAGCGGGTCGAGAAAGCGCTGAGAGCTGGCGATCTCAAAGCCGCCGGTGCGGAAGCCCGCGTTTATGAACTGAAGCCCGTTGCGGCGGAGTAGGCCAGGAGATCAGAGACATCGCCGGCAGCGTGATTGGGGTCAATGAGAGGGGCTGGTAGGTTGCGCCTCTAGCTCCAGACTTCGCGCCTTCGGCGCGAGCGAGACTAGTCTCGCGCTCTATCGGGAGGGACACCCTCCCGAACCCACCCGCCTTTGATACTTGGAGCAAGGTCATGCGGTGGCGCTCGAAGAGCGCGCCGTGAAAATGCCGACCGGGAGGCAGTGGCGCGGCCGCAGTAGCCGACGGCGTTGCGGCCCGCACAAAACATAAATGGCAATACCGCCGCGCGTAGCCGACGGCGCACGCGTCGGCGGACAAAAAGGAGGGGGTCCGGGGTCTCCCCGGTTGGGGCCAGGGGCGAAAGCCCCGTCGCGCCAATGGCGCGAACCTCCCCACACTCAAGTCTGCTTTCGCTTCAAATCGACCGCACGCATTTAACCTGAAGTTGCGGGCTCGCGCACTACCACCTCCCCATCAACAGCCAGGAGCCTGACATGATGAAGGGCCGGAAGGTAAAGCGACTGCTTCGGGAAGGCGACTATGTGGCCGAGGTTGAGGTGACCTGGATCGAGGGCGACCAGGAATGGTCGCCGATGCTCAGCCCGGGCGACATCCGCAAGCTCGACAGTGTGCGGTTGGCGCTGCGCCGTGGCGCGCTCGAGGTGGCGGCCAAGCACGCCCGGGTCTATCACCTCACACCGCTGGCCGTGAACTGAGGCGACGTCGCCCGCGATCGCCGGTAGTTCACCGGCCGCACACAAGGCAAGATAGGAACAGCCAATCGACGACGGTCCTGCCGTCCATGGCTCACCTCTTGCCGGGCTCGCGCTGTGCGATACGGGAAAGTAGGCGCGAGACCGTCGCACCGTCCGCCCGTGGTGCTCCCTCGCCGACGGCGCTGGAGCCTGCTTGCGCGTGCTGGCTGCTCGCCAATTGCTGCGACATCAGTCTGATGAAGGCTTCCATGCGCGCCGCATCCTCGAAGATGTCGACCGCGGCGATGAGGCCTTCATGCACTCGGAAAACAGACCGCTGCGTGCCTTCGAAAACGTGCGCGGTAGCGCGGTGCCTGACCCGGAACTCGATATGGGCCTGCACGACAGTGTCGGTTGCACTGACGATGGTCGGCTCGTAGCGCAGGTAGTCGAAGTCAGCCAACACCGCGTAGCCGAGATCGCGGCAGCTTTCGATCCCGCGGTAGGAACCGGCGAACGGCCTGGCGTCAGGTCCGTTGTGAAGCGTGTAGACGACATCCTCGTGCATGTGGCCGAGCGCCATCTCGAGGTCCTGCACCCGCCAGTAGGCGAGGAAGGAGGCGACGACTGCCCTGCTCTCCATTGACTGCCTCTCCCGAGGGTTGACCCCACACAGCAGTATGGAACCGAACGATCTCTCGAACCGAACCGTACTTCTCCCTTCGACGCGTCAACGCTGCGTCCGGCGTCAGGCGCCCGAATCCTGCCGCTGGCGCTTCGGCAGCTCCGGCCCGCTCAAGAGCTGGTTCGTCTCGACGCGATGCTTCATCAAACGCATGTATACCTCGAACAGCTTCGCGTCGTGATAGCCGTCGATACGGATGATAAGCCCATCCTTCAGTCTAAAGACAAGGCGCCGAGTGCCTTCGAGAACTTCGCCCGTCGGACGGTGACGATATCGGAACGCGATGCTCGCTCGAACGGTATTGCCCTGCACGCTGTTGATCGTCGGCTCGTACTTGAGGTAGTCGAAGTCCCGCAAAACCGAGAAGAGCGCGTTGCGGCACGCCTCCCGGCCCCGCGTCACCCTGAAGAAGGGCAGCTCGGCCGCATCGACGTGCATTTCGTACACGATTTCCTCGTGAAAATGCTCAAGCGTCCACTCGACGTCCTGAGCGCCCCAGCTCGCGAAGAACGAGGCAATCACGTCGCGGTTGTTCATGCACTGTGTCCCAGCCGCCCCCGTTCGGGCGAACGCTACATTGGTTCCCCGACACCTTTAACCGATTTCGAGCCCAATGAAACCCCGTGGTCGTCAGGTCGCAATGCCGAAAAAAAGCGCATGCTGACGGAAGATTAGTGTCAGCAGCCTGACGACTAAGTAGTCTTTCTTAGTGCTGATGAAGCCGCGAAAGGCAGCGAACGCGATCGCCGGTCACAGGATCGGGATCTGTGGCGCTGCATTTGGAGGCAGGGTGCCGTCCAGACGCGGGTCAGGGTAGCACTCGACGCCGCGCGCGTAGGGAACGAAGCCGGAGCGGATGTAGAAATTGAGCGCGTCGGGGTGATCGTTGGTGCAGGTGTGGACCCAGAAACGCGAGATGCGCGGCGCCCGCGTCCAGGCGCGCTCGATCGCGCGGTTCATGAGGAAGCGGCCGGCGCCGATGCCTATCGCCTCCTCCACCACGCCGAAGAACGCAAGCTCGCACGCGTCCGGTTTGCGGAAGTCCAGCTCGAGCAGGCCGATCGCGTCCGGTCCGATCGTCAGATCGTAGATCTCGACATCGTCCGACGCGATGATCGCCGCGAGCGCCGGCTCGTCGAGACGCAGGCGTGATTGCCACAGCCATGGATCGCCGACGCGGCGGAACCGCTCGCGGAAGCCCGCCGCGTCCGGTCGCACACGCTGCAAGCTCATGCCCCCACCAGCAGGCTCGGGCCGCAACGGCACGGGCGCGCGCATCTCGAGAGACGTCAGGACCTTAGCCGCCCGGTCCGGAGTATGCATCTGCGACGGTTTTGGCATCGGCCCGTCGACCGTATCGTCCGCCGTCATGGTACCCCTCTCGCCGACCCCTTGGGTGCCTGCCACACGGCGTCGTTACTTCGCCAGAACCTTGAGGCTGGCCCGAAGAATAGGCCGTTCCTGTCTCATCTTGCGGCGTACCGCGGGGATCCTCGGCGGCGCCACGATCTCGCCCCTCGCCTCGCGCGACCGGACCATGGCCATGAATGCCTCGACAAGGCCGCGATCGAGATACTCGTCGCAACGCACGACCAAGCCGTTCTCAATAGTGAAGACCGTCCGCATCGATCCCTCGAGGTTACCCCCCGTGCGCCGATGATGGAATTTGAACTGCGTCTGCACTTTCACGATATCGTCGTCCACGCCGACAATCGTCCGGTCGAACCTCAGGTAGTCGAACTCGGACAGCATCATGAACAATGTCGCGCGAATTTCATCCTTTCCATTCGAGACGCCGCCGAACGGCACCGTCTCCTCGGAGACATAGAGCGCGTACACGGCATCGTCGTCGACGTAGGCGAGCGTCGCCTCGACGTCCTGCGTGTTCCATACAGCTATGACGGCCTCGACGACGGACTGCGCGTCGATCGTTAGCGGAGCTCTCATCGGTGACGCTACTCGCAGCCTTCCTCGTTCGGCACTTTGGCGCTCATCCTCAGCGGCTGCTCCGCGCCTGGGCCCAGGGGACGCTTCGGAATGTCTGGCGGCTTCACCACGTCGTTGTCGGCCTCGCGCTGGCGGGTGAGCCGCATGAACGCTTCCACGAGCCCCCTGTCGAGATACTCCTCGCAGCGCACGATCTGCCCATCGGTCACCGTCATCACGGAGCGCATCGAGCCTTCGAGGTTCGCGCCCGTGCGACGATGGTGGAAACGGAACTGGATCTGGACCCGAACGACGTCGCCCTCGGCGCCGACGATGACGGGCTCATACTTCAGATAGTCGAATTCCTCGATCATGGCGTAGAAGGCCGCCATCATCGCTTCGCGTCCTTGCGAGACGCCGGCGAAAGGCGCGAGATCCTCATCGAAATGAAGCGCGTAAACGACATCTTCCGCCACGTAAGCAAAGGTCGACTCGACGTCTTGCACAGACCAAAGCTTGTAGACCTCCGTGGCGACCGCACGCGGATTCATCCGGATACTCCCAACGCGGATTAATACTCCCCGAACGTATAATGCCCAGCAGATTTGTCAAAACCGCAGTTGGCCGCGCGGAACATGGCGCGCCTTGACGCCCGTGGGGCATGCGTTATCACCGCAGGAGCGACTTCGATCTCCTCAAAAGGCACATAGGAGCAGCGCCATGGATCTCGGTATCAAGGGCAGGACGGCGATCGTCTGCGCCGCCTCGAAAGGGCTCGGCAAGGGCGCTGCGCTGACGCTGGCGCAGGAAGGTGTGAACCTTTTCATCACCGCTCGGACCAAGGCCGAGATCGAAGCGACGGCCGATGAAATCCGCAAGGCCACAGGCGTCACCGTCACGGCGGTCACCGGCGACATCACCACCGAGGACGGGCGCAAGCAGGTTCTCGCCGCATGCCCGAACCCCGACATCCTCATCACCAATGCCGGCGGTCCCCCACCCGGTGATTTCAAGGATTTCTCGCTCGACGACTGGCGTCAGGCGGTCGAGTGGAACATGATCACGCCGATCGCGCTGATCAAGGCGACGGTATATGGAATGATGGATCGCGGTTTCGGCCGCATCGTCAACATCACGTCGCAGTCGGTCCGCGCACCGATCGCCTCGCTCGAGCTTTCCAACGGCGCGCGCACGGGCCTCACCGGCGCGATCGCGATCATCGCGCGCAAGGCCGTGCGCAACAACGTGACGATCAACAACATCCTGCCCGGGCCCTTCGACACCGACCGCCTGCGCAACACCAGCCGCGGCATGGCCAAGGCGAAAGGCCTTTCCTTCGACGAAGTCACCGAGGAGCGCAAGAAGGCCATCCCCGCCGGCCGCTTCGGCAACACGGTCGAATTCGGCGCGGCGACGGCGTTCCTGTGCTCGCAACACGCCGGTTTCATCACCGGCCAGAACCTGCTGCTCGACGGCGGCATCTATCCGGGGTCGATGTAGTCATACTTGCCGCGGTCGCCGACGCCTCCGGCTACCGGCGCCGCGGCCGCTGCCTCTCGGTCGTGTTCCCACCACGCGGCCTTCGGCCGCTACTTTTTTATCCCCTCTCCCCGCCCTCGCGGGGAGAGCGTTAGGGGCAGCGGCAAACGCTGACATCAGCAATTGGCGCCGCCCCTCATCCCGACCTTCTCCCCATTGAAGGCAATGGGGAGAAGGGGAAGATGCGGCACTATTCAACTCCCCCGCTGCGCCTCGCCCAGCGCAAATCCTGCCGCGCCTTCGCCGGCGATCTTGCCGAACACCGCGCCCGATGTGAGCCCCGTGCCGCCCGGGTAGTTGTGATAGAAGAGCCCGCCGACCAGCTCGCCGGCCGCGTAGAGCCCTGGAATTGCCTGCCCGACCGTGTCCTCGACCTCGCAGCCGGTCGAGATCTTCAAGCCGCCGAAGGTGAAGGTCAGACCGCACGTCACCTGATAGGCTTCGTACGGCGGCGTATCGAGCACGTTCGCCCAGTTCGACTTCGCAACCTTGAGGCCACGCGTGCCGCGACCGTCCTTGATGGCCGGATTGAACGGCACGTCCGTCATGACCGCCGCGTTGTAGGCCTTCAGCTCGGCGAGGCATTTCTCGGCATCGACGCCTTCGAGCTTCTTGACCAGGTCTTCGAGCGTGTCGGCCGACACCTTCGTCACGCGACGGATGCGGTACTCGTCGCGCAGCAGGCTCAGCACCTTCTTGTCGAAGATCTGCCACGCCATCATGTCCGGCTGGTCTTTGATCACGTGGCCGTAGCGCGCGTAGGTGTAATTGCGGAAGTCGAACCCCTCGTCGACAAAGCGCTCGCCGCGCGCATTGACCATGATGCCGAGCGGATAGCTGTGCTTCTGGAAATTGTCGCCGACGGAGAGATCGCCGAACGGCGGCGCGTTGTAGTCCCAGCCGACGGCGTGGCCGCTCGACCAGTGGCCCCACGGCATGGCGCCGATGTCGAGCGCCATCTTGATGCCGCCGCCCGTGTTGTAGCGCGTGCCGCGCACCTTCGCGAGTTCCCAGCCGGGGCCCATGTAGCGCGCGCGCATCTCGGCGTTGGATTCGAAGCCGCCGCACGCGAGCACGACGGCGCCTGCGCGGAGATCACTCGTGCGGCCCTTGTGGCGCACCTTCACGCCCGTCACGCGGCCCGTGTCGTCGGTCAGCAGCGACACACCCGACGTCTCGTAGCGGATATCGATGCCCTTCTTCTGGCAGATGTCGTGCTCCATATCGACGAGGCCCGGCCCGCCGCCCCAGATCTCGACGCACAGCCCGCCCCAGAACTTGAACTTACCGTCCACCTTGAACGCCTGGCGACCCTGCGAGGTCTGGAACTTCACGCCCTGCTGCTTCAGCCACTGCCACGTCGCTAGGCTGTTGTGGACGAGGATGTCGCAGAGCTCGGGATCGGTGCGGTACCGCGTCATGCGGTACATATCCTCGAAGTACTGCTCCTCGGTGTAGGTGCCGAAATCCATCGTCGCCAGTTCGGCTTCGGAAAGATCGACCAGCGAGGTCACGTCCTCGACCGAATTGTAGACGAGCCGCGTCGCGCCGGCCGTGTACGTCGAGTTGCCGCCGCGCTCCTCGATCGTCGCGGCTTCGAGCATGATCACGCGAGCGCCTGCATCGCGCGCGGCCAGTGCCGCCGAGGCGGCGGCGTTGCCGGCCCCGACCACGATCACGTCCGCGTCCAGCGTATCCTTCGACATTCCAATCCGCTCCATCCTCGGCGCACACAGGACGCCCGTCGTTGATCGCGACGCCGCTCGCTGCCGGACGGCGCCCTTCGCTTCCCAGATCGCGACGCTACTTCTTGCGCGCGGCATCCTGCTGCTGCTGACGCATCCGCATCTGGCCGAGATAGCCGCGGTTGTGCGACGGGCTGATCAGCACCTCGTTAATGCAGACGTGCGGGGGCTGCGTCGCGAGGTAGACGATCAGGTTGCCGAGATCTTCCGGCTGCAGCATCCGCGCGAGCGTTTCCGGCAACTCCGGCGGATCGCGGAAGGTCATGATCGGCGTCGCGACCTCGCCCGGGCACACGACCGAGGAGCGGATGCCGTGCTGGCATTCCTCGAGGTTGATGGAGTGGCTCATGGCGACGACCGCGTGCTTCGACGCGATGTACAGCGGCCCCGGTACCGGCCCGACAAAGCGGCCTGCCCACGAGGCGGTGTGGATCATCAGCCCGTCCTTCTGGGCGCGCATCATCGGCAGCACGGCGCGCGCGCAATAGGCGGCGCTGGACAGGTTACCTGCGATCAGCGTGTCGATACCCTCGGGGGTAAGGCGCTGCCAGGTGCGATCGGGGATGTTGACGCCGGCGTTGTTGACCAGGATGTCGAGCCGCTTGTGCTTCGCTTCGATCGCCGCGACCGCCTTCTCGACTGCGGCCGCCTTCGTGAGATCGACGGGCAGCACCTCGGCTGAGCCGCCAGCGTCCTTGATACGCTTCGCCACCGTCTCGAGCGGCTCGACGCGCCGCCCGCTGAGCACCACATGCGCGCCCTCCGCGGCGAGGCCCACCGCACCCGCTTCGCCGATGCCGGTTCCCGCGCCCGTGACCCAGGCGATCTTCCCCTTCAATCGTTGCACGGCTCGTTTCCTTTCCCTGGCGTCACATTCTTATGGCGTCGAAAACTAGATCAATCGTCCGGACATGTCACCGCCATCCGCAGCGGGGCTGATGCGCCACAACGGGTTTACCATTGGATGAAATCCGGCCCGCGCGGGTATCGTCGCCGGGCCGCTGCGCCTATAGTTTCCGGGCGCCGAGGAGATCATGACGGAAAGCCTGACCCCGGAGGAGATGATCCGCGCCAACGCCGAGATGGTGCTGGCGGTAGCGCGCGACGACTTCGGCCAGGACATCGGGTTCGACCGGCCGGGCGTGCAATGGCTCGACGGCTACATCCAGGCGCTCGTCGACCAGGGGAACGTTGAAGCGAGCGAGGAGCTCTGCGACCAGCTCGGCTCGTTCCTCGGCACCTGCATTATCGAGACCTACGGCGGATCCTGGCAGGACACCGAGTACGGCTGGGCGGTGGTGATCAAGGACGACTTCGCGGTCTTTCCATTCAACAAGACGCTGAAGCATCTGACCGAAGGCGAAGGGGACTCGGTGCTCGCCCTGTTCACTGGCATTCCCGCCATGCTCGGCTATGCCGAGCAGGGCCCGGGTGCCGAGCAGCCCGAGGCCGAGGCAGAGCCCATCGTCACTGCGCCAGCGGCCGTCGAGCCGCCGGCTCCCGCGCAACCTGCCGAGACCAAGCCCGGCTCGGTGATGAACAAGCTCGGCAGCCTGTTCCGCCGCCGCTGAGCGCGCCCTCCGCGCAGACCAGCCCGCCCGCGCCGCGGGTGGACGCTTGTCCGGACGTCAGCCTACAATGTCTCCAAAGCAATAGAAGCGATCGGACACGCCATCGTGCGACCGACGACGCCGAAGAGGAGGAACGCGGGATGGCAGAGACGACCGGAGCTGAGACCGCGGGCTCAGGCCCTTCGACCATGTTCGAGAAGATCTGGCGGCGGCACGTCGTCGTCGATCGGCCGGACGGCTACACGCTCCTCTACATCGATCGCCACCTGCTGCATGACGGCTCGTTCAATGCCTTCCGGCGCCTCGCCGCACAGGGACTCAAGATCCGCCACCCCGAGCGCTGCTTCGCGACGCCGGACCACTACATGCCGACCAACACGCGCGACAAATCCGCGATAGTCGACCCCAACCACAAGCGCATGGTCACCGGGCTCACTGCGCACGCCGCCGCGACCGGCGTGACCATCTTCGACATCGGCGACCGGCGCCAGGGCATCGTCCACGTCGTCGGCCCCGAGCAAGGCATCACGCTGCCCGGCATCACCCTCGTCTGCGGGGACAGCCATACCTCGACGCACGGTGCGCTCGGCTGCCTCGCGTTCGGTATCGGTTCGTCCGAGGTCACCCACGTGCTCGCGACGCAGACGGTGTGGCAGCGCAAGCCGAAAGCGATGCGCGTCACCATCGACGGGCCGCTCGGCTTCGGCATCACCGGCAAGGACGTCATCCTCGCCATCATCGCCCGCATCGGCGCCGCGGGCGGCACCGGCCACGTCCTCGAATACGCCGGCAGCGGCATCCGCCAGCTTTCGATCGAGGGCCGCCTGACGCTGTGCAACATGTCGATCGAGGGCGGCGGCCGCGCCGGCATGATCGCGCCCGACGACAAGACGTACGAGTTCATCGCGGGCCGCCCCTATGCACCGAAGGGTGAGGCGTGGGACCGCGCGCTGGCGTTCTGGAAGACGCTGCCGAGCGACGACGGCGCCACCTTCGATCGCGAGGTGACGCTCTCGGGCCCCGACATCGCGCCGATGGTGACCTGGGGCACCAGTCCCGAGGATGCCGCACCGGTCACCGATGCGATCCCCGATCCCGCAGCGGCCGCCGACGCCGCGCGTCGCGACGGCCAGGCCAGGGCGCTCGCCTACATGGGCCTCGAGCCCGGCACGCCGATCGCTGAAATCCCCGTCGATCGCGTCTTCATCGGTTCGTGCACCAACAGCCGCATCGAGGATCTGCGGATGGCGGCGCAGGTCGCCAAGGGACGCAAGGCGCAGGTGCCAAGCTGGATCGTGCCCGGCTCCGGCATCATCAAGGAGCAGGCGGAGGCGGAAGGGCTCGACACCGTCTTCAAGGAAGCCGGCTTCGAATGGCGCGAGGCCGGCTGCTCGATGTGCGTCGGCATGAACGGCGAGATCGGCCGGCCCGGCGAGCGCATCGCCTCGACGTCGAACCGCAATTTCGTCGGCCGCCAGGGCAAGGGCGTGCGCACCCACTTGGTCAGCCCGGCAATGGCCGCCGCCGCTGCCGTCACCGGGCGCTTTACCGACGTGCGCCGATTGATCGAGGCCTAGGAGACTTGCAGATGGCTACGTCAGAAGACACTAAGCTCCGCCCGTTCGACCGCCTCACCGGTACCGCCGTCGCGATCGATCAGCCCAACGTCGATACCGACCAGATCATTCCCGCGCGCTTTCTGGCGCTGCCGCGCGAGCAGCAGGTCGCGCACCTCTTCAACGACGTGCGCTACCACGAGGACGGTTCGCCCCGCGCAGGCTTCCCGCTTAACGCGCCGACGGCAGCCGGCGCCGAGATCCTTGTCGCGGAAAAAAACTTCGGCTGCGGGTCCAGCCGCGAGCACGCCGTAAGCGTGCTGGTCGACAACGGCTTCCGCGTCTTCATCGCGCCGAGCTTCGGCGACATCTTCCACAACAACAGTTTTCAGAACGGCGCGCTGCCGATCCGCCTGCCCGCCGAGCGCATCCGCGAGATGCTCGATCATCTCGCCAAGCGCCCCGACGCCCGCATCACCGTCGACCTGGAAGCGCAGACGGTCACCGGCCCCGACAACTGGACGCAGAGCTTCGAAATCGACGGCTTCCGCAAGCAGTGTCTGCTCCAGGGCACCGACGATATTTCGCTGACGCTCGGCTACGAGGCCGACATCGCCGCCTATGAGCGGCACGCGGCTGCGCAGAGCAGTTGGCTCTGAGCAGCGCTGTGCTCGCACTACGAGCGGGACAAAACAAAACGGAGGACGCCCACCCGGGATCCTCCGTTTTTTTGTCAGCGCGGAGCGGTTTAGCGCTTGGCGACGTGCTGATTGAGCGTCACGACCAGCGCTTTCACGTCGCCGCCGTTCTGGCCGATGTACTGCTCGAAAAGATTCTTCAGGAACGGCGTCATCCAGAGACCCATGACGTTGGCGTCGCGGACGCGATAGGTGTTGCCGTACTTCTGCAGCAGCCACGTCACGTCGTAGGTCGTGCCGCTGCGCAGCGTGATGCGCGAATCGACGAGGATGCCGACGCCGTCCTTGTAGGGGTAGCTCGGCCGGGTGATCGTGTAGCTGACGACCGGATAGTCCGGCACCTTGCTCGCGGCATAGTTGCCCATCCAGGCCACCATGCCCTTGTAGTAGGTCGGTTTGTCCGTCGCCGAGAGCTTGGCGCGATAGGTACCGAGCGAGTATTGCCCGATATTGGTCACATCACCATAGCGTTTGACGGCGTTCGAGAGCAGCAGCGGCGACCGCGCACGCGCGCCCGCGAGCAGATCGCGGCCCACTTGCTCCATGAAATCGGCAGCCGCGTCGGCGGACTGCGATGCCGGCCGCGCGTCGACCGACGCCTGCGACAGAGAAAGAGCGACCAGAACGGCGAAAATCGCACCAATCCAGGCCTTCGGCGAACGAAGGCACGAAGAATTCAACCAAGCGCGCATTGCCTGAGGGCCCCGTAAAGATTTCAGGTTTTCGTCTCGGCCGATAATAACTCGCTAATTGTGGATGAAGGGTGACCGGCCGCATCGATCTGAGACCATATGGAACATCGTGGCTGCCGACGTCAAAGGCGTGATCGTCCATAGGGGATAGAGCCGCTAATACCGTTGCCGTACAGCAACTTCGGGGCGGTTCTGCCGAGATCGGGGGCGTTCCTGCCCGACTAGAGAGCCGCGGCCACTGGATATTCTCCCCTCTTGTCGCCATAGTCCGGTCCCTTCATGAAGGCGCGGCGCCCGATTCGGGGGCCGGGGCCATCGACCACGGTATGCGCGCGAAGGGCGCGGCGGCTAGAATTAGCGGCGCAATCGGATGCGCCGAGGCCGGACGGGCACCAAGAGGATAAAATGACGGGAATGGGGGTGGTTGCGCGGTGGGCCCTGGGGGTCGCCGCCACAGGGGCACTGGCGGCCATGCTGGCCGGCGCCGAGCCGCTCGCGGCGCAGCAGAGCAGCGCGCTTCCCGGAAAATGTCAGCCGGGCCCGAACGCCCTCGGTGTCTCGCGCGTCGTCGAGATTGATCCCACCGGCGGCCCCCGCTTTGGGCGCATGCAGTATAGGGATCACGACTTCCTCCAGGACGGCGAGGTCGTTCTGACGTTCGACGACGGTCCCCATCCAGCCTACACCATACCGATACTCGATGCGCTCGACGAGCACTGCATCAAGGCCACCTTCTTCATGGTCGGCCGACAGGCGCTTGCCTTCCCGAAATATGCCCGCGAGGTCGGCCGCCGCGGCCACTCCGTCGGCACGCATACTTGGTCGCACGCCAACCTCGGCCGCAGCTCATCGGATAAGATTCGCTCCGAGATCGAGCTCGGCATCAGCGCCGTCCAGTTTGCGCTCAATGGGCCGACGGCGCCGATGTTCCGTTTTCCCTATCTGAGCGATCCCAAGAGCGCGCAGGAGCATCTTCAATCGCGTGACACCGCGAACATCTCCATCGATGTCGACTCGCACGACTTCCGCACGCGCAGCCCGTCGCGCATGATCAGCAACGTCTTGAACGGTCTGCAAACGAAGAAGAAGGGGATCATCCTCTTCCACGACATCCAGCCATCGACGGCGCACGGCATTCGCCAGCTTCTCGGCGAGCTGAAGGCCCGCGGCTATCGGGTCGTCCACATGCGCCCGAAGCAGACCCAGTCCACGATCGCGGAGTTCGACCAGCGCATCGAGCGTTCGCATGGCAGCCCCAAGCTCGCCGACGCGGAGGCGGGGCCGGTGTCGCGGCGTGCGGTTACGGCGCCGAACTGGGAAGCACAATCCGCGCAGCCGCCGCGCCCTGTGCCGGTAGCGCAACCGCAGCCACTCCCTCAGCCGCGCCATCGGGCCCGCGCCGATGACTGGTGGCGGTCGGTGTTCGGCACAAACTGAGTTGAGCGCCCCGGCGAACGGTTAGCGCGCGAGCTTGTAGAACTCGTCGTTGGGGCGCATGGCGGTGAGGTTCGCCATGCGGTTCGAGAGCGCGAAGAACGCCGCGATCGCGCCGACGTCCCACACATCCTCATCCGTGAAATCGTGTCGGCGCAGGCCTGCGAAATCCTCCTCGCCGACCGTGTGGGCCTCAAGCGCCACCTTCATCGCGAAGTCCAGCATCGCCCGCTGGCGCGGCGTGATGTCGGCCTTGCGGTAGTTGATCGCGACCTGGTCGGCGATCAGCGGGTTCTTGGCCCGAATGCGCAGGATGGCACCGTGCGCGATCACGCAATACTGGCACTGGTTCGCCGCGCTCGTCGCCACCACGATCATCTCGCGCTCGGCCTTGGTGAGCCCACCCTCCTTGTCCATGAGCGCATCGTGATAGGCCATGAAGGCGCGGAACTCGTCGGGACGGTGCGCGAGGACCAGGAACACGTTCGGGATAAAGCCCGACTTCTCCTGCACGGCCTCGATGCGCGTGCGGATGTCGTCCGGCATGTCCTGGAGCTTAGGCACGGGGAAACGGCTGACGGGTAGCGTCTTCGGTGCAGATGCAGTGGCGGGTTTGGCCATAGGGATTGCTCGGTCCGGGCTTCGAGTGTGCAGTCTTTCGGGCGTCGGCTATTGGGGGTTCGCCTTTTGCACCGGTGCGCCGGCCGCGAGCCACTGCTCGATCGCCTCGGGCAGACCATCGAGCGGCCTGAAGCCGCTGGTGACGAGCGCGTAGCCGCCGGCCGCGGTGCCGGCCGCCAGCAGCGGAAAGCCCTGCACGCCAGCCTGCTGGCTGGTGAGAAAATCACCGAAGGTCTCGTTGCGCGCCTCGGCGGAGAGCATCTCCAGCTCGAAGCGGTCGGCGTCGATCCCGAACTCGGGCGCAAGATCCGCCAGCACCTTGACGTCGGTCGTATCGCGGTTCTCGCCGTAGAAGGCCCGCGAGACGCGCGCCTTGAAGACGAGCGTCTTCTCGGGCGCAAGGCGGCGCATGGTTACGACCGCACGGCAGGCGGGCTCGGTGTCGTAAGTGAAGTGCTCGCGATCGAAGAACGAGAAATCGAACGGCTGCCCCGACGCCTCGCCGACACGCGTCCAGGCACCACGGATGTACTCGCGGTCCTTGGCCGTCATCTCCTTGGTATTGCCCGCACGCAGGCCACCCATAACGACGCGCACCGGCAGCCGGCCCTCGAAATGACGCGCAAGCTCGGCGATCACCGGCGCGAACCCGTAGCACCACGAGCACATCGGATCGGCGAAGTAGATGAAATGGCGGACGCCAGCATCGGCAGCGTCCGAGGAGGGGCTTATCTGGTCGGACAATAGCGGTCTCCGCTCATGTTTCCGACGAGGCTAGAGAGGGCGCGCACGGGTGTCAAACCCGAGGGGCACCGCACACTATCGTCGGAGCCTGTCTTACTGTTGGCGGCGCGGCCAGCGGGTTGCCTTCGAGTTCGACGATCTCGCCGAGTACGACGAATAGCGCGAAACGATCGTGCGGGCGTCGCGTTGTTCCATTGGAATGACCGACGACAAGCGCATCATCAGGCGGCAGCGGACCCTCAAGAGCGGTCTGATCATGCTGCCCAACGGAACCTCGACGCTGAGCTGCGTCATCCGTAACGTCACTGTCGCGGGCGCCCAGATCGAGTTGCCGGCGGCCGCAGGCGTGCCCGCAGAGTTCAAGCTGGTCGATATCCAGGCGAACCGGAGCTACAATGCCAAGGTGGTCTGGCGCAAGGGCAACCGCTGGGGCCTCAGCTTCTCCGACGATCCCGAGGAGATCGAGGATTGATGGCCCGAAGTTTGATGGGATGTGGCCATCGAGCGCATGCAGGCGCCGGCGGCAATCTTCGGCTACACTGCGCACCGAACGAGCCCGCTTCAGCGCATGAGGCCTACATGAGCAGTCACCCGAAGAACGCCCCCGCAACCATCGATCCCGAAAAGCTCGACCGGCTCGCCGAGGTGGCGGTCAAAGTCGGCCTTCAGCTTCGGCCGGGCCAGGATCTATTTCTCACCGCGCCGGCTGCTGCGCTCCCCCTCGTGCGCAAGATCGTCGAGCACGCCTACAAGGCCGGCGCCGGCCTCGTCACGCCGATGTTGTCGGACGAGGAGATCACGCTTGCCCGCTACCGCTACGCGCCGGATGCGAGCTTCGATCGCGCGGCGAGCTGGCTCTACGAAGGCATCGCCAAGGCATTCGACGCTAACACCGCGCGCCTCGCTATTGTCGGCGACAACCCGATGCTGCTTTCGGCTGAGGATCCCGCCAAGGTCTCGCGCGCCAGCAAGGCCAACTCCATCGCCTACCAGCCCGCGCTCGAGAAGATCGCCGGCTTCGACATCAACTGGAACATCGTCGCTTTCCCCGGCGCCGCGTGGGCCCGCCAGGTGTTCCCCAAGGACGAGGAGGATGTCGCGGTCGCCAAGCTCGCCGACGCGATCTTCGCGGCATCGCGCGTCGACACCGCCGATCCCATCGCGGCCTGGGCCACGCACAACGCAGCCCTGCAGGCGCGCACGGCGTGGCTCAACGGCCAGCGCTTCGCGGCGCTGCATTTCACCGGCCCCGGCACCGACCTGAAGGTCGGCCTCGCCGACAATCATGAATGGCAGGGCGGCTCCTCGACCGCCAAGAACGGCATCACCTGCAATCCCAATATCCCGACCGAGGAAGTCTTCACCACCCCGCACGCGCGCCGCGTCGATGGCTTCGTGTCGAGCACCAAGCCGCTCTCCCACCAGGGCACGCTGATCGACAACATCGCCGTGCGCTTCGAGGAGGGACGCATCGTCGAGGCCAAGGCGTCGAAGGGCGAGGAGGTATTCAAGAAGGTCCTGGACACCGACGACGGCGCCCGACGGCTCGGGGAGGTTGCCCTGGTCCCCCACTCCTCGCCGATCTCGAAGAGCGGGCTCCTGTTCTTCAACACGCTGTTCGACGAGAACGCGGCGTGCCACATCGCACTCGGCCAGTGCTACTCGAAGTGCTTCCTCGATGGCGGCAAGCTCACGCCGGATCAGATCGCGGCCCAGGGCGGCAACAAGAGCTTCATCCACATCGACTGGATGATCGGCTCGGACAAGATCGACATTGACGGCGTCAAGGCGGACGGCAGCCGCGTGCCGGTGTTCCGCAAGGGCGAATGGGCATAGCGACGCGCAAGACAGCGCGTCGTCATTGCTCGTAGAAGGGCGCCGCGTCAGCGCTTCGGTGCCATACCCTGCAGTGCGCCGGTCATGACCTTGCCGAGCTCCTGCGCCTGGGAGGCAAAAGTCTGCATCTGCTGCTGCGCGAACTGCGTCTGCAGCGTGATGACCTGCTGCACGTCCTTGGCCCCTGCCAGATCGCTCGCCAGCGAGAAGCTCGCCTCGGCGTTCTCCTTGGCGAAACCGATGGCCTTCTCCTGCACGGCCTGGAAGCCGCTCGTGACCTCGTTGGACGGTAACCCCTTCGTCCACATCCCCGCCGCCTGCGTCATGGCGTCGAGGAACTGGGTATAGGTGGCGCGCGCCTGCTCGAGATTGCGCTCCGTGAGCTCGCGGAACTGCTGAGAGAATTCGAAGGGGTTCTGCGCCATGGATATCTCCTGTGCCTCGTCCGCCTGCCGCCTCTGCCGCCTGCACTCGCTCATCACTCCGCCGGCGGGCAACCGTTCCAATAAAGCCCGAACAGACGACAGCCGCAAGTAAGTGCAGCAAGAAACGGCCTCGCGGACCTCCGCGTCACCGGTGGCGACAGGGCGCGCGGCGGTGTCAGCTGGACGGCGCGTCGAGCTTGCGGGTGAGACTCTCGAACTCCCGCCTCAGTTCCTCGTTGCGGAAAATCTGCTCGAATGTCGGCGCCTCGAGCTTCTGGATCGCCTCGAACGAGGTCGCGCTTTCGCGCATCAGGACGCGGAGCTGGTAGCTCGCCTCGACAGTCTCGAAGGTGTTGTCGGCGATCTTCAAATCGTGGATCGCGCGGGCCCGGGCGCGGGCGATCTGCTCGCGCTGCTGGAGGAGATAGCGCCGGTAGCCCCTGGCAGCCTCTTCGGCGAGCCGCTGGCTCTCCCGGTTGGCCTCCAGCGCACGGCGCTGATCGGGGCGGTTCTCCGCACGCAATAGCTGCGCCGTCTTGGTCTTGGCGGTCGCCACGTCACCCATGATCGCATCGAGCTTAGGCAGGTACTGCTTGTCGATCTTAGCGATCATCGAATCCTGCGCGTGCACGAGGATCGCGAACAGCGCGGCGTGCATGGCGAAGTACTTGCGCGCCGCGCCGATGTTCTCGCCCGAGGCCGCCATCAGCTTGCCGAGCTGGCCGTCGATCAGCTTCGCCGAGTTGAACACCGCGACGAGGCGGACGAGGTCACCCGACAGCACGCCGTCGAGCAGCAGGTCGAGCTGGTCCGGCGCGAGCTCGATGCCGCTCTTCGACAGCGCGGCGCGGATCTCCTCCTTGATGGCGGCGATCCGGTCGCGGTTGAGGTCGATGCGCGCACGCTGGTCGGCGATGTCACGCTCGAGGCTGTCGACGGTGTCGGAGGTATAGCCGGGGATCAGGGCATCCTTCGGCGCCACGAGCTGCTTCTCGCGCAGCTTGACGGTACGCTCCTCGAGGTCGTGGATATTCTTGCGCAGTCCCTCGATCTTCTTCTGGCTCTCGACCACCGGCACGTCGGTGACGATGCCGAGCGCGGCGTCGAGCAGGTCGCGGATCTTGCGCTCGCGGTCCTCACGCGTCTCCGTCCACAGCGGCCGCACCAGGAAGTCATTGGCCGATGGAAGCTTGCGCGCCTCGCCGCGGTTGCGGGCAGCGTCGTTGAGGACGGAATCGATCGCCTTCATCAGGCGCTGCGCCTGCTTGTAGGCCTCATCGTCCTCGCGCGGATCGCGCGGCACCGCGGGTTGCGCAGGCGCGGCCTCGGTCGGCGTGCTGGCTGCGGGCGGAGGGTTCTTCCCAGGCGGAACGGTGCCCTGGGCATAGCGCTGCGCACCGCCGTCGCGCTTGATGATGTCCGCTATGGCATCCCGTGGCTCGGCCATCGCGCTGCCCACGGGCAGCACAACCGTCGCCGCGATGAAGCAACCGAGGACCAACCCGCGCATGACACACCTCCACCGCGTACATAGTGCGGGGATTGGGGCGTTACCATGGTCCACTGATGAATATCGTTGACAGCCGAAAATGCAACGAGGCGGCCCCTTCCCCCCGGGACCGCCTCGCGCATGAAGCCGAGTTGTTGCTACTGCTTGCTCGGCACTACCAGACGTTCCAGCGCAGGCCGGCGCGCAGCGTGTGCTGGTGGCTCTCGTTGACGGTGATCTGTGAACGGGTGGCTGCGCCATCCGAGGCCGTGATCACCATGCTCGTGTCGACCGATCCGATGTAGGTGTAGCGGTAGTTGACGTCGAGCATCGTGCCGGGCGTGATCGCCCAGGCGACACCCGCTGTCGCCGAGATGGCGGGAGCAAACTGCGTATCCTTGTTCGCGCCGCCCCAGAGGCGCGCAGTGCCACCGCCCGACACCTCTTCAAGCGAGGCGTGCTCTCTGTCGATATATCGCACGGCGAAACCGGCGCCGACACCCACGTAAGGCGTGACGCGGCCGCGCGGCACCAGATCGAGATAGGCGTTGATCAGTCCGACGCCGTCGTTGACGTCGACGCGATCGAAGCCGGTTACCGTGACCGTGTTGCCAGTCGGAACTGCGCCCGGCATCGTCACCTGGTCATAGGTAAACGTGCCAGCGCCGCCGTAGCTGTCGGCGGTCTTGGCATCGATAGTCACGTCCATGCGGAACCGCGGCGACATGTACTTGCCGAAGCCGATACCGCCCTGGAAAAATGGATCGGCACTGGAATCGAACCAGCTGATCCGTGTGGGTGTCGCGGACCAGAATTCGCCAGCAACATCGGAGCCATTGCCGTAGCTGCCCTTGTCGGTCGCGCTGCCATCGGTGACGCCGACGCCGAGGTCGAGGCGCACGTACCAGCTGAAGGTCTCGGGCACCGGAGCTGGCGCCGGTACATAGCGGCGGCCGCCCTTCATCCCGAGGTAGCTCGGCTCGCCGATCGAGGGCGTCTCCTGGGCGAGCGCCGGCGCCGCGGTCAATCCCGCGGCCGCGATAAGCAGAGCAATCTTGAGGCGCTTCATCGGTTCCTGTCCCTCGCAACCGGCTCCGCATCGAGGCGGTGCCATTGACCTTGCCGTGCCGCTCGCGTCGAGCGGTTGGTGGTCGAGGGAAACGGGCCTGCAGGCTCTCCGCCGCGCGACTCTTGGAGCCGCTTCGGATGACGCGTTACAGACCAGGACAACCTTCTGACACGGGGCCCTCGGGCCTCCTCACTCACGTGACTAATCGAGCGCCGGCCGCGAGGCCTTTGCCCGTCTCAGGGGCAGGCCAGCTTGCACCGACCCACCGATCTCACTGCCGTTCGAGAACCGCGACGGAGACACCCGCCCTTTTCGCCCGCCTTCCGCGCTGCCTGTCGTCGACGACGGCGCACGGACATGCGATCCGGCATAGTTGGAAGTATGGTCGGCAATGCTTAATGAGAGTTTAAGCAGAGTTACCGAATGACGTATCCGGCGCGTCCGTGGCCATCCGGCAATGGCGCGTGACTTCACGGTCACGCGCCGCGACGTGCAGAAACGCCGATCTTTAGCGGCTATTCCGCCGCGTCGACCTTGATCTCATTGGTCGCGTTATCGACCACCACCGGCGTGTCGTAGTAGGTGATCTCGGGCTCGGCGCCGTAGCGGTCGGCGATCATCTTCTTCCATTCGGCCGAATAGACGCGATCGGCCGCGGCCCGGCTCTCCCACAGATAGACGCCGCCACCGATGCCGGCGTCGCTGTTGTAGAGGTAGTATTTGCGCACCAGGCCTGGAAGTTGGCGATACTTGGGTGCCGAGCCCTTGAACAACTCGGCTGCGTCCTCGAGCTTGACGGTCGGCGGCAGCTTGAACCGAACGATAGCCGTGATCATCGACGCCTCCTTACTCCAACGCCAAAACACACGATGCGCCCGGTCTCACGCAGGCCGCGTCGCCTCGAACGCCGGCACCGCAGCCGCGAACTGGTCGAGCCACTTCACGAGCTTCGGATGTCCAGCGCGCCATTTTCCGCCGTGGCGGAAATCGAGATAGCCTAACGCGACCGCAAGCGTCAGGTGGCCGTAATCGGGACTCCCCTTCCAGGCCGGCGGCGCGGCTTCCAGATGAGAGAGAGCGCGGTCGATTTTCGACTGCTGGCGGTCGACCCAGGCTTGCACCTTCATGTTCTCCGGACGGAAGCGGCCCTCGTAGACCAGAAGAAGCGCTGCATCGAGGATGCCGTCGGCGAGGCCGCCGAGGGTCAGCGTGCGCCAGCGCTCCGGCCCGCTCTTCGGAAACAGCACCGGAGTGGGCGCAAGCGAGTCGAAATACTCGCAGATGACGTGGCTGTCGAAGACCGCCTCGCCCGCGTCAGTGATCAGGCACGGGATCTTGCCGAGCGGATTCATCTTGTTGAGCGCGTCGTCGCCCTTGTTGGTATCCGTCAGCAGGATCTCGATCTTCTCGTCGATCCCCTTCATCCGCGCGGCGATCTTGACCTTGCGGCCATAGGGGGACAGCGGCGACGACAGCAGTTTCATAGGTGGGCGCTCCTCACGCAACGTATGGAGCCTCATTCACGCGGGCCCCGCAGCGGCGCGATCATGCCCCGGCGACACGCGCGCTGCAACTTTCGTCGAGAAATGTCGAGGATGAGTGGTTTGGAGAGCCGGCCGGCGTCCCGAAGGCTGATGCTTCGGCCTGGCACCCCGCCAAACCAGCGCCAACCGGCTCCCTTGCATCCTTCATAACCGCTCACGCCGGGCGGCGCCCGCGCACTCTGTCGTTTTTGCACGGCCGGAGCAGAAGTGTGGACGGCCGCCACTCGACGATTGCGTGTGACATCCGCTTCCGCGCAGGCGCTCAGACGCAACGTGCGAGCCACACAGTGTGGCCGCCGCACACCGGATCGTTGGCGATGTGCGCCACGACCGCGAAGTCATGAGCCAACAGCAGATGCTCGTACGAGGCGGAATCCAGGCTCGCGTGATACAGCGGCTCGCCGCGATAGGTGCCGATCGCCTCGCCGCGCGCCGGCCCGGACGTGAACATCAGCGCCGCGCCGGGCGCCGCGTGTCGAGCGAAGACCGGGAACATCGCGCGCTGGTCATCCTCGGCGAGATGGAAAAAGCTGTCCCACGCGAGAATGCCGCCGAAGCGCGCCCCGAGATCCAGGCCGCGCATGTCACCAACGATCCATGTGTGATCGGGGAAACGCTTGCGGCAGAGGCCGATCAGCGTCGGCGAAGCGTCGACGCCGGTGACGGGGTGTCCGCGCCCGATGAGCTCTCGCGCGATCGGCTCGCCGCCACCGCATCCGAGATCGAGGATCGCCGCTCCCTCGCCGGCAATCGACCGAAAGCGATCGAGCCACGCCCGCTCGAACAGCGACCGGCCGCGATCACCGTCCCACGCTTGCGCGTGGCGTTCGTAGAGATCGGTGATGCGGTCGGCGTCGGATGAGCTCATTTCAGGCGTGCAGCATAATGCAAGCATCGGCTTGGTGACATCGATCCGGTTGCCACCGGGATCGGCGAAAACGAGATGTCGCGCATCGAAATGCCGGGCGCCGCACGTCCGAACGTGATCTTCTGGATAGGGCTGTGGGCCATGTCCGCCTCCGAGGAACGAGGGCAGAGGCGGCGCTGCGCGTGCCCGGTTGGGGAGCGGGGTCCCTATCGTCACCCTTGCATAGGCGCCGCCGAGAGGGAAGTGTACGGGCAGCAACAATGGGAATGCCTCGCACATGACCATCAACTACGAAGCCGAATACAACAACCGCCGCCGCGTCCCCGAGCACGAAGCGATCGCCGCGAGATGGGCGAAAGCGTCGGACCAGCGGCGCGCCGCCGGCGACGTCATCGCGGATCAGCCGTATGGCCCTGGCGATCGCCATCGCTACGACCTCTATCGCGCAAAACGGTCAGGCTCCGGCAGCGCGCCGCTCGTCGTCTACATTCACGGCGGCTACTGGCAGCGCGGCGACCGGAAGGGTGTCGGCTTCGTCGCCAGCGCCCTCAATGCCCGCGGGCTCGACGTCGCGTGCCCTTCCTACTCGCTGGCGCCAGCGGTACCCGTCGCGACCATCGTGGAGGAGTTGCGCCAGTGCCTGCGGGCGCTGTTCGAGCGTCTCAAGGTGCATCCGGTCGTCGTCGGGCATTCAGCGGGCGGCCACCTCGCCGCGGCAATGCTCGCGACCGACTGGAGCGGTTATCCGGGTATTCCGTCCGACCTCGTGCGCTCGGCCTACGCGCTGAGCGGGGTCTTCGATCCCACACCGCTCATCGGCACGTCGCTCAATGACGCGCTACGGCTCGACGTCGCCAGCGCCGCCGCCGTCGACCTGATCCGGGGACGAACGCCGCCCGCGACAGCGACCATGGTCGCGGCGGTCGGTGGCGACGAAAGCGCGGAGTTCATCCGACAGGCTCTGGCGCTGGCGGCCGTCTGGAGCAATGCGGGCGTCAAGGCGGAATGCGTGGTCGTCCCGAATGCCAACCACTTCACCATCGTCGACGAGGTGGCACGGCCAGAGAGTGCCACATTGGCACGCATCGTCTCGATGGCAAACAGCTAGAGGTTAACGCTTGTGCCAGGGGAGATAGCGCGACCAGGCGGCGCCATGGACGCCGAGCGAGGTGCTGCTCTGCTGAGCCCGGTCGATCTCCAGCAGCGCGATGGCGAGCGCGTTGCGCACGCGCGACATTTCCGCATTTCCGGCGAGTTCGTTGTGCATGTGCTCGAGGGTCCACCGGACGCTCGTGACATCGACTCGGCCGTCCTGGAGGGCCCGTGGTCGCAGCTCGATCGGTTCGGCATCCTTGGCCATGGCCGGCCCCTTTACGCTGAATGTACGTCAACCAGAGCGAACCTTACGGTCCCCGAAGTGTCCAGAGTGGGACGCGACGCGCATCTTTCCCTGGTGGTGTCCTGCCAGATGCAGGGTCCGTGCCATCGCTGAATCCCCCGGTTGTACCGTCAGCGTCGATGGCGTCTGCCCCGGCGAGCGGAGTGCGCGGCAACGAAGCAGCCCTTCGTGACATTCTTGCGGCCTCGCGCATACGGCAGCGCGGACGCCTTCGGGCTCGCTCCCCACAGCTTTTCCCGGCCTGCGGGTTCACCTGGATGCGCGAATCTGATGGGTCATCCGATGCGGCTTCGGCGCGCTCTCGCCACCGAACCGCATTGCATCATTGCCGGGGGGCGATCATGGCGAATTTCACAACGCACATCGGCGTCGGCACCGTCGCCTCCGGGATGCTGGCGACCCTGACACTCGCTGCCGACGTCGTGGCGCCGGAGAACCTCGTGGCGGTTACCCTCGCGGGCGTACTCGGCAGCGTCCTCCCCGACATCGACCTCAAGGACTCCCGCGCCGGCCGCGCCATGTTCGCCGGCCTCGCCGCATTCTTCTCGTTCGCCGTGCTCTTCACCTTCGCGGAGAAGTTCTCGATAGCGGAGCTATGGCTCCTGTCGGGCGGCACGTTTCTGTTCTTCCGCTACATCGTCCACGCGATCTTCCATCGCATGTCCTACCACCGCGGCATCTATCACTCGATCCTCGCCGGGCTGCTCTTCGCCTTCCTGACAGCGATCGTCTACCGCTACCTGCTCGGGCGCCACGAGGGCGTCGCGTGGCTTGCCGGCGGCTTCATGTTCATGGGCTATATGGTCCATCTCGTCCTCGACGAAATCTACAGCGTCGACGTGATGGGCACCCGGGTGAAGCGCTCGTTCGGCACCGCGCTGAAGTTCTACGACGGCCGGCGCATCGACCACTCCGTCGCCATGGCGATCGCAACGGTCGCCGCCCTGTATCTGACGCCGCCGACCAAGACATTCGTCGACGGCATGTCCTCGCGCGACATGTGGACGGGCCTGCACCAGCGGATGCTGCCACACGACCACAAGTGGTTCGGCATCGTCCCTGACTTCACCTCGTTCGCATGGAGGAAGTCCCACAAGTCGGAGCCGGCAGCTGCTCAGCCGGCGACCACTCCCGAGGCGTCGTCGCCGATCTCGACCGGGTCAATACCGGCGAGCGATGCCGCTCCGCAAGAAAAGCGCACGCCCTGACCGCTGGAATAGAAATAATGAGCGTCCGCGACTGCAGGCGAGGATCGCCACGTAACGGACGCGTCTGCCTTACGATGCTACTTTCGCCGAGGCCATGTTCGCAGCGACGCCCGCGAGGTAATTGTTGATCAAGTCGGCCACCAGTAGCGCCGCTGCCTCTGTCGTGACGTTGGAGAGCTTATTGGCGGTGGACAGCGACGTGATGCCGTGCACGCCTGCCCACAGCACGCGCGCCGCGCGCTGGCGCTCCAGCACCGCATCCGGCGGATAGATCGGCGCTACCGCCGCCTCGACGCGGCCCATCAACCGCTCGAGCTTCTCCTGGTACCAGGGCGGCGTGTCGGTGCCGCCGGGCATATAGTGCTCGAACAGCAGGTTCCACAGCTTCGGACGCTGGTGAGTGAACGACAGATAGGCCTGGGCGAGACGCATCACCAAGGTCTTCTCGTCGCCACCCATCGCAAGCTCTGCTGCGAGGCGTTCATCAAGAGCATCGAGCACGCGACCTTCGACGTTCAGCACGACGTCATCGAGATTCTCGAACATGTTGTAGATCGTGCCGGGGGAGTACCCGATCCTCCGTGCGATCTCGCGGGCCGAGAGACCGGCCAACCCGTGCGCTTCGATGATGGCGGCCGCGGCATCCAGAATCAGCTGCCTCAGCTGTTCGGGGGTATGTATGGACCTGCGTCCCATGGGGGCTCCGGACGAGATTATCAGCGCACTGCAAGATATTTATTTCTAGTACAAATACCCTCTTGCGGGCAAATGTCGACACCGATGTTCTAAGCCGCCACCGACCACTTTTCTGATGGAGATCACCCGAACCGCGTCAGGATAATCCAGCTTCGGACTGAATGATCGCCAGCCACCCAAATCTCTAACTATCTGCGGTTCAATGATTTTGGGGCTGCACCGGCCCCGCGTTTGTGACAAGCCGCAGACCCCGCCGCTGCCTAGTGCAGTGGCTCGACGGCGCGAGGTGGGTAACCTGAAAATGAGCCGAGCGCGGCGGCGAGTTGTAGCTCGTCCTGGCCGACGCTGGCTTCGATCACCCCTTCGATGGCACCAACGGCGGCGCCAAGGGCATCCTCGATCGTCTGGCCCCCAACGATGTATCCGGCCATGAGTCCGGTAAGCAGATCGCCGGTCCCATTAGGCACCTGGCTCCTGCGCGCGACCGATGTCATGTACGCTCCGCGCGCCCCCAACGCCATCGTGGCGAGAGTGCCATCAGCCTGCGGGATGGACGTCGCGATGGTCCACGTCGCTTCGAGCCCGCGGGCTGCAAGGCGTGCGCCGGCGCAGTCGGTCACCGGTTGTCCGCTGAGCCATGCGAGCTCGAAACGGTTGGGGAAAGTGAAGTCCGCGTGCGGCACGAGATCCGCTGCCAACGCCCGCGCTGCATCCTCGGCGATGTACAGGCCTTTCGGATCGTCGCCCAGGACAGGGTCGCAGAAGTACAGTGCCGATGGGCGGCGCGCCCGTACCCGTGCGACGGCGTCCGCCACCAACGCCACATGACCCGGCGTCGGCAGGTAGCCGCTCAAGACCGCATCGACCGAGGCGAGCCAGCCGTGACCTTCGAGCGTCGCCAGCATCTCACCGAGCAGAGCCGGATCGACACGCTGCCCCGCGACCTTGCCATGACCCGGATGATTGGAGAGGATGACCGTCGGCAGCGCGATCACTTCGTGGCCCAGCGCCTGCAGCGCCGGCACCATCGCGTTCAAGCCGACATGCCCTCGCGCGACCTGGGACGAAATCGCGAGAATGGTGCCCATGGCGCGATGCCCTCAGAACACATTGGCTTCCGCCAGCGGTTCGCCTGCGGCGATGCGCGACCAGCCGAACCGCGTGAGATCGATCGTCCGATAACCGCCATGCACGATCAGTTCGGCGATGGCGCGGCCGATTCCTGGCGAATGCTGAAGACCATGTCCTGAGAATCCGCAGGCAAGGAAAAAGCCGGCGACATCCGGATGGGGGCCGAGGATCGCGTTGTGGTCGAGCGTGCTGAGGTCATAGTGGCACGCCCACGCATTGACGACCTTCAACGTCTCGAACGCCGGCACGCGATGCGCCAGTGTCGGCCAGATCCGCTCCTCGAAGAAGCCATCCTCGATGTCGAAGTCCTCGCAATCGGGATCGGCATCCTCGGGCGGCGCCACGCCGGCAAGAAAGTAGCGCCCCTCGGGCCGGAAATAGACGCCGCTGGGATCGATCATAAGTCCGGCGCCCGGCAGCGGCGTCGGACAATCGACCACGAACACGTAGCGCTTCCTCGGCCGCACCGGCAGATCGATGCCGGCCGTCACCGCGAGCTTGCGCGAGTGCCACCCCGCCGCGCACACCACCAGCGGCGTCGCGATGGTACCACCCGAAGCGAGACGCACATTGGTGACCGCGCCACCCGCGACGTCGACGCCGACTACCTCGTCGGCAAGATAAGTCACACCGTCCGCGATCGCGCGCTTGCGCATAAGCGTCAGATGGGCGTGCGGGTCGACCCAGCCCTCGCCGGAGTGGCCCCAGCCGGCACCGGCAAGATCGTCGACCGCCAGCCACGGGAACCGCGCCTTCAGCGCCGGCGGCGCGAGCAGCTCGATATCGGCACCGAGGCTCCGCTGCAGCTCGACATTGGCACGGAGCAGGCCCGCTGCTTCCGAGCTGCCCATGATGGCATAGCCGCGCTGGACGAGCCCGACGTCGGCCTCGGGCCCGTACCGATCCTTGATCCCGCTGAAGTAGCGCCAGCCGAATTGTGACAGCCGGATGTTCTCCGCCGTCGTGAACTGCTGGCGGATCGAGGCGACCGAGCGCCCCGTCGCGCACGACTGATAGCCGGGGTCCTTCTCGACGACGACGATGCGGCCCTTGAAGCGCTCGCCAACGAGAAAACAGGCGATCGCGCTCCCGACCGCCGCTCCCCCGACGATGACCACATCCGCAGTTGTTCCGGTCACGCCGCCGCCCGCCGGATCCAGACGTGATTGTCGTGGAAGGCCGCGCCGCCGAATGGGGCGATCCGATCGGCCGCGGTGAGCGTATTGATCCCCGCCCCGCCCTCGAACTGCTCGTTTGGCGGAATGGCCTCGACGATGACGACACCGCGTTGCACTCCGCCGTAGGCCTCGGCGGTGATGAAAATCTGGCCGCGCTCATTGCCCATGGCGATCCGCTCGCCGTCAGCGATGCCGAGTGCCGCGAGGTCATCGGGATGAATCTTGGCGCGCGGTGCCCCTTCCTGCTTGCGGCTGGTCGGCATCTCATTGAACGAGGAATTGAGATAGTTGCGCGCCGGGCTGGTCGCGAGCCGGAACGGATGCTGCGCGTCCGCCTTCTCGATCACATCCCAATGGTCGGGAAGCCGCGGCATGAGATGCGACACGCCAAAGTCGATCTTACGCGCGGCAGGAACCTCCGACCATTCCGGCTTGAACCTGAACTTGCCGTCGGGATACCCGAAGCCGCCGATATAATGCGCGGTATCGAAGTCCGGCTGTGCGTCGATCCAGTGCTTCGCCTCTAGATTCTCGAGCGTACCCCAGCCGGAATTCTGCAGCGTCCAGTCGATGATCTCTCGCGGCGTCATGTCGAAGCCGCGATGCTCGGCACCGACCCGCTTCGCGAGCGCGCAGATGACATCGTGGTTCGATCGACATTGCCCCGGCGGCTCGACGAGCTTCGGGCCGATGAGAATGCTCTGCTGACCGCCGGCCTGATAAAGATCGTCGTGCTCGAGGAACATTGTCGCCGGCAGCACGATGTCCGCGACCTTCGCCGTTGCCGTCATGAACTGCTCGTGCACGCAGACGAAGAGGTCGTCGCGCGCGAAGCCCTGCTTGACCTTGTTCTGGTCAGGCGCGACCTGCAGCGGGTTCTGGTTCTGGATGAAGATCGCGTGGATGTCGGGACCATCGCCGAGATCGCTGCGGTCACCCGTCAGGACGGCGCCTATGCGGCTCTGGTCGAGCACACGCACCGACGGATCGAGCGCATCGCTGCCTTCGATCAGCGACTTGTCCCACCTGTAGATCGCGCCGTTGTTGTGAAAAGCGCCGCCGCCCTCGTGCAGCCAGGCGCCCGTCACCGTCGCGATGCACGACGCCGCATGCATGTTGACCGCGCCATTCCGTGAGCGCGAGAAACCATAGCCGAGACGGAGATACGTGCGCGGCGTCCTGCCAATGAGGCGTGCGAAATCCTCGATCTCCGCGACCGTGAGGCCGGTGATCGCGCTCGCCCACTCCGGCGTCTTGTCGGCGAGGTGGGCTTCGAGCTCCTCCGGGCAATCGGCGTACTTGGCCATGTAGTCGCGGTTGGCGAGGCCGTCTCGGAAGAGCACATGCATGATGGCGCAGGCGAGCGCGCCGTCCGTGCCGGGCCGCAGGCAGAGTCCGATGTCGGCCTGCTGCATGGACGCATTGCGGTATATATCGATGACGGCGACCTTGGCACCGCGCTCGCGCCGCGCCTTGACGGCGTGGGTCATGACGTTGACCTGCGTGTGCACGGGGTTGGTGCCCCAGATGACCACGAGGTCCGACTTCCCCATCTCGCGCGGGTCGGGTCCGGCGAGCTTGCCAGTACCGGCAATGAAGCCGGTCCAGGCCGGCGTCGTGCAGATCGTCGAATACTGCCGCGAATACCTTTTCACGTGGCGCAGGCGCTCGATGCCGTCGCGCATGACGAGGCCCATGGTGCCGGCATAGTAGTAGGGCCACACCGCCTCGCTACCGTAGCGGCGCTCGGCGTCGAGCAGCGCCTCTGCAGTAATATCGAGGGCCTCGTCCCAGGTGATCTCGGTGAACCGGCCCGATCCCTTGGGCCCCACGCGCTTCAGCGGATGGAGCAGCCGCTCCTCATGATGAATGCGCTCGGCGTAGCGCGCGACCTTGGCGCAAATGACGCCGGCTGTGTAATCGTTCTCCTTGGTCCCGCGGACGCGACCGATCCGGCCGTTGCCGAGCAGCTCGACATCGAGCGCGCAGGTCGACGGACAATCGTGAGGGCAGGCGGATTTGCCGATCTTCACGTCGACGCGCTGCTGCATCCGCCATCCCCATCTGGCTGTAAAGGGCACGCGCACGCCCGTGCGCCGCATTGCAGCATTATTCTATATGGAAACGGCGCGGCGCCAAGCGGCAGCGCGGCCTTAGAACCGGTAGGCGATACCGACAGCTAGATGTGGCGACCACAGGTCGGTCTTGATGTGACCGCCATCCTCGAGGTTGCCATTGATGTGGGTATAGCTGAGCTTGGCCTCGACGAAACCGGACCAGCTACGCGAGAACGGCATCTCCAGGCCGACGAAGCCCTGCCCGGCAAAGCCCGCCAGCTGGTATTCGAAGGTCTTGATCGGGCTCCCGACCAGCGACACCTCAACGTGCGGCACCGTGACACCGATGCCGAAACCGGCGTAAGGACGGATGCTGTGGAAATTCCACGGTGCGAACCGGTACAGCAGGTTCGCCGTGGCGATGTTGTTGCCGTCGGTAAACTCCAGCGTGTCGTAGAGCGCGCCGGCGGATGTGCCATTGAGCTTGGCATAGGCCTTCGAATGAGTGAACTCGAGCCCGACGCCCCATCCCGGCATGCTGTCGAGCCAATAGACACCCCGCACACCCCAATAGGGCGGCATTTCGAACGGCTTGCCCTCCCAGGAAACGCTGCGGGTATCGGTCGGAAGCCCGGTTCGATGGAGAGAGACGTCGCTCTTGAAATTCGCGTTCGCGCCGCCGTAGACCTGGATCTGCACCTCGGCCTGGACTGGCTCCGCCGCTACCGCAGCTCCAATTGCCATGCCCAGAGCCACAGCAATAGAGCGAGCTCTCGTGCCCACATCAATCCGCACGCCGCCAATTTTCATTGTGCTGGCTTTCGCAAATCCAAGTCCGCTGCGCGACCGACGCGGAGTTCGGAGACTCAGCGTGAACGTCGTCTTAAGAATCCGATTAACATATCGCGGCTTGGACGCAAGGCGGCATTCCGCTATCTGCCACAGCAGGCACGATTTTCTGGCTCGGTGTGGCCGTTACGCATGTGCGGCAGATTTGCACGGTGGTGCGGCTTCACCCCGCGCCTGCCAGATCGGCCAAGCGGTCTATCTGCCGGACGACGATTTGGTTCGTGTGCGGCAGATCGATGACTCCCATCCGGCGGAGCTTGCTGATCGTCCGGCTGACGGTCTCGATCGTGAGGCCGAGATAGTCACCTATATCGGTCCGCGTCATCGGCAGGTTTACGACCACCGCCTCTCCGCTGCGGGGCTTGCGGCGGCGTGCCAGCATAAGGAGGAAATCAGCGACCTTTGCCTCGGCGGACTTGGAGGCGAGGCATTTCAGATGCTCCCGCATTGCGTTGAGCTCCGCGGTGGCCATCCGCAGCAGCTTGCGCGCGAAGTCGGCACGCTCGTCGATCAGTCGCTCGAGGCCGGACAGCGGAATGCGCCGCACCCGCGTATCCCCAACAGCCTGAGCATTGTATCCATATGTGCCAGGGCTACACAGGCCGACAATCTCACCAGGAAACCGGAACGCGAGAACATGGCGATTGCCGTCCGGCATGATCCGGTACATGCAGACCACGCCCTCGACGACTTCGAAAACGTGTGTCGCTTCATCGCCTTCCAGAAACAGGTCTTCACGTCCCCGCAATTGGGCGAGGGGCGCGATGTCGGCCGCGCCCGCCGCGCGGCCCTGGGACACGGCGGCCCGCAGCGAGCCCGCCTCGAATGTTGCGCCCGGGACTTCGGTGCGGACTTCTACGGTCGCGTTGCCCGATCCAACCATCATCATCGTGAATCCTCCTGCCTGCGGTTGCGCATTGCGGGAGATCAAACGGCAGCGAGGTCATGGGCATACCGGGGGATTGTCGCGAAATGTCACGATTTGTAATCCTTCCGTGTTATGCTTTGATGGAACGGGAATAGACCGGACCTGATCGCGCTCTCTTGAAGATCGACCCGCGCCGGACGATGCCGCCCGGCCGGCCGGAGCCAGCCCCAGCTACAAATGATTCCGAGCAGCCAGACCCGCATTCTCATCGTCGATGATGACCCGAAGATCCGGACCCTGCTGCGCCGCCTGTTTGAAGGCGAGGGCTGGCAAGTCAGCGAGGCGTCGACCCGCGACGAGGTCCGCAGCCAGTTCGCCTCCACCCGGTTTAACCTCGTCACGCTCGACCTGATGCTCGGCGGCGACGATGGCCTCGCCATCGCGCGCGAGCTGCGCCAGGATTCGCGCATCCCGATCGTCATGGTCTCCGGCAAGGGTGACACCATCGACCGCGTGGTCGGCCTAGAGATTGGCGCCGACGACTACATCGCCAAGCCGTTCCACGTCCGTGAGGTGCTGGCCCGCGTGCGCGCGGTCCTGCGCCGCAGCGAGGAAGCCTCCGGAGCCCCCGGGATGGCGCTAAGCGTCGGCGAGGCCTACAGCTTCGACGGGTTCGTAATCGACCTTGCCAAACGCGAGCTGCGCAACCGCGATGGTGCCCACATCCCCTTGACCACCGCTGAATTCGGCCTGCTCGAAGTGTTCGTGCGCAACGTCAATCGCGTGCTCTCGCGCGACCGCATAATGGACCTGACCAAGGGCCACGAGTGGAGCCCCTACGACCGCACGATCGACAACCACGTCGCGCGCCTGCGCCGCAAGATCGAGACCGATCCGGACAATCCGCTGCTGATCAAGACCGTCCGCGGCATCGGCTACAGCTTTACGGCGGACCTCGCGGCAGTGAAGTAGCTACTTACTCGCCTCGGTATCGGCCGAAGGCCGAGCCATAGAAATGCCAACCGGCGAGGCGGCAGCCGCGGCGCGTGTAGCCATCATGCCGAAGGCGTGCTCCGCACGACGGCGTACGCGTCCGCGGGAAAAACTACTTCGCCGCCTCGATGGCGTGCGGTGCCACGAACTGGAGGTTGGCCAGCCGCGCATAGAGTCCGCCCCGCGCCATCAGCGCCGCGTGCGTGCCCTCCTCGACGATCCGTCCACCGTCGAGCACGACGATCCGATCCGCCTTCTGGATCGTCGCCAACCGATGGGCGACGACGATCGTGGTGCGGCCTTGCATCGCCACATCGAGTGCCCGCTGCACGGCGACCTCGCTTTCGGCATCGAGCGCGCTCGTCGCCTCGTCGAGCAGCAGGATCGGCGCCTGACGGAGCAGCGCGCGCGCGATGGCGATGCGCTGGCGCTGGCCGCCCGAAAGGGTCACGCCGCGCTCACCGATGCGGGTTGCGTAACCATCCGGAAGCGCGCGAATGAAGCGGTCGGCCTGGGCGGCGACGGCGGCACGCTCGACCTCGGCATCCGACGCATCGGCGCCGAAGCGAATGTTCTCGGCGACCGACCCGGCCAGCAGCGTCACATCCTGAGGCACCAGGGTCATACGGCGACGCAGCTCGGTCAGGTCCGCCTCGCGGATCGGCACGCCGTCGACGAGAATGCGCCCCGATGTCGGATCCCTCAACCGCTGCAGTAGCGCCAAAAGCGTGCTCTTACCCGATCCCGACGGCCCGACCAGCGCCACCCGCTCGCCGGACGCGATCCGGAGCGTGATATCGGCAAGCGCCGGGCTCTCATTCCGCGCGGGGTAGGCGAACGTGACGTGCTCGAGATCGATGCGTCCCTTCGCCGGCTGCGGCAGGGGAATTGGATTGGCCGGCGACACGATCTCCGGCGGCGTATCGAGCAGCTCGGTCAGACGCTCGGCGGCGCCGGCCGCCTGCGTGACCTCGCCCCACACTTCCGACAGCTCGGCGAGTGCGCCTGCCGCAAACAGCGCATAGAGGACGAACTGGCTGAGCCTGCCCCCGGTCATCTCGCCCGCGACGACGAGCCCAGCGCCGTACCAGAGGATGCCGACGATGCTGCTGACGACCAGCACGATCACGACCGCCGTCAACCCTGCACGCGCCTTGAGACGCGCCCGCGCCGCATCGAACGACGTTTCGACGGCGCCAGCATACTTCGCGCCGATCACTGTCTCCGCCGCGAACGATTGCACTGCGCGGATACCGGCGAGCGTCTCGGCGGCAAGCGATGACGCGTCGGCGAGCGTATCCTGCGCCTGACGCGACAGCCGCCGCACCATGCGCCCGTAGGCGACCAGCGGCAGCACGATCAGCGGTATGGCGACCAGCACCAGCACTGACAGGCGCGGACTCGTTACGAACATCATCGCGAGCGCGCCGATCAGCATGATCACGTTGCGAACCGCCTGCGACAGCGCCGTGCCGGCCGCCGCCTTGATCTGCGTCGTGTCAGCGGTGAGGCGGCTCATCAGCTCGCCGGAATGCGCCTTTTCGTGGAAGGCGGCGCCGAGCGTCATCAGATGCCGGAAGACATCGGCACGCACATAGGCGACCACGCGTTCGCCGAGCCAGTTGACGAAGTAGAAGCGGGCCGCGCTCGCTGCCGCCAGCAGGACGCCGATCAGAATTAGCACCCCGAAATAGCGGTCGATGAAGACGCCGTCGCGGCCTGCGAAGCCGAAGTCGATCATCCGGCGCACGGCCAGCGGCACCGACAGCATCGCCACCGCCGAGGCCACCATCGCGACGCCGGCAAGGAGCAGAATGATGGGATTCCGCAGGATGTATGGTTTCAGCGCGAGCAGCGGCCTCAAAGATCGACGGCCGCCGGCCTCCGACGAACCATCCTCATCCGTGCTCTGCCTTGCTCTTCGCCGTGCCACGCCTTGTCCCTAAACCTCGCAAAACTCTCCGATCATGGATGAGCATAAGCCGGCGAACCGGTCCATCCTTGATCACTCGCAAGCCAGCGCTGCAACGCCGCCCGCGCCATTCATCGTTCATGCCGCATGAATGCATCAGGGGCGTGCCCGGAACAAGGCACTCGCCCACCTATCGCTCGTGAGGGACGTTGCGTCGCGCGGTGCCCCTAATACCCAGACGACAAAGTCGGGATTGCAGCGGCCGGCGCCTCAGTGGAATACGCGGCCGGCATCGATGACGATCGTCTGCCCAGTCATCGTCTCCGTGCGGCACATGGTGACGACCATGTCGGCGCAGTCGTCCTTGTCCGCCGCCCGCTTCAGCAGCGAGCTCGACGCACTGCGCTCGATCTGCTCGGGCCGCAGATTGGAGGTCGCCCGCGTCCCTTCGAGCAAGCCCGGCGCCACGCAGTTGACCAGCGTCTCCGGCGCCATCGCGACCGCCATGCAGCGCGTTAGATGGATCAGACCGGCCTTGGATACGGCGTACGCGATCGACGAGCCGGTCGGGCCAAGCCCCGCCACGGACGCTATATTGACGACGCGGCCGCGCCCCTGCGCCTTCATCAGCGGCGCCACCGCCTTGGTCAGCCGCATCGGCCCGGTGAGGTTCACGGCCATGATCTTGTCCCACACATCGAGCGTCATGCTGTCGAGATCGGTGAACGGGATCGATTTGTTGTAGGCGGCATCGTTGATGAGAATATCGATGCGCCCGAAGCGCTTCGTGACGTCAGCGATCAAGGCCGCGACCGCCGCATCGCTGGTGATGTCACAACCGAATGCGGCCGCGTTGACCTGATGTCGCGATGCGATCTCGCGCGCCACGCTCTCCGCCTGATCGCGGCTTTGCGCGTACATCACGGCGATATGAACACCTTCCTTGGCGAGCGCGTGGCCGATCCGCTGTCCCAACCCGCCGTTGCCGCCCGTCACCAACGCCACCGCGCCCTTTAGCTCCATCAGCCATCCTCCTGTTGGTGACGGTCGTATCGCCGCCCTTCCGATAGTGGACACTGTGCGGCGGATACGGCCACGCGAGCAAGTGGGCAGCACGCGAGACGGCCCTTTCCCGGATCGCGCGACTCGCTGCTTGCCTGCCCGGTGTTCAGGCCGCACACTTCTACTTTTGGGGATGTCCACCAGCACTTTTCGGGGATCGGCGCATGCACAAGGCGCGCTTTTCTGAGTGGCTCCGTAGGCATCTGATTGGTGTCCTCCTCGTCGTCGCCGCCACCGCCAGCGCACACGCGCAAGTCGACAACGAGTATCTGGCGCTCGAGCGACAGGCGCGCGCACTCTACGAGAAGGGCAAATATGTCGAAGGCGTTGAGCCGGCCCGGCGCGCGCTTGTCCTCGCCGAGCAGCGATATGCACCCGACCACCAGATCGTCGGCCGCGCTCTCAACAACCTTGCGCTGATGCTCTCAGGCCAGGGCCGCCCGAAGGAAGCCGAGCCCCTCTACCTCAGAGCGCTCGCGATCCGCGAGAAGACACTCGGCGCCGAACATCCCGACGTCGCGCAGTCCTACAACAACCTCGGCGTCGTCTATCGCAACCAGAACCGCTTCGCCGATGCCGAAACCGCATTGAAGCGCGCGCTCGCAATCCGCGAGAAGGTCCTCGGGATGGATCACGCGGATGTCGCCCAAACACTGAACAACCTCGCCACCCTCTACCGCATCCAGGGCCGCTACAAGGATGCGGAAACGTCGGCGCAGCGCGGGCTCACGATCCGCGAGGCCAAGCTCGGCCCCGAGCACGCGCACGTCGGCAGCACCCTCGGCGACATCGCGGAGATCTATCTGCTGCAGGATCGCCTCGCCGAAGCCGAGCCGCTGCTCAAGCGCGCCCTCGCAATCCACGAGAAGTCCGTCGGCCTGGATCATCCCGATCTCGCGAACACCATCTCGCGGCTCGCCGGCCTCTACCAGAACCTCGGCCGCTTCGCCGAGGCCGAGCAACTCCTGGCGCGCAGCCTCGCCGTGCGCGAGCGCGCGTTCGGCCCCAACCATCCCGCGGTCGGCGCGACGCTTTCCGCCATCGCCGACCTGCACCGCGTCCAGGGCCGCTACGCTGAGGCTGAGACAGCATTGAAGCGCGCGCTAGCCATCCAAGAGAAGGCGTTGGGTCCCGAGCACCTCAGCGTCGGCGCGCTGCTCGACAATCTAGGCCGGCTGTACCGCATTCGCGGCCGCCTTGCCGAGGCGCAACCGCTGCTCACTCGGGCGCTGGCGATCCGCGAGAAAGTGCTCGGTCCCGACCATCCAGCCGTCGCCCAGAGCCTCAATGGCGTCGCCGAGCTTTATCGGCTCCAGCGGCGTTTCACCGATGCGGAAGCCCACTATCGGCGCGCCATCGCCGTGCAGGAGAAGGCGCTCGGGCCCAACCACCGCACGCTCAGTCACACACTGGTCAATCTCGGGGAGCTGTACCGTCAGCAGGGCCGCCTCGCCGACGCCCAGCCGCTCTACGAGCGCGGGTTGAAGATCAGCGAGGCGTCCCTGAGCCCCGACCATCCCGACCTCGGCATCGCCCTCACGCGCCTCGCCAATCTCTACCGTGCCCAGAACCGGCTCGATGACGCCGAGCCACTGCTCAAGCGCGCGCTGGCCAATCGCGAGAAGGCTTTCGGCCCCGACCATCCGGCCGTCGGCTCGGACCTCAGTTCCCTCGCCGTGCTCGCGTTCACGCGGCGCGACTGGGCGCGAGCCGCCGACTATTGGCGGCGCAGCACCAGCATCATCGTGCGCCGTGCCGCCGGCAGCGTCGGCTTCCAGGCGAGCGACAATGAAGCTCAGCTCTCGCATTGGGAGTTCCGCGGCCTCGTCAAAGCAGCCTACCGCAACGCCGGAACGCGCCGCCCGATCGACAGCGCGCTGGTCGCGGAAACCTTCGAGGCGGCCCAATGGGCGCAAGGGTCGGAGGCGGCGGCGTCGATCGCGCAGATGGCCGCGCGCGGAGCCAGCAACGACCCGGCCCTCGGATGGCTCGTGCGCGAACGCCAGGATCTCGTCGCCGAGTGGCGTGCCAAGGACAAGCAGCTCATCGCGGCGAAGAGCATGGCGCCCGACGCACGCAAAGCCGATGCCGAGGACACGTTGTCGGACCGCCTGATGGCGATCGACAAGCGGGTCGCGACCATCGACGCGCTGTTCGCCAAGGACTATCCGGATTACGCCGCGCTTGCGAGCAACAAGCCGATTTCGATCGCGGAGGTGCAGGTCGAGCTGCGCGGCGACGAAGCGCTGGTTCTCTTCCTCGACGCGGCCGAGCTCAAGCCGGAGCCGGAGGAGACGTTCATCTGGGTCGTGACGCGGAACCAGGCGCGCCTCGTGCGATCCGCGCTCGGCGGTCGTGCCCTCGCGCGCGAGATCGCGGCGCTTCGCTGCGGGCTCGACAGCACGGCGTGGACCGGCAAGGGCGCGGAGCGATGCGCCAGTCTACTCGGCATCGCGCCCGACAAGATCCCCGAGCCCGGCACTCTGCTGCCCTTCGATGCAGCGCGCGCGCACAATATCTATACCGAGCTCTTCGGCGAGGTGCAGGACCTTCTCAGAGGCCGGCATCTTCTCATCATTCCGGCGGGGCCGCTGGCCCAGCTCCCATTCCAGGTCCTCGTCATGCGCCCCCCGCGCGGCAATGACATGCGCTCGTTCCAATGGCTCGCCCGCGAGCATCCGATCACCATCCTACCGGCGGCCTCGTCGCTGAAATCGCTGCGCCGCATCGGCCGCCCGAGCAGCGCGCCGATGCCGATGATCGGCTTCGGCAATCCCCTGCTCGACGGGCCAGACAATCGCTACGCCGAACTCGCCAAGCTCGCCCGCGACACTCAGAAATGCCCTGACAACCGCTGGCGGCGCCGATCGTCGACCGTCGTCGCGCTCCGGCGGAGCGTCGATCAGGTGACGACGCGCGGCGGCTTTGCCGATCCCGCGCATCTCAAGCACCAGACGCCGCTGCCGGAGACCGCGGACGAGCTCTGCGCGGTCGCACGCGACGTCAAGGCCGATCCACGCGACATGCGGCTCGGCACGCGTGCGACCGAGCGCGAGGTCAAGTCGATGAGCGCGCGCGGCGAGCTTTCCCGCTTCCGCATCGTCCACTTCGCGACCCACGGCACGCTCGCCGGCCAGCTCGCGGGCGGGGCCGATCCGGGACTTATCCTGACGCCGCCCAACCGCGCCAACGAGGAGGACGACGGCTATCTCTCGGCGCCGGAGATCGCGAGCCTCAAGCTCGATGCCGATTGGGTCATCCTGTCGGCGTGCAACACCGCGGCAGGCAACTCCGGCCGGTCCGAGGCACTGTCAGGCCTCGCGCGCGCTTTCATCTATGCGGGGGCCCGCGCATTGCTGGTGTCTCACTGGGCGGTCGATTCCGATGCGACCGTCAAGCTGATCACATCCGCGGTGCGTGAGATGACGCGTGATTCCCGCGTCGGGCGTGCCGAGGCGCTGCGCCGCGCGATTCTGACGATGCTCGACGAGGGCAAGGATCAGGAGACCCATCCGGCCTTCTGGGCACCGTTCGTGGTCGTCGGCGAGGGCGCACCGCAGGGCTAGCCGATGCTGCGCATCCAACCGCCTCTGGATGCGCCTGCTGCCGTCGGCTAACATCGCTCGCAGGTGCCGCGCGGCGCCTCTGAGTGATGGAGACGCCACATGAGCAGCCGGTCAGGTCTGAAGTTTTCTTCGATGCGGTCGAAGGTGTCGGACCGCGAGTGGGAGGCGCGCGTCAATCTCGCTGCCTGCTTCCGCCTCGCCGAGCACTACGGCATGTCGGACATGATCTACACCCACATCACCGCCCGCGCGCCCGACAATCCCAGGCACTTCCTGCTCAACCTGCATGGCCTCCTGTTCGACGAGATGACGGCCTCTTCATTCATGAAGGTCGACGTCGACGGCAATATCCTCGCGAAGCCCGAGGTGGACCACGGCTACGGTCTGCACATGGCGGCATTCGTGATCCACAGCGCCATCTACAAGGCCCGCCCCGATGTGACGGCGGTGATGCACACGCACACCATCGCCGGCATGGCCGTCTCGTCGCTGAAGTGCGGCCTGCTGCCGCTTACCCAAACCTCGCACCGCTTCCATCCCCGCCTCGCCTATCATGACTTCAACGGTCCCGAGCGCGATCCGAGCGAGCGCGAGAAGCTGGCGCAGCACCTCGCCGACAAGGACGTTATGATCCTTCGCAACCACGGCCTGCTCACCGTCGGCCCGAGCATCCCCGAGACCTTCAACCGGATGTACGGGCTCGAGCGCTCGTGCCAGGCGCAACTCGCGGCGATGGCCTGCAACACCGAGCTCAACACGCTTTCCGATACGGTGGTCGCTAAATCGACTGCGATGTACGCGCCCGGAGCCGTGCGGCCCTACGGCCTGCTCGAATGGCCGGCGCTGCTGCGGCTTCTCGACCGCAAGGATCCATCGTACCGCGAATGAGCGGCGAGACCAGAATAGACCATAACGGACAGGCGCGACCCGCGACCGACGGACGTCCTTCCGTGCCCGGTACGACCGCTCACCCGATCATCGTCTTCGACGCCGAGTGCGTGCTGTGCTCGACCAACGCGAAGTTCGCAACTCAAAGCAGTGGCCGCCGCGCCCGCGAAAGGTCTATAGTTATTGTAAGGCCGCCGGACGGTCGCGTGACCGGACCCGGGTGTCACAAAGGTTGGAAACCAATTCCGGAGGTTCGTCCATGGCTGTCGCTGAAGCCGAGATCAAAAAGCCCATTCCCTTCGACACCAAGCACCTCGACAAGCTGATGGATGATGCCGGCATCGACGTGCTGGTCGCGACCTCGCAGCATAACGTTCAATACCTCCTCGGCGGCTACCGCTTCTTCTTTTTCGAGACGATGAACGCGATCGGCACGACGCGCTACCTGCCCGCGATCGTCTACCAGAAGGGCAAGCCCGAGAACGCCGCCTACGTCGGCTGCTCGATGGAGAATTTCGAGCGCGAGCTCGGCAAATTCTGGCAGCCGACACTGAAGCTCGGCACGACCGGCACCAAGGCGACGATGAGCGCGGTGGTCGAGCATATTGCGAAGCTCGGGCCGGTGCGCCGCATTGGGGTCGAGTCCGCATTCCTTCCGGCAGACGGCGAGGCCGTCCTGCGGCGCGGCATGTCGAATGTAGATGTCGTCGACGCCGTGTTCCCGCTCGAGCGCCTGCGCGCCAAGAAGACACCGCAGGAAATCGCCAATCTGCGCGCCGCCTCCGAACTCGTCGTCGACTCGATGATGACGACCTTCAAGAAGCATTGCGTGCCCGGCGCGACAAAGCTCGAGGTGGTCGAGGCGCTGCGGCGCGAGGAGGTCAACCGCGGCCTCGTCTTCGACTACTGCCTGATGACCGTCGGCACCAGCCTCAATCGCGCGCCCTCCGAGCAGACGCTGAACCCGGGCGACATCATCTCGCTCGACTCCGGCGGCAACTACAAAGGCTACATCGGCGACCTCTGCCGCATGGGCGTGGTCGGCGGCAAGGTCGATGCCGAGTACGAGGATCTGCTTGCCTGGGTCGACGAGGTGCAGCAGGCGGTGCGCAAGCCGATCCGACCCGGTGCACGCGGCGGCGAGATCGCCGCCATCGGCGACCGCATGATCGAGGCGTCGCCGCACAAGAAGTACACCCACTTCATGGCACACGGCATGGGCCTCGTCACGCACGAGGCGCCGCGCCTGCAGGACACCCCGCGCTCCTCTTATGACGGCTATGACAAGGAGCGCCCGCTCGAGTCCGGCTACGTCATCTCGATCGAGACGACGATGGCGCACCCCAAGCGCGGCTTCATCAAGCTCGAGGACACCATCCTCGTCACCGACACCGGCTATGAGGCGCTCGGCGACGGTGGCCGCGGCTACAACGCCGCCGGCGTGTGAGACGCGCTTCGCGCTCCGGAGGGCAACCGCAACAATCGCGGCGGGCTTTGCTCGCCGAGGTTCCTTTGCGAGGAATCCACTTCATGAAAATATGTCAGCGCACTGCCCTCCTTGCGCTTTCCCTTCTCTGTGTCTGCTCGGGCGCGAGTGCGCAGGATCCGATCACGACCGATGGCGATAAGTACAAGGTGCGCTTCGAGAACGACCGCATTCGCGTGCTCGAATATCGCGACTTGCCAGGTCAGAAGACCAATCAGCACTATCATCGCCCGTTCGTTCTCTTCGCCCTCACGCCGTTCAAGCGCACCATCACGCTTCCCGACGGAAAAGTACTGACGCGCGAATTCAAGGCAGGCGACATGCTCCAGTCCGAGGCGCAGACACACATCGGCGCCAACATCGGGGATACGCCGACGCACGTCATCATGATCGAAATGAAGTAGGCCGGGACGCGCGATTCCTAACCGAACACGATCTGCGTATCGGGTGGCAGGCCGAGCAGGATGCGGCCGATGGTGACGAAGTTCGCCGGCCGCCCCTGGAGCTGCTGCGACGCCGAATGCGCGTCGCGCAGCCGCCGCTCGAACGGCTGTGCCTGGAAGATCGCCGTGTTGCCGGCCGCGTGGTAGGCGGCAGTCGCGATATCTACGCCCTCGTTGATGACGTACGTCGTGGCGAGTTTGAGGTTGGCGCGCTCGATGTACGGCAGCTCGCGCGCCGCCACCGCCTTGTCCCAGATTTCGTCGAGCGTCGTGTGCAGGTAGGCGCGCAGCGAGCGTACGCGCGCGTTGAGCACGGCGAGTTGGCTCTGGAACACCGGGCTTTCCATCAGCGTCGACGGCGCGCCGCGTGGCGTCTTCGTCGCGGCGAGCGCGGTCAGATCCGTGACCATGCCATGCGCGATCCCGAGCATCAACGCGCTGAAGGCGGTGGCGTACGCGAACGTGGTCTGGAAGACGAACAGATCGTCCGTCGCGACACGCTCGTTGCCCTCACGATCGATCGTCTCCTCGGCCGGTACGAACAGATCCTCGACCGCGTAGGTATAGCTCGCGGTGCCGCGGAGCCCGATCGTGTGCCAGACGTCGTCGATCCTGGCTTTCGAGCGGATGAACAGCGCGGTGCGGTCGAGAGGCGTGCCGTCGGCGCGCTTGCGTGGCGTCCCGTCCGGATTGAAGACGTAGCAATGCCCGCCGAGCAGCGTCGCATTGGCGCAACCGCTTGCGAACGCCCATTTCCCGTTGACGCGAAATCCGCCGTCCACTGCGACCGCGCGCCCCTGGATGCCCGCGCCCCACGCGAGCACCGCATCGGCAGGTCCGAACATCCGCCGCGCAACCTCAGGCTTCAGGTACGCCGCAGACATCGCGCAGCCAGCCGCCTGGCCGAGGCACCAGGCGGTGCTGGCGTCGGCCTCCGCGATGATCTCGATCACCTTCGCGAGCGTCTTCAGATGAGCCGCGTCGCCGCCGATCTCGCGCGGCAGCATCAGGCGAAAAAGCCGCGCCGCGTGCAGCGCGGCTACGACGTCGGGCGTCAGCGCGCGGGCGGCCTCGATTCGATCCGCCGCGCCGCGCAGCGTCTCGACCACGCTCCCCGCCCGCGCTATGGCGTCGCTGCCCTCCCTGCCACTGGCCATGGTGCGATCCTCGCCTGGATTATCGTTTCCTGTTTTGTACAGTAGAGGATCGCTATTGTCTCTCGCCGGGCCGCATGGGAGCCCGTACGCCCGGAGCTGTCCGTGTCACCTTCCAATGCCGAAATTCTCGCCGCCGTGCGTGCGCAGAAATCCGAGGTCGCTGCCCTGTTCGATGCGCTGCGAGCGGGCAGCCTCGACGCCTTGGGGCCTGGCGTCACGCGCGACACCTACGGCAGCGGCGAGCAGTTCGCCTATCGCGTGATCGGCGCACACGCCGCCGCCATGGGACTAGAACAGCGCAGCGATCACGCAGCCAACCTGTTCATGACACGGCCGGGCCGGGACCGGCGGCGACCGGCGATCATGATGGGCTCGCACCTCGACTCCGTCGCCAACGGCGGCAACTTCGACGGCGCCGCCGGTGTGATCGCGGGTCTCGTCGCAATGCGTACGCTCGCCACGCTCGGCCTCGCTCCTGCCTGCGATGTGACGACCATGGCCGTGCGCGCCGAAGAAAGCGTCTGGTTCCAGGTGTCCTACATCGGCAGCCGCGCCGCGTTCGGCGCACTCCCCGACGGCGCGCTGGAAGCGCCCCACGTCGACACCGGCCGTCCGCTCTCGGTCCACATGGCTGAGTGCGGCGCCGACGTGGATGCCGTGCGCGCCCGCGAAGCCTCGCTGAAAGCAGCCGACATCGCCGCCTGGGTCGAGATCCACATCGAGCAGGCGCCGCAGCTCGTCGAGGCCGGCCTGTCGATGGCGATCGGCACGGGCGTCCCCGGCAATTTCCGCTATCCCGAGATCACCATGCATGGGGAATGGGCCCACGTCGGCCTGCCGCGCCGCTTCCGGCACGATGCCGTGCTCGCCGCCAGCGACTTTGCGCTCGGCCTCGACGAAATCTGGAAGTCCGCGGACGCCGCCGGCCGCACGATGGCCTTCACCATCGGCCGCTGCTTCACCGATCCGCGCGAGCACGCCCTGACCAAGGTCGCCGGCCTGACGACGCTGAGCCTCGACGTGCGCGCCTACGACCGTGCGCACCTCGCCGCGCTCGAGGCAGAGGTCATCGCGCTCGTCCGCACCATCGAGAAGAGGCGTGGCGTCCGCATAGATCTCGGCAAGCGCGCCAGTGCCGACGTCGCACCCTCCGATCCGGCGCTCATGCAGGCACTCACGGACGCTGCCGCCGGTCTCGGAATAGCCACCATGCCGCTCGCGAGCCCCGCCTCGCACGACACCGCGACGTTCACCACCGAAGGCGTGCCCTCGTGCATGTTGTTCGTGCGCAATGCCAACGGAAGCCACAACCCGCACGAGGCGATGGAGATCGACGACTTCCTCGATGCCGCCGCCGTGCTCAGCGCGTGGCTCGTGCGGGCCGTCGCCGAATAACGCGTCTACGCGCTCGCCTTGTTCAGCGCCGCCAGATCATCCTTTGTGAGTTTCAGCGTCGTCGACTTCAGGATCTCGGCGAGCTGGGCCGTCGTCGTTGCGCTCGCGATCGGCGCGGCGATCGCGGGTTGCGCCAGGAGCCACGCCAGCGCGACTTGGGCTGGCGTCGCGCCATGCTTCGCCGCTACACCGTCCAGCGCCTTCAGGATGCCGAAGCCGCGCGCATTGACGTACTTCTTGACGCCGCCCGCCCGCGCCTTCTGACCGAGGTCGGCCTCCGAGCGGTACTTGCCGGTCAGGAACCCGCTCGCCAGCGAGTAGTAGGGAATGACACCGATCTTCTCGGCGACGCACAAATCCTGCAGCGCGCCCTCGAACTCCGTGCGGTCACACAGGTTGTAGTGCGGCTGCAGCGTGTCATAGCGTGGAATGCGTGCTTTCTTGCTCGCGGCAAGCGATGCCTTCAGGCGATCGGCGCTATAGTTCGACGCACCGACGACACGCACCTTGCCGGCCTTCACGAGCGCAGCGTGCGCTTCCATCGTCTCTTCGAGCGGCGTCTCCGGATCATCGCGGTGAGACTGGTAGAGATCTATGACATCGGTCTGCAGGCGCTTCAGCGAGTCCTCGACCGCGCGCATGATGTACGCCTTCGATAGCCCCTTCTTGTCCGGCGCCATTTCCATTCCGCACTTGGTGGCGAGAACGACTTTGGCTCGCTTGCCGCTCGCCTTGAACCATTTGCCGATGATCGTCTCGCTCTCGCCGCCTTTGTTGCCCGGCTTCCACTTGGAATAAACGTCGGCCGTGTCGACGCAGTTGAAGCCCGCATCGACAAAGGCATCCAGGAGCGCGAACGAGCCCTTCTCGTCCACCGTCCAGCCGAAAACGTTGCCGCCGAACACCAGCGGCGCGATATCCAGTGAGCCGAGCTTGCGCGTTTCCATGGGACCCTCTCTTGTGACGGTTTCGGCGAGCCCGAACGCTACGACCGCATGGCGGACCTGACAAGCGGCACACCGCGACGGTCACCTCTGCACCTGCGGCTCCACGCGAGTGGACGAGACCGCGCGGCCGCGGCATGGTGAACACAGGACGCACGCAACGGAGGAGCTGGCGATGCCCGACGCTCTCGGCTGGCGCGGTAAATTTGGCGTGATGGCGCCCTCGACCAACACCATCGTCCAGCCCGACTTCGACGACCTCCGTCCAAGCGGGGTCACATTCCACTTCGGCCGCATCTTCACGCCCAACGTGAAGGCGCTCAGCAACGAGTCCTTCAAGGCAGGCATCGATACGATCGGCAGCAACGTCATGGACGCCGTCCGCAGCGTCATGACCTGCGAGCCCGACTATCTCGTCATGGGCATCTCGGCGCTGTCGTTCTTTGGCGGCGCCAAGGGTGCGGAGACTTTTTCCAGGCGCATCACGGAGGAGACCGGCCTCGCCGTGACCATCGGCAGCCAGGCGACGTCGGCCGCCATCGCCGCGCTCGGCGGTATCCGGCGGATCGCGGTGCTGACACCCTATTGGCCAGTCATGAACACCGAGGTGAAGCGCTACTTCCACGACATCGGGCTCACGGTCGTCCGCGACACCGCGCTCGAATGCCCGTCGTGGACGGGGATCGCAGAGGTGACGGCGGCCGCGTGCCGCGATGCGATCCGCGCGCTCGACGGCGATGACGTCGACGCGATCGTCCAGGTCGGCACCAACCTCTCCATGATCCGGCTCGCGGCAGCGGCCGAGCTATGGCTTGGTAAACCCGTAATCGCGATCAACACTGCCACCTGCTGGCACGCGCTCAGGGCACGGGGTATCACCGATCAGAAGGCTGGTTTTGGCCGACTTTTCGAGGACTTCTGAAGACCTGACCACGCTCGGCCATGTGGCGTCGTGGACCCTCCTCTGCATACGGCAGGGGAGTGAGACGCCGCGTCCGCTTGACCCCATGCTCAGCGGCCTTCATCTATTGGCAAAATCTCCCCATTCCAGAAGCTGCCGAGGAATTCCACACCCATGTTCGACTTCGACCGTGTCATCGAGCGTCGCGGCACGCACGCCTCGAAGTGGGACAACATGGCCAAGCTGTCGGGGATTACCGCGCCCGACGCCATCCCGATGTGGGTCGCGGACATGGATTTCGCGGCGCCGCCGGGCGTCACCGAGGCGCTGCAGGAGGCCGTGAACCGCGGCGTCCACGGCTACTACGCCGATACCGGAAGCTGGGCCGAAGCGCTCTGTGCGTGGCTGGTCAGGCGCCACAAACTGAAGCTCGATCCCGCCTGGGTCACGCCGACCCCCGGTGTCGTCTCGGGGCTGGGTCTCGTGCTTCAGGCGGTGAGCGAGCCCGGCGACGAGGTCGTCCTCTTTCCGCCCGCCTATCATGCCTTCCGCCGCATCGTCACGGCCAATGACCGGCGCATCCTCGACGCTCAGCTCGTCGAGGCCAACGGCCGCTACATGATGGACCTCGATGCGCTCAGGGCGAAGCTCACGCCGCGCACCAAGGTCGTCTTCTTCTGCAATCCGCACAATCCCGGCGGCACCGCGTGGACGCCTGACGAAATCCGCGCACTTGCCCGCCTGTGCATCGAGCACAACCTGATCCTGTGTTCCGACGAGATCCATTGCGACCTCATGCTCGGCGCAGCACGGCACACGCCGACCCTCACCGCCGCTCCCGAGGTGGCCGATCGCCTCGTCTCCTCGTTCGCTGCGACCAAGACCTTCAATCTCGCCGGCGCCCACGCCGGCGCGACTGTCACCTCCAATCCGGAGATCAAGAAGAAGATCGATGCTCGCGCCATGGCGAGCGGCCTCGGTTCCTACAACAGCTTCGGCATGATCACGACCGAGGCCGCGTGGCGGACCGGCGACGCCTGGCTCGACGCGCTTCTCGTCTACCTCGGCAAAAACCGTGACGCGCTGGACAAGCGCATCGAGGCAGCCGCACCCGGCGCGCGCTCGATGCGTCTCGACGCCACCTATCTCGCCTGGGTCGACTTCGCTGGCACCGGCCTCTCGCCCGAGGAGGTGTCCTCGCGCGTCAAGCAGCGCGCGCGCATATTCGCCAGTCCCGGCGAGCAGTTCGGCCCTGGCGGGGCCTCGTGGCTACGCTTCAATTTCGCGACGCCGCGTTCGATCCTCGATGAGGCCTTGGGCCGCCTCGAGGAAGCCTTCAGCGATCTCCGACGCGGAAAGTGAGCGCACCGCCATGAGGAAACCGGTGATCGGCGTGATCGGCACCTATTTCAAGGCTGAAGGCCGCTTTCCCGTACAGATGGCCGGCGAACGGAACCTGCGCGCGGTGGCCGAGGTCGCGGGCGCGCTGCCGCTGATCATGCCGGGCATCCCCGATGTCACGGATATTCCGACGCTGCTCGATATCGTCGACGGCGTTCTTCTCACCGGTGCCCGAGCCAACGTGCACCCGACGCGCTTCGGCACCGAGCCGAACCCTGCCTACGAGCCCTATGACGAGGGGCGGGATTCGGTCGCGCTGTCCCTGATCGACGCGTGCGTCGCGAACGGCAAGCCGGTGTTCGGCGTCTGCCGCGGCCTCCAGGAGATGAATGTCGCATTCGGCGGCACGCTGCACCCCGAGATCCGCGAGCTGCCGAGCCGGATGAACCATCGCATGCCGCGGCTGCCCAATGGCGACCCGCATCCCGATCCGATGGTCGTCTTCGCCGATCGCCACGAGGTGCGCCTCGTTCCCGACGGAGCGTTCGCGAAGCTCCTCGGGCGCGACACCATCCGTGTGAACTCGCTACACGGCCAGGGCATCCTCGAGCCGGGCGAGCGGGTGATCGTCGAGGGCGTCGCCGAAGACGGCACGATCGAAGCGATCCGGATTGCCGAGGCGCCGGGCTTTGCGCTCGCCGTCCAGTGGCACGCCGAATACGATCCGCAGCGCAATCCCATCAACCGCGCGCTGTTCCAGGCGTTCGGTGATGCGGTCGCGACTCACAGCCGCGCGCGGGCGTAGCGCTCACGGCCGCCCTAAGTCTGCATGCCCCAGCGCTGGACCGTGCTGCGCTCGATGAGGCGGAACACGACGTTCTCGACCACGAGCCCGAAGATGATGACGGTGAGCAGGCCCGCGAACACGCTTGGGATGTCGAGCTGGTTCTTGTGCTGGAAGATGTACCAGCCGAGCCCGCCGTCACCGCCACTGGCGCCGAACACCAGCTCCGCCGCGATCAGCGTGCGCCACGCGAACGCCCAGCCGATCTTGAGACCGGTCAGGATGCTCGGAAAGGCGCCGGGAATGAGGATGCGGGTCACGTAGCCGACTTTGCTGAGCCCGTAGTTCTGTCCCACCATCCGCCACGTCGGGCTGACGGCCCTGAAGCCGGCGTGCGTGTTCAGTGCCACCGACCACAGCACCGCATGGATGAGCACGAAGATGATGCTCGGGTTGCCGAGCCCGAACCAGATCAGTGCCAGCGGCAACAGTGCGATCGACGGCAGCGGATTGAACATCGAGGTCAGCGTCTCGAGCAGGTCGGACCCGATCCGCGTCGCGCTGGCGAAAGCGGTAAACAGCGCCGCCAGCAAGAGCCCCGCCGCATAACCCTGCAGCAGCAGCTTAATGCTGAACCACGCCGCACGCACGAGATCGCCCGACAGGACGCCCGCGAACAGCGCCGCCACCGTGTCGCTGAAGGTTGGAAAAATCAGGCTGTTGCCCAGCCAGCGCGCATAGAGCTCCCACGCCAGCGCAATGGCGACCAGCAGCAGGCCCTTGCGCACCGCGGCGCGGCCGAAGAGGCGCTCCCATCCCGCGAGCGGCTGCTCGACCACGCCGAACCCGGTGGTCGACACGGTGTTGAAGATCTGCGGCCGCTCTGCCATGACGCGCGCGCGCGCCGCGGCGGACATCTCAGACATGCGCGGCGCTCCTTGTGCTCGAGCGCTCGTCGAACAGCAGATCCTCGATCTGCTGGGCGAGCGGGCGTCCGCTGCCGTCGGCCGTATCGACACCGAAGCTATTGAGCTCGGCTCTCACCTGCCCGGGATGCGGGCTCAGCAGTACGATCCGGTTCCCGATCCGCACCGCCTCCGGAATCGAGTGCGTGACGAACAGCACGGTGAACTTCGTGTCCTCCCACAGTTGCAGGAGCTCTTCCTGCATCTTGGCGCGCGTCAGCGCATCGAGCGCCGCGAACGGCTCGTCCATCAACAGGATCTCCGGCTCCATCGCCATGCCACGCGCGATCGCCACGCGCTGCTTCATGCCACCCGACAGCGTATGCGGAAAGCTATCGGCGAAGCCCGTCAGATTGACCTTGCCGATGTAGTGCATCGCGCGATCCTCGGCCTCGCGCCGGCCCATGCGTCCGCTCGCGGTCAGCGCGAAGGCGATGTTCTGCTTCACCGTCTTCCACGGCAGCAGCTGGTCGAACTCCTGGAACACCAGCACGCGGTCCGGCCCCGGCTTGGAGATCGTCGCGCCGTTGAGGCGGATGTCTCCCTCGACGGGCCGGATATAGCCGCCGACCGCCTTGAGCAGCGTCGATTTCCCGCAGCCGGATGGCCCGAGGATCACGAAGCGATCGGAGCGGTGAATATTGAAGCTGACGCGGTACGTCGCGGTCACCAGATGGTCCCGCGTCCGATACTGCAGCGTCACGCCTTCCACCGCTAGCAGAGGCGTCGTGTCGAACCTTTGATCCATCGATCGTGGTGTCTCGTCGTCGGAAGGTGGCAAACATCGCCGCGGCACGACGTGAGCGAGCCGCGGCGGATCAGAAGCGTGGTGCCGAAGCGGGGGCGCCGATGCGGCGCGGCCGCCCAGGACGTCAGCTCCCGTCTTGGTCGTGGATCTGTTCGAAGAACATCTCTTTCCAGTTCGCCGGCTTGTTCTTCAGCGTGCCGATGCTGTGCATGAAGTCAGCGTACTTCACCACGTTCTCGGGTGACGTCGTGTACTTGATGTCCTTGTCGTTGAGGATCGCGACGAGCTCGTCGATCTCCCAGCCCTTGCCGCCCATCGAAGCAAGCAGCACTTTCGCGGCGCCTGCCTTGTCCTTCTGGATCATCGCGAAGGACTCCTTCAGTGCCGCGATGAAGGCGCCGTAAACCTTGGGATTGGCCTTCTGGAAACGCTCGGTCGTCGAGATCATCGTGAAGGTCGTGGACCCGCCCATGACGTCGCTCGTCGTCTGAATGGTGCGGATATTCTTTTCCTTGATCTCGCGATGGTGAAACGGCGGCGAGGTGTAATGTGCGGTGATCTGCTTATTGCCGGTCACCATGGCGATCACGCCATCGGGATGCGTCATCGACACCGTGTTGCGGTCGAAGCGGAAGACTTCGCCCTTGCCGTACTTCGCGAGCGCATGCATCTGCATGATGATCGAGGGGATCGAGACCTTCACCGCCGTGACCGCGATCTTGTCCTCGGGCTTGATGTCGTCGAGGGACTTGAGATGCTCGGCGGTCGTGTTGAGATACATCGGCATCGAGCTCATGGCGGCGGCGCCCTTCACCGCGACGGGCGTGCCACGCGTGCGGTCCCACAGCGTCAGGAATGCTGGCGGGCCGGCGGAAATGAAATCCGCAGATCCCGACAGGAGCGCGTCGTTCATCACCGAGGGGCCGCCGATGTTGGCCCAGTTAACCGTCACCGGGACGCCGGCCGCCGCCGAGTGCTTCTCGATGAGCTTGTGCTCCTTCATCATGTGCAACGGCAGGAAGCCGAAGCCGCCGGCGCCGAGCGGCACGCGCAGCTCCGATACCTCCGCTCGCGCGGCCATCGGCAGCGCCGTGATCGCGGCACATAGAATGAGGCTGTAAAGGCGATTCATCGTCTCTCTCCCAGGAAATTGAAACGTTTCTTGAGCCGTGCGTGCGGGCCGTCGGAGCGCATTTACGCTATGGACCTGCTGACGCCTGCGTTCCCTTTGTGGGCGAAACTTTGTGAGCAGTGTTCCTATATGTCAATCAGGCAATTATTGTTCTGCCGACGGGCTCTCGAGATGGTCGCTCGCGCCCGCCGCTTCGACTTCGAGGACACTCATGGCCGCACCACGCGACATCACTCGCACGCTTGCCGCATTCATCGCTGATACGCGCCCGGAGCATCTGCCTGCGCGCGTCATCCATGAAGCCAAGCGCTCCATTCTCAATTTCCTATCGACCGCGCTCGCGGGCTGCCGCGAGGACGCCGTCGAGATCACGCTCGCGTCCCTGTCCGAGTTCTCCGGGCCGCGCAATGCGACGGTAATCGGTCGCGCCGAGCGGCTCGACGCGCTCGGCGCCGCGTTCATCAATGCCGCCGGCGGCAACGTCCATGATTTCGACGATACGCATCTGCGCACCGTCATCCATCCGACCTCGCCGGTCGCGCCGGCGCTCTTTGCGCTGAGCGAGCTGCGCCGCGTTTCGGGTCGCGACCTGCTCGCCGCGTTCGCGCTCGGCGTCGAGCTCGAATGCCGGATCGGCAACGCGATCTCGCCCGGCCACTACGCACGCGGCTGGCATATCACCTCGACCTGCGGCTGCTTCGGCGCGGCGGCGGGCGCGGGCAAGCTGCTCGGCCTCGACGCCGAGCGCATGGCCTGGGCCATCGCGGCGGCGGCCAATCAGACCGGCGGACTGGTCGAATGCCTCGGCACACCGACGAAGAGCCTCAGCGTCGGCAACGCGGCGCGCCTGGGCCTGTGGTCCGCGCTGCTGGCTGAGCGAGGGCTGAATGGACCACCCGCGCCAATCGAAGGTCGCCAGGGTTACTTCAGCGCGATCGCCGCGACGCCCGACTGGTCCGCCCTGACCGACGGCCTCGGCGAGAGCTGGGAGTTGCTGCAGAACGCCTACAAGCCGTACCCCGGCGGCATCGTCATGCACCCGGTCATTGATGCGGTACTGGCGCTGCGCGAGGCGGAGCCCATCGCGCCCGGGGCCGTCGCACGCATCGTCGTTCGCGGCAATCCGCTGCTCGCCGCGCGTACCGATCGCCCGAATGTCAAAACCGGACGCGAGGCGCAGGTCAGCGTCCAGCACAGCGTCGCGGTGGCGCTGCTATTTGGCGGGGCAAGCCTCGAGCACTACACCGATGCGTGCGTGAATGATCCTGCCGTGCTGGCGCTGCGCGCGAAGGTCGAGGTAGAGCAGGACCCGTCGATCGCGGTACAGGCGGCGAGCGTCCGCGTTATCATGGCGAACGGCCGCGCGCGCGACATCATGATACCCGCCGCACGGGGCAGCCTCGGCAATCCGCTGACCGATAGCGAGATCGAGGACAAGCTGCGCACACTCGCCTCGGGCTGGAAGCGCGACCACGACGTGCAGCCGCTGATCGACGCCGTCTGGGCGCTCGATCGCGCCGACGACGCCTCAACGATGCTCGCGCTGACGGTGCCGCGCTGATGACGCGCGGCACCCACGGCCTTACGACAATTCCTTCCGCACGATCGCGGCGCCGTCGACCATTGCCTTGAGCTTGGCAAAGGCGAGCTCGCGCGACATGTACTTCATGCCGCAGTCGGGCGCCGGCACCAGCTTTTCGGCGGGCAGGAACTTGAGTCCGGCGCGAATGCGGTCGGCGACGATCTCCGGCGTCTCGGCGGTCTTGTCGCCGAGGTCGAGCACGCCGAGCATGACCTTCTTCGGCGCAAGCTCCTTGAGGATGCCGAGATCGAGCTTCGGCTGCGCCGCCTCGATGGAGATGGTCTCTGCGACAGTGTCAGCGAGCTCCGGCAGGAACGAGTAGCCGACCGGCTTGTTGGAGCCCGGCACTACCGCCGCGTAGCCGAAGCACAGGTGGATGACCGTCGGCACCTTGATTCCTTCGAGCGCGCGGTTGATCGCCTTGATGGCGATGCGCTTCGCCGCATCCGGATCGTTGCGCAGCCACGGCTCGTCGAGCTGGATGACGTCGGCGCCGGCCTTGACGAGATCGTGCGCCTCCGCGTTCACCGCGGCGGCGTAGTCCATCACCATCTCGTCGGCGTCCTTGTAGAACTCGTTCTTCGCCTGCTGGCTCATCGTGAACGGGCCCGGAAGCGTGATCTTGGCGAGGCGGTCGGTATTGGCGCGCAGAAACGCCATGTCGCGCACCTCGACCGCGTGCGTGCGGCGGATCTTGCCGACGACGCGCGGCACCGGCGTGCGCGAATTTCCGGTGCGGGCGATGACCTCGCCCGCATGCTCGGAATCGATCCCTTCGAGCGCCGTCGCGAAGCGGTTCGAATAGCTCTCGCGGCGCGCCTCGCCGTCGGTGATGATGTCGATGCCGGCCCGCTCCATATCGCGGATGGCGAGGATCGTCGCGTCGTCCTGCGCCTGCTCGAGCTGCGCTTCGGGAATGCGCCAGATGTTGAGCCGCACGCGCGGCACCTGCTTCGACAGCAGCTCACGGTTCACGAGCCAGTCGGGCTGCGGATAACTGCCGACCACGGTGGTGGGCAGGATCTTGTTGGCCATCGGTTATTCTCCCTGCGGGATCAGTTGCTCATGCGGCTGCCGGCGCCGGCGCGCCTTGCGGCGTGGACTGCGTCGATGTCCTCTGCTGCTGCGCGCGGCCGGCCGACTGCCACACCACCATCCGCCGCTCCAGCCGCCGCGAGACGATATCGTAGGCGACCGACAGCGCGAGAATGCAAAGGATGCCGGCGAACACGCGCGGGCTGTCGAGGATCGTGCGGTTGAGTGTCACGAGATAGCCGATGCCGGCCGACGCCGTCAGCATCTCGGACACCACGACGCCAATGATCGCGAGCGCGCCGCCGAGGCGCAAGCCGCTGAAAACGGTCGGCAGCGATGCCGGAATGATGACCCGCGTGATCTGCTGGGTGAGCGTCGCGCCCATGCTGCGGGCAGCGAGCAGGAACTGCGGATCGATGGTGCGGATGCCGGCCGCGGTCGACAGCATGACGGGGAAGAAGCCGTAGATGCCCGCAAACATGATCTTCGATTCCGAGCCGATGCCGAACCATGCCGTGAAGATCGGATAGAGGATGACGATCGGGATCGCGTAGAGGCTCGAGAAGACGGGGAGCAGAAGATCGCGCAGCGCCGCGATGCCGCCGATCGTGGCGCCGGCCACGATGCCGAAGCCGCACGCAATCACCATCGCGAGCACGACCTCGTAGAGGGTCACCAGCAGCGCCCCCCAGTACTTGTCGAGATCGGTCCACAATACGCCGAGCGTCTTCGACAGACGCGGCAGGAACAGCTCGGGCAAAGCGCCGGTCATCGGCACCACCTCCCAGAGCACCACCAGCGCGAGCAGGATACCCCAGCGGACGATCTTGGGATCGGGACGTTGCATGGCGCGCCTCAGTGGGACTTGCGGATCTGCTGCCAGATGCGGTCGCGAAGGCGGCCGAACGTGTCGGTCGCCATCATCTCGTAGGTCCGCGGCCGTGGCAGGTCGATCATGATGTGGTCGATCATGCGGCCCGGGCGCGCCGACATCACATAGACCTCGTCGGCGAGATAGACCGCCTCCGTCAGGCTGTGCGTGATGAACACCACGGTCTTGCTGGTCGTCGACCAGATGCGCAGCAGCTCATGGCCCATGGTCATGCGCGTCTGCTCGTCGAGCGCTGCGAACGGCTCATCCATCAGCAGCACCGGCGGATCCTGCACGAGACCGCGGGCGATCGACACGCGCTGCTTCATGCCGCCGGACAGCTCATGCGGATAGCGTTCGCCGAATCCCTTGAGCCCGACCAGCGACAGCATCGGCTCGGAACGCTTGCGGCGCTCCTCCTTCGACATGCCGCGCAGGCTCAGTGGAAACTCGATGTTGTCGAGCGTCGTCAGCCACGGAAACAGGCTCGCTTCCTGGAAGATGACGCCGACGCGCTCGGGATCCGGCTTCAGGATCGGCGCGCCATGGACGTGGATCTTGCCCTCGGTGTGATCGCGCAACCCGGCCATCATCATCAGCAGCGATGTCTTGCCGCAGCCGCTCGGGCCGACGATGACGATGAATTTGCCCGCGCGGACCTTCATCGACACGTCGCTCAGCGCCGGCACGCCGCCTTCCGCAGATGCGTAAACGTGGCTTACGTGATCGATGTCGATCGCGCCGCCCGCGCTCTGGGCGCCCTTCAAGTCCGCCACGTACTGCATCGAGCCTCCAAGTAGCGTACGGTTTCGTTGAATGCGATGGCCACCACGGCGAGCAGGATGACGCCAGCGAAAAGCTGCGGCATCTGGAAGTTCTCGCCCCAGTTCGAGATGAGGTGGCCGATACCGGTGCGCGACGCGTACATCTCCGCGATCATCACGCCGGTGAAGTTGAAGATCATCGAGATGCGCAGCGTCTCGAGCAGCACGGGCATCATGCTCGGCACGTAGACACGGCGCAGAATCTGCAGCGGCGTCGCGCCAAACGAGCGCGCCACGAGGATGTAGTCGGATTTGACGGACTCGACCGCCGCCGTCGCGCTCATGAGCACGACGAAGGCCGTCGTGAAGGCGGCGTAGGCGACCTTCTGCTGGAAACCGATGCCGAAGATCAGGATGAACATCGGTAGGAAGATCGATTTGGGGATGCTGAAAACGTAGAACAGCATTGGCTTGAAAATGGCGCCTGCGTAGGGGAACTCGGCGATCGCGATGCCGGCTGCGGCGCCGAGCGGCACGGCGATGATGAAGGCGACGATCACCTCCAGCGCCGTGATCAGGATCGCTTCCTGCACCGCCGGCCGGGCAATCTGCACCTGCAGCGTCGCCAGCACGTCGCTGAGCGGCGGCAGCAGCATGGAATTGACGAGACCCCAGCGCGGGGCGAACTCCCAGGCGCCGAGCACCACGAGGAGCATCGCCGATCGCACGAGAATGATTTGCCAGCGTGTCACGAGAAGCAGTCCATCGAACCTGGGCACCACAGCTTGGAACGCGACCGGCTGTGCGATTGACCGCACAGCCGGCTGATAATGTGGCCGAAAGCCCGCGTCAGGCCTTGGTCGGCACGGGCTTGAACTTGTCGATGAAGACTTCCTTCGGATCGGCGAGCTCCTTCATGCCGATCAGGCGGGCATTGTCGAGCGCGCGCTCGACCCACTCGAGCTGGAATTCGCCGGTCCGCGAGATGAGCTTGAGGTTGCGATCGAGCTCGAAAGCGGCGATCTTCTCGGGGATCTCGTCGATCTCGGCGACCAGCTTCACCGCGGCATCGCGATTCATGTCGTCGACAAGGAAACCGACGCCACCATAGAGCGCATTGACCGCCTTCTGGACGACCTCGGGCCGCTCCTTGATCACCTTGTCAGTAGCGATCCAGCTGCCCGTCGAATGGGCAGGGACGGCCGTGCCGTAGTCGATCAGGACGCGCGCCACCTTCTCATCCACGACCTTGTAGGTCAGCGGCGAATAGAGAACCGTCGCATCGATATTGCCGGTCAGCAGGTTCGGCACGAGGCCACCGCCACCGAGGGGAACACGCGTGAACTGAATCTTGTGCTCGGCGACGGTCCACAGCGCCAAGATATCCGTTCCCGATCCCGCGGACGTGATGCCGACCTTCTTGCCAGCGATCTCGGACACCTTGGTGATCGGTGAATCGGTCTTCACCATGAGCTGCCAGCCATAGTACCCGTTGGCGGCATTGGCGACGCAGCGCGCGTTGACGCCGCGCTTGAGGCCGCCCGCTACGCTCATCGTCGAGTTCATGACGATGTCGGCCGCGCCGGCGGCGAGCGCCTCGAAGCCCTCCGCGCCGCTGCGGTAGATGGTCAGCTCGGCCTTGAGGCCTTCCTTCTCGAAAAGCTTCTGGCGGATGGCCGTCTCGGCAATGATGGTCGGATAATAGGTCTTCGTCGGCACGCCGATACGAACGACATTGGACGCCTGGCCACGCACGATGCCCGGCATGGCAATGGTGGCGCCGATGCCTGCGAGAACGGTACGGCGCTTAATCTTGGTCGCAGAAATAGATGGCCTGTCCGCCATAAGTCGTTTCCTCCAGGGTTGGTTATATCGTTGGCGCGGGGATCGACCGCGCTCATTCCATATGCGGCAAATACCATAGCTGCAGATGGATACAATGACCATCGTACACACCACCGCACACCTTGCGCGGAAGCACGTATCGCACCTGCGAAATGATAAGAGTACGTTTGATGGCGCCGCCCACCACCTTCCGCAGGCGCGCCTCAGCGATAGATGTAGGTGACGAGGAAAACAAGGTCGGCGGCGCGCGCATTCCTCGGCGGGAACGGAAAGCTCGCCTGGCGGGTCGAGAACACGACGCTCTGGTCGAGGTTGGCCAATGCCGACGCTCTCACCACCTCTGTCCGCACGAGATTGCCATTCATATCGAGCGTGATGCGCACGGTGACCTGGCCGCGCGTGTCGCGAAGCTGCGGCATGTTCTGTCTAAGCGCACTGATGACGCCGCGCGCGAAATTGTCGTTCTCGCCGGACCGGGTGGCGCCGGCCGGCCGATCAAATCCCAGGCCGCCGCTTCCCGACGGACCGGAACTGACGCTCGGCGGCAGCGACAGATCGAGCGTGGTTATTCGCGTCTGCGTTTGCTTCTGCTGCTGCGGGGGGCGCGGTTTCGGCGGCTCGGGTTTGGGCTCGGGCGCGGCCCTCGATGCCTCGGCACGCTGGCGCAGCACCTCGACCATGTCCTCGAGCGTCGGCACGGGCTCGATTGCGTCCTCGACCTTCGGAGCTGACGCGGCCTCCTCGGCCGGCTTCGCCGCCTCGGCTTCAACCGGCTTCACCGCCTCGGCTTCGGCCGGCTTCGCTGGCGGGACCGCTTCGGCCGGTGTGGGCGGCGCTTCCGTCTGCGGCTGTGGCGGCGCCGCTGCTTCCATCTGCGGGGGCGGTCTCGCCGGAACCGGATTGCTGGGCGGTACGGGCCGCCCTGCTGCCTGGTCGCTCACCGAGCTGAGGCTCCGCAGGTCCGCCTCGGTGATGAAGTCGACGCCGATCGCGTCCTTGTCCCCCGACGGGTCGCCGATGAAGCGCGTGGGTTGCGAATTGAAGCCGACCAGGAACATGACGTGCACGAGCGCGGCGACGGTGACCCCGAGCCAGAAGCGGCGATCGTCGGGCACAGCCACGCTGAGCGGCCCGGCGCCGGCCGGCGACAGGTGAAACTCGGCAAGGTCGAACTCGGTCTGTGCGCTCGCCTCGGTCATCCACTTTGCTCTGGCGCATCGGTCGACGGGGACTGACGAATAGAGACCGATTCGCGCGATGGGCAGGGGGTGGAGCCAGGTAACCCCCCGTGATTCGCCCCCAATCGTCCCCTTGGCCGGTCCACGCGCCCATCGGCAGGCCGTTCCGGCCATCTTTCGCGGTCCCGTGGCCAGCGTGTGGCACGCCCCGCGAGCCTCGCGCGCCATCGGGTCGCAGTTTGATCACATTCGGGTTTGCGCGCGGCGCGCTCGACGCTGCCCGGATCGCGTGTGACAATTCGGCCAGATCAACTTCCTCAGTGCACAGGACTATTCATGACTGGCCCGACGACGCCCCCCAATGCCGCCGACAGCGACCCCAGGACCGTCGGCCTGATGACTGGCTTCCCGCCGTCCCTCGACAAGGCGGTCACATTCGCCGACGCCTCGTTCCGCAAGTTCCCGCAGCTTAGGTGGGCGTGGAGCAACATCCGCCAGCTTGTTCCCACCATCAACGTGTGGCGCGGCCCTGGCCCCGCCTCGGTGCTGCCTCGCGACGAGCAGCCGCTCGGTGCGGTCAAGCTCACGACGATGGATGGTCGCGCGCTCAATTTCGATCAGGCGCTCGCGGAGACCTACGCCGACGGCATTGTCGTCCTGCACCGCGGCCGCCTCGTCTTCGAACGCTACTTCGGCGCCCTCGAGCCGCACCGCCAGCATCTAGCGATGTCGGTCACGAAATCCTTCACCGGCACGCTCGCCGGAATGCTCGTCGCCGAAGGCAAGATCGACCCGGCGGCGCCAGTGACCACGTACGTGCCCGAACTCGGCAAGAGCGGCTTCGGCGATGCCAACGTCCGCCAGGTCATGGATATGACCACCGGCATCAAGTACACCGAGGTCTACACAGATCCCGATTCTGACGTGTGGGCCATGCGCCGCGCCAACGGCATGGCACCGCCCCTGCCCGGAGAAGCGCCGCTCTCGCTGCTCGAGTACCTGACCACGATCCCGAAGCTCGGCGAGCACGACAAGGCCTTTACCTACCGTACCGCCAACACCGACGTCCTCGCCTGGATCATCCGCCGTGCCTCGGGCAAGTCACTGTCCGCGCTCCTGTCTGAGCGCATCTGGCAGCCGATGGGCGCCGAGGAGGACGCGCACTACACCGTCGATCGCCTCGGCATCGAGAGCGGCGGCGGCGGGCTCAATACTACTACGCGCGATCTCGCCCGCTTCGGCGAGGTGATGCGCAACCGCGGGAACTTCAACGGCCGCCAGATCGTGCCCGCGAGCGTCGTTGACGACATCGCCAAGGGCGGCGACCGGGCGAAATTCGACGCCCGCACCTTCCCGACGATCCCCGGCTGGTCCTACCGCAACCAGTGGTGGGTCAGCCACAACGACCACGGCGTCTACATGGCGCGCGGCATCCACGGCCAGTCGATCTACGTCAACCCGAAGGCCGAGGTCGTGATCGCGCGCTATGCCTCCCATCACGCCGCCGGCAACGTCAACAACGATCCGGTGACGCTGCCGGCGTTCGCGGCGATCTCGACGGCTCTCATGGGATAGTGTTGCGGGTGGTGGATGGCTGCCCCGACTTGGTATCGGCGGCGCGCGCGCCTAAGTGACGCGTCAGCAGCTCGGAGGCACGCATGGTCGCCCTATCGATTCTCGATCTCGTCCGTGTCACGGAGGAGACCGACGCGCGCGGCGCGCTCGATAACGCGCGCGATCTCGCGGCGCACGCGGAGCAATGGGGCTACCAGCGCTTCTGGGTCGCCGAGCACCACAACATGGCGGGGATCGCAAGCGCTGCGACCTCGGTCGTCATCGCGCATATCGCCGCGGGATCGAAGACGATCCGCGTCGGTGCAGGTGGCATCATGCTGCCGAACCACGCCCCGCTCGTCATTGCAGAGCAATTCGGCACGCTAGCGCGCCTCTTTCCGGGCCGCATCGACCTCGGCCTCGGTCGCGCGCCGGGCACCGATCAGGTGACCGTCCATGCGCTGCGCCGCTCCTTCGTCGGAGCCGACAATTTCCCGCAGGACGTGATGGAGCTTCAGGCCTACTTCGCACCTGTCGAGCCCGGCCAGCGCGTGCAGGCGGTGCCTGCAGCGGGAACCGACGTGCCGCTGTGGATTCTCGGCTCCAGCACCTATGGCGCCCAACTCGCCGGTGTCCTCGGGCTACCCTACGCTTTCGCCTCGCATTTCGCACCGGCCGAGTTGCTGCCGGCGCTCGAGACCTACCGCCACCGCTTCCAGCCTTCAAAGCAGCTCGACCGGCCGCACGCGATGGTCGGCGTCAACATCATCTGCGCCCCGACCGACGCGGAGGCACGCCGCCTCGCGACAACGCAGCAGATGTCCTTCACCAACATTTTCCGAGGCGCGCGCGGCCTCAGCAAGCCGCCGATCGACGACATCGAGACATATTGGACACCCACCGAGAAGGTCCAGGCGATGCGGATGCTGCAGCGGTCGATCTATGGCTCGCCCGAGACGGTGAAGGCGGGGATCGCGGCGCTCGTAGCCGAAACTCGCGCCGACGAGCTGATCGTCGTCTCGGATGTGTACGACCACGCGCTCAGGTTACGCTCGTTCGAGATGATCGCCGCGACCCAGGCGGCCACCGAATAGCTACTCGCGCGGAAAATCGGTGAGGCCGCGCACAGATCGGATGGCATCGATGCCGTGGAGCTGGATGCCCGCGCCGACGATTGCCGGCATCTCGCCGTCCTTGTACTTGGCAATCGCCATGCGTACGGCCGAAGCGAGATCGGTACGTCGCTCGGTGTACTCGCCTGGCAGGTGGACACCCCCAGTGTCGCGAATGTAGGCGACCGGCGCGCTGAAATCGAGTTTGCTGGTCATCACAGCACCCTCCACGTTCCCTCGCGACAACGATCTCATGACCGGCCCACTCCGTCCCCCTCTGTTCAGCAACATATGTGTCATGCGCACGCGTAGCCCTGGCGGGAGCGATCCCACCAGGGCCACGTCGAAGGTTGTCTCGTCGGCCGGCCTGTTTACATTGACCGGTTCTTCGTGTCGCCGCCGCGCATGTCGTGGGACGACTGCGCACCGTGCGCACCGTCGGCGGACTCCGCGCCGTGCGCATCGTTCGCCATATGGACCTGGTCTCCGCGCACCTGCGCGACGTGGCTGAGTTCGAGGAAACGATGCTCGCCGCCCGAACCCGGGCTGCTCTTCGTAAGCTTGATGCGCTCGCCCTCGATCCTGTCGACGGTACCAATGGCCTGGCCATCCGGGCCGACGACCTTCATATGCTCGCGGATCTGCGATCGAAACTGAGATGCTGTCGCCATAATATTTACTCCTTCTTTTGGCGTCCCCAGCGTGTTGGGAAACGCTCACCTGGAGTATTTTGTTCCAGCCGCGGCGACCTACCTGACGGCACCCGATACGCGCGCCGCTACGTGATCGAGCATGCGCCGTGCACTATGGGCCAACGCCTCGAGCTGCGACGTATCGAGGCTGCCGAGCCGCGACACCACCGCACCTGGGAGCTCGCTCAAGCCGTTTCCGAAGTCCGACCGGCGGATGTCCTTGACGCTCTGCTTCAGCGCCTTCTCGGCGGACACAAGCTGACGGCGCAAACGCCGCTCGAGCATCTGAACGTTCGACTGCGGACGCTCGCGCCGCGACAATGCCAGCACTGCGATGGCGCCAATGGCTACAGTACCGCCGACAACCAGCATGGGATTGTTGCGCGCGGTATCGGCCGCCCATTCGTATACCGACACGGCCTCGCCGTTCGAGTTCTGGCGACCGCCATTCTCTCGGCCCACGGCGTGATCTGTCTGCTGCACGGCTCACCCCTTTGCTTCAGTTGATCTCGCGAGGAAACGCAGCATCCCGGCCGCACGTTCCCGAGGTGCGACTGCGTTGCTCACGGAGACTGTTGGGGCGAACGGCGCGCGCGGAATTTCCGCCCTACGCCGTCACATCGTATGGATCCAGCGGGATCGCCGTCGGCTGGCCCATCACCGTCTGCGCGAGCATCATCCCGCTGAACGGACCCATCGCGAGGCCGCTCGGGCCAAGTCCGTTGCCGATGTACAGGTTGTCGATACCCGGCGCGGCACCGAGCTTCGGGCGAAGATTGTCGGCAAGCGGGCGGAAGCCGATCCGGATCTCATGCAGCGTCCAGGATGCGAGCCCCGGTGCAACGTCGATGGCTGCGTTGAGCACCTCCGCGACGCCCGCCGCCGTCAGCCGATAGTCGAAGCCCGACCCGGTCTCTCGCGACGCGCCGACGACGACGCGCGAGTCCTCGAACGCGAGCAGGTAGTGGCTGCTGAGCGGCAGCAGGACCGGCCAGCGCGCCGTCTCGGTTCCTGGCAGTGTCAGGTGGATGATCTGGCCGCGCTGCGGCGCCACGGCGAGCTTCATACCCGCAGGCGCCAGCAACGCCGGCGCCCACGCGCCCGCCGTCACGACCACGGCATCGGCCTCGATCAACTCGCCGCCGACGCGGACGCCAGTTGCCCTCTGGCCGCTCATCACCAGGTCGGCCGAGCCACTGACAAGCCGCGCACCGTGTTTTGCCGCCGCCCGCTGCATCGCCGCGGCTACGCGACGGCCATCGACCCGTGCGCCGCCGGAGATGAACAGCGCCGGACGATCGGGCCTGAGCGGGGGAAACAGCTTGCGGGCGTCAGCCGCCGACAGGCGCTCGATGCTGCCGGCTTCCGGCGCTTCGGCGGCACGGACCCTCGCGCGCTGCTCCGCCGCATCGAGCTCAGCCGGCGATGCAGGGACATAGAGCCCACCGACCTTCGCGTAGCCGAGATCGCTCTCGCCATCCTCCGACAGCATCGCGACGAGCTGTCCGTAGTAGCGCGCCCCTCCGGCCAGCAGCGCGTAGTAGGCGGCATCCTCGACCGGCGATCCCCACGGACACACGATGCCCGCCCCCGCCGCGGTGGCGCGACCCTGGTCGTCCCTGTCCACGAGAACGACGGCGCACCCGGCTCGGGCGAGATGATAGGCTGTGCTGGCGCCGAAAATGCCGGCGCCGACGACGATGACTTTCATGCGATCGTACCTTCACTCGAGCGAGGTCGTAGCAGACTACAATCGCATCTCGATCGCGCGAGGGCGACTGGTTTCCGTCATCGTCCTGCCATTCGCCAACCGCGTGAAACGGTTCAGCCTTTCGGGTAAGCGGCCGGTGGGTGAGAATGCGAGCCGGAAATTAATGCTCCGCCTGTCGGAAATTGCACGCCTCATGCGTCCTCGTGGCAAGCTACTGTGAGCTTCGCCGAGCCGAGTGCCGGTGCCTGAATTGCGAGGCGGTCCGTGGCACGCAACAAATAGCCGGGCTCGAGATCGCGTCGCGGAGATCGTCGAAGACGCACTAGACATGGAACACCCGCATGACTCTGACGCTCTATGCCCATCCCCTGTCGTCGTACTGCCAGAAGGTGCTGATCGCGCTCTACGAGCACGAAATCCCATTTGAGTGGAAGCTGCTGTCACAGGAGACACCGGAGAACGTCGCCGAGTTCGCCAGACTGTGGCCGATGCAGCTCATGCCGATCCTCAAGGATGGCAATCGCGTACTGCGCGAATCCAGCATCATCATCGAGTACCTCGACCTCAACTACGCGCGCGCCCCGCGCCTCGTGCCGGACGATCGCAGCAAGGCACTCGACGTGCGTTTCCTCGATCGCGTGTTCGACAACTTCGTGATGTCTCCGCAGCAGAAGATGGTGTTCGATGTCCTGCGGCCGGAGGACGCGCGCGATCCTCATGGCGTCGCACAGGCCCGCGAGAAGACCGATCAGGCCTACGCGTGGATCGAAAGCGTGATCCCCGAGCGCGGGTGGGCCGCTGGCGAGACTTTCAGTTTGGCCGACTGCGCCGCGTCGCCTGCATTGTTCTATGCCGACAAGACCCACCCGATGGGCGGCCGGTTCCCGAAGCTCGCCGCGTACCTGGCGAGGCTCGAAGCGCGTCCGACGATCGCGCGGGTGCGCCGCGAGGCGCGGCCGTACTGGCACATGTTCCCGTTCGCCGACTGAGCGCGGCGCCGGCCACTTCAATCCGAGCGACTTCACCCGCGACAGCAGCGTCGTGGGCGGGATCTGGATCCCTGATCGCCATGCGCCGGCTCGGCATCCGCCCCGCCGACCATCCGGCGGACGGGCGGCTATCTGGCCTCATCTCCTATGTGCCAGCGGCGCTTCGGCCCGATCGTCTGTCGACAATGCAGGCACAAAGCCCATATGATGGGCGAACTTACTTCTTGCTAAACCGTCAAAAGCCCAGCAACGCTGGGAGCTGTAAGATCACCACCGCGGCTATCCTTCGACGACAACTAAAATCTCTGCGCGGCTGTCTTGCTGCTGTCGCACGCGTTCAGGATGCTGTTTTGTAGCTATTGGGAATCTGGGAGGGAAACTGATGTCGATGAGCACGGTTTTGCGTCGGGTAGCTGCCTCGGCGCTGGTACTGCTTGCGGCCGGTGCGATGGATCGCGCGGATGCGCAGGGCAAGACGCGCCTCACGGTCTACACCGCGCTCGAGAATGACCAGCTTCAGCCGTTCAAGACGGCGATCGAGAAGGCCATCCCCGGCGTCGAAGTCGCCTGGGTCCGCGACTCGACGGGCGTCATCACCGCCCGTTTCCTCGCCGAGAAGGATAATCCGCGCGCCGATGCCATCATCGGGCTCGCCGCGACATCAATCATCGTGTTCGAGAAGGAAGGGCTGCTCGAGACCTACAAGCCGGCCGGCGCCGATGCGCTGAAGCCGGTCTTCCGTGACAGCGCCGAGCCATACACCTGGACCGGCATGGATGGGTACCTCGGCGTCATCTGCTACAACACCGTCGAGGCCGGCAAGGTGGGCGCGACGCCCCCGAAGGCCTGGAAGGACCTGCTCGACGCCAAGTACAAGGACAAGCTCGTCATGCCGCATCCGGCGTCGTCCGGCACCGGCTATCTGATGGTCGGCGCGTGGCTGCAGATGATGGGCGAGGCTGAGGGCTGGAAGTTCATGGATGCCCTCCACCAGAACATAGCCGTCTACACCCATTCGGGCTCCGCGCCGTGCGTGCAGGCCGCCCGCGGCGAGCGCGTCGCCGGCATTGCGCTCGACATGCGTGGCGCCAGCGAAAAGACCAAGGGCGCGCCGCTCGAGGTCATCATTCCGGCGGAAGGCACCGGCTGGGAGATGGAAGCCGCCGCCGTGGTCAAGGGCAGCAAGAACCTCGACCTCGCCAAGAAGCTTCTCGATTGGATCGCCAGCAAGGAAGCGAATGAGCTTTACGCCCAGACCTACGCCGTCGTCGCCCTCCCGGGCGCCGAGAAGCTGCCGCCCAACTATCCCGCCGACGCCGAGAAGAAGCTGATCAAGAACGACTTCGGCTGGATGGCGGCCAATCGCGCAAAGATCCTCGCCGAGTGGACCAAGCGCTACGACTCGAAGGCGGCGCCGAAGTAGCCGCAGAGCGGCGAGACGCGGCACATGACTGCTGATGGAGCAAAGCACCCGCAGGAGCGCGTGGCTTCGGCCACGCTCTATTTGCGGGTGCGCGATCTCGTCAAACGGTATGGCGCATTCACCGCGCTCGACGGAGTCTCGCTCGATGTGATGGCCGGCGAGTTCGTGTGCTTCCTCGGGCCTTCGGGCTGCGGCAAGACCACGCTGCTGCGCGCCATTGCCGGCCTCGATCCGCAATCCTCTGGCACGATCGAGCAGGGCGGGCGCGACGTCTCGAGCCTGCCGCCCGCCGGTCGCGACTTTGGGATCGTCTTCCAGTCCTACGCCCTGTTTCCGAACCTGACCGTCGCCTCCAACGTCGGCTATGGCCTGACGAGCCGCGGCAGGCCGCGAGCGGAGATCACGGCCCGCGTCGCCGAACTGCTGGCGCTCGTCGGTCTCGCGGATCAGGGCACCAAGTATCCTGGACAGCTCTCCGGCGGTCAGCAGCAGCGCGTGGCGCTTGCGCGCGCGCTGGCGATCTCGCCTGGGCTGTTGCTGCTCGACGAGCCGCTTTCCGCGCTAGACGCCCGCGTGCGCACACGACTGCGCCAGGAGATCAAGGAGCTGCAGCGCCGCGTCGGCGTCACCACCATCATGGTGACGCACGACCAGGAGGAGGCGCTGACGATGGCCGACCGGATCGTGGTCATGAACCAGGGTCGGATCGAGCAGATCGGCACCCCCCCCGAGATCTATCGCAACCCGGCGACCGCATTCGTCGCCGACTTCATCGGCGCCATGACGTTCATCTCCGGCGAGGCGATCGATCCGACGCATGTGCGTATCGGCCCGCTGGTCCTCGAGACAGCCCCCTATGCGATCCGGCAGGGATCGACGGTGAGCGTCGGCATTCGCCCCGAGGAGGTCCGCGTCCGCAATCTCGCGCCCGATGTGGCGAACCGCATCGAAACGAGCATCAACGAGCTCGAGTTCCTCGGCGCTTTCGCCCGAGCACGTCTCGCCCCCGTGGCTGCGCCGCAGCTTCGCGTCCTCGCCGACTTCTCGGTCAACGCGCTGCGGGATCTCTCGCTCACGATCGGCCAGCCGCTCACCATCGCACTGCCGCCCGAGTCGCTGCGCGTCTTCCCGATACCGCAATGACCACTGGCTCAGTGCATCACCCGCAGATACCTGCATGACCGCCGTCACAGCACCCGCCCCGCGCACGGCCGCCTCGCTCGACACGGCGATCGCCGGCATCGCGATCCTAGCGCTGGTGTGCGGGCTGCTGGTGCTGGTGGGAATTCCGCTGTGGGTGCGGCTGTCGAAGAGCCTCTATTCGCACGGCCAGTACGTCGGCCTCAGGAATTTCATCGAATACATCACGACGCCTTCGCTTTTCCAGTCGGTCGGCAACAGCATCTTCGTCGCCGGCGTGACGATGGTGATTGTCGTGCCGATCGCCTTTGCCTACGCCTACGCGCTCACGCGCAGCACCATCCGGGCGAAAGGGTTGTTCTACGCGCTGGCGCTGGTGCCACTGTTCGCGCCGTCACTGCTGCCCGCAATCTCGCTCATCTACTTCTTCGGCAACCAGGGGTTCCTCAAGAGCTGGATGCTCGGCGGCACCATCTACGGCCCCGTCGGCATCGTCATGGCGGAAGCGTTCTACACCTTCCCGCACGCGCTCACGATCCTGATAGCGGCACTGCGCCTTGCCGACGCGCGACTGTACGAGGCCGCCGATGCCCTCGGCGCTTCGCGGCTGCGGATCTTCTCGACCGTGACGCTCGGGGGCGCCAAGTACGGCTTGATCTCGGCGGCCGTCGTCGTCTTCACGCTGGTCATCACCGATTTCGGCATCCCTAAGGTGATCGGCGGCCAGTTCTCGGTGCTGGCAACGGACGTCTACAAGCAGGTCATGGGCCAGCAGAACTTCGAGATGGGCGCGGTGGTCGGCGTCATCCTGCTGATCCCGGCCATCGTCGCGTTCTTCATCGACCGCATCGCGCAGCGTCGACAGGTGGCGCTGCTGTCGGCGCGCGCGGTGCCGTATACGCCGAAGCCGAGGGCGTGGCGCGACCGCGCATCACTAGCTGTGTGCCTAGTCGTTTCCGGCATCTTCATCGCGGTGCTGGGGATGGCTGTGTGGGCCTCTTTCGTCACCTACTGGCCCTACAATCTCGGCCTGACGCTGCGCCACTATAACTTCGAGGTGGCCGATGCGAGCGGCTGGCAGCCTTTTTTCAACTCGCTCAAGGTCGCCGCCTACACCGCCATCATCGGCACCGCCGTGATCTTCTTCGGCGCCTACCTCGTGGAAAAAATCCGGCCATTCCAGGGCCTGCGCCTATTCGCGCACTTCCTCGCCATGCTGCCGATGGCGGTGCCGGGCCTCGTCCTCGGCCTTGGCTACATCTTCTTCTTCAACGCGCCGTGGAATCCGCTGAACGTACTCTATGCGACCATCGCGATCCTGGTGCTCAACTGCACCGCGCATTTCTACACCGTGCCTCACATCACCGCGACGACGGCGCTGAAGCAGCTCGATCCCGAGTTCGAGTCCGTCTCCGCCTCGATGAAAGTGCCGTTCTGGCGCACCTTCATGCGCGTCACGGTACCGATCTCGCTGCCGGCGATCCTCGACATATCCGTCTATCTGTTCGTCAGCGCGATGACGACCGTCTCCGCCGTCATCTTCCTCTATTCGACCGACACCAAGCTCGCATCCATCGCGTCGGTGAGCATGGACGAGGCGGGCTTCACCGCTTCTGCTGCCGGCATGTGCGTCCTGATCGTCGTCGCGTCGATGGTGGTCAAGTTGCTGCAGCTTCTCGTCGACCGAGTCATCCTGCGGCGCCTGCAAGCATGGCGGCATCGCTGAAGGCGGACCCAATGCAAAAAGCAACGCCGGCCCAATCCGAGAGCGATACCAATTCCACCCCTGCACGTGCCGGCTGGCGCGCGCAGCACGTCGACACGCCGACGCAGGCGCTGCTCGACCGTGACGCGGCGGCGTTTCTTCATCAGTCCGTATCGACGCCGTGCCTCACCGCTATTCGGCGCGCCGAGGGCATCTACCTCGAAGACCTCGCCGGCAAGCGGTACATGGATTTCCACGGCAACAACGTCCACCACATCGGCTATGGCCACCCGCGTCTCAAGCGCGCGATCGCCGAGCAAATGGACGCGCTCCCCTTCACACCGCGCCGCTTCACCAGTGAACCCGCGGTGCAGCTCGCCGAGAAGCTCGGCGCGATCGCCCCGGGCACGCTGTCGAAGGTGCTGTTCACCACCGGTGGATCGGACGCCATAGAGGTCGCGATCAAGGTTGCGCGCGCGGCGACCGGCCGCTTCAAGACGCTATCGTTCTGGGATGCCTTCCACGGCGCTGGCTTCGGCGCGTCGAGCGTCGGCGGCGAGGCGCTGTTCCGCAGCGGCCCGCACGGTCCCCTGATGCCAGGCGCCGAGCACGTCGCACCGTTCGGCAGCTTCAACTGCCCCTACGGCGGCCGCAATGCGCAGGAATCCGGTGACGCCTGCGCACGCATGATCGACTATGTCCTCGGTCGCGACGGCGACTTCGCCGCGTTCATCGCCGAGCCGATGCGCGCTGTGCCTTACGTCGCGCCGCCGGGTTTCTGGCAGAAGGTGCGCGCCGCTTGCGACCGCACCGGCACGCTGCTGATCTTCGACGAGATCCCGACCGGCCTCGGCAAGACCGGCACGATGTTCTCCTGCAGCTACGACGGCGTGATCCCCGACATCCTCGTGCTCGGCAAAGGCCTTGGCGGCGGCATCCTGCCGATCGCGACCGCGATCTGCCGGCCGGAGCTCGACGTCGGCGGCGACTGGGCGTTCGGCCACTACACGCACGAGAAGAACCCGGTGACCGCACGCGCGGCGCTGGAGACCATCGCCATCATCGAGGATGAGGGCCTCGTCGAGAACACCGCACGCGTCGGCGCGGTGGCGCTCGAACGTCTGTCGAGCTGGATGGCCGACATCGATCAGATCGGCGAGGTGCGCGGGCGCGGCTTCCTGATCGGCGTCGAGCTGGTCACGGATCGCGCGAGCAAGGCCCCCGCACACGCCCTCGCCGAGCGCACGATGTACGCGGCGCTGGAGCGCGGCCTCTCCTTCAAGACGACGATGGGCAACGTGCTGACGCTGACGCCGCCGCTCGTGACCACTCAAGCGCAGATGGATCAGGCGCTCGACATCCTGCACAAGTCACTGAAGGCCGCGCTCGCTGGTTAAGCGCCATACAGCTCCGAAATCGTCTCCTCGGCGATGCCGAACGACGTCGACGCACCGCAGCCACTCGTCACGATGACGATGCGGACGCTGTCCGACGGCTTGTCGGTCATGCGCCATTCCGGCGCCGACGCGTAGGTGCCGACCCAGCGCTCCGTGACCGTACGGCCGGGGAGATGGAGCACGCGATCGAACTCTTCCAGGATGATGTCGTCGACCTCGGTCGGCGCGAACGGATCAGGCGTCGTCGAGTAATGGTGGCTGTCGCCGACCACGAGCGAGCCGTCCGCGGACTGGGTCACGATCAGATGCACGCCGTTCTCGCGCGCGGCCCTGAGATCGCGGTCGAGCAGCGCCTTGAGCGGCGTCGCGGCGGGTAGCTCCGAATAGCCGAGATAGCGCCCCAGCCCGAGATCCGACATCACCGCGGTCTCGAACTTTGCCGGCGTCGCGGGCCTGACGCGCAGCATGTGCAGCTTGCACCGCGTGACGTTGTAGGGGGCGATCCGTTTCGGAAACAGCGAGGTGAAGTCGTCTCCGGGGCAGACGATCGCAGCCTCGGCACGAATCGTGCCGCGCGTCGTCTCGATCACTGGCGGCGCAACGTCCAGCGCCTGCGTCTGGCGGCGGAACTCGACGCCGTACTTGGCGGTCAGGTACGTCGCGACCTTGGGGATGGCGGTACGGGATTCGACCCTGATCTCGTGCGGACTGTAGAGCGCCACGCGCACGGCATCCGCACGCACCGCAGGCACTTTCTTCGCCGCCTCGGCCGCCGTCAGCCTGCGGCACCCCTCGCCCATCTCAGTCTTAAGGAACGCATCGACGACGGCCTCGGACTCAGGTAGCCGCGCCGTCAGCACCAAGCCGCGCTGCAGGACCTCGATCCCCGCCTGAGGTGCGATCTCGGCCCACACCTCGCGCGCCTTGCGGGCCATGTTCCAGCAGTCGCCCGCACCCTGACCGGTCACGGTCACGAAACCGAAGTTGCGGATCGAGGCGCCGTTCGCCTGCGCATCGCGATCGATGACCACGACCTTCTTGCCCCGGCGCGCCGCCGAGAGTGCGTGAGCGAGACCGACAATGCCGGCGCCGACGATAGCCAAGTCGTACATGAGGGGTACCTGCGGAAGGCGTGCGGAAGGGATGGCACCGACAGTAGAGCACGCCACCAGGACCGGCAACGGCGAGCGGCCGGGTGAGACGCGATGAAGCGGCGCAATTGATCTATGCGGCAGCCGCAAAGGGCACTAGAACTTTGCCTGCACCGATGGCCGATGGATCGGCGGGCACATCGATCCACTGAGAGGGGACAGCCGTTGACCAGCGACGTTGCACCAGGGACGGCCGGCGCCGGCACCCCATTCCGCTTCAAGTCCGCCGAGGAGGCGCATCGCTACGTCTCGGCATCGAGCCTGCAGCAGGTCAAGCTCGGCATCGCCGACGTCGACGGCATCCTCCGCGGCAAGTACGTCTCGCGCGAGAAATTCCTCGGCATCCTCGAGAAGGGCTTCGGCTTCTGCGACGTGATCGTCGGCTGGGACTCGAACGACCAGCTCTATGACAACGTCACCTTCACCGGCTGGCACTCCGGCTATCCCGACGCACAGGCCCGCGTGCTGCCCGAGACCGGCCGCCTGCTGCCATTCGAGAATAACACGCCGTTCTTCTTGTGCGAACTCGCAGGCGCGGGCGAGACGATCTGTCCGCGCGGCGTCCTCCGTCGCGTGCTCGAGAAGTGCGATGCGCTCGGCTTCTCGGCATCGGCCGCGTTCGAATACGAGTTCTTCATGTTCGAGGAGACGCCCGACAGCGTCCGCGCCAAGAATTATCGCGGGCTGAAGCCGATCACGCCCGGGTTCTTCGGCTACTCGGTGCTGCGCAGCTCCGTGCACGCCGAGCTCTACCGCGATCTGATCGCCATGTGCCACCAGATGGATATGCCGATCGAGGGCCTGCACACCGAGACTGGTCCCGGCGTGCTCGAAGCGGCGATCACCGTCGATGACGCTCTCAAGTCCGCTGACAGGGCAATCCTGTTCAAGACATTCACCAAGGTATTCGCCCAGCGTCGCGGCTTGATGGCGACGTTCATGGCCAAGTGGTCGAACGACTGGCCAGGCCAGAGTGGCCACATCCACATCTCGCTGCGGGACCGCGCCGGCAAGCCCGCGTTCCACGACGCAAGCGCTGAAGGCACGATGAGCACCACGATGCGCCACTTCATTGGCGGACAGCAGCGGCTGATGCCGCACTGGCTCGCGATGGTGTCGTCGACGGTCAACTCCTACTCGCGCCTGGTGCCCGGCTTCTGGGCGCCGACGAGTGCCACCTGGGGCGTCGAGAACCGGACCACGGCGCTGCGTGCGATCCCCGGCAGTCCGTCCTCGCAGCGCGTCGAGTACCGGATCGCGGCGGCCGATGCCAATCCGTACATCGCACTCGCGGCGGCGCTCGCTAGCGGCCTGTGGGGCATCGAGAACAAGATCGAGCCGCCAGCCGCGATCTCCGGCAACGCCTACGCCCAGACGGCAGCGCCGGAGTCGGGTCTGCCGGGGACGCTGTGGGAGGCCGCCCAGCGCCTCAAGGCATCGCCGGAAGCGCGTGCCACCTTCGGCGACGCCTTCGTCGATCACTTCGCGGCGACACGTGAGTGGGAAGAGCGGGAATTCCGCAAGCACATCACCGACTGGGAACTGTCGCGCTACTTCGAGATCATCTGAGCCGTATCCTATGTCCACCTTCAAGACGATCAGTCCAGTCGACGGCTCGGTCTATGTCGAGCGCGCGCAGGCTACCGACCATGAGATACTGACCACCCTCTCCCGCGCGACCGCCGCCCAGCGCGACTGGCACCGCACGCCCCTCTCGGAGCGGGCGCGCCTGATGGGCGCATTCGTCGACGCCTTCATCGCGAACCGCGATGAGATCGCCCGCGAGCTGACGTGGCAGATGGGTCGGCCGATCCGCTACACGCCGGGCGAGGTGCGCGGCTTCGAGGAGCGGGCGCGAACGATGATCCGGCTCGCGCCCGACGCACTCGGCGATATCGACGTCGGCGCCAAGGACGGATTCCGGCGCTTCATCCGTCGAGATCCGGTCGGCGTCGCGCTCGTCATCGCGCCGTGGAACTATCCCTATCTGACGGCGGTCAACGCCGTCGTGCCGGCGCTGATGGCAGGCAATGCGGTGCTGCTCAAGCACGCGCAACAGACGCCGCTATGTTCCGAGCGCTTCGCCGCCGCCGCGACGAAGGCCGGTCTTCCCAGCGGCCTGCTCCAATTTCTCCATATGAGCCACGAGGCGACCGCACGGCTCATCGCGCACGACGGCATCGGCTACGTCGCCTTCACCGGATCGGTCGCCGGCGGTGCCGCGATGGAGAGCGCCGCCACCGGCCGCTTCATCGGCGTCGGCCTGGAGCTCGGCGGTAAGGACCCGGCGTACGTGCGCCACGACGCCCATCTCGACCACGCGATCGAGAACCTCGTCGATGGCGCCTTCTTCAACTCCGGGCAGTCGTGCTGCGGGATCGAGCGCATCTACGTGCACGCGTCGGTCTACGACACGTTTGTAGAGGGTGCGGCGGCGCTGACGCGCAAGTACGTCCTCGGCAATCCGACCGATCCCGAGACGACGCTTGGGCCCCTCGTACGTACCGCCGCCGCCGATTTCGTGCGCGCGCAATCGGCGGAGGCCCTGCGGCAGGGCGCCCGCGCGCTGATCGACGAGAAGCCCTTCGCCATGAGCCGGCCGGGCACGCCGTACCTTGCGCCGCAAGTCCTCACCGGCGTCGATCACTCGATGCGCGTGATGACAGAGGAAAGCTTCGGCCCCGTCGTCGGCATCATGAAGGTCGGCTCCGACGAGGAGGCGATCCGCCTCATGAACGACAGCGAGTTCGGTCTGACGGCGGCGATCTGGACCAGCGACCCCGATGCAGCGATCGCGATCGGCGATCGCGTGACGACCGGCACCTGGTTCATGAACCGCTGCGACTACCTCGATCCCGATCTCGCCTGGACCGGACGCAAGAAGTCAGGCCGCGGCGTGACGCTGTCGACACTCGGCTACGATCACTTGACGCTGCCAAAATCCTACCACCTGCGCCTCTCAACGAAATAGGCCGACATGCCCTCCTTGACGACCAATTGGAATTACCCGACGCCGATCAAGTTCGGCCCCGGCCGCATTGCCGAACTCGCGGATGTCTGCAACGCCGCGGGGATCACGCGACCGCTGTTCGTCACCGACGCCGCGCTCGCGAAGCTGCCGATCGCGACTGCTGCCTTCAAGCGTCTGACCGACGCCGGGTTCGCCGCAGCGCTTTATTCCGACGTGAAGCCCAACCCGAGCGCGGCCAACGTCATCGATGGTGTTGCGGCCTACAGGAAGGGCAGCCACGACGGCGTCGTCGCCTTCGGTGGCGGCAGCGCGCTCGACGCCGGCAAGGCGATCGCGTTCATGTCCGGCCAGTCGCGCCCGCTGTGGGACTTCGAGGATGTGGGTGACAATTGGACCCGCGCCGATCCGAAGGGCATCGCGCCGACCGTCGCGGTCGCGACGACCGCCGGCACCGGATCGGAGGTTGGGCGCGTCTCGGTTATCACCGATGAGGAGACGCACACCAAGCGGCTGATCTTTCACCCGCGCATCATGCCGGTCGCCGTGATCGCCGATCCCGAGCTGACGGTCGGCGTGCCGCCGCATCTCACTGCCGCCACCGGCATGGACGCGCTCGCCCACTGCCTCGAAGCTTATTGCGTCGACAGCTACCACCCGATGGCCGACGGCATCGCGATCGAAGGGATGCGGCTGATCGGGAAATGGCTGCCTATCGCTTATCGCGATGGCGCCAACATCGAAGCGCGCGCGCAGATGCTGGCAGCGGCGACGATGGGTGCAGTTGCCTTCCAGAAGGGTCTCGGCGTGGTTCATTCGCTCGCCCATCCGGTCGGGACGTTCTACGGCCTCCACCATGGCCTGCTCAATGGCGTGCTGATGCCCTACGCGCTGGCCTTCAATCGCGACGCCATCGGACCCAAGATGGAGATTCTCTCGCAGTCTCTCGGCCTGCCGAAGCCGGGCTTCAACGGGGTGGCAGTCTGGATCGACGGGCTATGCCGCGAGCTCGCTATTCCGCGCACGCTCGCAGAGCTCGGCGTCGACGACACCAAGGCCACCGCGATCGCGCGCGCCGCTCTCGTCGATCCGACTGCACCCACCAATCCTATCCCGCTCGAGGAAGACCCCGTGCGCGCGTTGTTCCTGAAGGCACTACGCGGGTAGCAGCGAGGCGAAGCGCGAGCGCCTGTCACGCGTCCTTCGCGCAGGGCGCATCGCTCACGTCCAGCCCGAGGAGCTGCGGATAACCTCGCCGCATCGCGCGCACACTCGCGTCGCGGATCATGGCGCTATCGCTGCTGTTCTCGCGTGCCGCCGACATCACGGCTTTGGCGAGCACCTTGCGCGCATCTGCGTGCATATGATCGGGAAACCGCTGCTCGATGATGCGCCAGGCGTCATCGAACGCTCTACGGATGACCTGCAGCACCTCTGGTCCGAACGCACTGCCATCGATTATGCGGCGTGCCTCCATTGCCTGCCCCTCACGCAACGTTTGGCTGGTCGATAATGGGACCGAACACGGCAGGCTGGCTGCCGGTAACGCTTGCCATACCGGTGCCAGACGCCCGGGGAGGCGGATGGTTCCCCAGGGCATCGAATTTTTTTGAGCAAAGGTGACATGGCGCTACACAGCTTGGGTGCGGCGGGAAAGCGCAGCAGGAAAACACGCGTTTTCACAAGTTGCCCGCAACTAATACGTCTCCGGACGACCCACGACGTTCCGCCCCCAGCCTAAGGACGTGCACGAGATTGTTATGTCGGCAGGAAAACAGATTGAGCTCAGATGAGGAACGTTTGTTCGCCGTCGCTGTTATTGGTCCAAAACATGGACAAGCGCGATGGACAAATCTTCTCTCAAAATAATCGGTGCGCGGTTGCGGCGCGAATTCGCGACACTTGAGCAGTTGCCTTTTCCGCTGCAACAGGCGCTCGCCGAGCTTGCCCGTCGCGAGGGGGAGGCGGTTGCGTCGGCACGCCACGACGAACGGGGAACCCCGCAGGATTCCGAACCCGCTCAGCAGCGTCCGTCGACACGAGGATAAGGATCTCAACGCGCTGACACTCGCAGGAACGATCACAGCGCCCCAGCGTTTGTTGGCAGTGAGCCGCTCGACGGCTGAACCAACAATAGGAGCGAACGATGGATTGGGATCGTATCGAAGGTAACTGGAAGCAGTTCACCGGCAAGGTGAAGGAGAAGTGGGGCGACCTCACCGACGACGACCTCGCCAAGATCAACGGCAAGCGCGAGCAGCTCGAAGGTGTTCTCCAGAACCGCTACGGCTATGCCAAGGACAAGGCTCGGGAAGAGGTCGACACTTGGTCGCGGGGCCTGAAGTAACCGCTACAAGGCCATTCTGTGTAAAAGCCCGGCTTCCGCCGGGCTTTTCATTTTAGCGCGCCCTAAGTGTTGCCCGCGCGTAATACCCGTGTGTAGCTCCGCACCCTATAGTCGACGCGGATAACGGGGAGTGGGCACATGAAGGACGCATTCGCGGCGGTCGCAATCTCGCGCACCAGGCGAGCCGACGGTGGTGCTCTGGAGATCCAGCTCGTCGACGCGGCAGGCCGGAAGACGGCTGTTCGGGTTCCGGCCGAGATCGCCCTGCGCCTTGCGCAAGAGCTGCTGGATTTGGCAGAGGGAGCCTCATCCGGCCTAGACACGTCGCTGGCCAAGCGCCCCAAATCGTTCGCCGTGGGAAGCGGTAAGTACGAAAACCTCGTTCTCGTCCGCTTCGATGACGACGCCCCGTATGCACTCGACGCCGTGGATGCGGCCGATCTCGGCGAGGCGCTCATCGAGCAGTCGGAGGACGTCAGCGAACGCCCCGAGAAAGTCCTGCAGTAGCCGAGCGTGCCTGACTACGCGAGCATCGACAGCGCGTACCGAATGAACTTCGATTTCGTCTCCTTTCCAGCCAACACCTCGCCGGCCGACAGCCACCTGTAGGTATCGGGTGTCCAGCTATGATGGAGGCCGATGACGCCGCAGTTTCCGTCCAGCATCGAGGGCGAGAATTCCAGCGCTTCGTCGAACCAGAATTTGCGGTAGCTGTCGGAATTGTAGGGCAGGCCGCCGACGCACACCTCCGCGATATAGCCGTGTGTCCTCAAATCCAGCGTGATGACTTTCGATGTGCCGAATTGTTGCCTCGCCACGCGATCGTAGAAGTAACGGCTCGTGCAGTCCCATTCGGCATCAGCGGGCTTCGGCGCGGCGATAAGTGACAGAGCGGCCTCGCTGGTGCTGCGGATGAAATCGTCATCACGGTCGCGAACCGCGATGAAGTTGTTGAAGGCGTTCTGGCCCGGATTGCCGAATAGGACGACGTCGTTGTCGTTCAAGGCGTCCCACACGGCTGTCGGATCGCGGAAGGCGATCGTATCGGTGTCCAGCCACAGGCCCCCGTGCTCGGCCAGCACCGCCAGCCTGATCGCATTGGCCTGCTGGGCCTTGGAGTACGTATGCATCGCCTCCGGCAGCGGCTTGGCGAGGTAGCGGCCAAGGCTCCCATAGTCGAGGGCGATGATGTCGACGCCCTTGATGTGTCTCCAGCTTTGGAGGCAGAGCTGCAGATACGCGGGAAACGAATGCGCCGGCTCCCAGAACCAGAACAACGGCACGCCGCTGAATGTTGGTGCGCCCACGGTGAGGACCTCGGCCAAATGACAGAGACGATGGGGTCACTTGGCCGAGAAATTCGCGCCATAGTCAACATCGCGAAAACTATGCACGCACTGATTGAGTGGATATCTTACGCGGGGAGCCTACGCCAGGGCCTACTTCAGCGTGATTGCGAGGCCACTCAGATCGAGGTTCGCGATCAATCCCGTCTGACGGCCCGTCAGCTCGAGCACGGCACCTTTCTGGTTCGTGAGGACAATCGCTCGCGCGCCCTTGCCGATGGCCAGGCCGGCGCCTGCGGCGGCGTAAACGCCCGCGATATCTGAAGGCCTGCGGATGTTGCTCACCCGTCCAAACAACACGGTTTTCGAGCCGCCGAAGACGAGGCCGTAATCGATCCCGCCAGTGGCGAGCCCGTAACGACGGCCCTGGAAGTCGAGAGTTCCGCTTCCGCCCGAGCCACCGAGCACCCAGCCCGCCTTGTAAATCGTGAGCGTGACCCGCCCACTATCGGCGTAGCCGGCGGTCGACAGGCCGACGAGCGCAAGAAAAGCCAGCGCTGTGCGGAAGGCGGATGTGATCTTCATGGTCTTTCTCCCGTGAGGCTTCGGAGCAGGCGTGACGGCGCTGCGCCGAATCACGCGACACGAGCGTAGATCCGCGAAGGGCCGAAAACGTGTCCGAAATGCACCCTTATCCTATATCGCGCGGATCGGGTTTCGGCTCGCCGACCTGATGGCCCGCCGATAACGGCGGCGCCTGAGCCTGTTGCGCCTCTTGGACACGCCCCATCAGGCTTTGCGCGCGAAACAGCGCGTCCTCGACGCTGATCTCCGCTGCGGTGTAGTCGCCCGCCTCGGCGGCAGCGGCTGCCATCGTCAGGCTCGCCGCCGCTGCCCGCATCTCCGCCACCAACTCTTCCTTTGACATGAGGTCACCTCACGGCTTCCGCCGTTCCGGAACGCCCAAGCCGCTTTGGCGTTCCCGGCGCGATTGCGCCATCCCGCGCAACGATGCCAAGATCGGCCTCCAGGTCCCGTCGCTCAATGCCGGCTTGCAAACAGGGGGACTACGTTGCGCTACGATATGATCATACGCGGTGGCACCGTCGTTTCGGCTCACGACATGGCCAAAGCCGACGTCGCGGTGAAGGACGGCCTCGTTGTCGCCGTCGGCACCTTCGACGGCACCGCAGCCGAGGAGATCGACGCGACCAGCCTGCTCGTGATGCCTGGCGGCGTCGACACCCACGTGCACCTCGAGGAGCCATCGCGCGGACCGCAGATCAGCGACGACTTCCGCTCTGGCACCGCCTCGGCCGCTGCAGGCGGCACGACTACCGTCATCACCTTCGCGCGGCAGGGCAAGGGCCAGTCGATGACCGCTGTCGTCGCCGACTACGCCGAGCGCGCCCGCAAGGCGATCGTCGACTACGCCTTCCATCTGACGATTTCCGATCCGACTCCGGACGTGGTCGACGTCGAGGTTCCGGCGCTCGTCGCGCAAGGCCACCGCTCGATCAAGATCTTCATGACGTACGACGGCGTGCGGGTCGACGACAACGCGGTCATCCGCATTCTCGCGACGGCACGGCGGAGCGGCGCACTGCTCTGCGTCCACGCCGAGCACCACGATCTCATCTCGTGGATGGGCGAGCAGCTCGTCGCAGCCGGGCTCACCGCACCCAAGTACCATCCTTGGGGCAAGCCGATGATCGCCGAGCGCGAGGCGGTGCATCGCATCATCTCGCTCGCCGAGGCGCTGGACTGTCCGATTCAGATCTTTCACGTCTCGGGCGCGGAGTCGGCCCACGAGATCGAGCGCGCCCAGGCTCGCGGCCTCAAGGTGTGGGGCGAGACCTGCCCGCACTACTTCGTCCTGACCGAAGGCGATCTCGACCGCCCCGGCTTCGAGGGCGCCAAGTTCATTTTCGGGCCGCCGGCGCGCACCGCCGCCGACCACGAGACGCTCTGGCAGGCCGTCCGCTCGGGAGTGCTGGAAGTCATCTCGTCGGATCATGCGCCGACCAACTTCGACGATCCCAAGGGCAAGAAATTCGCTGGCGAAGACGGTCCGTTCACGAAAGTGCCGAACGGCATCCCCGGACTAGCGGCTCGCCTCCCCGTCTTCTTCACCGAAGGCGTCTCCAAGGGACGCATCGACGCGCCGACATTCGTGCGGCTCGTCTCGACCAATCCGGCCAAGCTGGTCGGGCTGCATCCGAAGAAAGGGGCAATCGCGCCCGGCTCCGACGCCGATATCGTAATCTGGGATCCGCGGAAGTCGTTGACGCTCACCAATGCCCTGATGCATCACGGCGGTGACTACACGCCCTACGAAGGCTACCAGGCAACCGGCTATCCCGTTCGCACGCTGGTCCGCGGGGTCACGGTATTCGATGGCACGAGTATCGTCGCGCCGCCGGGGCACGGGCAGTTCCTCCCGCGTGGCCCCTACGCCAAAGTGGAGCCGCTCGGGCGCTTTCCGACGCCGTTCAACCCGGTCGACCGCAAGATCGTGCGATAGCGGTCGATACGGCGCAAAGGGTCAAGCTGCGCCGCGCTGCGGTTCGGCAAGCAGGCGGAAGCGGAGCACGAATTTGGCGCCGCCGGTCGAGCGGTTCTCCACCGAGACCGTGCCGCCATGGGCATCGACGATGCGCCGGACGATCGACAGCCCGAGACCGGCCCCACCGCCGCCACGCTGGTCGCGGCGCCAGAATCGCTGAAAAATCAGATCGCGCTCCGAAATGGCGATGCCCTTGCCCTGGTCCATCACGCTGACCGTGCCGTCGTCGCCGACGCTCACCTCGACGACCGTATCCCGCGGCGTGTGATAGAGCGCATTTTCTGTGAGATTGCGGACGGCACGGCGCACCATTTCGCCGTTGCCGTTGATCAGCACCGCGCGCTCGACGCCCGTCAGCTCGATGGTCTTCTTCTGCTTGAGCGCGAGCGGGGCGATCAGCTCGACAACCTCGAGGCAGATCTCATGGAGGTCGGCGATCTCGTCCCTCCCCACGGTGATCGTCTCGAGCTCGGCGGCATCGAGGAGCTGGCTTACGACACGGCTCATGCTCTCGACATCCCGGCTCAGCACCCGCGCCGCGTCGTTTTCCGGCAAGGTTTCGATGCGCGTGCGCAGGATCGCCAGCGGCGTGCGCAGCTCGTGCGCCGCATCGGCCGTGAAATCGCGCTGACTGCGGAAGCCCTGCTCCAACCGGTCGAGGGCCTGGTTCACAGCGACCACGAGGGGAAGAATCTCCTGCGGGATGTCGGCCGTCGGCAACCTCACGTCGATGCGCGTCGGGCTGATGTGCTTCGCGAGATCGGACGCCTGACGCAGGGGCTTGACCGCGAAGTGGAAGATCACGAGGTCCGCAATCAACAGGAGTAGCAGCACGAACACGATGATCCAGGTGAGCTGCTTGAAGAGCTGCTCGGCCAGATCGTCGACGATGACGTCGCGATGCGACAAGTCCTCCGCGACCTGGATCCAGAGCGGACCATTCGGCGTCTCACGCCGAACGCTGACGCCCGACGTGGTGCGCTGGCCTTCGGATGTCGGAGTGCCGAAATAGACGATCGCCGGCGCGTCGCGATCTGTCTCGTAGAGCGGCTCCATGGCTGCGCGGGATGAGAACAGGACACCGCGATCAGGTCCGATTATCGCGAACCGATAGCGACCATAGGCTTCCGAATACTGGTCGCGCTGGCCTGGGGGGAGATTGAGCGCCCAGCCGCCGTCCGCAGTCGGCATCAGGCGCCGCCCGAGCGAGTCCGCGAGCGCCCGCATGGCACTCTGCTGCAGCTTGGCAACGTCCGCGTCCAACGACTGATGCACGACGATGCGGAGGAGCACCGCCGCCGCGATCACCACGACCCCGTGCAGGACCACCACGCGCGACATGATCGATCGCAATGGCAGCAGCACGTTACTCGTCCTCGGACATCACGTAGCCGACGCCGCGAATGGTGGTAACCTTGACCCTGGCGTTCGTGTCGACGAGCTGCTTCCTCAGGCGATGAACGTAGACCTCGACGGCGTTCGACGAGACGTCGCCCGCGAGCCCGAAGATGTGATCCTCGATCAACTTCTTCGACACCACGCTGCCCTTGCGCCGCATCAGCAGCTCCAGCACCGCCATCTCGCGAGCCGAGAACGCCTGCGGCTTCTCGTCAACGAAGGCTTGGCGGCCGACCGGATCGAAGACAACGTTGGCCACGCGCAGCGAGCTGCCGAGCAGCTGCCCTGGCCGTCGCAGCAGTGCTTCCAGCCGCGCCACGAGCTCGTCGAAGGCGAACGGCTTCACGAGATAGTCGTCGGCGCCCATGCGCAGTCCGCTGACGCGATCCTGGACGCCTCCGCGCGCCGTCAGCACGAGGACGGGAAGCGGATCCTTGCGCCGCCGCAGCTCGCTCAGGATCGACAATCCATCCTCGTCGGGCAAGCCGAGGTCGAGCACCATGGCTGCGTAGCGCGTCGCCTCGAGCGCTGCCCGCGCCTCGCCGCCCGTGCCGAGCAGATCGATCTCGTATCCCGCCGCGCGCAATCCCTTCGCGAGCAGCGGCGCGAATTCCTCGTTGTCCTCGACGACCAGCAGTCTCATGTGTCGCTCCCGATCCACTGCCATAGACAGCGCACCAAGCGGCGGACGAGTCGAGCGTAATGTTTACGTAAGCCGGTCGCGAGGAAATCCGATGGACGGCTAAATCCGGTCAGTACTTGATGAACGCACGGACGCCGACAATGGTCGCATTGAGCGAGGCGTCGCCACTTGGATGCCAGACGCGCGTCGCGACCGGCTGGAGAGTGAAGCCCGGCAGGATTTCCGCCGAGTAGGTGATCTCGAGATTTGCCTCGAAGTCGGGGACTGCCAGGGACGCCCCGGTGAGCTCGATGAGATCACGGTGGAACGCGCGGGCGCCGTCCGAGAAGCGCGTGTACATAAGGCTTGCGCCGAACTTGTCGTCGGGACGGCCCGGCACCATACCGGCGAAAACGACGCCGCCGTCGACGAAGAAATCGACGAGATTGCGGTCGGACGGGCTCGCCGAGACGCGGGCGAACATCGAGATCCCACTCTCGGCGTCTCCGCCCGGCGGACGATAGAGCTGCTGGTCGATGACACCGTAGAGGCCCGAGTTGCCCCGGCGACGGAGCGCGACGCCGATGCCGCCTGGATCGGCGAGCAGCGATCCATCAATCGCAAAGCGCTGGTCGTCGAACAAACCGGAGTGGGCCCACGCGCCGAGCTTCACTGTGCGCGCTAGGCCGGTATCGGTCTTGCCCTGGTTGGCGCGATGCTGGAACTCGCCGATCCACAGTGGCGGATCGCTTACGCGAAAATTGAGGCCATGGCGATTGCGGCGCTGCTCGTCGCCATCCCCGGGCCCCGCTGGATCGCCATTGAAGACGGCGAGCAGGAATGTCGTATCCGGCGTCGGCTGCAACTTCACGCGAACGCCCGGCGTCGACAGCGGATAGGCGGGACCGCCGCTCGGCATGTTTGCAGCGACGATGGTCGCCCAGTCGCTCTGCAGGAAGAGAGCACTGGTGGCGGAGAAAAAGAACTCTGTATCTGCCGCGAGTTGCCCGAAGCGCAAACTCACCTTGTCGTCGAGCAGCTTGCGTTCGAGCCACACCTCCGACAACCGCAGCGCCGGTACCGCCTCGATAGCTGCGATCGTATTGATGCCGCCCACGTAGTCGCGGCGCATGCGGCCTGTGTTGTGAAGGTAGAAGCCGTTTGCGAACAAGCTCCAGTCCTTGAAGCCCAAGTACTGCTCGAGGTTGATCGCCAATGTCGCTTCGAGCTTGCCCTGGTCGACGATGCCGCGCTTCAATCCGCCGTCGACGTTGGCCAGCAGATCGTTGGTGTAGGCCAAGCCGTAGACCACGCCACGCTCGGCCAATCGCGCGCGGCGGCCATCCGGATCACCATTATGAGGAAGGCTCGTGGCAATCGATGGCGGCGAGATGCCGGCCTTCGCCGCGGCCTCGTCCTCGGCCAGGGCGCCGGAGCCCGCCGACGCCAATCCGAGCATCGCGACGCCCGCGATGCATCTCATCAATGTGCCTGAAATGAACTGCAATGCCTGCTCCCACCCCGCGCACGGCACGAACCATGCCGCGATTCCACAGGGTCGACACTAGGCAAAAACATCAATTACTGCAAATCATTCCTAATTGCATTGGTTCAGGGGGCGTGACTCTGGCTGTTCCCACTCGCGCCGCCCTCCTAGTGCTGCACCACGGTGGCCCGCTCGACGATCCGCTTGAGCTCGGGCGTCGACTCGAGCGTGCCGAACACGTAGCCCAAGTCTCCATCGAGGCGCGAGCGGCAGAAGGCCTCGAACACATCGGCATTGCCATGCCGACTGATCTCGCTCGCCTGCAGCGCATAGGCCATCAGGTTACACAAGCGCCGTGCGTGGCCGTCGTCGTTGCGCGGCCGTGCAATCTCGCTGCCGAGCCGGTCGAGCCAGCCGTCGAGATGCTTGTCGGCGCCCTTGGCGCCGCCGACCTCAGCCATGAAGGCATCGATTGTGCGCGGATCGCGTCTGAGCGCGCGCAGCACATCCATGCACATCATGTTGGTGGTGCCTTCCCAGATGGCGTTGAGCGGCGCCTCGCGATAGAGCCGCGCCATCGGGTTCTCCTCGATGAAACCGTTACCGCCGTGGCATTCGAGGGCCTCGACCACGAAAGACGGCGCGCGCTTGCAGTTCCAGAACTTGGCGAGCGGGGTCGCAACGCGTGCCACGTGCCGCTGCTGTTCGTCGCTGCCCGCCATCGCGTCGACGGCCTCGGCAACGCGAAAGGCCATCAGCGTCGACGCCTCGCACTCGATGGCGAGATCGGCAAGGATGTTCGTCATCATCGGCTGGTCGGCGAGCGCAGCGCCGAACCCCTTCCGCGTCTGCGTGTGGTTGAGCGCCAGCGTCAACGCCTGCCGCATGAGCCCGGCCGAGCCGATCGCGAAGTCGAGGCGCGTGAGGTGCGCGTGCGAGAGTATCTCGCGGATACCATGCCCCTCCTCGCCGACGAGCCACGCGAGCGCACCGTGATACTCGATCTCGCTCGACGCGTTGGAGCGGTTGCCGCACTTGTCCTTGAGCCGCTGGATGCGGATCGCGTTACGCGTACCATCGGGCAGGAAGCCGGGCACGAAGAAGCACGTGACGCCGGCCTTCGCCCGCGCCAGCGTGTAGAAGCCGTCCGACTGCGGGACGGAGAAGAACCACTTGTGGCCGTCGAGCCGGTAGACGCGCCCGTCGCTTGTCGTCTCGAGGAACTGCGCCGTCGTCTGGGTCTGGCGAAGATCCGATCCGCCCTGCTTCTCGGTCATCGCGTAGCCGATGGTCACGCCTGTCTTGGCGCAATAGGGCAACGCGCGCTTGTCGTAGTGCGGCGACAGGATCTTCTCGCGCCACGCACCGAACTCGGGCTGCTTCAGGCCCGGCCACGCCGCATAGGTCATGCCGAGCGGACAGCCGACGCCGTGCTCGATCTGGTTCCAGATATAGGACAGCACGGCGCGTGCGGCGTGACCGCCAGGCTGGGTTGCGGTCCAGGCGAGCGAGTGCACCTCGTGGCCGAAGGCGAGCGCCATCAGCTCGTGCCAGGCAGGGTGAAGCTCCACCCAGTCGATACGATTGCCGAAGCGGTCGTGCGTCTTCAGCTCGGGTGTGTGCTTGTTCGCAAGCCGCGCCAGCTCCTGCACTCCCTCGTCGCCGGCATGGGCACCCAACCTATCCGCTTTATCCTTCGCCCACGGCGCGAGGCGGTCGACGATAGACATCAGCAGGCGATCGCCGGTGAACGCATTCCAGCCGGTGGCCGGCCATGCCTGGTTGGGTGATCGCAGCATCGTAGGGGAAATCCGCGCCGTCTCCATCATACCGTCCTCCCTATCCGCCGCGCGGATGGCGCCGCGCCGCGCACCGCCACGATGGCGAGGCATCCGTCCGCAATCTCGTCGAGCAGCCGCTGCGCATCGTCGGCATCGGCGAACGCATCGGGCGTCAGCGGCCCGACCAGCGATTCCATGAACGCACCGACCACGCACGAGGCCGCCACGCGCGCGTCACACGCGCGGAAGGTGCCATGCGCTTGTCCGATCTCGATCAGGCGTACGAATTCCGCGCTCAAATTGGCCCGCCAGACGAGGCGCGCTTTGTCGATCTCGGGCTCGCACGGCTCGGCGATCATCGCGTAGGCGAGCCGATGGCCCTGCAGGGCACGTTTGGTGAAGGCCTTCACCGCGCCCTTGAGGCGCGACGCCGGCGTGCCGTCGCCGTCCACGATCGCCTTCACCACATCGCGCTCGCGCTGCGAGACATCGGTCAGCACCTCGGCGAACAGCTCCGCCTTGGAGGGGAAGTAGCGATAGACGGTGCCGGTCGCGAGCCCCGCCTTGGCAGCCACGGAAGCGACCTGCGCGTGCCGCCAGCCATCCTCGGCGACGAGGTCCCGGGCGGCTTTGAGTATGCGCGCCCGCTTGTCCTCGAGGCGAACGACGACGGCGGGTGTACGGCGATAGACCATGCGCGCGCCCAAGAAATGAATTCCGGTTCAGTGCGAATGAACCAAAGTTCATTCCTTTGGTCAATGCAAGCGGACGATCGGCGCGGAGATTCTGCGGGCTGCGTAGCGAATTCCTCCATCAGCTTCGAGCAGTGACGCTGAAACCCGATGCAGCGCTCACGAGACGTAACCGCGCAAACTGTCACATGACTGCGATGTGAACGCGCTAGGTGTCCGACTGTGTTCGCCGCGTGGCGCCACCCAGCGAATCTGCAGCGTCTGTAGCCCGTCCTGCCGATCCTCGAACTTACGGCCCACGCGTCTGAGAGGTCCTCCCTCATCAGATCGACGAGGTCGGCATGGTCGTGCTCATTGCTACGGATGCCTGGCATCCCCAGATCAACGGTGTCGTGCGCACGCTGGAAGCGCTGCGTCGGGCGGCCGCCGAACGGGGAACGGCAATCGAATTCCTGACGCCGGAAGGATTCCCGTCGATCAAGGTGCCGACCTACCCGGGGCTTCGATGCGCAATTCCGAGGCCGAGGGAGATCGCGCGCCGTATCACGCGTCTCGATCCCGATGCGATCCACGTCGCAACTGAAGGGCCGATCGGTCTCGCGGTGCGCCACTATTGCCTGCAGCGGTGCATTCCGTTCACGACCAGCCTGACGACTCGCTTCGCCGAGTATGTCTCGGCGCGCTTTCCGATACCGTTGTCATGGGGCTATGCGGCGCTGCGCAGCTTCCACTCCGCCGCCGACGCGACGATGGTCTCGACGCCATCGCTCATGGCCGAGCTGCAAGGGCGTGGCTTCCGAAACCTGTGCATGTGGTCACGCGGTGTGGACACCGAGTTATTCCACCCCGCGCGCGCCATTCACCTCGATCTCCCGCGACCGATCTTCATGAATGTCGGACGGATCGCGGTCGAGAAAAACCTCGAAGCGTTCCTCTCGCTCGATCTTCCCGGCAGCAAGGTCGTAATCGGCCACGGCCCGCAGGAGCGGGAGCTGCAGGCCCGCTACCCCGACGCACATTTCCTCGGCGCCATGAGCGGCGAGACACTTGCCGCGCATCTTGCCGCCGCGGACGTCTTCGTCTTCCCAAGCCTGACCGACACGTTCGGCATCGCTCAGCTCGAAGCGCTCGCCTCCGGCGTCCCGGTAGCCGCCTTTCCGGTGACCGGTCCGCTCGACGTCATCGGAAATGCCCCGGTCGGCGCGCTCAATAACGATCTGCGCCGCGCCTGCATCGATGCGCTCGCCGTCCCCCGCATGGCCTGTCGCGCGCACGCACTCGGCTTCTCGTGGGCCCGCAGCGCCGAGCAGTTCGTTGCGAACCTCCGTCCCGATCCTGTCGCGTCCATGCGCAGCACTCCGGCGTCCCCCGACGGCGCGCGCGCGTCCGTCGTCGCGCCAAACGCCAGCGTTCCTTCCGTTCGGGGCTGAAGTGCCAAGCGCGGAATACACGCCTTACCGTGGAGCAAGATCAAATGAGGAAGCCGCACATGAAGGCACCGATGAGCCACGCTGGCGTGACCAGGACGTACGACCGCTGGGCGCCGGTCTACGATCTCGTTTTCGGGACGGTATTCGAGAAAGCGCGGCGTTCCGCGATCGCCGCATGCGAGGAGGTCGGCGGGCGCGTGCTCGAAGTCGGCATCGGCACCGGCATATCGCTGCCCTACTACTCGGACCGCTGCCGCATCTTCGGCGTCGACATATCCGAGGCGATGCTCGAGGTCGCTCGCCATCGTGTCGAGACTTTGCGGATGGACAACGTCGAGCAGCTCGCGATCATGGACGCGCAGAACCTCGCCTTCGACGACGGCGCATTCGACGTGGTGACGGCGCAGTACGTGGTCAACACGGTGCCCGATCCCGAAGCGGCCCTCGACGAGTTCATGCGCGTGCTGCGACCGGGCGGCGAGCTGATCGTCGTCAATCGCGTCGGTGCCGAGAAAGGCGCCCGACTTAAGGTCGAGAAGATGCTGGAGCCGGTCGTCGAGCGGCTCGGCTGGCGCTCGGATTTCCCCTGGGCGCGCTTCGAGACATGGATGGCGAACAATGGAGGCGTCACGCTCGCCGAACGCCGTCCGCTGCCACCACTCGGCCACTTCGCGCTCCTGCGCTTCCGCAAGACCGCCGCCGGTGCGCGCGCGCGTTCCGATCTCGTCACCGCCGCATGACAGTTCCGTCGCGTTCACGCGTTCGACACATTCGCTCAGCCAATGGAGATTGAACAGAATGGCCGGTTTCATGGAAACCCTTCGTGAGCAGCGGTGGGACGACCACCGCTTCTATCATCACAGCCGCATCAACCAGTCGCTGCACTTCGTCAGCGCCGTCAGCTTCCTCGTCGCCTACGGAATGCTGTTCTACGATCCGCCGATGGCGGCACTGATCGCCTGGCTGGTCGGCATGTGCACGCGCCAGAGCGGTCACTTCTTCTTCGAGCCGCGCGGCTACGACCACGCCAACGACGTTTCGGACGAGCACAAGGAAGAGATCAAGGTCGGCTACAACATCTTCCGCAAAGTGATCCTGATGGCGATCTGGGCGTTCCTGCCGCTGCTCGTGTTGCTTAATCCGACGCTGTTCGGGCTGTTGCCGCCCTACGAGGGCTGGATGGGCTTTGCGCGCCATGTCGGCACGATCTGGCTCGTGCTCGGCGTCGTCGGCGTGCTGTTCCGCATGGTGCAACTGTTCTTCATCCAGGATGTCCAGGCCGGTATCGTGTGGGTGACGAAAATCCTCACCGACCCGATCACCGACATCCAGCAGTACTGGAGGTCGCCGCTGGCGCTGATGCGCGGCGAGCTGATCGATCCCGAGATCGCTTCGCATCGTCCGCATTGAGACATCCCCTCTCCCCGCACTTGCGGGGAGAGGGCTAGGGTGAGGGGCGGCGGCATACGCCGACGATTGCGTGTGCGGCCGCCCCTCATCCCGACCTTCTCCCCGTAAGAACGGGGAGAAGGGGACGACGGCAGCTCACGCCGTCGCCGCATTACGCTTCATCACGCCAAGCTGCCACATCTCGCGCAGCACGCGACGCTTGATGTTCAGCGGCGGGTTGTTCGCATCCTGCCACCACCAGCCGTCGCGTGCCATGTCCTCGGCCGCCGCTACGAACTGATCCGCCACCGCTGCAAAATCCTGAGCAGAATAGTTGAGACTGAAGATGAGGCGTCCGCTGCCGACCCAGCTCAAGGCGAGACCATGCTTGCGCAGGTAGTACTGAAACATCCAGTTGTAGCGCGACGGCTTCGTGTAGAGCACGGTCCAGATCGTCGACATATTGGAAACTGCAACGGGGAGGCCCGCAGCCGCGAGCCGCGCGTTGAGTGCTTCCGCCCGCGCTGTCCATGTCGAATCGAGATCGTTGTAAAGCGCCTGGAACTCGGGCGCCGCAAAACGCTCGAGGAACACATTCATCGCGCCCATGACGTGTGGATGCGCATTGAAGGTGCCGCGTGCGAGGCAGACATCGCCGGGTCGGTCGTCGCGATAGCGCTTCATGAGATCCTGGCGACCGGCGAGCACGCCGACCGGAAAGCCGCCACCGAGCGTCTTGCCGTACGTCACCATGTCCGCGCAGACGTCGAAATACTCCTGCGCGCCTCGCGGCGCCAGCCGGAAGCCGACGAAGATCTCGTCGAGAATGAGCACGATGCCGCGTTCGCTGCACACTGCGCGCAGCTTGCGCAGCCAATCGGCGTAGGCGGCGCGGTCGAAGTGGGCGTGGCGCGAGCTGTCGACCAACGCGCCATCACTCGGCGGCCCGGCATTGGGATGCATCGCCTGGATCGGATTGACCAGCGCGCAGGCGATATCGCGACGGCGGCGCAACACCTTGAGCGTCGCGTCCGACATTTCGGCGAGCGTGAAGGTCGAGCGCTCCGTCTCGGGGTTGCCAACACCCGGCTGCACGTCGCCCCACCAGCCGTGATAGGCGCCGGAGAAGCGCACGACCTTCGACCGGCCGGTGTGATAGCGCGCGAGCCGCACCGCCTGCATCACCGCCTCGGTGCCGGACATATGGAACGATACCTCGTCGAGACCGGAGATCTCGCGGATGCGTGTGACGTTCTCGGCGACAACAGGATGGTAGGCGCCGAGCACGGGACCAAGGGCGGCGACACGCGCCGTGCCTTCCGCCATGCAGCGCTTGTAGAAGTCGTAGCCGTAGACGTTGACACCGTAGGAGCCCGCGACGTCGTAATAGAGGTTGCCGTCGACATCCGTCAGCGTCACGCCGGCCGAGGCTTCGAGGAACGGGCTGCCACCGAGGTTGTCGCGCACCATGCGGCTGAAGGGGAACGGCACACGGTAGGCGTCGGTGAACTGCATGTCCGAGATCACCGGCTTCGCCACGGCCTTGAGCGCGATGGTGCGCGCGAAGCGGCTCCGGTAGTCGTCGGCGAGCGCCTGGAACGCCTGCCGGCGGCGCGCGGCGATGTCGGCCGGTGCGTCGTCGCAATCGAAGAAGCGATCATCGCCGAATTCGTAGTACGGGATCAGCGACGCGACGCGCTTCGACCAGCGCACGTGCCCGGTCAGCGAGGGATGTTTGGCGCGCGACAGCTCGATGCGTGTCTTGGCCTTGGAGGCGGCGGTGGTGAGCGCTGCTGCGCCGAGGCCGCCGAGGGCGAGGGTGGTGAGACTCAGTTCCATAAGCGTCGACCGAATCTCAGGATCAATACAGGACGATGACAGTGCGCTACCTGCTCGCGCGGCTGACGGGTGTCGACCGTCTGAACTTCGTACTCACCAACAGGATTCCGCGCCGGGCGCTCACCCGTTTCGTCGGTCGGCTCGCCAAGTTGGAACAGCCGTT